>Ga0209810_1000105_pt1 | contig 257473 bp, 221 predicted proteins | sample Coa_R1_7_FD_187159 | JGI IMG/M metagenome (GOLD analysis project Ga0209810, IMG submission 187159) | Surface soil microbial communities from Centralia Pennsylvania, which are recovering from an underground coalmine fire - Coalmine... | ecosystem: Environmental > Terrestrial > Soil >...
CCTTTTGTCGCATCCGCGGTTATTTGTCGACGTTGCGCAAGCAGGGCGTGGATCTGCTTTCTGCTTTGGAGGCCACGTTGCGCGGTCATCCTGTCCTTCCTTCATTTCAGACTACCTGAGTAGTTACAACGAATATTAAAAGAAAAGATAACCTTAGTGACGACATACCGTTGTCATCAGTAGGTGTTAAACTATTACTATCGAAGAAAAGGAGATTACTATGAACCATAAACAACAGATAGGAAGCGGCAGGAGCCAGGCCCTTTCGCGTTTGGGGATTGAAACTGGGGATTGAAACTGTTAATTCTCGATCAAAGCCACGGCATAGCAGGCAATTCCCTCCTGCCGTCCAGCAAACCCCAGTCCATCGGTTGTGGTCGCCTTCACGCTCACCTGCTCTACCTGAAGATGTAAGTGTTCGGCCAGGTGCGCGCGCATTGCCTGTAGATAGGGGACGAGCCTGGGGCGTTCGGCCACAATGGTCGCATCGATGTTGCTGATTTTCCATCCATGTTGTCGTAGCAGGTCGCGGGTATGGTCAAGAAAGAGGGAACTGGGTGCATTTTTCCAGCGCTCATCGTGTGAAGGAAAGTGGCGGCCAATATCGCCGAGCGCCGCCGCGCCTAGCAGCGCATCCACCACAGCATGGATGAGCGCATCCGCGTCAGAGTGTCCGGAGAGGCCACGTTCGTAAGGAATAGTCACGCCACCCAGCACAAGGGGACGGCCAGGCGCGAAGGCGTGAACATCGTAGCCGCAGCCAATTCTCATCGCCATTATTGCGCCTCTCCATCCATTGCGTCTCGTTGTCGCAGGAGCGCCTCCGCGATAACCAGGTCTTCTAGCGTCGTAATCTTGATATTCGTGTAGGCGCCGGGAAAAATAGCTACCGGCTGTCCCAGGCGTTCTAATAGCGCTGCATCATCGGTGACATCCGCTTCGGCCTCTGGTGCGTGATGGGCGGCATATATAAGCGGGAAAGAGAAAACCTGCGGCGTCTGCACAGCCCATAGTTGCGAGCGATCAAAAGTCGTATGCACCATGCCCTGCCGCACCTGCTTAATCGTATCCTTGACAGGCACACCGGCAATCGCTGCTCCATGTTCCTGCGCGGCTCTCAGTCCCGTCTCCAATATAGCGGGCGAGACCAGCGGCCGGGCGCCATCATGAATCATCACCCAGTTGCATTGAGGCGTCGCCTCTACCAACATCTCAAGTCCTGCGCGTACCGAATCCTGCCTGCGCATTCCACCCACCACAAGGCCATCAATTTTACGCCAGCCTTCTTGCTGGCAGAGCGCCTCAGCACCGGCAATACGCTCTTTGGAAAGCACAAGCACGATAGCATCTATGACATCCGAAGCTTCAAACACATCGATCGTGCGTGCCAGCGTAATGCGCCCGGCCAGAGGCATCCAGAGCTTATCGCGGCCCTCCATGCGGCGGCTCGAACCGGCGGCGACAATAACGGCTGCAACCCTGTCCTGTATCGTCATAGTTTGATTAGTATTGCTTTGATTTTGCGGAAGGTTGCGACGACAGATTATTGCCACCGCCGGTCTGTTTTGGGTGCGCGAAAATCATGCGACCGGCAACCGTTTGCAGCACACGCGTCACGGTAACCTCGATGGTCATATTCATATACTGCCGCCCGCCCTCAACCACAATCATCGTACCATCGTCAAGGTAGCCAACGCCCTGCCCCAACTCCTTCCCATCCTGCATGATTTTGATATAAATGTCCTCGCCTGGAAGCAGCACCGGCTTGACAGCATTTGCCAGTTCATTGATGTTGAGCACCTTCACACCCTGTAGCTCGGCTACCCGGTTGAGGTTAAAGTCGTTGGTAATAATCGGACAATGCCAGTCCTGGGCGAGTTTTACCAGCTTACTATCGACCTCGCTGATACCCTCCACGTCGGCATCTGTAATTTCGATAGGCACAGTCGTATCTTTTTGCAGGCGGTTGAGCATCTCCAGCCCGCGCCTGCCACGATTGCGCCGCATAGCATCAGCTGAATCGGCAATGCGTTGTAATTCATTCAACACAAAGCGGGGTACCACCAGGACGCCGGAAACGAATCCCGTCTGGCTGATATCGGCAATACGCCCATCAATAATCGCACTGGTATCCAGCAGAATCCGCGTGACCGGCTGGAACTCCGGAGTTGTACTCGGTTTCTCCTGGTCCTTGCGGCGATTGTTCTCTTTATCATGCTCCTCATCCCCCCGGTCGCGCTCCCTCGAACGCCGGGGAAATAAACCGGATTGGAAGAGGTGGGCCATCTCGTTCTTGCGTTGTACGGCCAGCGCCACGCCCAGGAAGCTAAAGACCACCGCTCCCACAAAAGGCAGCACATGCCCCAGGTTAGCAGGCAGATTGGCGAGTGGAATGGCAAGCAGCACTGATATGATGAGCCCGACAATCAAGCCGATCACCGCCGCGATCAGGTCGCTGGCCGATGATTCGCGCATCCAGCGATAAGGGACAACCGTGATATAAGGGGTTATGATGAATGCGACAACGGCGCTGCCGGCGGCAATGCCGACCATCCACCACAGGTGCGGTTGTGGAAACTCCGTCCGGTCCAGGAAGTAGAGTCCGACGACGACGATAATAGCGACGAGAAACCCGATGATGCGGGCAATAGTTTTTGCAGACATCCCTTCATCCTCCGATTCGGTGCCGTTTTGTTGAGATATGCACCGGCAAGGGGCGGCATGGGGCAGGAAATCGCGGCGAAGGCAGTGATGATGAAGATGATGAAGGATAATAGCATGATAATGATACCTTTACTGCCGTCCTGAACCATAAAACGCGCCCGTTTTGATCTAAAAAGACGTTATAAAAACACCCTGACAAAAAATGAGTATACACTGTACAGACGCAAGAATCAACACCCGTGTTTCGCCCGTTTCGCCCCCCTACGCGTCCTTACTCAGTATTACCTTCTAGTGTAACGCAACTTCTATCGCAACTGCAAGTGAACTAGAAGCGAAAATTTCAAAATCCGCCGGGAGTCCAGCATCTTGTAATTCGCTGGCCACATTTGCTCCCCCTCCCGCCTTGGGGATGATGCAGCGTTTGAAACCGAGTTTGGCAGCTTCACGTATGCGCAGGCCGAGGCGATTGACCGCCCGTAACTCGCCCGAAAGTCCAACTTCACCAATAAGCGCCAGGTCGGGTGGAATGTGTTTTTCGCGGTAGCTCGAAGCAATCGCAGCTGCGATTCCCAGATCGATAGCCGGTTCCTCCAGGTTGAACCCGCCCACCACATTGGCGTAGACATCGTGACTACCGACCGCCAATCCCACTCTTTTGGTCAGCACGGCGAGCAGCATGAGCAGGCGGCTATACTCGATGCCGTTGGTAGTGCAGCGAGCATTGCCAAAATTGCTGGGGGTGACGAGCGCCTGCACCTCTACCAGCAAGGGGCGTGTTCCCTCCATGCTGACAACGACCGCGGAGCCGGTAGCTCCAACAGCGCGGTCGGTCAAGAAAATGGCCGATGGATTGGAAACCTCTGCCAACCCATCCCCATGCATCTCGAAGACGCCTACCTCATGGGTTGCGCCAAAGCGATTTTTGACGCCGCGCAGCAACCGGTACGTGTGATAGCGTTCGCCTTCGAGATAGAGGACGGCATCTGCTATGTGTTCCAATGCTTTTGGGCCTGCCACAGTTCCCTCTTTGGTGACGTGGCCGATGATAAAGATGGGGGTTGCGGTATTCTTTGCCAGTTGCATCAATTGTAGCGTGCATTCTCGTACCTGGCTGATGCTGCCGGGCGCCGAGGTGAGGTGGCCGGAGAGGACAGTTTGAATGGAATCGACCACCACGAGCGAAGGTTTGAGGCGTATGACCGCGTCGGCAATCGTTTCAAGTTCAATAGATGCCAGCAGGTAGAGCCGCTCACCACTGATATCCAGCCGCTCGGCTCGCATCTTGACCTGTTCAATCGACTCTTCTCCTGAAACATACAGAACAGGGCCGGTAGTCGCGGCAATGCTGCCCGCGACTTGCAGCAGCAGGGTGGATTTGCCGATGCCAGGCTCCCCCCCAATCAGAATCAGTGAGCCCGCGACCAGCCCTCCGCCCAGCACGCGGTCCATTTCAGGGTATCCAACCGAGATACGTTCCTGGGCTAGTGGCTTGATATCGGGCAAAATAAGCGGAATCTGGGTGCCCTGGGCGATAGAGGAACCGCCCAATGCTGCTGGCCGTCGCTGCTGGACGGCGCTTTGCGGCGCCTCGGTTGTTTCTTCCAGGGTGTTCCATGCGCCGCAGTCGGGACATTTGCCCACCCATTTGCTCTGTTCGCCGCCGCACTGCTGGCAGACATATTTTACGCGTAGTTTTGCCATGACAATATATTCTTCTGTTAAGACAGAAAAACGGAAGCCCGCCGGGCTTCCGTTTCCCTATCTTGAATGGTATTATCCTTGCGCTGACTCGCTGCCCCCGTCGCTGCTGCCAGCAGAGAGAGCGGCTTCGGGCGAGGCAGATGCAGGTGCGGGCAACTGCTCGATGCGATTGCGCACTTGCAGTACGAGGTCATCATCAATAACAACCCCTTCCACCAGGTCTCCCGGATGGAATTTGCCCTGCAAGAGGCCTTCTGCCAGCGGGTCTTCGACCATCCTCTGAATGGTGCGGCGTAATGGACGCGCCCCATACTGCGGGTCAAAACCTTTTTCGATCAAGAAATCCTTGGTCGCCTGCGGGATCACCAGCTCCAGCTGTTGCTCGGTCAGTTGCATGCGCACCCGGTTGAGCAGCAGGTCAACGATGGAGTACATCTCCTCGATGCGCAGCGAATGGAAGACGATGACTTCATCGATACGGTTCAGGAACTCAGGTTTGAAGGTATTCTTCAATTCGCCAAGAACCTTCGACTTCATCGCCTCGTACTCGCTCTGGTTGACCTTCGCCTTATCCTTGGACTGCTTGAACCCGATGGACGCTTCCTTGTTCAACAGGGCAGCGCCAACGTTCGAAGTCATAATCACAATGGTATTGCGGAAGTCTACCGTGCGACCCTTGGCGTCGGTCAGCTTGCCATCCTCCAGAATCTGGAGCAGCATGTTGAACACGTCAGGATGCGCCTTCTCAATCTCATCTAGCAGGATCACGCTGTATGACTTGCGACGCACGGCCTCGGTGAGCTGACCACCCTCTTCATAACCGACATATCCAGGAGGGGCACCGACAAGACGTGCCGCGGCATGACGCTCCATGAATTCCGACATGTCAATTTTAATGAGGGCCTCTTCACTGCCGAACATAAATTCGGCCAGGGCCTTTGCAAGCTCAGTCTTACCGACACCCGTTGGTCCCATGAAGATGAATGATCCAATGGGGCGTTTGGGGTCCTTCAGACCGGCACGCGCGCGCCGTACCGCGCGAGAAATTTTCTCAATCGCCTCGTTCTGCGCAATGACGCGGGCATGCAGTGCCTCCTCCATCTGGAGCAACCGCTGCGACTCCTCCTGGGCGATGCGCATAACGGGGATACCGGTCCACATCGAAACGATCTGGGCGATTTCCTCTTCGCCGACGGACGGCTTTTCACTGCCGCGTTCGCGATGCCAGCCCGATTCGAGCTTGGCGATGCGGTCGCGCAGTTTCACCTCGCGGTCGCGCAGTTCCGCGGCCAGTTCATACTCTTGTTGCTGGATGGCCTGCTCTTTTTCGCGCAGCACCGACTCCAGGCCCTTCATCGCCTCTTTGAGGTTAAGGGGAGCCAGGGAGTTCTGCATGCGCACGCGGCTGGCCGCTTCGTCGATCAGGTCAATGGCCTTATCAGGCATGAAGCGGTCGGTAATGTAACGGCTGGCCATTTCAGTGGCCGCCTTAAGCGCCTCATCTGTAATAATCAGGCGATGGTGCGTCTCGTAACGCTCGCGAATGCCCTTGAGGATTTCAAGCGTCTCCTCGATTGAGGGTTCGCGGACGATGACTTCCTGGAAGCGGCGTTGCAAAGCGGCATCACGCTCAATGTATTTGCGATACTCGTCAAGCGTGGTTGCACCGATGCATTGCAGTTCGCCACGCGCCAGGGCAGGCTTCAGAATGTTGGCGGCGTCAACTGCACCCTCTGCGGCGCCGGCGCCCACCAGGGTATGTACTTCATCAATGAAGATAATACAGTCACGACTATTGCGAATCTCTTCGATGATCTTTTTCAGGCGCTCTTCGAATTCACCACGATACTTGGTTCCTGCTACAAGCGAACCGACATCCAGTGTCAGCAGACGTTTCCCGGCCAGTGTTTCGGGGACCTCGCCGGCAACGAGACGTTGTGCCAGGCCTTCGACAATAGCCGTTTTACCAACACCAGGCTCACCAATAAGTGCGGGGTTGTTCTTATTACGCCGTGAAAGTATTTGAATGACTCGCTCGATCTCTTGATGACGCCCGATGACAGGATCAAGCGTTCCTGCGCGAGCCGCGGCCGTAAGATCGATGCCCATCTGATCAATCGTGGGGGTTTTGGAGTGCTTGGCGTCACGCTCGTGTTGCGCGCCTGACTGGCTAAGCACCTGGATCGTCTGCGTGCGAACCTTCTCCAGATTTACGCCGAGGCTTTCCAGCACACCTGCGGCGATGCCTTCACCCTCGCGAACCAGACCGAGCAGAAGATGCTCTGTCCCAATATAGTGATGATTCAGGCGGCGAGCTTCATCGACGGCCAGCTCGATCACCTTTTTGGCGCGTGGAGTCAGGCCGATCTCGCCAAGCACGATGCGATCTCCGCGGCCAATGATAAATTCAACGGCGCTGCGAACCTTGTTCAATTCAACGCCCAGATTACTCAATACTTTAGCAGCAACGCCTTCGCCCTCGCGCACAAGCCCGAGCAGAAGGTGTTCTGTCCCGATGTAGTTGTGTTGGAAGCGCTGGGCTTCCTCTTGAGCCAGGCTCAGGACTTTCCTGGCCCGCTCCGTAAACTTATCAAACCTATCTCGATCGTTCACCTGTTTGTCACCCCCCTTTCAGTGGCAGAGGGTGGAACCGAGCCCTCTGTGATGCTCAGGTAAAGCGTATGATTCATGATACAACACCGATCACTTAGCGTCAAGGATAGCAAATCCTATATCCCTTCTTTATATTCCAACACGCTTTTATTCACGTTGAAGGTTCAACTTTCTTACCGTCAAACAATCGACCTCCTCACCGCAATACATTAGTGTATGAGCAGTGGGAGGTCGTGCGATCAACTGTTCAGGTGCAAAAACATGACGAACGAGTAGTGACTACTCTTCCGTGTCCTCCGTTTCCTCCTTGGAACGCTGCCGGGCAGCTGCGCGAAATGCTTCAGCCATAGCAGTTGTTTCGCCTTCGTCTTCCATTGGCAGGTTGCCGAGTAGCCGGTTCTCGTTGGTGCGTTCCTGCCGTTCGCGTCGCTCACCCCTGCTTTCGCGGCGTGAGGATGGACTCGTTTCTTTTTCTTTCTCCGCCGTTGGAGGGGTACCTTCTGGACGTACCGGTAAATCTTCTAATGTCATCCCTGCCAGGTCGCTCGCAGCATTGGGAGCGGGAGCCTCAGCCTCTCCAGCCGGTGCCTCGGCAGTTGTCTCTTTGGTATCCAGTTCATCAGCCTGCCGCAGGCTCAGACCAAGACGGCGCCGGTCCGCGTCAATGCGCAGGATACGCAGTTGGAGTTGCTGTCCCTCGTGCAGATTGGCCTTGGGGTCCATACCGGGGGTCAACTCTGACAGGTGAATCAGGCCCTCGATGCCATCCTCGATACGGGCAAATGCGCCAAACGGAGCGATCTTGGTAATGGTGCCCGTTACCACCTGGCCCACCTTGTAGCGCTGTTCCACCGTCGTCCAGGGATCGACCTCGGCGCGTTTGATCGACAGGGCAATCTTTTTCTTGTCCTTATCGACGCTGAGCACCTGGACTTCCACCTCCTGGCCAACTTTGAGTACTTCACTGGGATGATTCACGCGGCTCCAGGCCAGCTGGCTGATATGCACCAGGCCATCGGCCCCTCCCAGGTCGATAAAGGCGCCGAAATTCGCCAGGTTACTCACTATGCCGCGCCTTATGTCACCCGGCTTCAACTCGTCTAACAGCTCCTCGCGACGTCTCTGCCGCCATTCCTGGACAGCCAGCCGCTCTGAAAGAATCAGGCGGTTGCGCGCCCGGTTGATCTCAATGATTTTGAGCTGCAGTTCCTTATCTTTCATGCTCGCCAGCTTGGCCGCCGTCTCCTGATTATCGCCGCCCGAAGCGACCTCTTCGCGCTTCAGGTTAAGAATCTGCGAGATCGGCACGAATCCCCGGATGCCCGACACATCGACAATCAGGCCACCCTTGTTGTAATCGATGACGCGGGCTTTGAGCAATTCGGCGTTCTTGTACTGTTCCTCGGCAATGCGCCATTGGCGTTCGGCGTTGGCTCGCTTCAGTGAGAGCAGGGCATGTCCATCCGGCGTCTCCGGCTGGATCACATACACCAGCACCTTATCATTGAGGTGCAATTCGTTGAACGAGCCATAGCCACTGGCCGGCAGCTCTTTTGTCGAGAGGACGCCTTCCGATTTGAGGCCGATATCGACCAAAATCTCGTCCTGATCAATACGCACGATCACGCCCTCTACGACATCGCCGCGTTTGATGTTGATGGGCGTCGTCGATTCTGCCAGCAACGCTGCCATATCGGTGATTTCGCCCATATCTTCGGAATTCATGTTGTTGTTTTGCTCTGCTGGGTCGTTTCCTTCGTCGTACATCGTCTGCACCCGTCCGCTTTTAAAATTTGCCGCTGGCATTGTCGAAAGGTCGCCGTGCTTTCGTACTTGCATGGGTAAAATACCCCCTTCGATCCACGGTATTTCCCATCCGTTGAGGCATCCGCCCATCCCACTGGACGTGTACTGTAGTTTCGCAATCCTCTTTCGGGTCTCTTACCCGCCGAAGGTGACGAAAGGGTCTGCACACCGGAATCCTGGGGATGCGTCATTGGATTTGGGTTTATCGGAGGGGCTGCTCAGGCTGAGATTAATCTATACATTCAGTCTCGTATGCATCATTGCCATCGAGACCGATCCAGGTAACTTTTGACATTTGCCTACAAAACGGTCATACGATACATCGCTCGCAGACAGGTAAGCCGTGTTATGGTCATAATTAGAACCCAAGCACAGAATACCCCCACTCGATGCTCTAATTATACCAAAAGCCCCCTCTAATTGCAAGACGCTACACAACCTATTTAGCAGTTTGCTCCGATGTTTTTTTATCAGCCACATTGTACCACAGGTAAGCAAGAAGTATCAATTGTTTTTGTTCGTCTCTATATGAGATTGAGGGAGCGTGACTTGTGCTACAATAGAACCATGAATTTACGCGACAGCTCTCAGGTCATCCCGGCCCTGCGTCAACGATTGGAGCCCCTTGAGCGCTCTAAAACATTGACGGATACCATCGAAGGTGCTCGCCCTGCCGCCCGCAAAGCGGCGGTACTCCTCGGACTTTTTGAGCAACATGAAGAAACATACCTGGCATTTATTCGCCGCTCTACCTCTCTTCGTTCCCATAGCGGCGAGATCGCCTTCCCCGGCGGCTCTGTCGATCCCACCGATACTTCACCGGCTATGACTGCCCTGCGCGAAGCCCAGGAGGAAATAGGCCTGGACCCATCACGAGCGGAAGTACTCGGCATTCTGCCTCCCGTCTTCACTGTTGTAAGCAATTTCTTGATCACGCCTGTCGTCGCCTACCTGGCTCAGGGACCTGGAACACTTCAATTGCAGCCCACCGAGGTTGATGAAGTGATACTCCTGCCTCTAGAAGGGCTTGCGAATCCTGTCATCCTGCATACCGAAGAATGGGAACGCGGCGGCCTGCGGCGAATAGTCTATTTTTATGACTACGGCCCATATCGTATCTGGGGCGCCACCGCGCGCATCTTGCATGAATTATTGGACCTCTTGCAAGCATAGCCAATAGTCATGGTTACCTTGAAATTCTCTGTCCGTTGACTACAATAGAGAAGGAATCCAGCAGTTGTATCAAATAGGTTCGTAGTGCGTTTCACGTAGATTGTCCTTTTGAGAAGCGGCAGCCCTGCCGGTTCATGACGGAGAAAAGTTGTGACATTGCCAGGTCCCGATCCTCAATCAGCGAGATTGCTGTCTCAACAATCACACTCGATACCACCAACCCATTCGATGCCTCCTGGTGTACCTCACCCCTTGCATCTCCCCACAACTCCCCAGGCTCCAGGTGGGCCTCCTACTGTACCGGCTACAGAATCTCTGCATAATGATATACCCTCACGAGACGAAGGTTTCGCGGATCACTCATGGAATCTGGCTACCGGTGGTTTAAAGACCTTGACCGCCAAGCGAGAGCTTCCGCCCGGCCTTGAGCGTCGTATGGCCGCGACCGGTAACTGGCAGGAAGCCGATACTACTACTCGCAGTTACACATTTGCCCTCGTTGTTCTGGCTTGTGTTCTCGTGATGCTGATTAGCGGAGGCATAGTCTTATACATGATGCTACAACCATAACTCTCCATTAGTCTTGAGCAGGCTCTGGATGAGTAACTACAGCTTCCTGGATACTGCGCGCAATGTCACTTTCAAGCGCTGGCGGCAGGCACCCCATGCAATGAAGTTGCACTGCGAACCGCTTTGACGATCGCTCGCCCAAGCGTAACAGCAGCCGCTTCACCGATCATACTGACCTGCAATGCCTGTGTTGCCATATCGCGTCGCGTTTGGGATGCTGGCCCCAACGCCAGAGTAAAAACCGTATCGCCATCAAACATCGTATGCGCCGGGCGAATAACCTGTGCCAGGCCATTATGCGCCATTTGCGCAACCTTATTGATATGTTCCTTACTGAGCGCTGCATTCGTTGCGATAACTGCGATAGTCGTATTGCCAAATGGGTTGAGTGACTGTAAATCCGCCTCCGTAGGTTTGCGCGTCCCCGCGATGACCTGTTGCGTCTGCGGATCAATCACATCGCCCGACGCGTTGACCACAACAATCGCCCCTACCAGCGTTCCATCAGGCAACTGCGTGCTGGCCGAGCCAAGTCCACCCTTCATCATGAAGAATGGACCCGCCATCTTACCCACCGTCGCGCCCGTGCCTCCGCCTACATTCCCCTGTGTAACGGCGCCAGCCGTGGCTTGCTGGCAGGCGCGATAGCCCGCCGCCGCGTCCGGGCGGATGCTGGCCGAGCCAAAGGCGAGATCGAAGATAGCCGCCGCCGGAACAATCGGCACGCGCGCCACTCCCGTATCAAAACCAATGCCCTGTTCTTCGAGGTAACGCATCACTCCACTGGCGGCATCGAGACCAAAAGTGCTCCCACCCGTCAGCAGCACCGCGTTGACTTCTTCTACCAGGTGCATTGGACGCAGCAGGTCGGTTTCGCGCGTGGCCGGCGCACCGCCGCGAACATCCACACCCCCCATCGCAGGAGTATCGCAAAGAATAACCGTACAGCCCGTACCCGCCTCCAGGTTGGTATCGTTGCCTACACGAATGCCTGGAATATCTGTGATATCGTCATGCATAGCTCTACTTTCCTTTCATTTCCACAAAGTAATATTTCCCCTACTCTCCTCTTGCTCGCTACCCATTAACTTGCTCTGCCTTTCTTTTGTCCTTATCCTACCATAAATCATTCCCTGGAAGACATGTAGAGTACCCATAAACAGCATTCCCCGCGTCTCTATCATAAATATGCGAACTGCTTATATCAACCAAATTCTTGCAACTGCGAAATACTTGCAATAAGTACTCTTTACAAGGTATACTCTAAACAGACGTTCAAGCTCAATTGTTGAGTAGATGCGTACCCATAATCCAACCATTGATCTTTGTAGTGCTTCGTAACGTAGTTCGTGTCATATTGAGTTTATGTTAACCATCCTGATGGGTCGTGGTACATATACTACCGCGAGGAGGATTTATGAGTAGCAATTTCAGTATTTCGGCGCTTAAATACGTCTTTAACGATAGCTCTCAAGAGATCCGGCGTAAAGTGATTGGCATCTATGTCTTGTTGATCGCCTTTAATCTTGCCGCCTGGGCTGTCGCATTCTTAGGTTTCTCTGTGCGCTATCCTGAACTGTTAGGGGTAGCGCTGCTGGCATATACCTTTGGATTGCGCCATTCAGTCGATGCCGATCACATTTCCGCCATTGATAACGTGACACGCAAACTGATGCAGGAGAAAAAACGCCCGGTCGCGGTCGGCTTTTTCTTTTCGTTAGGCCACTCCACCGTCGTAATTGCGTTAACAGTGGCAATTGCCATCGCCGCAACCATCATATCCACGGCGCTTCCTACGTTGAAGAGCGCGGGCGGGATTATCGGCACCTCGGTCTCAGCAGGCTTTCTATATCTGATCGCGCTCATGAATTTGTTGGTTCTGCTGGAAATCTTTCAAGCATTCCGCAGCGCCAGGCGTGGGGAAGAATATAATGATGTATCGCTGGAAGAGTTCTTGAACCAGCGCGGCTTGATGGGGCGTTTCTTCCGCCCCCTGCTCAAAATGGTGGATAAGAGTTGGAAGATGTACCCGGTGGGCGTTCTCTTCGGCCTTGGCTTCGATACCGCGACCGAGGTCGGATTGCTGGGCATCGCCGCGGCGCAGGCAGGCAAAGGACTTCCCATCATCGATATTCTGATTTTCCCGGCGTTGTTCACTGCTGGCATGTGCCTGCTGGATACGACCGATGGCATTCTGATGCTTGGTGCCTACGGCTGGGCTTTCGTCAAACCCATCCGCAAGCTGTACTACAATTTGAACATCACCCTGATCTCAGTGCTGGTAGCCTTCATGGTAGGCACGATTGAGGTAATGAGCATCATTGCCATGGAATTTAATCTGAGCGGCGGCATCTGGGATTATCTGGGAAATCTGGACTTCGGCTTTCTCGGTGGCATTATCATCGGCCTTTTCCTGTTCAGTTGGATAATCTCCACGATTATCTACCGCATCAAGAAATATGATGATATCGAGGTAAATGTCGCACCACCACAGCGGGAACTCACCGGAAGCGCTACCAGAGTGTAGCCTTCTACATCCCCGCCGGGATAGCGTTGCGCAGCCTTGCCATCGCCTGGGCCACGCTTTCGTGCTGGTTATAGACGGCAGAACCGGCAACCAGCAGATTCGCCCCGGCCTTCACGACGAGTGGCACCGTTGCCTCATGAATGCCGCCATCAACCTCGATATCACAATGCAACCCGCGTTCAGCAATCCTTCGGCGCAGGTGAGTGATTTTGGGCAGTGTTTCGGGAATAAATTCTTGCCCGCCAAAGCCAGGATTGACCGTCATGATCAGCACCATGTCGAGCAGCGAGAGGATGTCTTCGAGCATGAAGACCGGCGTTGAGGGCGTGAGGGCGATAGCGGCCATCTTTCCCGCCGCTTTGATCTGCTGGACAATGCGATGCAGGTGCGGACTGACCTCTTGATGCACGATGATGACATCGGCCCCGGCCCGTGCGAAGTCTTCAACATACTGTTCGGGATTGGTAATCATCAGGTGCGCTTCAAGAGGCAGCTTCGTGCAGCGGCGCACCGCCTCAACCACCATCGGCCCCATAGTGATATTCGGCACAAAGTGACCATCCATTACATCGATCTGGATGCGCTCTGCGCCTGCCGCTTCTGCCTCGCGCACCTGCTCGCCCAGGCGCGTGAAATCCGCGGAAAGAATAGAGGGCACTAATCCAATCATTAAACCTGTTCCCCTTTAGTTTGTAATTGCTGTGCCGCTGCCGTATCAATCATCCAGGTCACCTCGCCATTGGGTGGGCGCACAATCTGCGCGGGGTACTCATCGGGATTATATGGGCTTTCAAGAACGGCATGCACCGCCCCGGATTTGTCGCTGCCCGTTACCAGGAATAGCACGTTGCGAGCAGCGTTCAAGAGTGGTGGGGTGAAGGTCAAACGGTCAGGTGGCGGCTTGGGAACGGAAACCGGCATCACCAGGCGCTCCTGCTCATGTAACGAGGCCTGGTGGGGGAAAAGCGAGGCTGTATGGCCCTCCGGCCCCATGCCTAGCTGGATGAGATCGAATTCCGGTATACCGCTCGTGCCAAAAACACGCCGCATCTCATCCGCATATTCCCGTGAAGCAGCATCGCGGTTGGGCATATTGGCAGGCATGCGATGCACCTGAACCGCGGGAATAGAGATTTTGCTCAGGAGCACCTCGTGTGCCAGGTGATAGTTGCTCTCTTCATCGTCTGGTGGCACGCAGCGCTCGTCTGACCAGAAGATATGTGTCAGCACCCAGTCGATCTGGCCGCGGTACGGCTCATCGCCCAGCAGACCATACAGCTTTCGCGGCGTTGTGCCGCCCGACAAAGCAATGGTGAAGCGGCCACGCGCCGCAATAGATTCTCTGGCGACGCGCGCAATATATTGTGCTGCCTCCTGGCTAATCACATCGATATTCGGATAAATCGCAATATTCATGGATACATTGCTCCAATATTTCTTTTCGTCTGCATGGATTCTGCGCGCGGATTCTTCGCTGCACTCAGAATGACATCCCTGGGCGGATTCTTCGCTGCGCTCAGAATGACAGGTCTCCGAACCGGTTCGGAGACCTGTCATTCTGAGCGCAGCGAAGAATCTTCCAACAATCCAGCCACCTCGCGCAATATTTGCTCAAACAAGGAATCGTGGCTCAAGACCTCTAATTCGTTGTGCAGCAGTTCGCCCTCGTTGTGTACCGCCGTCAGGCTCACCAGGCGCTTGGAGCGGATTTCATGCCCCAGTTCGACCGAAGTGAATACATGCTCGGTATCCCCCGCGAGGCGAATCGTAAATGTCGCGCGTTTGTTCTCGATGTTGCTGGTCAGCCGCACGAGGCAGATTGAGCCGGGTCGCATTTCGGCCTGCACTTGTGGCCGGATCGAAATGCTTGCGTTCCCTTTCCCCGCCTTGCTTCTGGGCGAGGTAAGCAGGCGCGTTGAACGCGGTGATCGCTCCATCGTCCAGGAGTATGTGCCACCGGCAGTATCATGGTGGTTTCCCGTCGTATCAGCAGCTAGTTCCCAACCAAGGCGTGTCTTTAACCAACCCGCCAGCAGCAGCGCCCGCGCCGGATTGGGAGACACATCACCCTGCTCCGTGCGTACCTGGGCCATCAGAGGAATAACCGCATGCTCGATCTCTATCGCATTCACGCCTGCAAGGTAAGGTCGATACTCCGGTGTATCGAAAAATTGCGCAACCAGTTGTAGCCAGGGCGTAATGCGTCCCCAATTCAGATCGCTCAGCGCCGCATCAGGATAGGCATCAGGGAGTGCCGCAAGTGTATAGATATCCTGCTCTGGATTGAAAAATCCCGTTGAGTCAAAGATCACGCGATTGCTGATTTCCATCAGATTGTTGAAGGTGGGGTCTTTGATATCCGGTGGATCGCCCAACCACCACAGGTAGACCGGCAAATCCGGTTTGAGCAAAGGCTGCATAATATTGCCGATGGCCCGTATCGCGCTGCCCGTTGCCAGCACCGTCGTTTGCTCGAAACAGTGCCGCATCAGGTCTGAGAACATCGAGAAACAACGCAGCGTCACCCATGTCCACAGTCCATCAGGTTGTTCTTCGCTTTTATCCAGAATCAGGATAGCCACACGCGCCAGGTGCGTGCTTGATAGTTCGCGCAGTACCCTGCTGGCATGCTGCGCCGACTCGATATCGGGCGCGCAAATGACCAGGTTGAGAACGCTGGTGCGTACATTCACATTCTGCCCGGTACGCATATTGTCGGCAGATATTTTCCACAGCAGCGACAGTTGTGTCTCAACTTCCTCTATGTTTACTATTTTCCCTGCCCATGGTAAACGAACTCCCGGGCCTCTGGCGATATCATTCGTCATTCCCTTTTCCCTTGCATATGAAGAACACCCTTGTCCTTTCTCCACCATGTAGGGGCGTACCCGTATGGTCGCCCGCTGCCCGCTTATGGACGCCGCCACCTGCGATTATCGCGCCAGATGAACTCATCTGCCACCTGCGGACCCCACGAGCCAGATTCGTAGGTCGCAATCGTCTCTCGCGGCTCATTTTTCCACTCGTCCAAAATGCCCTGGATGAATGCCCATGCCGCCTCTACCTCGTCACGGCGCGTAAAGAGCGTTGAATCGCCCAGCATGCAATCAAGCAAAAGACGCTCGTAGGCCTCGGGCTGTTCCCTAAAAAACGAAGACCCATAAAAGAAATCCATGTTTACCGAGCGAATCTGCATCTCCGTGCCCGGCACCTTCGCCCCAAACTTCAGCGAAATGCCCTCATCCGGTTGAATGCGCAGCGTCAGCACATTCGGCTCAACCTGCCCATGCGCCTCGCTGCGTTTGAACAACATCAACGGCGCCTGCTTGAACTGGATCGCGATTTCACTCACCCGTTTGGGCAGGTGTTTGCCGGTGCGCAGGTAAAACGGAACGCCTGCCCAGCGCCAGCTATCGATGAACACCTTCAGCGCCACGTATGTCTCCGTTGTCGATGTTGGCGAAACGCCCGGCTCCTCTGTATAGCCCGGCACCTGGCGTCCTCCCACCCAGCCGGGACCGTACTGGGCGCGTATCGTCTGCGCCAGCACATCCTGCCCGACCAATGGCTGCAGCGCGTGCAGCACCTTCACCTTTTCATCGCGTACCGCGTTAGCGTCGAAAGCAATCGGCGGCTCCATTGCCACCAGTGTCAGCAGTTGCAGCACGTGATTCTGCACCATATCGCGTATCGCGCCCGACTCCTCATAGTAAGCGCCTCGACCCTCCAGGCCGATATTCTCCGCCACCGTGATCTGCACATGGTCCACATAGCGCCGGTTCCACACCGGCTCAAAAATCCCGTTCGCCAGGCGAAATACCAGAATATTCTGCACCGTCTCCTTCCCAAGGTAATGATCGATGCGGTACACCTGCTCCTCCCGGAACACTTTCGCCACCTGCCGGTTCAACTCGCGCGCCGAGGCCAGATCGTGTCCAAACGGTTTCTCGATAATAATGCGCGTCCATCCCTTACGACTCTTATTCAGACCCGCCGCGCCCAGATTCTGGATGATTTCGGGATACTGGCTTGGCGGCGTCGATAGATAAAAAATGCGATTGCCACCCGTACCTCGTTCATGATCAAGCGTATTGAGCAGCGTATTCAATTTCTCGTAACCTGCCGGGCTATGAAAATCCGATTGCAAGTAATGGATGCCCGCCGCGAAACTCTCCCATACCTGTGGGTTCACCGGCTTCTGGCGTGAATATTGATTGATTGATTCCAGCGCCTGTTCACGAAACTGTTCATCTGTATACGGGCGACGCGCGAACCCGACCACCGAAAAGCCCGCCGGCAGCGGCGTCTCAAGCGCCAGATTATACAGCGCCGGCAATAACTTCCGGTGCGTCAGATCGCCCGTCGCCCCAAATATCACCATCACGCACGGCTCAGGGCTATGTTTTATGCGCAGACCCTCCCTCAGAGGGTTAGGAGCCTCCACTACACTACGTTGAGGCATGCTTCATACTCTCCTTATTTCTCATTGGCTGTTCAGGGCGACCGCCAACCTGTACACCGGTGGTCGCCCCGGCCCCCCATTGTATGGCATCCTGTAGGGACAGCGCCTTATGGCTGTCCTTACCGCGATGCGATCATCACCCCAGACCCCACCTGTTGTCCTATCTCATGCATTTGCCCTTATACTCTTCCCACGGGAAGCGGCAGGAACCAGCCCCTTTCCTAAGCCCGTTTCTAATGCGCAACCTGCTGCGCGATTGCCTGCCGTTTCCCCTCAATCCCCTTGAAAAGCTCATGGAACGAATCGGCGAACTTTTGTACCCCCTCGTCCAGCAACTGCTGCATCACCTGGTCATAGTGAATCCCCACCTGCTCCAGGGCATCCAGTTCCGCCTTCGCCTGCGGAACGTCCTTATCGACCGTGCGGCTGACCCTGCCATGGTCGCGGAAATTCTCGATGGTCTCCAGCGGCATCGTATCCACCGTATCAGGCCCGATCAATTCCTCCGCGTACAGCACATCACGATAAGCAGGATTCTTCGTACTCGTACTGGCCCATAGCACGCGCTGCAGGTGCGCGCCGGCATGTTTCAGCGACTCAAAGCGCGGCGAATCAAAAATCTGTCGAAACTCCTGGTACACCACGCGCGCGTTAGCAATCGCCGCCTTCCCCTCCAGCGCCTTCAGCTTCTGCTGTTCCGCGCTGTCGCTCGTCGCCTGAATCTTCTCCTCCAGCAGCTTATCTACCAGCGTATCCACGCGGCTCACAAAGAAACTGGCAACCGAGGCAATGTGACTGATATCCTGGCCCGCGGCATTGCGGTCTTCCAGCGCCGAAATGTACGCGTTGGCTACCTGGCGATAACTATCGAGCGAGAAGATCAGCGTAATATTCACATTGATCCCCTCGGTCAGCGCCTGCCGTACCGCCGGAATGCCCTCCGGCGTCGCCGGTATCTTGATCATCAGATTCGGGCGGTCTACCATCTTCCAGAAACGGCGTACCTCCGCCAGTGTGCCCTCTGTATTATGCGCCAGCTCCGGCGAAACCTCCAGGCTCACAAAACCATCTTGCCGGTTCGCCTTCTCATAAATCGGTCGCAGCATATCCGCCACCGTCTGAACATCGCGAATCACCAGCGCCTCATAAATCTCATTCGAACTCTTGCCCGCCCGGATCAGTTCCGTCATCTGCTCGTCATACGCATGACCATGGCTGATCGACTTCTGAAAAATCGTTGGATTCGCCGTCACCCCGCAGATGCCATCCTCATCCAGCAACCGTTTGAACTGACCCGAAACCAGTTGTTCGCGGTCAATATTGTCATACCATGGGCTTTGTCCCAGCTCCTTCAATTGCAATAATGGATTCTGTGCCATATCCTTGTAACTCCTTTGATTGGTGCAATTCTCTCAAAAACTTCCTGAATATTCGTCCCCTTCATCATAGCACGTAACAGCTCACGCTTCAAATACAAGGATGCGGCGAGCGTGTCCTTGTGGTCGCCCGCCGCACTCCTCATAAGTTGGTCAAGGATTCTTCGCTGCGCTCAGAATGACATGCCCCCGGACACACCTGGCTGCCTCCGGGGGCATGTCATTCTGAGCGCAGCGAAGAATCCTTGAATGATCTCGCTCCTGGCTCACCCTCCCCGCGCCTTCCTCTGCAACTCATACAACTTCCCAATCGCCTCAATCGGCGTCAGCTCATCGATTACCAGGGACTTCAACTCTTCCACCACAGGATGCGATTCCGCCGCGAACAGCGTCATCTGCATCGCCATTGGTGTGGGCAGATCTTTCATCGCCTTGCGTCGCACCTTCGCATCTCCCTTGCGTTCGAGTTCTTCCAGTATCTCTTCCGCGCGATGGATTACCGGGCGTGGAATACCTGCCAGCTGCGCCACATGTACCCCATAACTCTTATCCGCGCCCCCCGGCACGATCTTGTGCAGGAACACCACGTGTCCCTCTTCCTCCGTCACCGCTACATTCAAGCAGCGCACACGCGGCAGCATCTTCGCCACCTCCACCAGTTCATGGTAGTGCGTCGCAAACAGTGTGCGCGCCCCGCACCTGCGGTTATTATGCAGGTATTCAACCACCGCGCGCGCAATCGCCAGCCCATCATATGTACTCGTCCCGCGCCCGATCTCATCAAGGATTACCAGGCTGCGCGGCGTCGCATGATGCAGAATATTGGCCGTCTCCACCATCTCAACCATAAACGTACTCTGCCCCGTCGCCAGGTCGTCCTGCGCCCCGATGCGTGTGAATATACGATCAACAATGCCAATCGTCGCCGCCTCAGCCGGTACATAACTGCCGATCTGTGCCATCAATGTAATCAAGGCCACCTGCCGCAAATACGTCGACTTGCCTGCCATATTGGGACCGGTAATAATCAGGATTTGCGCGTGAGCGTTAGAGAGTTCGGCGTCATTGGGAATAAACGGCGTCTCGCTCTGCGCCAGCTCGATTACCGGATGGCGCCCGGCGACGATATGAATGGTATCGCCATCATTCAACTGTGGCCGGCAATAATTGGAGCGACCGGCCACCTCCGCCAGGCTCAGGTACACATCGATCTCCGCCAGTGTATGCGCCGTGGCCAGGACGCGCTCCGCCTGCCCCGCGATATCGGCCCGCAATTGCGCAAACAACTCGCTCTCCAGCTTATTCATACGCTCCTGCGCGTTCAGCACCAGCGTCTCGTACTCCTTCAGATCGGACGTGATGTAGCGCTCGCCCGTGGAAAGTGTCTGTTTGCGCACATAATCAGCAGGAACACGGCTCAGGTTGGAGTTTGTCACCTCGATGAAATAGCCAAAAACCTTCGTATAGCCAACTTTGAGGTTCGCGATACCCGTGCGACGCCGCTCCCGCTGCTCCAATTCCGCGATCCATTGCCGCCCATCCTGTGAAGCGTGTCGAATCCTATCGAGTTCTTCGTTGTAGCCGGCTCGGATAACTCCGCCCTCGGCAGCGCTCAATGGCGGCTCATCCACAATCGCCCGCTCGATCAGCGCAATCGTATCCTCGTTATCCGCCAGCCCCTCGATCAACTGTGCCACCGACGGCATCGCCTGTTCCGCGTCGCCGGACAGACTTGCGCGCACCTGTGCTGCCGCCCGCAGTCCTGCTGCAAGCGCCACCAGGTCGCGTGGCGTCGCGATACGCTGCCGCACACGGTTGATGAGGCGTTCAATATCTCCCGCCTTCTTTAATCCTTCCACCAGCCGCGCCTGGGTCAGTGTATCGTTCAGCAGCTCGCCAATGATTTGCTGGCGATGTCGCAGAATCTCGATATTCAGCAGTGGTTGCCCAATCCAGCGCCTCAATAACCGGCCACCCATCGGACTGCGCGTCTTATCCAGCACCCACAACAATGACCCTTTCACCGAGCCGGTGCGCCCGCTCTCGAAGAGTTCAAGATTGCGCCGCGTGTGCGCGTCCAGCGTCATAAACTCGGAGACAAAATACGTTTCCAGCGAGGTCAGTTGGTGCAGCAACCCTTTCTGCGTCTCCTGTAAATAGGCCAGCACCGCGCCTGCCGCGCGTATTGCCAGCGGCAGGTGCGCGCAGCCAAAACCCTCCAGCGAGGCCACCTCGAAATGCGATAACAGGCGATGCCGCGCATCATCCTCCGTAAAATAGCGCGCATCATATGGCGTCACATGGCCGGCAACTCCCCTTAACACCTTCGCCAGCGGCGCGTAGTCATCCTCCTCGTCCTCATCCTCGTCGATACTATTGATCTGGCCCTTTTCCTTGCCAGACGCGCCCGCGTCATCCTCAAGTTCCTGTTCCTCGTCAGGCCCTCGTTCTTCATCCTGCCCATAGGTTTTCCGCGTCGCAGCGAGTGCCGCCTCAACATCCGCGTGCGGATTCCCGTTGCTGCCCACCCTCGTCACCGTCTTCTCACTCATCACTGCCGCCAGCCAGCGCCGTTTGCGACTCTGCGCACCTTGCCGGCTGTAGCGCGCCTCCACAATCACCTCCGCCGGCCCCACACGGGCGATCTCCTGTTGCAGCGCTATCTCCGGTTCGGGCGTGCCAAACTGCGTCACCGCGAACTCGCCCGTCGTAATATCCACATATGCAATTCCCACTGCATCCCGCCCCACCACCACCCCTGCCAGGAAGTTATTGCGTTTTGCCGCCAGCATCGCCGGGTCAATCACCGTGCCCGGCGTCACGATCCGTATCACCTCGCGCTCAACCAGCCCCTTAGAGAGCGCCGGATCGCTCGTCTGCTCGCACACCGCCACGCGATAGCCCTTGCTCACCAGCCGCGCGATATAGCCATCTGCCGCGTGATGGGGAATGCCCGCCATGGGAGAGTACTCGCCGCGGCCAAAATCGCGCCTGGTCAGCGCCAGCTCCAACTCTCGCGCCACAATCTCCGCGTCATCATCGAACATCTCATAAAAATCGCCCATGCGAAAGAAGAGGATAGCATCTGGGTGCTGGCGCTTGATCTGCAAATACTGTGCCCGTACAGGGCTATGCTGCTGTGGGTGCTCCTTCAGATACTCTTCGAATAACACGTCTTCTTTTTCCTCACCTTCCCCAGATCCTCGCCAGCAGGCGCCAGATGAAATGAGACCTGGGCTTCGGTTCATCCTCCCGCGCTTCTGCCTGCTCCTCAATCATCGTTGCTTCGGGGGGATTCTGCCATTCCCACCAGACCGTTGACGTGTTCACGCCCGTCGCAGGCTCCTCTCTTGTTGGAGCATCCTCTGCAACAACTGTATCTGCTTGCTCAGAAAAATCTTCCACTTCTTCAGACTGTTGGGCTTCTTCAAGCTCGTGCGGTTCGCCATCTCTCTCCTCTACGACCGCCATTTCAGCAGGAGCGGAATATTCCCGTATCTCTGCCTCTCCAGCATCGGGGGATGTAACTTCTTCAGCAGAAAGAGGGTCTGCCATACGAGGAAATTCCTGGATGAGCGGCTCCTCGCTCTCCTCATCCCTATCTCCGGTACTGATCATTTCCTCCACAGGCGCAAATTCTTGCAGCGCAGGCTCTTCGCTCTGCGTATCGTCACTCTCGCCGGAGAGCGTTTCCTCCACAGGCGCAAATTCCCGCACAGTTGGCTCCTCATCGACCGGCGTTGAGGCATTCTCCTCCTCTGTCGCAGCTTCAGGCGCAATATATTCCTGTATATCCATTGTATGGGCGTACCCTTGAGGTCGCCCTTCCACCTGTTCTTCTGCTGGTTGCCCTTCCACCTGTTCGCCTTGCGGTTGTCCCTCCGCTTGTTGTTCTAGTGGTTGCCCTTCGAACTGTTCGCCTTGATGGTGCTCTTCCGCCTGTTGTTCTAGTGGTGGCCCCTCCACCTGTTCACCTTGAGATTGCTCTCCCACTCGGCTTTCGCTATCCGGTGTTTCTATCGCCTCTTCAACAGTTGCATCGCCCGATTCTGCCTGTTCTATCGCTTCAGGTTCAGCGTGTTCAGCAGCGAGTGTTTGTAACTGGGCAGGTGTAATCGCCGGTCGTTTCTGCGTGATGTCAAGCAGTGCATCCCCGTATTCCTCTTCCTCCCCATCTCCGGCCAGCTTCGCCAGCAGCAGTTCCTCCGCGACCCCTTCTTCATCCGTGGGCGAGGGCGAGCTAGTCTCCGTTGTTTCAGGCTGTTGGAGCAACGAATCGAGCCAGTCGTATGCCCCCTCCAATGCATGCCTGCACCAGTGCTCATAATCGTCGCTCATGAAGTTTTCCAGCTGCTCGCAATAATCCAGGCGCTGCATCGTCAAATCCAGCCAGGCCTCGCCGCGTTCCAGCATGCGGTCGAGCAGGTCATTATCCGCAACGCCATTCGCCTGCAGCCGTGCCAGCGCCGCCAGTGCCACAGCAGATGGCCGCGCCTGCTGTATCAATTCAGCATTCGCCTCGATCTGTCGCTGTTTCTCAGCAATTGCCTCGCGCAATTTCATCACCTGCTGTCGCAGTGCCCACCGCGAGTAACTGGCATAGAACTCCTCGACATCCTCCCGCTTCAGACTCGCGTACAGCTCATCGAGTTCTTTCTGCCCTATTCTGTCTGTTGCGTTCTCATTCATCTGCGGCGCCCTCCTCAGAAGTGGCAGAATCCGCCTCCTCAGCTGCTTGTGCTGCTAATTGCTTGCGGCGCTCTATCCAGCGCCGCACCAACTCATCCGTCCGCAGGCTCTCTGAAGCGTCGAAGATATCTGTATTGGCCGCGGGCTTGCGCAGCCACCAGGGGACCTCCTGCTGGGGATCAGTTTGTGCATGCTGGTCGAAAAAGCCCTGCATGTCTTGAGGCAGCAAAACCATCTCGCTATCAGGTGTTGCCGCCCTCGTCTGTCGCTCCATAAAGGGTGTACCTTCCACAGGCCCAGATTGTGGCAGCCACCCCTGGCTCATTACCGGTGTGGCAAGAATACCTCCATTCTCTGCCTGCCTGCCCTTGCCGCTCGCCGCCCCCTCGGAACCGGCCCTTTCAACGTGCCCATGCTCCTCAACCGGCCCCATAGTATGCGCGCGTATATCATGTGCGAACCCATTTCTGCCCGATCCAGCTTGCTGGGAGAATGTTGAGGGAAGCCCTTGCATACCCAATGCCAGCAAACGTATCACCGTATTGTGCGCTGAAATCGTCGCAGACTGCTGTGGTATCTCGCCATTGGCAGCTGCTTCCACCTCCTGCGCATCAACACCCATCGACTCCTGCAAGTGAGCCAGTTCGCTCTCGAGCCTTTCTAATTCGCTCCTCAGTTGCCGGTCAATTTCCTGGTAGTGCAGCCATTGCTGGTATTGGCCCATGTTCTATCACACAAGTCCTTCCTGCTCTTTTGCCGTCGTGTCCGAGATACGTAGTAAAATGCCGATAATGATGTAGTTCGCGATAATTGAGCTTCCACCATAGCTCACAAACGGCAGCGGCAGGCCCGTCAGCGGCAGCAATTTCATATTGCCCGCGATGATCACCACCGTCTGTACCGCGAAGATTGATGTCAATCCTGCCGCTAATAGCTGCGAGAATGAATCGTTCGCCTCCATTGCGATGCGGAATCCCCGGTACAAAATCAGCAGGTAGATACCGATAATGGCAAATAGCCCGGCCAGCCCATATTCCTCGCCGAGTGCTGTGAAGATCATATCCGATTGCACCACAGGCACCAGCACGGGGTGCCCCAGCCCGAAACCAGCTCCCAGAATGCCTCCACTCGACAGCGCAATAATCCCCTGCACAATTTGCGCCGCACCCCCGCGCGCGAATTCCTGCGTCGCCTGCGACCAGTTTTGCCAGTTCACAGGATCAATCGCCACCGCCGCGAAGCGCAGCCGCACATAGCTGAACAGCGCGTAGCCGATCAGACCCAATACCAGGAAGATTCCCAGACTTACCACCACCCACGATACTTTGTTCGTACCCAGGTAGATCATACACAGGAAAATACCATAAATCAGCAGCGCCAGGCCCAACTCGCGAACACCTAAAAACAGCAGCAGCGCGATACCCAGCATCAGTGCCAGCGGCCCAAGCTGGCGCAATGGCGGCAAGTGCAATGGGCCGATTTTCAGATTTCCTCTCGCCAGCACGTCCTGGTTCTCACTCAGATACGCGGCGAAGAATATCACGATGAAGATTTTCAGCAACTCAGACGGTTGCAGATTGAACGGCCCGAAGTTCAACTGGTCATGTGTCGGGCTATCCAGGTTCTTCACCCGTAGCGCGTTCACCAGCGTGGCCGCCACCAGCGCAATGCCAAACGCCGCCCAGGTATACTTAAAGCGTTCGAGCCAGTGCATATTGCGCACAATTGCCAGCGTCCCTACACATATCACCAGCCCCAGCAGTACCCACAACAGCTGTCTCGTGCCTAACGTTGGATCCCCAATTGTCGGCGAATCCCCTAATCGTGTCACCATCAGCACTCCCAATCCGCTCAGCAGCCCCACCAGCGGCAGCAGCATCTGATCGGCGCGCGGAAAAGTGAAACTCAAAATAATATTCACCAGCAGCAGTAGTGCAATCAGACCCAGTATCGGGAGCAATTGGGAAATCGTCGGCAGAATATCTCTGGTGAAAGGAATTGGCTGCGGGCTTGTGCTGATCTTCTGTTCATAGAACTGCGCCAGTGGCAGTTGGATGATTTCCAGCAGCAAAATCATAAAAGGAATAATGAATAACCCCAGCTCTTTCCACCGGTAGCGTCTCACCCTCTGCCCTATACCCGAAGATTGACCAATACTCGCCATATGCATATCCCTCAGGCCAACACACATTTATGGTGCCAGTTTGAAACGAATAAAACCGATTTGCACGACATCACCGGGCTTGGCCGGCAGAGCCTCTCGCGCCGGCGCATCATTCAGGTAGGTTCCGTTGGTGCTGCCGGCATCCTCAATATACCAGACGTTATTATATTGCCACATGCGCGCATGTTCGCTCGATATGAAATTGTACGGTAGCACAACCGTATTCGTCGGCCCTCGCCCAATCGTCGTTTGAGGGCGAAGTGGGAACGTCGTACCCGGTGAGAGATTGCTCGGCCCGCTATCGATCACAATCAGGTGACCCGCCACAGGCGCCGGTTTGCCGATCATCTCGCCCTTTTTCTCCGTCTTGCGCAAATCACGGGTAATAACAATTACCACCTGCATCAAAAAGAGGTAGAGTAACACAATAAACAATAAACGCAAGATCAGTAAAAAGACATCCAGTGTCATCTGCTTTTCTCTATCTTACCTTCTCTCGAAAATAAATTCGTAACTACCGATTTTGAAGTGGTCGCCATTGTGTAAGGTATGCTGGCGCAGGTGCGGGGTGCCATTGATCGTAATGCCATTGGTACTACCAAGATCAAAGATGACGAATTGCCCATTGGGCGAATATTTGATTTGTGCATGGTAGCGCGAAACCCGTTTATCTTCTACGATGATATCGTTAGTGAGTTGGCGCCCAATATTAATGACCGGCTTTTCTATCACATAGACCCTCGGAGCAGCTGCGGCATGTTGGACGGGATCTACTAAACGGATGTTTAGCCAGGCCTGAGGGAGAGCAGCAGCCGGGCGTGCCGGAAACGCTGGAGCCGGCGGATTGCCTTGCGGGTTCGGCATCCCGCCCTGCATGCCTGAGACCCCGGCCGTCCCAGCGACTCCCATGGGGAAGCCTGGCGCGTTGATGGATGAATTGGATAATCCCGGTACCGGCTGTCCCTGTGCCAGTTGGCTGCGCAGTTGTGCCAGTTGTTCCGCGCTCAGAGCCTGCGTAGCCATAGCGCCTGCCTCGCCGCTTGCGACTTCGACCTGCACGTTTCCATCGCGGACTTTGCTCTCGCCATGCAGTCGTAGAACAGGCACTTCCCGCAGGATGTAATGATGATTGCGCGCGTGTTGCACCAGCTCTTCCTGCCAGTCTTGCTTCAAAAAATTTTCATTAGGAAGAAATCGCTGGTGATCCTTCACACTGAACGTTATATCGAAGATATGTGGGGCCAGCCGCTTGCCCTCGCCGAGCAGCTGCACATTGTCGTCCATGGCCTGTTTCAGCTTCTGAAGCACCTCAGCCGGCTCTAATGTCGATGGCAGAAATGAAAACGGCCATTGCAAAATGTGCCCGATCCAATCTTCAAATTTTAAGAGCCTGTTCCGGCCTGCCATCGTCCTGCTCAGCCTCCCTTACGTGGATACTCTTTCAACTGTGCAAGCTCATTCCGCCTCAGTTTGTAAAATCTGACGCGCGTGCTGCACATCAACAGCCATTTGCGCTTTCAATGCCTCGATACTGGCGAAACGCTCTTCGTCTCGCAAACGCGCAATGAAATCTAAAGCAATGCTCTGACCGTAAAGATCAAGGTCAGCATCTAATAAATACGCTTCGACCAGGCGCGTCTTTCCATCGAACATTGGCCGCACCCCGACACTGGCCGCACTCTTGTATTCCTCACGGTACAACATGCGTAAAAATGCTGTACGCTGGGTCGTAATCCTACTCCTTGCTTCACTATCATTATAGACGGGAATAACCTCTGTTTTGTCACTTTGCCCCACAGCCGCGGGATTATTGCCTGGACGCTTGCCCACGCCGGCCCACACGGCGTAAATGCCGTTCGCCGGTAGGAGCTTATGGGGATCGGTTGCCAGGTTCGCGGTAGGATATCCCAGCTGCCTGCCGCGCTGATCCCCTTTCACGACTGTACCGCTTACTATAAATGGATGGCCCAGTAGCTCGTTTGCCTCCTCTAATTTTCCCTCGATGAGAAGCGAACGAATGCGCGTGCTGCTGATACGCGCGCGCTCGGCATGCTCCAGGACTACCGGCTCTACCAAAATATCATGTTCTTTCCCATAGGCTTGCAAGAACGCAATATCGCCCATCCTGTTATGCCCAAGGCTAAAATCCTCCCCTACAACCATGGCTCTCACTGAGAAATGCTCGCGCAGCTTATCCAAAAACTCGGCTGCGCTCAGCGCCGCAACTTCCGGCGTAAAGTGAATAACGATGCTATCGCCAATACCTCCATAATACTTCGCCAGGGCCAGTTTCTCTTCTAAAGTTGTTAAATATGCTACTTGTTTTTCTGGCCGTACCACCAGCAGGGTATGCGGTGTGAAAGTAACAAGGACGGGCTTACACTGCAATGTGCGCGCCATCGCCTGTAATTCGCGCATCAGGCGCTGGTGCCCGCGATGGACGCCATCAAAATTGCCGATGGTAATAGCAATCGGTTCTTTATCTGTCAGCGTTGTTGCGAATTCCATGATCTCCATATTCCCGCCAGGCTGGTTGGCCCTACCTTACCATAGATTAACATACAAGACATTTTATGGCAACGTTCCGTGACCTGGTGATTACTCATCATGTCATTCTGAGCGCAGCGAAGAAGCTCCCATCACATGATGAGTAATCACCAGGTTATGACCCCGTGAACACTTTGCGGGGTTTCCAGATTGCTTGTGCCGCATCCCATTCCGCGACGGCCACAAAACGCTCATCCTCACTATACACACGCGCGATACCGGTCGTTTGCGGTATGTCTTCATCTCGCGAGTACCTGAAAGCATTGCCATGCAGCACCCGCTCGACCGTGGCAGCGTCAAGGATCAGGGCCGGATAGCCCTCGAGCGCCTTATCAACCGGGTACAGATAACGTAGGGGCGACCCTTGTGGTCGCCCGCCCGGCCCACCATGCTCCGCATCAATCCGCGCTCCTTGATCGCCCATCTCTGCCTCTACAACGCTCCGGAGTTCTTCCAGCGTCACGCTTTCTGCTAGCAGAAATGGCCCGCTGCGCGTGCGCACCAGTGCGGCAAGATAGGCCCCGCATCCCAGGTATTCACCAAGATCATAAGCCAGCGAGCGAATATAAGTCCCCTTGCTGCATTCAACGGCCAGCGTCACAGATGGAAGATTGCATTCGACCACCTCGAGTGTATGGATAACAATCGGGCGCGGCGCCAGTTCGACCTCCTCGCCTGCCCGGGCGCGCTTGTATGCCGGTTGCCCCTGCAGTTTAATGGCCGAATAACGCGGTGGTATTTGCAACTGCGGCCCCATAAAATGTTCCAGCGCCTCTTCAACCCTTGCCCTGGAAAGATCTGCCGTACTTGCCGTGCGCAGAATCACGCCTTCGGCATCATACGTGTCCGTTACGCTGCCAAAAACAATTGTTGCCAGGTACGCCTTGCCGCTTTCGCTAAGATATTCCGCTACCCGCGTCGCCTGCCCCACGCAAATCGGCAGAACCCCGCTCGCCAGAGGATCAAGCGTCCCGGCATGTCCCACGCGCTTCTCCTTCAGAAGGCGACGTATACTCGCCACGACATCGTGCGAAGTCATGCCCGTGGCTTTGTTTATATTGAGAATACCATCCATGTCATTCTGAGCGAAGCGAAGAATCGCCTGCCTCATCTCCCACCATGTCATTCTGAGCGAAGCGAAGAATCGCCTGCCTCATCTCCCACCATGTCATTCTGAGCGAAGCGAAGAATCTCGCCACTCATCTCTCGCATTAATTCGTCAATCACCAGCTTCGTCGTTTCCTCAATGGGCATCGAAAACGTAGCCCCTGCCGCGCGCGGATGTCCACCGCCCCTGCCATTGCTCACACGTTTGCAGATCTCGGCAGCATTGTAGGGTGCGGCGCAGCGCAGGCTGAGCCGGGTAACCCCTGGCTCTCCGAAACTCTTGAAAAAGGCCGCGACCTCTACCCCCTCGATATCGCGCAGCAAGCCAGAGATGTTATCGTCCATCTCCGGTGTAGCGCCTGCCACTTCTAGCGTCTCGCGTGTGGCCTGCGACCAGATCAGTCTTCCATTGCAGGCCGTTTGCGCATTGGTAATCACCATGGCTTGCAGGCGCACCTGCGGCAGCGGACGAGTTTTGTAGATTGGCTGCACCACCGTTTCTGGTATCGCCCCTGCCCGTAGCAGCAGCGCCGCTACTTCCAGGCAGCGTGGAGTAGTGTTTGTGAATTGAAATGAACTGGTGTCAGTAATGATGCCCGTGAGCAGGCACAGGGCCGCGTCGCGATTCAATGGCAAACCGGCCTGCTGCTGGAAAAGCACGACCAGTTCAGCAGTAGCTGCCGCCTTTGGATCGATAATATTCACCTGCCCGCAGCCATCGCTGCTGACGTGGTGATCGATATTGAGGATGGGCACTTCGCCCAGGTAGGCGCGATGCCGCTCATATAATGAGCCGAAACGCACCAGCTCACCGGCATCCAGCGCAATCACCAGGTCAAACTCCTCCGCGCCAAGGTCTTGTTGCAGCAAATCGAGGCCCGGCAAAAACGAGAGATTCTTCGGGGCAGGGTCCGCGCAAGCCGCAACAGCCATTTTGCCCGCTTGTCGCAAGATATGTGCCATGCCAAGCGCGGAGCCAATACAATCGCCATCAGGACTCTCATGCGCGATGCACACGATGCGCTCTGCCGGCTGAATGATCGCCATCGCCTCCTGAACGAGCGCGGGATCGAGTTGATTATGCAGTTCACACGGGATATCACTCATCGTTGCTTCCATCACTCACCGGATGATGCTCCATCTCGCTCTCACGGATAAGCTCAAGTATACGAGTCCCTTCCTGGATTGAGATATCAAGCTTGAACACCAGTTCCGGCATATAGCGCAGCGTGAGGCGGCTCGCAAGCTCGTGACGCAGGAAGCCGGTCGCGTGTTTCAACGCCCGGATCGTATCCTCCTGTTCATTCTCGGAGCCAAGCACGCTTACGAACACCTTGGCATGTCGTAAGTCGCCGCTCACCTCAACCCGCGTGATGCTCGCAAATCCCACACGCGGGTCCTTCACACGCGTGCGCAGCAGGTCGCTCAGTTCCAGCGCGATGAGTTCACCCAGTTTTTCCTGTCGATGTGGATTTGGCATACGTATCGTTCTTTCAAGTAATTCAATTTGGGCGTTATCCGGCGCGCCGGCGCGCCGGATAACGCCCAAATTAAAACGTTGTTATTACTTATGCTCCCGGCTTCACACGCTCTTTCGCATAGGTCTCGATAATATCGCCGATCTCGAATTCGTTGAAGTCTTCGAGGACGATACCGCACTCGTAACCGCCGGAAACCTCGCGCACATCGTCTTTACCACGACGTAGCGAAGCGATTTTGCCGTCGTACACCTTCTCATTCTTACGCGTGATGCGTGCCTGCGAGGAACGAGTAATCTTGCCATCCAGAACGCGACAGCCCGCGATCACCAGATTCTTACCGGCTTTGAACATTTGCTGGACCTCGGCATGGCCTTCGATGACCTCCTGATAGGTCGGCTCGAGCATGCCTTTCAGCGCGGCCTGGATATCGTCTGTTAGCTTATAAATGATATTGTAATAGCGAATATCAACGCCTTCTTTCTGCGCCAGCCGTTGAGCCGCCCCATCAGCCTTGACGTTAAAGCCAATAATGATGGCTCCAGAAGCCGATGCCAGGTGTACATCGGTTTCGTTGATATTGCCAATTCCTTCGTGGATCAGGCGTACCTTGAGATTCTCGTCGCCGATTTTTGTCAGCGCGTTCTTGATGGCCTCCGCGGAACCCTGCACATCGCACTTTAGCACGATATTGAGTTCCTTCACCTGACCCTCCTGCATCTGCATATAGAGAGTATCGAGGCTGACCTGCCCAAGCGGACCCGTTTCGCTGCGGCGCTGCTCCGCAACCTGGGCCGCCATCTGTTTGGCCGTCCGCTCATCCACCACGACCTCGAGACGGTCTCCTGCCTGTGGCACTTCTGGTAAGCCCAGGATGCTAACCGGAGTGCTGGGCGGCGCCTTTTGAATGCGCTTACCCCGGTCGTTGAACATGGCACGCACTTTGCCGGCCATCGCTCCTACCACGATATTGTCGCCCATCTTCAGCGTCCCCTGCTGGATCAGCACGGTCGCGGTCGGGCCTGTATTCTTCTCGAGTTTTGCCTCAATGATTACTCCGGTTGCCGGACGATTCGGGTTAGCCCGGATATCCTGTATCTCGGCCAGCAGCAAGATCATTTCCAGCAGATCATCGATACCGGTCCCTTTACGCGCCGAGACCGGCACGCAGATCACATCACCCCCGTACTCTTCAATCACGATACCGATTTCGGCCAGCTGTTGTTTGACGCGATCAGGATTGGCATCGATTTTATCGATCTTGTTAAGCGCGATGATAATCGGCACTTTCGCGGCTTGCGCGTGGTCGATGGCTTCGCGTGTCTGGGGCATCACGCCGTCGTCAGCTGCCACCACAATGACCGCGATATGCGTCACCTGCGCTCCACGCGCACGCATAGCAGTGAATGCTTCATGACCGGGTGTATCGAGGAAGGTAATTTTCTTGCCGTTGACCTCCACCTGGTACGCGCCGATATGTTGCGTAATGCCGCCTGCCTCACCTGCTGCTACCTTTGTTTTGCGGATGGTATCAAGCAACGAGGTCTTGCCGTGGTCAACGTGCCCCATGATGGTCACAACCGGTGGAATCACCACCATATTGTCTTGATCGCGCGTCGCCATCATAGCCTCGTTTGCCGAAAGACCCTTGCGCGCCCGCTGTACCGCTGGCGATGCCGCAAGCGCGCTTTGTGTCGGCTCAAATCCCAGGTCTTGCGCAACCAGCGCGGCCTTATCATAATCAACCACCTGGTTAATGCTGGCGAAAATGCTATGTTTGATCAGGCCGCGAATGACCTCATTAGGCGTCGCGTGTAGCAGTTCGGCCAGGTCTTTAACGACAATCTGCGGTGGAATCGTGATTGGGCCTGTTGGCTTCTCTTTCACCGCGGCGGCGCGCCGTTCTTGTAGACGCTGCCCGTTTGTGCCATTGCGACCGGCCGGGTGAGCAGTTCCTGGACGTGCCTGGCCGCCTGGCCGGTTGCTGCCTGGATGTGCCGTGGTCGTCGCATGCTGTCCATGTTGAGCAGGACGTTGCTGTGTGATACTGCCAGAACGCGCCGGCGCTGTCGCGGATTGCATCGATGAACTACCGGGATGGACGGTTCGCTGCGCTTGAACGGCCCCACCCTGGCGCTGGACAGGAGCTTGTCGTGGGATTTGTGTTGATGTCGCACGAGCACCGGCTTGTAGGGGCGTACCCCTGTGGTCGCCCTCCACCCTTTTTTCTTTGAGGCCGCCCTCTGATCTTTTGAGGCTGGTCTCCGGTCTTTGCTCCTTGAGGTCGCCCGCTGCTTTAGGCGTTTCGGGCTGTATGGGCGCACTCTTGCGGTCGCCCGCTGCAGGCTTGTGGTCACCCGTTGCCTGTATACGGGCCGGTGGTGTCGTACTGGTAGAGGAGCCACGGCGCGCAGAGGACGGGCTAACCGGTGCTTTCTTGACTTCCTGTTCCTGGCTAACGGGCGAGGCCTGCTCGGATTTTGAGCGAGTACCTGTACGACTGCGTGCCGGGGTTGCTTTCGCCTGCTCGTTTGCATCTGGGGATTCAGATGTGTTTCTCATGAAGATGACCCCCTTCTATATAAGGTTACGCCACCAGGGGTAGCGAGAATCTCTCTTCACAGCCACACAAAAAGACTGTCGCCTTCATAGAGAAGGTGACAGTCCCTCGTTGGTGCAGTGCCAGGCATATATTCGTCTGCGCTCTCAGGCCTAAGGCCTGTGGCCTATGGTTTAACAGGTCATAGCTGTCGCTCCGCAAACTTTGCCAAAACTGCCCTCCAACCGGGGGGCTGTGCCTCTAACAAGAGTAGAGATATAATGACTCATAGATTTAGATGTGTTTCAAACTTCATCCGGCCAACCGACCAGATGATAAAGCCTTACTTCGATTCATCCCTCATCCATCTATCAATGGATGCAAATGATAACCGGAAAAACTAATGTGCATTTCAGTATAGCGTACTACACGTCTAATTGCAAGAACAAATCAAAACCTACCCGTTATTCCGCTTTAGCACTCTTGTTTTTAGCGTTTGCAGGTACTTTTGCTTCCGGCTGCGCGGGCTCATCTTTAGGCAGCGTCGCGATGAACGCTTCCAGACCCGCGCGGTCTTCATCAGAGATCGTGACTTCAAATTCCTGCTCGATGCGCTTTTTCTTGATGGCATTTTCCCAGCAAGAAAGCCGGGCGCACAGGTAGGCCCCGCGCCCAGATTTCTTGCCGGTTGCATCCACAAACACATGCCCATCGGGCGTGCGCACGACACGCAGCAGCTCACGCTTCGGCTTCGTTACCCGGCAAGAGATGCAGCTGCGCAAGGGAACATGTTTTGGCCGCTTCACCTGCTTATTCGCTGTCTTCGCCATACCTCCCTCCCTCCCGTATGTTCCACCCTTACCACTTACTCATCATCATCGAGTGGCGCCGTATAGCGTCCGCCCCCGCGCTGGTGCGAACGCCTTGAGCCGCTTTCACGGTCGCCCCGCTCATAACGGTTTTGCGAGCGATCGCGATCTCCGCGTTCGCGCCGGCCGCTGTGCGTGGATATAGGCTCGCGCCTCTCCTCAAGTTGCTCTTCGAATACCTCACCCTCAGCGGGTTTTGTAACATCCACGCGCCACCCGGTCAATTTTGCCGCTAACCGCGCATTTTGACCATCTTTACCAATGGCTAGCGAAAGTTGCCTTTCGGGTACCGTGACCACCGCCGTGTGATCCGACTCGCGCAATTCCACTCTCAAAGGTTTCACAGGACTGAGTGCGTTGGCCACGAATGTCGCGGGATCAGAACTCCACTGGATAATATCGATCTTCTCATCGTTGAGTTCATGTACGATATTATTGATGCGCGAGCCGCGCACGCCAACGCATGAACCAATAGGGTCTAACCCCTCCTGGCGAGAAACCACCGCAACCTTTGAGCGGCTGCCCGGCTCGCGCGCGATGGCCTTGATCTCGACGGTTCCCTCGTAAATTTCCGGCACTTCCGACTCGAAGAGACGGCGTACGAGGTCGCGATGCGTGCGGGAGACCATGATTTGCAGCATACGCCCCTGGACGCGGCGCACATCATAGACGTAGACACGCAGGCGCTGCCCAACGCGGTAGCGTTCGGTTGGAACTTCCTCGCCTGGGGGCATCACGCCCTCTACGCGCTCAGCCTTATCGAAATCCAGCAGCCAGCCGCGGGTCGGGTCCTTGCGTGTGAGGGTGCCGAGACGAATTTCGCCAATCCAGTCCTTGAGCTGATCGTAGAGGTGCTCATGCTCGGCCTCGCGAATGCGTTGTAAGATCACCTGTTTGGCCGTCTGGGCAGGAATACGCGCGAAGATGAATGATGAATCGACATCAATAGTCTGCCCAAGCGCGGCACGCGGCACCAGCCGTTGTGCCTCAGCCAGCGAGATTTCCTCGTTGGGATCGCTCACCTGTGCCACAACGCGCTTCGCTGCCCAGACTCGCACCTCGCCATTTTTATCTACCTCGATGCGAATATTTTCACCGCCGCCGAAGCTCTTGCGATAGGCCGATAGCAGGGCAGTGGCAACAGTTTCCATCACTACCTCGCGGGGCAGTCCCTTTTCGGCAATTAATTGTGCGATAGCCGCCTGAAATTCGCTCCTCATATGCCATATCCCTCCCGCTGGTCGCCTGGTAGACACCTGAATGTCGGTTTTTCGAGTGCAAGTTCCGATGCATTCTCTTCGCCTCTCTTCAAAGAGGACGATGCCTGCACCAGTTCAACGGATAAAACGTCTCAAGCAAACAGAAAAGTGGGCTAGGGCACCCACTTTTTCCAAAAGGTTTTCCTCGATTCTGTGCGTATTATAGCATATTCTGAGTGGTAAAGCAACCTTAACATAAGGCCAGGCAGGGCCATGAAAAGTCCTGTGAATGAGCGTGCATTTGCCCTTTTCTCGCGTAAGATTTTGACCTGGAATGACCAAACTTTTAAATGGCCCTGGGATTGGCTATTTCCGTTTGATTAGTTTGCCTTATTCTGGTAGAATTTGACAATCAACGGAAGGAGTGGTGTTAAGGATGCTTCAGCAGGAGTTAGGAATAGTAGCTAAAAATACAAACAAGTTGCTCCAGGGAGATCAAGCAATTCATAGTTGGTACAGATTTGTCCTTTCGTATCCTCCTCATCTTGTTCGTGATTATCTTCACCGATTTGGAGTGGATGCTTCACATATAGTCCTTGATCCGTTTTGTGGTACAGGGACTACGCTTGTTGAATGCAAAAAACTTGGAATAAAAAGTATAGGTATTGAAGCTCATCCTATGACTTGTTTTGCCTCGCGGGTGAAAACTGATTGGTCGCCCGCACCTGATGCTCTCTTAGCTCATGCTCGAAAGATTGCCAAAGCTGTTTCAACTGAATTAGAGCGAAGCGGATTAGAGAACTATGGCTTATTTCAAGATCATTCTGCTGATTCGGAAATATCTCTAAAAACTCTTCCCCCTGATCAGGCTGGGCTAATTTTGAAAGACTCGATTAGTCCGCTTCCCCTACATAAAGTACTGATTCTCCTCGATTTTATCGAACAATTTCGAGATGCTTCTTTTTACGATCATGAACGCCTCGCTTTAGCGCAAGCGCTCGTCACTTCTATAGGGAATTTACGATTTGGCCCTGAAGTAGGTCTAGGAGTAATTAAAAAAGATGCCAACGTGGTAAACGAATGGCTAAAAGTGGTTCAAGTGATGACTGCTCATCTACAACAGATGCAGGGCAAGGATTTTGCTGAAAGCATTGTCTACAATGCAGATGCCAGACAGGTTAGTGAGTTAATTGCTCCCAATTCTATAGATGTAGTGTTCACATCCCCTCCTTACCCCAATGAAAAAGACTATACACGAACAACCCGTTTAGAATCAGTACTGCTTGGCTTTTTACTCTCTAAGGGCGATTTGCGTAGAGTCAAACAAAATCTATTACGCTCAAACACTCGAAATGTTTTTGTTCATGATACGGATGATCGGTGGGCTCAAGAATTTCCAGAGATTATGAGTCTTGCCGACCAAATAGAGAGGCGACGGATTGAACTTCAGAAGACATCTGGATTTGAAAGGCTTTATTCGCGGGTAACAAAGTTATTCTTTGGAGGTATGGCTCGCCATTTGTCAGGTTTGCGATCTCTTTTGCGACCGGGTGCTATGTTAGGCTATGTGGTAGGCGATCAGGCTTCTTATTTTCAGATAATGATTCGTACAGGGCAGCTTCTTGCACGGATAGCAGAGTCGTTGGGTTACGAAGTCGTTAGTATCGATCCATTTCGTACAAGGGTGGCGACGGCTACCCAGTCTTTTCTTTCTGAAGAAGTCGTAGTCCTTCGTTGGCCTGGTTCAGAAGTTTCTCTGCATTATAAGGGAGTAGAGATGAGTGAATATCCTCAATATGATTCAAATTTGTTTGGAGAGAAGTTAGCGGAATCAAGGGAAAAATATATGGAAGATGTAGAAGAAATGGAAGATACAGGAGAGGAAGATGAGATTCCCTCCACTTCCAGGAAAAAGCAAGATACGAGGTACGGACAAATTGTAGAGTATATATTTTTTTCAGCATTATCAAGAAGGTGACGAAAAGGTTGATTTTGGAAGAGAGGAAATTCATACAGCCGCCGATGCGCTGGGAGTTAAAAGAATTAAGAATTTAGGAGACCTCAATTATTCCTTCCGCTACCGGAATGTTCTTCCCCTTTCAGTTCGTAATAAAGCTCCTGAAGGGAAAGCATGGGTTATTCGCTCAACTGGTAGATCACAATATAGCTTTGTAGCGCTCGATGAGGAATTAGTGGATATTCAACCTAAAAAGTCGCTGACTGAGACTAAGATAGCCGATGCGACTCCCGGGATCGTTTTGAAGTATACAAAACGAGATGAGCAGGCACTGCTAGCAAAGTTACGCTATAATCGTTTAATAGATATATTTACCGGAGTAACTTGTTATTCCTTTCAAAACCATTTACGAACAACGGTACCAGGAATTGGACAGGTTGAGACAGATGAAATTTATATAGGCGTCGATAAAAAAGGAGCACACTATGTCTTTCCGGTACAAGCAAAAGGTGGGAATGATAAGTTGGGAATAGTACAAATTGAGCAGGATTATGCCCTCTGTACTCATAGGTTTCCCCGGTATGTCAGGTGCCCCCCAATTGCTGCACAGTTTATAGCGGGTGATTTGATAGCCTTGTTTGAGTTTGAAAATACTGATCAGGGGATCAGGATAGCAAATGAGAGGCACTACCGGCTTGTTCCTCATCAGGATTTGAAGCCGTCGGATTTGGAGACTTACTCAACTCGTCCCTCGACGGATTAGTAGATATTACAAGGTTTCTAGGTAGGTTACGGGTGAGTAATCAAACGTGGACGCCTATAAAAGTAGGCCGCTTGCCCACGACCGTTTCATTCGTTCCTCGGAGCAATCTCCCTACACTTCCCTCGTCCCTTATGTCATAATACATACAGACGGATAATAGCATCATCAGGCGTCCCGCAACTTGAATTTGTAGGAAAGGCAGGTTTGTATGGGGCAATATGCACGAGATGAAGCCGCGCTGGACTATCACGAAGTGGACTACTACTACGACTCTCATGCGACGACGGAAGATTTGATGGGGGAAACATCATATCATTCCGAACTCGCGGCTTATCTCAAGCACGTTTTGCGCTGGATGTATCGAGGGCAGGTATACGCAATCTATGATAATCTCAACCATTATCAAACCCTTGACACAATGGAGTATCCCATTGCGCCTGATGTTGCGGTTATCAAGGGAGAGGTACAGCGTACGCGCAGGAGCTGGACGGTAGGTAAGACAGGCTCCGCTCCTCACGTGGTCTTTGAGATCGCCTCAAACGAGACCTGGCGTAATGATCTGCTGAAAAAGCCTCAAAAATATTACAGTATGGGCGTAGAAGAGTATTATCTCTATGATCCAGAGACGCCTCAGCATCTTAAATACAAAGGCCGCCGCCTGGTCGGTTGGAAACGCAACCGCGACAAGAAGATGATGGAGGAAATGCAGCCGGACGAGCAAGGCCGCCTCTGGAGCGAGCAACTACAAAGTTTCCTGATACCCGATGACGAGTATCTGCGCCTCTATGACGCTGATGGGCAGCGTCGCCTGACCGAGGCTGAAGCTCGCGAACAACACGAACGGGAACTTGAGCAAAAAACATGGTCGCTCGAACATAGAACTCGCTTGCTTGAGCAAAAAGCGCGCCAATCCGAGGAGAAAGCGCGTCTACTGGCAGAGAAATTGCGCTCGCTTGGCATCGATCCAGAAGAGATTTAGTACATACAAAAGGAGTCTATCAATGGCTGTCGCACATATCGCCGAAGACGAACAGGCAATTATCGAAGCAATACACGAGATCGCTGTGGAGCGTGTGGCTCCCCGCGCCGCCGAAATCGACCATACAGGAGAGTATCCCTGGGATATGAAAGAACTACTGGCCCAGCAGGATATCCTGGCCATGCCGTTCCCGGTCGAATATGGCGGCATCGGAGCCAGCGAACTGGCGGTTTTGATGGCAATTGAGGAACTCTCCCGCCATTGTGCCACGACCGGCCTGATTCTGGCCGTGCAGCAGCTTGGCGCGCTGCCGATCATGTTGGCGGGCAATGAGGCACAGAAGCGCAAGTATTTGCCACCCCTGGCCAGCGGTGAGTGGCTTGCCGCCTTTGGACTGACCGAATCAGGCTCCGGTTCCGATGCCGGCGCTATGCAAACCATGGCCGTGCGCAAAGGCGATAAGTACATCCTCAATGGTTCCAAACGCTTTATTACCAATGGTGGTCTTGCCCAGGTGAACTCCGTCTTCGCCATTACTGACCGCGAGAAAGATACGCGCGGCATCAGCGCCTTCATTGTGGAGAAAGACTTCCCAGGCTTTTCCGTTGGTCGCATCGAGGATAAGATGGGCATTAAGGGATCGCAGACGGCAGAGTTGATCTTCACGGATTGCGAAGTACCCGCCGAAAATCTGCTGGGGCAGGAAGGCGATGGTTTCAAAATCGCCATGATGACGCTTGACCGCACGCGTCCCGGCATCGGTGCGCAGGCGCTCGGCATCGCCCAGGGAGCATTAGACCTGGCCGTTTCCTACTCCAAACAGCGCATCCAGTTTGGCAAACCCATCGCAGAAAACCAGGGCATTCAGTTCATGCTGGCGGATATGGCCACCAAGGTCGAAGCCGCGCGTTTGCTGGTCTACAATGCCGCGGAAATGATCGACCGCGGCGAAAAACACTTCAGTAAGTACTCGTCGATGGCCAAGATGTACGCCTCGGATATCGCCATGGAAGTGACCAACGATGCAATTCAAATCCTTGGCGGCTACGGGTATATGAAGGAATACCCGGCAGAGCGGATGATGCGCGATGCCAAAATCACCCAGATTTATGAAGGGACGAACCAGATTCAACGCCTGGTGATCGCGCGTGATTTGTTAAGGTAGGAAGAACTGTGCGTGAAATAACGATATTCAGTGGGTCTGCTCATATTGAACTCGCAAAAGAGATTTGTAAAAACCTGGATGTGCCGCTTTCTCCAAGCACCATCCGGCATTTCGGCAACGATTGCCTGTATGTACAACTGAATGCCAATTGTCGCGAGGCCGATGTCTTTCTCATTCAGCCGCTCGTTCCACCTGTACAGGAAAACCTGGTCGAACTGCTGTTCATGCTGGATGCGGCCAGGGGTGCTTCTGCCGCGCGCACAACGGCGGTCATTCCTTATTATGCCTATGCCCGCTCAGATAAAAAGGATGCCCCGCGCATCTCTATCGCGGGCCGCCTGGTCGCCGACCTGCTGGTAACAGCTGGGGCCAATCGTGTTTTGACCATGACGCTGCACTCGCCCCAGGTGCATGGCTTCTTCAGCGTCCCCACGGACAGCCTGAACGCGCTCAACGTGCTGGCAGGATACTTCCGTGGCCGCGACCTGGCGAACACCGTCGTCGTCTCCCCTGACCTGGGACGCGCCAAGACCGCTTCGCATTTCGCGCGCATGCTCAGACTTCCAGTCGCGGCGGGTAGCAAGGAACGTCTCAGCGATGACAAGGTTGTGGTAGAGGCCATTGTCGGCGATGTCGAGGGCAAAAATGTGATCATCATCGACGACGAGATCGCCAACGGTACCACAATCATCGAGATTTTGAGGCGCCTGCGCGAGTTCCATATCGGTCGTGTCACCGTTGTTTGCACGCATGGCCTCTTTACCGGCAATGCTATTCAAAAACTGCGCGAACAGCCGGATATCGTAGAAATCGTCACTACCAATACCGTGCCGATACCGCCCGAAAAGCGCCTGCCCAATATGACCATCCTCTCCATTGCGCCTCTGATGGCCGAAACGATACGGCGCATTCACATTGGTGAATCCGTGAGTACATTGTTCGTGAATGCGGTGTGAGCAACTATCGTGCAGAGGAATGAACATACTATTCCACAACGCTTCTGCTTCCTCTGCATATTTCTTTTATATGCATGCAGGCTGTACAATATAGTCGAATCTCCTATTGACAGACCGGCACTCCATTCATACACTTCAAATCAGGCGAGCGTTGTTTATTTCCTTTCAGCCAAAGGAGAACCAATGATGAAGAAACTCCTCGTTCTCACAGCATCAATCTCACTCGTAGTAGGTGTCATTATAGGTATGTTCTTGAGCTTGCGTACCGGCTCAACGGTCAGCGCTAATAGCGGGCAAACGATCCATGTTGTCGAGCATGCCATCACCGATACTGTGCAACACTTTCATCCACCCCATGATTCGCTCGGCGACGTGTTAGCTTTCCACAATCCTGTCTTCGATGCTCAGGACAAGAAACAGGTCGGCGAGGATAATGGTCAGTGCATTCGTACCGTAGTCAAGGGTAAGAAGGAATGGGAGTGTTTCTGGACAGTCTTCCTCGCGCAGGGCCAGATCACGGTCGAGGGGCCATACTATGACGATGGTACCGATTCGACACTGGCAATCACAGGTGGCACAGGTGCCTTTATGGAAGCGAAAGGGCAGATGTTACTGCACGCCACGGGCAATCCTCCCGGCTCCGAATACGACTTTATCTACATGCTGGCAGACTAGAGGATTCCTAAATAGAGGGTAAAGCAGCATCTGAGGATGAAAGGGCAACAAACTTACCAGATCGCCCTTTCATTGCATTTACTTTTTGGGGAAAAACTGCTCAACGTGTACTGTCAGTCCCGCTACAATCTGTGAGGGTAGCGTTGCCTGTCCGCGAAAGACGCCGAGCGAATGGTATTCGCCACCCTCTAAGATCAATACTTCAACCGAGCGGGTTCCGGGATCGACGATCCAATATTCGATCACGCCTGCTTGCGTATAGGCATAATATTTTTTGTTGCGGTCTTGAATTGCTGTAATGGGTGATGAAACTTCGACGACAAGGTCAGGCGCACCGGCAATGTATGAATCCTGGACCTTCGCCAGCCCAGCATTCAATATGACGAAAACATCGGGTTGAACGACTGTGTTGGGCGATAACATGACATCGGTAGGCGCCTCTAGCACCAATCCAGGCCGGTATCTTCAATACAGGTACATAGGTAACGATAGATGCGCCCTGCAATTCTCTGGTGCGGTATGCTTGGCGAAGGCGTCATATACAGGACTCCATTCACAATTTCGTATCGCTTCCCATCGTCAGGCAAGGCAGCATAGTGATTATAGGTCCACTGTCCTTGTCTGGAGCCTGGGACCCAGTCAGCAGGAGTGACTACCGCCAGTCTATCGCTTGTTGTTGTCATACCAATCCTGCCTTTCAGCTAATGGGATGCGTATCGCCAGTAGGAGCAAAAGGCTCAGCTACATGGCTATGCTACCTTTGTAGCATATTTTCGTTTGTCTGCCAACCCCCTTGAGCATAGGATTACGTACTATCCAGCCTCTATTGCCCTTGCGACGATCTCGGAGATATCCTCGACCTGCAGCTTCTCTTCGGCCTCTACGCCTTTCACGCCATCGTCGAACATCGTAATGCAGAACGGACAGGCCGCGGCCAGCACTTCCGCACCCGTACTTAGCGCCTCGTTCACGCGCGTTTGATTGATGCGCTTGCCGATGCGCTCCTCCATCCAGGCGCGCCCGCCTCCTCCACCGCAGCAGAAGCTCTTGTTACGATTGCGTGCCATCTCGCTGATACCGTTTGAGTTGAGAACGGTCAGCACGCGGCGCGGCTCCTCGTAGATATCGTTGTAGCGCCCGATGTAACAGGGATCATGGTAGGTCAGTTTGCGTTGATCGAAGCCTTCGGGCAACTTGATTTTTCCGCCGGTCAGCAATTGGTCGATAAAGACCGTATGATGCACAACCTCATAATCGCCGCCCAGCTGGGGGTACTCGTTCTTTATAGTATTGAAGCAGTGCGGGCAGGCCGTAATAATCGTGCGATGCTTGAGCGTTGGGCCTGCTGTGTCGCTGCCGGGCGCGTGTCCATTCTGCCCATTGCCGGAATTCCCTGAGAGATTGAATCCATAGCCGTTTAGCGTCTCAATGTTTTGCTGCGCCATCATCTGCCACAAATACTCGTTACCAATACGCCTGGCGGGATCGCCCGTACACGATTCTTCGGGGCCGAGAATGGCAAAGTTCACTTTCGCGGCTTGCAGTATTTTGACGACGGCCGTAGCCACGCGCTGGTTGCGCCTGTCGAACGAGCCCATGCAGCCAACCCAGTACAACACGTCAGCTTCGGGATTCTCCGCCATCAGCGGCACGCCCAATCCTTCGGCCCAGTCCGCCCGTTTATCGTTGCTGATTTCCCATGGGTTCGCGTTGCGCTCGATATTGTTGAAGAGCGGCGTTACCTCGGTCGGAAATTCGCTCTCCTCCATCACCAGGTGACGGCGCATATCGACGATCTTCGGCACGTGTTCAATCGAGACCGGGCAGATCTCCATGCAGGCGCGGCAGGTAGTGCAGGCCCACAGAGCGTCATTGGTAATAATGCCGCCAACCATCGGCTCGTGATGAGCGGCTTTCTCTTTCGCCGTCTCATCAAGCGGCACTCCGGCTACCCCCAATTTTGACCACAGCGTATTTTCACCAAGAATCTCCGCGCTCCGCACAAACAGCGCCTCTTTGACGCCCAGGACGATTTCCTTCGGGAAAAGCGGCTTATCTGTATTTGTGGCGGGACAGACGGTATTACAGCGCCCGCATTCGGTGCAGGCATAGCCGTCAAGCAGCTGCTTCCACGTGAATTGCTCTGCTTTTGAGACGCCGTAGTCCTCGCGCTCCTCTAAATTCTCCATCAAGGGCAGCGCGCCCTTCGGTTTGTAGTTGCGGAAGAAGACGTTGAAAGGCGTTGCCATCAGGTGCAGGTGCTTGGAACGCGGCAGATAGGTCAGGAAATAGAGAACGGTCAGAATATGCGCCCACCAGAAGAAACGATACAGGATAGTAGTATCACGCGTGCCCAGTCCGCTGAACCACGGTCCGATCCACGAACCGATCAGCGTCCATGCGGCCCCATTGCTCGCGGCATACTCGAATCCCTCCAGCAGGGACAGGGTCACAATGACGAGCAGGATCAATCCCAGGATGATAAAACCGTCCCATGGCCCATGCAGAAAGCTTCTCAGTTGCCTCGGACGCACCACGGCACGCCGGAAAGCGAACACGATCAAAGCAACCGCTACCAGAATCACGAAAATATCCAGCACGATACTGAATGCGCGATTACCACCGAGTACAGGTAGCGAGGCGTTGAACGCTCCAAGCATCAAGTTAAGCAGCCCGAACTGGATGATGACGAAGCCCCAGAAAGTAAAGAAGTGTGCGAGGCCGGGGATGGGGTCGCGCAGCACGCCTTGCTGCCCAAGCACCGTCAGGAAGAATTCGCCGATGCGATCATCGATATGATCGGTGCGATCCTCAGGCCGCGCCTTTGCCAGCAAAGCGACTAATCTGCCCGCTCGAATACCAAATATGATAAGTGCCCCGATGAATACGAGTACAAATATCGCGGCACCGACCCAGCCCCCGGTTGGCGATATGACAGGGGGAGTCATAACATGAACCTCCATTTCTGATTACCACTGTTCATGGTCAAGCCCTGCAACCCACATAAGGTGAACTGCTTGATCCTGCTTGAAGGAAAGTACCAACACACTCGTGTCTAACAAGTAGCTAGTACTCATCTGGCTCAATCCTTTCGCAGTCTTCTATCGCACGCTCCATTTCTTCTGCATCTTCCGGCGGTAATGTAAAACGCAACAAAACTTTACCTGGTGTCCCTGCTGGTAGCTCTGACTTAGGCAAAGACTTCAGAAACGGGTCGGTCTCTTTAAGCATGTGGGCATATGCCAATAATCGACGTTGATCGTCGAGCGAGAGGCTGTCAACAATTTCGTGAAGCTCTTCACTTACTGTTGCCATTCTTTATCCTCCTGTTTCTTTTTCCTGGTAAACGTCATGCGCCTCCGTCGCACCCCCACCGATGAAAATCGAAGGGGAATTTTCAGAAGAATCTCTTGCCCTATTATAGCATGGGATGCGTTTCCGGGCAGCAAACCAGGTTCTCCTACCTGTGAGGCGATTGGGGAAGTCCATCATCTAGCCCTTACGCTCCAGGCGCAATCGCCCCACCAGAAGGAGTTCACCAATTATTGTGCCTTGCGTTTCTTCACTTCCTGTGTCAGCTGAGGCAAAATGGTCAATACATCGCCGATGACGCCAAAATCGGCGACGGAGAAGATGGGCGCGTGTTCGTCCCTGTTGATGGCCACAATATATTTAGAGCCTTTCATGCCCGCCAGGTGTTGAATAGCACCACTGATGCCGCAGGCGATGTAGAGCGTCGGCTTGACCGTCTTCCCTGTCTGACCAACCTGGTAGCTGTATGGAACCCAACCGGCATCGACAATGGCGCGAGTCGCTCCGGCAGCGCCACCTAACGCAGTTGCCAGTTCCTCAACCAGGCGGAAGTTCTCCGGCTTGCCAAGTCCGCGCCCGCCACTAACAATCACCGTCGCATCCTCAAGCGCCGGGCCTTCGCTCTGCACCTCGATACGCTCCAGAATCTTGATCTGCTGCGATTCAGCATTGAGCGCGATATTCAACATTTCGACCTCAGCGGTCTTGCCCTCGTGTCGTTCCACCGAAAACGCCTTCGGGCGTGCCAGCACGATGCCCGTTCCCGATTTGGGGAAAGTAGCAGTTACCACGTTCTCACCGCCCCACGGCACCGTTACCAGCAGGGTATCTCCATCAAATTGCAGATCCGTGGCATCGGTAATCAGGCCCATGTTGTTGCGTACATCCAGCCGGGCAGCTATATCGCGTAAATCATAGGTCGTGGCCAGCAGCAAAAGCGCCGGTTGATGTTGCTGCAATAACTGGCTGATCGTATCAACGGCCGGCAACGTCAGATAATCATCATAGGCGGCATCGGCGTGCGCATAAACCTTCTCGGCTCCATATTCTCCCAGCGTTGGAGCAACTTCAGCAGCGGCCGATCCAAGCACGATAGCCTCGGCGCGCCCCAGTTGCGCGGCCTTACTCAGCACTTCCAGCGAAGAGCGAGCAGGCTTGCCATCCTCCAATTCAACCAGCACCCAGATAGTATTTGGCATACGAGTTCATCTCCCTCTAACTAATGCATTTGCGCTTGACGTTTTCGGATTTAGCAGTATTTAGGGATTGAAACAACTAAAGCAACTGGTGACGCTGCAAAAAGTCCGCAATCGCCTGCGCGCCGTTTCCCTCATCCTTTATTACCTGGCCGGCAGCACGAGCCTCGACTTTTCCTATAGTCACAACACGCTCGCGCGCGCCGGCCTCGCCAACGTCAGAAGCATCAATGCCCAGGTCGGCAAGGCTCAACTGGCTGAATGGCTTCTTCTTTGCTCCCATAATCCCTTTCATCGTGGGATAAATAGCCTCGAATGAGCCGCTGGCGATGGTGACGACGGCAGGAAGTGGGCATTCAACGGTCTGGTAACCGGTCAGGGTAACACGTTTGATAACCGCTTTCTGGCCCTGGATGTTGATCTCGCGCGCAAAAGTAAGCTGGGGGATGCCCAGAAATTCCGCGATGCCACCGGGAACCATACCAGTATAGCCATCGGTACTCTCGGTCGAGCAGAAGATCAGGTCCGCGCCCTCTTTCTTCAGTACTGCTGCCAGCACGCGCGCTGTACTGAGCGCATCAGAACCGGCCAGCGCGGGATCTGTTACCAGGATTGCCCTATCCACGCCCATGGCCAGCGAGCGGCGCATGGCTTCCTGCGCGCTGGCAGGCCCCATGGAAACGGCCGTCAATTCGCTGTTGCCAATCGTATCTCTCAATTTAATGGCCGCGGAGATGGTGCTTTCATCGCCCGGGTCAAGTACAAGCGAGACACCGCTGCGCACGAGCCGTTTGGTGTTCGGATCGAGCTTGCTAACGACGGTGTTAGGGTCAGGAATCTGTTTGATACAGACATACATCTTCATCGTAGTATTGCCTCAACTTTTTTATGTACCCCGTGGGGACAGCCCTTTGTACCTGTCCTCAACAATGGTTTCAGGACAGGCACAAGGCGCTGTCCCTACAAAAGCGTAGGAAAATAGGCGCGCCCAGAGGGGCCACCACATGCCGGATAAATCTTGGACTCTACGGTCGCCCGCTATAGGGGCCGTTGCAGTCGCCTGCTCCGGCTATCCTATTGTACCTGTAAGCAAAAGAGGGTGTCAACGTTGCTGGCTAACAGGGACAGGGTCTATGTGATGTTTGGTATTGTGATGGGAATGTATCCCAGACTATGCTGCTATCGTGTAAAAGAAATGAGCAACGCTCTATTTAAGGGAAAGGAATAATCAAAATGAAGCCACGACGACTTGGAAATACGGATATGGATATTACGCCCATTGGCTTTGGGGCCTGGGCAGTTGGTGGAGGCGGCTATCGATTCGGTTGGGGACCACAGGATGACGAACAATCCATGGCCGCCATCCATCGCGCGCTTGACCTCGGCATCAATTGGATCGATACGGCGGCCGTCTATGGACTCGGCCATTCGGAAGAGATCGTTGGCCGCGTCTTGAAGGACCGCGCGGAGCGACCCTACGTGTTTACAAAGTGCGCGCGCGTCTGGAATGACCGCGGCGAGATCAGCGGCAACTTGAAAGCGGCATCGATCAGGCGTGAGTGCGAGGCGAGCCTGCGCCGTCTGCAAGTAGAGGCTATTGATCTCTACCAGATGCACTGGCCGGACCCTGAGCAAGATATCGAAGAGGGATGGGAGACGATGGCCCAGCTTAAACGGGAAGGCAAGGTGCGCTTTATCGGCGTCTCGAACTTCACCGTCGAGCAGATGCAACGCATTATGCGGATCGCTCCTATCAGTTCGCTGCAGCCGCCGTATTCCTTAATCAAGCGAGATGTCGAGCAAGAAATTCTGCCATTTTGCCAGGAAAATGACATAGGCGTCATTGTCTATTCTCCCATGATGTCCGGCCTGCTCACCGGTACAATGACTCGCGAGCGCATCAAGAAGCTACCCGAAGATGACTGGCGTAGGCGCGATCCCGAATTTCAGGAGCCTCGCCTGTCACGCAACCTGGCGCTGGTGGAAAAGCTAGGTGAGATCGCCTACCTGCATGGACGCACTGTCGGTGAGGTTGCTATTGCCTGGACGCTGGCAAACCCCGCCGTAACCGCAGCCATCGTAGGAGCGCGTAACCCCGACCAGGTCGACGGTATCATCGGAGCCGCCGAGTTCCGTCTCACTCACTTAGAACTGAGCGAGATCGAGAAATTCCTGCAAGAAAATCCCTGATGCCAGGGCGACTGTAGGGACAGTCCCTGGTGCCTGTCCTGCTCAGGTTTGCCGTCACCCTGGCTTCTGCCGGTTCCTGCCTCAACATCGACCGCGTATTGTTGAGTTTGACATAACTCCTAAAGTTTGTTACCTTTATTCTTAACGTTGACTTAACACTTGCTTTAGCACCCGTGGCTCTATAAAGCGCGAAGGCGAGTGAGAAAGTGACGTATTTGTACGTAGGAATTGTAATGCTGTTGATTAGCAGAATATTTTTTGAGGCTGCCCAGCTGAGCAACCTCTGTTAGTCGTTGCTCGACTAACCGCAAGGAGGGTCTTATGCCAGTCTATGATCGTCGTAACCGTCGGGACCTGGATCAACTCGTCGAAGAGTATGTCTCCACAAACAAAATTAACAGGCGCCAGTTTTTGAAGCGAGCCACCGCGGCCGGTCTGAGCCTCAGCGCAGCTTCTTCGCTCCTGGCTGCCTGTGGTGGTGGTAGTTCGGGTGGGGTTAATAGCAGCGGTACCCCAACGAAAGTCTCATCCATTGACGCGCTGACCGAATGGAGCGGTGAAGAGCTTGATTCCTTCAACGCCATCAACGCGGCATTCACCCAGAAGACCGGCATTAAAGTCAACGTCGAATCAACACGTGACCTGCTCACCGTTCTGACAACGCGTGTGCGCGGCAATAATCCGCCCGATATTGCTGGTATGCCCTCATTGACCCTATTCCAACAGTTGGGCTCTCAAGGGAAACTGCTAAACCTGGATTCCATTGTAGGAAACGAATACTCGCAGAACTATGCTCCGACCTGGCGCCAGCTAGCTTCCGTCAACGGCCACATCTATGCTGTCTTGCCGAAAGCCAACACCAAGGGCACCATATGGTATAGTCCCAAGGTCTTCCAGGCCAATGGCTATAGCATTCCCACAGACTGGAATGGCTTGATCAGCCTATCAAACCAGATCGCCAGCAGTGGTAAATACCCCTGGTCGATGGGTGTGGAGAGTTCTGGCTCCAGCGGGTGGCCCGGTGCCGACTGGATTGACCAGATCTATATCAACCTTAATGGCCCTGATCTGTATGACCAGTGGGTTGCTCACAAGATCCCCTGGACGCACAACAGCATCAAAAGTGCGTTCCAGATGTTTGGCCAGATTGTCAACGGCAAACACTACATCAATGGCGCGCCGCAATCTATCCTGGCCACCAACTTCCAGGATGCGTCTTACCTGCCATTTGATAATCCGCCTAAGGCCTACATGTACTACCTGGGTGACTTCACGGAAGGATTCATCACGGCACAGTTCCCCGGTATCAAGGCCGGTACGGATTACAACTTCTTCCCGTTCCCGACCATCAACCCCCAGTACAAAGGCGCGGACACCGGTGGCGCAGACATCATGGCAGCCTTTAAAGACAACGATGGCACGCGCCAGTTCATGGCGTTCATGGCCTCGGCTGACGCGCAGAGCATCTGGGTGAAGCGCGGCGGCGCCACCTCTGTGAACAAAGCCGTACCTCTGAGTGACTATCCCACCGATGTCGCGCGTAATTCCGCCATGCAGTTGACTCAGGCTACCTCGTTTAGAGTTGGCGCCGATGACTTGATGCCTGCCGCCGTAGAAAATGCCTACTGGGCAGCCGTACTGAATTATATCCAGCATCCAGATCAGCTGGATAGCATTCTCAGTTCCATGGAAAACACAGCGTCACAGAACTATAGCTCGTAGGGACCTTAGTGTGCAGAACGGAACCCTGTAGGGACAGTGGCTTGTTCCTGTCCTGGCTGGGGATACACATAACCCTGTAGGGTAGGGACAGCGGCTTGTCCCTGTCCTCCTTGGGGTTCTGATGCCTGTTCTGCGCCCCAACCAGGACAGGGACAAGCCGCTGTCCCTACAGCTCCTACCTGTGTTCTCTGACAACGTAGCGAAGCAGAGCACGTTTCAATTAGTGCAAAGGATGCAAGGTATGGCAATGATAGCTAAAGGGCAATCTCCTGAGACTGTCCTTCCGCAAAAAAAGAAGCCAGGCGGCAGGCAAAGGGGACAGGAATCCCGCATTACCTGGTCGGCCTGGATATGGATCGCGCCGGCCGTGATCTTACTGCTGGCCTTCTTCATCTATCCGCTCATCCAGACCATTATTCTTAGTTTTGAAAAGACCGACCTGTTGGGCAACGTGACCGGATTCGTCGGATGGCAGAATTATAAAGAGATTTTCACCGATCCCAACCTGCTTAACACGCTGAAGAACAACTTGATCTGGCTTGTGCTGGCAACGATTCTGACCGTCGGGTTGGGCCTGGTCATCGCAGTGTTGGTAGACAGAGTGAGGATCGAGGCGTTAGTCAAATCCATGCTGTTCATCCCAATGGCAATCTCGGCCACCGCAGCAGGTATTATCTGGCGCTTCGTCTACGCCTATGTACCGGTTGGTAATGGCAATGAGTATGGTCTGCTCAACGCTTTCCTGGGACTTTTCGGCGCGCAACCCCAGGCCTGGGTCACCGATCAACGCTTCGCCACCTTCTCGCTGATCGTCATTTACGTCTGGATCTGGACCGGCTTTTGCATGGTTATTATCTCTGCGGCCCTCAAAGGCATTCCAGACGATGTCATCGAAGCGGCCAAGATGGATGGCGCGGGCCGTTTTACTATGTTCTGGCGCATCATGGTCCCCATGATCGGCCCGACTCTTGGTGTCGTCATCACCACCATGATCATAAACGTCCTGAAAATCTTTGACGTTGTTTATGTCGTTACCGGCGGTAATTACGGCACTAATGTCGTTGCTGTGCAGTTCTTCCAGGAGTATTTCCTCAATTCCCAGTATGGCATCGGTAGCGCACTGGCAATACTCCTCACCATCGCTATTTTGCCGGTCATGGTCATTAATATTCGCAGAATGCGAGCAGAGGAGAGAGCACGATGAGTACAGAAGTTCCCGTCACAACAGGACAGACTGATGCAGCGGCGATAGCAACAAAGGCATCGCTTACAAGCGAAAAGTCTCAGGCCAGAGGCGGTTACCTGCACGGCTGGTCTGGAACCGTCCTCACGGTCATCGTGGTACTGATCGGCGTCCTCTGGTCGATTCCCACTTTCGGCCTCTTCGTCGCGTCGTTCCTCCCGCCTCAATTGATCACAAGCATAGGCTGGTGGCAGGGTCTGGTGCAGGGGAACTTTACCATCCAAAACTATCAAAACGTCATTCAGGCCAACGGCATGGGTCAGGCTTTCATCAATAGCCTGATCATCTCCATACCCGGCACCATCTTTCCCATGCTGCTCGGCGCTTTTGCCGCCTACGCCTTCGCCTGGATGAAATTTCCGGGACGCGACTGGCTGTTCTTCGGTGTGGTAGCATTGCTGGTCGTTCCTTCGCAGATCGCCTTAGGCCCGATGTACACGCTGTTCTCCGCTATCGGATTGACCGGCACCTACTTTGGAGTCTGGATAGCGCACACCGCCTTTGGCCTGCCTTTCGCCGTCTTCCTGCTGCGCAACTTCTTCGCCGCCTTGCCCAAAGACCTGATGGAGTCAGCGCATATCGATGGCGCCTCCACCTGGCGCGTCTTCTGGACCATCGTCCTGCCCCTGTCGGTACCGGCGCTGGCATCGCTGGCCATCTTCCAGTTTATGTGGGTCTGGAACGACCTGCTCGTCGCCCTCATCTTCCTGGGCGGCAGCCCGAGCGTCGCCCCCATCACGCTGGCAGTGGCCGAGCAGGTTGGCACCTACGGCCAGAACTACCAGATTCTGACCGCCGCTGCCTTCCTCTCCATGGCGCTGCCATTGATCGTCTTCTTCTCGATGCAGCGCTACTTCGTCCGCGGCATCCTGGCCGGCTCGGTCAAGGGATGATAAAAAAGAAAATCCGTTATTGGCCAGCATGAAATGCCAATAACGGATTTTCTTTTTGGCTTCAACCATATATTTTCAGCCAGCGTTCAGCAAATTGTGTATAATGACTCGTAGGGGTCGTACTCTTGTGGTCGCCCGCCCGCGCCCGATTGATTGCGTCCCGAACGGGAGTCGTCACAATTTAATATAGCGCCATCATCGTTGGAGCATCCATGAAGGACCAGCAGGACCAGCAACCTCAAGATGACTTTGAGGTCGAAATAACCGATCTAGACGAACAACTCACGGATACCGATGAACCCCGTAGGGGCCGATTGATCGCGCCCACCGCCGATTTATCGGCTTCTGTGCTCCTACGCCTCTCACAAAAAGCGCAGCTATTGCTTCGTCATCGCAGATATCAATTACTTATCACCACCAGCCTGGCTGTACTCGCAATACTGGTCATTCTTGCAAACACTACCGGTATACGTGATCTCCTGGCCGGTGGTTCTGTTGTTCCATTAAGCAGCCCGGCGGCATCCGGGCCGCAGAATGACCTCTTCTATTTCCAGCTCAATCCGCCCTGGGGTCATCTCTCCATCGACGGACACACTGTCACGCACGTACCCACTGCTGTTAATCAGCCAGCTCTGAGTTTATCGCCTGGTCTGCACAAGCTCCTGTGGCAGGCCGCCCCATTCCGGCCCGTAAGCTGTATCCTGATCGTGCCCGTCATTTCGAACCCTAGCACGTGCAATCATTCCCAGTTTACTCCCAACAACAGCAATCAGCTTGTCTCGCTCGTCGAGCTTCGTGTATCGACCGACCTCCTGGCGCCTGTGCAGCGGGCGGCATTGCTAGCGGCAACGCAAGCCGCGCTGAATCAAGAACAACATAGTCAGATTGTCCTACCCGGCGAGGCCTATGCAGTTCCATCCGAGGTTGCCGATGCCCATCCCAATGGATGCAAGTTAGTGGAGCAGGCCGTATTATGTTTCACGACCGCGCAACAGCCCCTGCGCGCAACGCTGAGTTTTCAGCTAGACACGGACACTTCCTACAATGCTCCATGCTCTGACCCAAACATATGTAGCTTAAATGGCTTCGACTGCCGCTTATTCTGTAGCGTAACTGATCTCCAATGGCCGGATGCGCCGCCCATCGTGTCTGATAATTCCGCCTGGGATGCCATTGCCGTTGTCCATTCCACCTGGCACTATACAACGCTCACAGGGCAAACCGTTGCCAGCAATGAGGCAGATAGTTTTGTCGGTGGCACACAGAATGAACACTTCTTGTCGTTAGCAATCACCTGGGATGGTACAGCATGGCATGCCTCGCTTCTGTCTGCGACATCGCCGACCTTTTTCTTCGTGCCGGTATGTAATTCCGCGATAGGGGATGCTCAGAACCTGGTCAACGACGTAGCAACGAACAATACGCAGATAGGTCTATCATTGCAGTCTGCCTATGGCAGCGATCCTTCTGTAGGCTGCCTGATAGAAGTATCCTGGGAGCGGATTCCATCTGCGACGCCTACCCCTACTTCAACCACGCCCTTACCTCCTGCGGCCTACCTTTTGCACCGTTTCGGCGTCATGATAGCCGCTAACGCCCAGGCGCATAAACTCTGGCCTTTTCTCCCCGTTGCCGATGCCAATGAGCAGCACGCCGTTCAGCAATTGATGCCGTTATTAGCGCCAGGAGAAGTGAGCGTGGGATGATGAAGTTAAACGGCCGGCCCGGTAAACCGGTAATCCAGGCGACCTCGCATGTCCTTCTAAGGTTGGGGAAATCACTGGCTTGTTGCACCCCATAATCATGGCATTACCGATTCTGTCGCCTCACCAGAATTGAAGTAATCACCGCGACCAGCCCGGCGAAGAATAATGGCAGGCCGGTCTGCGCGCTTTGCGTCGCCAACCAGATGATCACGCCCACAACCTCCAGCAGCAGGCCGCCCACAAACAGCAGTGTGATTGCCAGTGACGAGCGTTCAAAAGGAACGCGAATCTCCTGCCGGCCAAAGGTTGGTACGCGCTCCGCTTCACCGCGCTGGGGTACCGGGCGAGGCGCTACCATTTCCTCGAACCCACCCTGTTCAAGCGCCACTTGCGCTGCCGGCGCGAATTGCTCAATCGCCATACGCAGCGCCCCGTACAGGCTCTCTATCTGCTTGCGCCGCGAGCGGATATACACACTGCGTCGCCCCCCTCGAATCTGTAATTCTCGAAAGAGCGGCTCAAATGACTTCTGGCGTAAAGAGATGGCCTGCATAGATGCCAGGGGAATCGCATCCAGAAAAAGCCGCTCGCGCGGAAAAGAGGTGAACACATAGCCAAACAATCGTTGATTGGTAAGAATAATATCGCACGCTATACTGCGCTGGCCCTGCCCGCCATCCCAGATGCCTGGAATAGTGAGAAGTGGCTCCTCCCCAGCCTGCATCTGTGCCCTCAACCCCTTGAGACGCCCGAAAATCCTCTCTGCCGGTTCAAATGTCGTTGCCATTGATCCTTCTCCCTCTCTTTTCAGGGAGATTATAGCACAGAGACATGTTGCAACCATGTCATTCTGAGCGAAGCGAAGAATCTCTGCCCAACTCATAATGCCGGAATAGGCGACGCATTCAGATTCGCAAAGCTATTAGATGCATAATAATTCGACTGGATGGCAGCGGCGAAAGCGCTCTGCGCCGAAGGCGAGGACTCGATGCGCCAATCCGTCTCCTTATCCTCATTGAACCACACCACCGCGCGAATCAGCGGAAACGTGTGCATCAACTGGTTGGAGAAGCCATCCGTAATCCATTGCGCCTTATTCCCATCCTGCTCGGTTGAAGCTGTTTCAGCGATCATCAGAGGTTTAGAAGTGATGCTAAGGATATCATTATAGGTCTGGCCGAAGACTTGCGCGAACGTCTCCCAGGTGTGCGGGCCGATGTTGCCCCAGTTGTAGCCATCCATCGCTGTCCAATCGACATATGCATCGCCTGGATAGACTTCGCGCAGCGGGATACTTTGCGAGTAATCGATATTGGGACTCCACACCCACGTTACATTCGTCACGCCCAGGGAAGTAAAGATATCATGCACGTGTCTCCACGCCTGCACGAATTGTCCCGGCTTATTTCCGTTCACCAGCTCCGACCACGGCATCCAGTTCCCATTCATTTCATGCGCAAAACGTAAGAAGTACGGATGCCCCCAGGCTTTCGAGGCCAGCGCCCATTTCGTGATATACGCGTCAAAATTGCCATTGATGATATTTTGTAAGGCAAATTGCGGCTGATCGGCACCAAATGCCGGATTCCAGGGATCCCAGGTCACCAGTGGAATAGACCCATGATTGCGTATCTCATTCATCCAACTCGGTTGAAAATATTGATAGCCATTGTTGATGCCCCATTGTTGGTACCACATCAGGATCGAGACCGCTTTCTGGGCATCATGTTCAAAAGCCGTCAAATCGGAGAGATACTGGTCGGGCAGATGCACCCCATAATAGACAGACGAGGACTGCGGGCCTGGACTCGGTCCAGGATTCGGATTCGGGTTCGGCGTAGGTGGCTTCCCGCCTGGAGTAGCCGTTGCACGCGCTGTCGCCTGCGCGCTCGGAGTCGCCTCTATACGCGGTATAGAAATCGCTATCGATGTCGCAGTTCCTGTCGCCATCGGGCTTTGTGAGACCTGTGAATTCGTCAACCTGTTTAACGGGGTTGAAACCGGGTTCCATCTCCCGAATGCAGCGCCGACAAAAGCGAAAAAGAGTATAGCCGCCAGCGCTATTCCGCATGCAATGCTCAGCTTGACCTTACGCGTCCTGGCTCGATACCATAACCAGGGGATAGGCCGCGATCTAGACTCTTCCTGCTGATCTTGCAACTCCACATGCAGCGTTTTCTGATCATCAGCCGCGACGAAAAAGCCACGCAGTCTCTGCGTAGGTTGTTCATCCGGCGCCAGCGCTGAATTCCACCCGTGTTGATTGTTGATATCCCATCCATGGGATGGCAGATCGTTCAAACTGATCCCCCTCTGTCAATGTAGGCGTAGAGTGCGGATTGGTAGAGAGTCGATTCATTGCACTCATAACGTCGCCCGCTGCTTTGATCCCCCGAAAGATCAAACGCGAAGTGTATGTTCTGGTAACATCACCAGTACTTGCAAAGATATTACTGGAAAATTTGAAAAGCCGTTTCACATATATAAGAGCGAACCCTTATGATCGCCCACTTTCATTTCACTTTTCATGTAGAGAGCAGCGAAACGATTGTTACTTGCCTGTGCGTAGACTATAATACATGCAGATAATCCGTATGGGCAGCGCCTGGTGCCTGTCCTGGTAGTCCGCAACAGCCAGGCGAGAAGTATCGCGATATGACGCAAAAACAGGAAATCGTCAATACAACTGAAAAGCAGGATACGCTCGTAAAGCATAACGCCCCGAGCAAGCGGGTCAGCGATCATCTTGCCAACGAGCGCACATTTCTGGCCTGGCTGCGTACCGGCCTGGCGACGATAGCCTTTGGCTTTGTAGTGGAGCGCTTTGGTCTGCTGCTGCGAGAACTCGGTTTAAAAGGCAACACTGCCTCGGTTATCCCTGCCCATTACTCCTCGATATTCGGCGTGACGCTTACCTTTCTTGGCGTCATCATGATGGTTGTAGCGCTATTGAATTTTCTACATAATCGCCGCTCCATCGATAAAGAGGATTTCCATCCCCACGTGGGTTTTGCGGTTTTGCTGACCATCATCGCCAGCCTCATAGGCGTGCTACTGGCCATCTACCTGCTACTAACAGGGTGATATATTTTTCTGCAAGAAAAAAGGAAACCGGCGTTCATCAAACGCTGGCTTCCTCTTCTACAAATCGGGAAATGATATCCCTCTAACTCTTCATGGGCTCACCGGTATAGGGATCAAGGAAAAGTGTGCGGAAGTTGGGGTGGAAGAAATCGAACATGTTGTTCAGTGTACCGGCAATCGCATCGGTTGAAGCCTCCCTTACAGTCTTCTGGCAACCTGCGGCATCAAGACAATGCTATCTCGCTCATAGATTGCTATGCCATTCGCATCAATTGTACGCCCGTTGGCCAACTCGAACATAGTCACACGCAAGGCCACAGGTGGGTAGGTTGCCAGCACTATATTGCTGACCGTACTCACTATCTTGCCTTTCTCATCCTTCACCTTGAAAGCGAGCAGCTCATGTCCCTTATGTAGCACCGGCAACCGCCCATCATGGGCCGGATTGATTAGCATCTGGTCATTAGCAATGGTAATCGCGTCGTGCTCTATCGTACTGATCACATTTGTGGTCAGCGCGCGGTATCCATAGACACCCACATTGACGTAAAGCGCATACACCTCGTTAGACTCTGGATCAAAATAGAAATCTTCCACCGTTCCGGCTCTTTTTCCCTCGCTCGGAATGGTGACCGCTATACCGCGTAAATCCGTCCATTTGCGAAAAGAGTTCCTGCCATTCATAAGCTCACGTACTCCTTGTCAGTAAAAATAAATAGAAGGAAAGACCCATTCATCAGTATACAATACCTGGTGAATGGGTCTCCACGGCAATCACAAGCCTATTGCCTCCGAGAACCGAGCAGTTTGTGGAACAGGCCAAAGAGAAGGAAAGTTGGAGGCCATTGTCCCACGAAAATGCTCCAGTCTCGCTGGCGTGCCAGGAAAAGCGCCGCTGAGGCAATGATAGATCCTACTGCCGCCCAATACCAGAATGCTACGGGAACCTGGTCTGTAATACGGAAGTATTGATCTTGCACGTCTTGCGGGCTGCTGATGGTCGAGCCGATTTTGGTAGCCATAAAAATGGTTTCCTTTCTATTGCTTATCTGAACACACGAAGCGCCGGCTTTGTTTTGTGCATATACGTTAGAAAGACGTTCGCGTAGCATAGAATGGGTATACTATGTGATCGTCTTTCCCGCGCATGCACAGTCAGTATACGTGCGGTCGTAGCAAACCGTGTCAATAGGAAACCATGATCGCGCCGCTACCTCGTTCGTGCCAGCGCCTGCTTCGGCGGAATGTGAATCGGGCGACCCTCTGCCGCCAGTACCGCTTCACGCAGGCCCTCGGACAGCGTCGGATGCGGATGAATGGTCTCGATGATTTCATCGGCAGTCAGCTCCCCGCGCATCGCCACCGAATACTCGCTGATCAAATTGGTGGCGTCAGGGCCGATGATGTGCGCGCCCAGAATTTCATCATATTTCCCCAGGATAACCTTGGTAAATCCATCTGTTTCATTCATCGAAACCGCCTTGCCGTTTGCGCTCCACGGGAAGCGTTCAACGCGCACCTCGGAGTTTTTCTCGCGCGCCTGCGCCTCCGTCAGTCCAACGAAGGCGATTTCAGGGAAGGTGTAGATGGGATTGGGAACCACGTCGTAATTCATTTTGGCCGCGTGTCCCATCGCATTATCCGCTGCGACCTCGCCCTCCATCGAGGCCACGTGCGCCAGCCCTGCCCCATGCACCAGGTCGCCAATGGCGTAGATGCCAGGAAGGTTGGTTTCCATCTTTTCATTCACGCGCACCCGTCCGCGGTCGTTATCAAGCCCTTGTTCCATCAGGCGATCCAGGCCCCAGGTATTTGCCCGCCGGCTCACGGCCATCAGCACGTATTCGCCGCTAAAGTTCTGCTGTCCCTTCTCAGTGGCGGCATTCACTTTTTTCATCTCGCCGTCATCCTCGACGGATTCGACCCGCGCATTCGTAGCGATAGTGATACCACGACGGTTAAAGATGCGCACAAGTAGCTTGCGTATCTCCTCATCAACGGGCGCAAGGATGTTGGGCAGCATCTCTACAATCGTCACCTTCGACCCCAACGCGTTGAACATACAGGCCAACTCGACGCCGATCACGCCGCCGCCAACACAGATAACACTCTCAGGCGTCTTGGGCAGATTCCAGCAAGTATCGCTATTGATCACATTGCGTCCATCGATACCAGGAAATGGCGGCATCAGCGGCACCGAACCGTTCGCCAGGATGATTTTGTCGGCGCTGAATTGCTGCTGCGAGCCATCGTTCATCGCCACCGTCACCGTGCGCGAGGCATCAACCGTTCCCAATCCCTCGAAAACATCAACATTATTGCCTTTCATCAGCACGCCGACGCCGTTGGTCATGCGTTTGACCACCTTGTCTTTGAAAGCGACTCCCTGGCGCATATCATAGGTAGGTGGCTGTGGCAGATTGATGCCCAGCTCGCCCAACGATTCCATCGAATGCAGCACTTCGGCAATGTGCAGCATGGCCTTAGAGGGAATACAACCAACATTAAGGCAGGTTCCCCCCAGGTATTGCTTCTCGACGATAGCTGTTTTTGCGCCAAGTTGCGCCGCCCGGATCGCCGCCACATAGCCGCCCGGACCCGCGCCAATTATCGCGATATCATAATGTGTACTGGCCATATGAAAATTACCCTCTCCTTTCATCCTGCCTGACGGCGAAGCCGTAGCCGCGATCTAACAGCGTTGGCAGGATGGATTAATACCACCAATTTCAAAATATACCTTCAGAGCTTCCCGCTCGCGCATCAACCTGACACCTTCGGCGAACTGCTCCAATGGCAACCGGTGGCTGATAAGACTGTCTACCCGTACTTTCCGGCTCGCCAGCAGGTCGAGTGCGATGCGCAGTTCTTCCGGTGATGAAGAATAGGTACTCGTGATAGTGACTTCCTGCAAATACAGGTGTTCCAGGTCAACCGGAACCGCTCCTGCATGCGCGGCAAAAATGTTGAGAGTGCCGCCCCTGCGCGCTGCCGCCAGTGCCTGCATGAATGGACGCTGGCCTGGCGCCGCGAGGATGATCGCATCCGCGCCGCGCCCATCCGTATATGCATCTATTGCTGACCGTAAGCCTTGCTCTTCAGGTGACGCCAGGAAAGCATCATCTGCGCCAAGATCACGGGCCAATCGCAAGCGTTCAGGCAAAAGATCGACGCCATAGACTCGCACCGGCCGGTCGTTCGCTGCGCTGATGGCTTTCACGGCTTGCAGCATCAGCAGTCCAACGGAGCCAAGTCCCATCACAACCACACTATCACCCTCCACCAGCGGTGTGCGCCTCACTGCTCGCACGCAGCATGCCAGCGGTTCGACAAACGAGCCTTCTTCCGCACTGAGCGAATCCGGCAGTAGCAAGGTTGTATGCCGCACATGCCGGGCCGGGACTCGGATATACTCAGCAAACCCACACGGATCGATATTCGATGCTTTAAATGCCGCGCACATTGAGTAGTTGCCATGCCGGCAATAATGGCATTCGCCGCAAGGAACATGATGCGCAACGATCACACGCTGCCCAACCGAAAAATTGGAAACCGCCTTGCCGCATTCGACAATTGTACCCGTCAGCTCGTGGCCGAGTATAACCGGCGGCGCTGCCTGTTTCACGATCTTCAGAATGTCGGACCCGCACAGGCCGCAGCCATGTACCCGCACAAGCAATTCTGTATCCGCTATCGTTGGAACCGGCCTGTTTTCTACGCGAATATCGTCATAAGCGTGGTAAATGACTGCTCTCACGAGATGTACTCTAGACTTTCACCTGTTATCATGATTGCAGTCAGTATAGCACGTTTCTGGGCGCGGCTGCCACGCTTTGAGTAGAAGGGCCTGCATTCTGTAGGGGAATGTAGAGGCTAGATTGATCGCGCCCAGAGAGAGTAGTGCAGTACGATAACCCTTTCGGACTAATTTTCCAAAAAAAAGTGAGGAAAACGTAACTCTATCCGTATCTATAAGTGTAGAGGTTAGCGCAACCGGCTATTCCAGAACTTGCAGGCGTAGCAGGGGCAACAATCTTGTAATAGTATCTAAAACTATCTATGTCTATACCTGTTGAACATCCGGCACGGTGTTTGGGGGTGCCCGGTGTATAGATGGCAGTGGGAAGGATAGGATCAATCGTGTGTTTCATCTAACGATCAAATAGGAGTATGTTAAATGACAACCACTGGAGAATTGCGGGCAATCATTGAGGAACTGCAGTTCATTGATATTGGCGATGCCGCAAGCTACTTAGGGGAAGAATCCGTGGCGGTAGAGGAATCATGTGTTTCTGATCAATCGGTAGCCTTATCAATCCCCAACGAGGCAGACGACTTGCCTGGATGGGCGAATCTCCATTGTAGATGTGCAGTCTTATAATATCCGCATGATTTCAACCTGGTACTCACATGAGTACCAGGTTTTTTATTGCCACAGGTCAGTACTTGGCCTCTAAAAGCGTCTTGATACGTTTCTCCGCGTTAGGCATACCTGATGCCTTGATCTGTTTCACAACCGCTCGCACATCGTATTCGACGCGCCTGATCTCGGCCTCCCAACTCTTCTTTTGCCAGGAGAGAATGCCATAGGCGGCGCGCAGGTCCTCGTCGCGCGGGATACCACAACTGCCGACATCGACCAGCAGAAAACGCCGCCATTGCCGTGTATAAGCAATATGCAAATGCCCGAAAGCCAGCGCTCCTATGCCCTCGTCCAGACCCCCTAGCAGGTGTTCCAGCGTGCTGTCCTCTGCATTCGGGAAAATCGCATCTTCCAGATTAAGCGGATTGGCATGCACAACCAGCAGATCACTACCGCGAGGATTGCGAACGCGATAGGATAGCGGCAGCGAAGCGAGGTAATGAATACCGTCCGGCCCGATCTGTTCGCGCGTCCATGCCGCCGTACTGCGTTTCTTTTCGCCCTTGTTCGGCGCGGCAGTAACCACTTCCTCATCCACATTGCCTCGCAGAACGGGACAATGCAGACCTTGCACTGTTGCCAGCACTTCTCGGGGGCACGGTCCATTCAAACACAGATCGCCTGCGATCACCGTCTGATCCACCGGTGGCTGGTTCGCCAGGTCTCGCAGCACGGCCTCCAATGCCAGTTGATTGCCATGAATATCTGAAATAATTGCAATACGCATCTAACATCCGTTCTCTAAAACATGGATATGTGGGGCAGGGCCCAAACATCGCCTTTAGTTCCTAGTTCCACAAGAGTAGTTTCACCTACTCCATTGAGCAGGCCAGCGCTTCTCTCTCCATAGGCGTTTTGCGTGTCGATAGAACTTACCGCCGCGTCTCTTAAATTGATTGCTGCATTCATATCACGGTCGATGACCAATCCGCATTGCTCACAGATGAAGGTACGCTCTTGCAAGGACAATTCAGCCTTGACGTAGCCACATCCTGAGCAGGTTTTAGAAGATGGATAGAACCGATCTACTGTGACGAGGTGTGAGCCGTGCCATTCCGCTTTATAGGTCAATTGCCGTCGTATTTCACCGAAGTTGCTATCACTCACGGCTTGCGCTAACGAGTGATTTTTGAGCATGCCAGCCACGTGTACATCTTCAATCGCTATCAATGCGTGGTTTTTGCTCAGATAGCTGGTGAGTTTGTGGCTAGCATCTTTTCTTATATTGGCGATACGAGCATGCTGTTTTGCAATGCGTTTGCAGGTCTTGGCGCGGTTCTTACTGCCTTTTTTGCGCCGTGATTTTTGCCGCTCTAAACGCTTCAGGCTCTTTTGTGCATGCTTTAAGGCGCGAGGATTAGCAAAGATCATCCCATCTGAACAGGTCGCAAGCGTCTTAATGCCTAAGTCCACTCCAATAGTTGATGTAGCTGTCATGACAGGCGTGTCGTGTTCCTCTTCTACCTGGATACTGACAAACCAGCGTCCAGCCTGCTCACTGACGGTCGCACTCAATATCTTGGCATCGGTAGGAATGTAGTTGTGTTCGTGAAAGCGCAAACGGCCTAAACGCGGTAACTGGACAGCATGAGCAAAGACATGAATGCTGCCAGTGAGACGAAATGAGCCGATGCCTTTGCTTTTCTTCTTGAAGGTGGGAAAGCCTAATTTGCCTTTGTACTTCCCTTGCTTCTTGAGTTCCACCCGTCGAAAGAAGTGCTTGTAAGCGTTGTCTAAGTCTCTCAATGCCTCTTGCGGGGCACATTTAGAAACACCATACATCCAAGGAAAATCAGTCTTCTTTAAGGCGTTCAGTTCCTTGTGCAGTGCAATCGCGTTGGGACGTTTGCCGGTTGTACGGTAGACCTCTTGTGAACGAGCTAAGGCCCAATTGTAGGCAAAGCGTGCGGCTCCGGCATGTTGTAGGCAAGCTGTTCTTTGCTTATTATTGAGGTCTAGCTCTGTTTTGTAGCCACGTACAACCTTCATGCGTCTTCTTCCTTATCTCATGTTGATAGAATAGCATAAACGCTCCCAAATGCTAACATTTTGAGAAGCTATTTACCACCCTGTACGGATTAGCAACGACGAAAATCCATAGCCTATAGCAGTAATATACCGCAAAGGGATGATAGAAACCAGATGACAGGATTTCGTTTCCATATCTGGCTGCCCAGGCGCATGCCCGGCTTCTCAATCAACAGGAAAGAAAGCGCTGAAAAAGGAATGATGACCAGTAGCGCCCACAGCCAGTAGAGGCCGAATACGGCGTACCTGTTCCATCCTTGCACCTGATTCGCCACCTGCGTCATGAAAAAGATCAGCAGCGGCAGGTGCCACATGTAGAGACTGAAGGAGATCAGCCCAATCCAGCGCAGTGGTTTCCATCCAAATGGCCGTTTGAGCGCAACTGGCCCAAACAGGATGGCGAGAATGCACAGGCCGAAGCCAAGCGAGAAGCCCAACTCGCCCAACCAGTTAAACGCCTGGTCAAACAACGACGAGAAGCTCCAGACCGGCCAGTAGAGCAGGTTATAATGCCACATCGCGACGAACACCAGCGACAGAATACCTGTTCCCCACAACCAGTGACTCAGACGACGTATCGATTGATCGAGTCTCCCCTGGCTATTGACCTGTTTTGCGTAGACGAACAGCAGGCTGAGCAGCATACCAACGGCAAAATCTTCCAGGAATTTCCCATAGCTGCCATAAGTAAAGAACAATACAACGTTCAACACTGAACGCGGCACAAGCAATGTAGCCGATGGATGAACCGTAAAATAGTAGCCCCAGTAGCGCGCAAAGAGTCCCCAGGCGACCAGGCATCCAAGACAGCCTGCCACCGTCCATACACGATGCAGTGTTGAGCGTTCCTTGCAAACATGCCGCACGATGAAGCGCATCCCCAATACGAGAAGAGGCAGGAGCATATAAAATTGCCATTCAACCCCTAACGTCCAGAATGGGCCGTTGATCTTTTGATACGTGATGCTGCTGGACTCGTGAAAAAAACTGAGAAACAGCCCGAGTTCGGGCCAGTGCGCCGGTTGCAGGTACTGCCTCTGGGAAATCAGAATCAGCAGGAACAGGCAGACATAATACGCGGGAATGATACGAAATACACGCCGCAGGTAGAAATGGCGTGCCAGAGGCCAGGGCGCCTGTGGATGGAGCAGAGCTTTAGCATATGGCATGAAGAGCAGGAAGCCCGAAAGTACGAAGAATAGCGTCACGCCCGACATCCCGGCTCGTACAATCGCCCCAAAAAGAGGATGCGATACACTGAAGGGATTCCAGAGATGCGTGCTGAATCCTATCAAACAAATATGGTATGACATGACAATCAAACAGGCGATGGCGCGAACTCCATCAAGCTCGGCAATGCTGCTCTTCTGCCTGTCCCCTCAAATTGAGTTGCCAACCAGAACCGTTTAAGACCAGATTTGCGCGGTAAGGGTACAGATGGGTTCATTTCTGAGAGCATACGAATCCTGACCCTATGACCGCATAAAGATCACAGGGATACTTTTAATGATTATGAATACAAATGAAGTGAGAACGAGTTACGTATTCTGGCAGGTTATGCTAACAGCATATACAGCGATATAAGAGCATCACGTGAATACGACGATAGTAATGCGGGAAGCTGGATTAGATGCCAGGTGCCAGGTGAAGACCCCTGTTTTATCTAGCAGCATCGTGTAAGAATACTTAGGTAATATTTTGACGCTTCCTCCAGTACTGTCATTGATCAGAATCTGAGCCTGATTCGTCGTATTCGTCCACAATATGCTCGTTCCGACTTTCAGTTTAAGACCATGGAGAGAGAGGGAAGCGGCGTTGCCAGTCCCGGTCGAAACAATCTTGATCGCATTGAACACATTGATCGTTACATGTGTCATGGGATTAGCCTTCAGGTGATACGAGAAGTTGCCAACTGTAGGGAAAGGTCTCGCAAGCTGCTCCCCTGCCTTCAGCATAAGATACTGAACCGGCTTATCGTCTCTAACAATCAACTGGGAAATGCTGGACTGGTTGTCCCAGAGTACACCGGCCCCTTGTGGAACGTTGAGTGAAGCTGGCTGGAACTCAATTGTACCTTTCATCTGAATAATACTGATCTTTCCCGCGATAAATGAGGGTGTCGCCGTCGGATGAGATGATATGTGCTGAGTCTGATTGGATGCTCCTACATTACTGCTTTCATGATGAAATGTATTCAGCACTACCACCAGGCTTCCTACCAGCAGCGCGATAAAACATACTGCCGAGGCTATACCGAGTCGGCGTTGAAATGTGCCGCGCTTCTGAATCTCGAACTCGCGCTGTTTTTCGTGGGCAGCAGGCAAGAGATTGCCTGTCTTCAGATTGGCCAGATTGCTGTTTGTCTGATATGCGCTGCTATTACTGGCAACATGTTCTCGCATGCGATCCCAGACCCGATCTAACGATTGAATATCTGGTTTCGCAACCTTTTCCGAACTATACACGAAGTTGTGGCCGGGTGAACGCCTCCATGTGAATGGCTGTGTCCAGGAAACAGCATCTTCTTGCTCATCTACAGTTTCTGAAAAAAACTCTTCGTCGTGCCTGTTCATGGATTATCATGCCCTCCTTCCTGCTGCTTATAGATATTGCGCAAGAAGTGGAAAGAGCGTGAGAGAAGCACACGAATTGCTCCCTCGCGTTTCTGTACCCGTGCAGCTATCTCCTGATAGGGTAACTCATCGTTGTAGCGCAGGCGCACAATCTCCTGTTGAAGCGTGGGAAGCCGTCCCAGATTTGCCTGTAACAGGGCATATTCCTCCTGTCGCAGCATGACCTGGTCAGGCTCCATATCCTCTGCGCCATACAGCGTTTCGGCTACATCCTCAAGTGGCACATTGTTACGGCGAGCGGCATAGCGGTGAAAATCGACGACCTTATTGTGTGCCACGCGCAGCAGCCATGCCCGTTGCTTCTCAGCATCAAGACTGCCAATAGCCTCGTTCTCAAGCGCGGCCAGGAAGATTTCTAAAAGAATATCCTCCGCATCCTCCCGCGATGGCACCCGGCGCAGCACATAGGTAAATATCGCCAGCGCCTCCCTTTCATAAAGCGCTGCCATAGGTGAGTCGTCGAGCCTGGAACGTGCCTGCTGCTGACGCGCCATGATGCCTTTCTCGATTTCACCGGTATCCCGGCCGGTCTGCGCTCTTTTTGTACCTTCACTAGAGAAGTCGAACAGTCCCGGCATTTGTTACATCGTTATTAGAAACGTTAAAGAGGTAGCGTATGTGCGATACTATCATCATAATAAGTGATAGCTGGCGAAAAAGATAGAGATTCAATGGAAATGCCCGAACGGATGAATAGGCGATGATCAGAAAAATTGGCGTCATCTCGGATACCCATATCCCCGAATTTAAGCAGTTGCCCCCGGCCATCTGGCAGTATTTTGACGGCGTCGAACGCATCATTCACGCCGGTGACCTCTCCATTCTGCGCGTCATCGATGAGTTGGAAACGATAGCGCCCGTCGTAGCCGTCCAGGGCAATATCGAAGAGGAAGAGGTCGTCAGGGCACTGCCGATCAAACGCGAAATGCTGGTGGGGAACTGCCGTATCGGTATCGTGCATATCCTCGGCGACTCACGCACTCGCGCCCGGGTAGCTCGCCGGGAATTCCCCAGCGCCCGCGTCGTCGTCTTCGGCCACAGCCATATTCCCTGGAACGAGGATGTGAATGGGCAATTACTCTTCAATCCAGGAAGCGCGACCGACCGGCGCAGGCAACCCACATGCAGCATCGGCATGTTGTATGTGAATGACGAAACCAATGATGTGCGTGGGGAGATCATCAGGCTATAGGTCAGGAACCAGAGGGCGACCGCACCCTTGCGGTCGCCCTGGATGAGCTATACTTTATGGGGCCGAATATACTTCTGCCCGCCCATAAAAGGTTGCAGCGCCTCCGGAATACGGATGCTTCCATCGGCTTGCTGGTGCGTCTCGAAGATCGGAATCAGGATGCGCGGTGACGCGATGGCTGTGTTGTTGAGCGTATGGACAAACTTCACCTTGCCATCCTCATCGCGGTAACGAATATTCACGCGCCGCGCCTGCCAGTCGTGGAAGTACGAACATGAATGCGTCTCCCGATACCTGCCCTCGCTCGGTATCCAGCATTCAAGGTCATACATGCCGACCTTGCCGTCGCCCATATCACCCGTGCAGACGTTCACCACACGATAGGGCAACTCGAGCGCCTGCACCAGTTCTTCCGAATTTTGCAGCAACTGCTCATGCCAGCGCACCGACTCTTCGTGATCGGCCTTGCAAATGACATACTGCTCCACCTTGCTGAACTGGTGGATGCGAAACACGCCGCGTGTATCCTTGCCATATGTTCCGGCCTCCTTGCGGAAGCACGGGCAATAGCCAACGAGGGTCATGGGCAGGTCTTCGGCGCGCAGAATCTCGTCCTTGTACATGCCCGTAATCGAGACTTCAGCGGTCCCAACCAGGAAGGTATCCTCATCCTCAATGGCATAGACCTGGTCGCGCCCCTTGGGGAACTGTCCATTGCCGATGAAGCAGAAGTCACGTGCCATCGCGGGTACAATCAGCGGCGTGAAGCCTTTGCGCGCAATGCGATCAAGGGCAAAATTCATCAGCGCCAGTTCCATGCGTGCCGCGTCTCCCTTGAGCGCATAGCTGCGCGCCCCCGCGATCTTGACCGCTCGCTCGATATCCACCAGGTCGAGATTTTGCATCAATGTGTAGTGATCGAGCGGCTCAAAATTGAAACGCGGCTTCTCGCCCCAGTACTTAATCGGCACATTATCGTTCTCGTCCTTGCCGATAGGCGTGCTGGGATCAGGGATATTCGGCACCAGCAGCAGCAACTGGTAGCGTTCTTCAACCAGCTCGTTCAGCCCTGGCTCCATTGCTTTGATCTGGTCGCCGAGTCGCTTGCCCTCTGCGATCAGCGCATCGCGCTTCTCCTTGTCCTTGCCCACGCGAGGAATTTCTTTCGAGACGCGGTTCTGTTCGGCGCGCGTCTCCTCCACCTGGTGCTGCAACTCCAGCACCTTCCGGTCAACCTCTAAGAGGTAATCGATATCGAGCGTATTGTTTTTCACACGCGCGGCCTCTTTTACAACATCTGGATGGTTGCGAATAAAAGCCATGTCCAACATAATAATAGCAACTCCTTTACCCGGCGCCCGCGCGGGGTGCCGCTATATTTTCACTTCAAAGCATCCACAATACATGACCAATAAAAAAAGCGCCCTCGTCCACAAAGGACGACGACGCGAAATGCGCATAAGCCGTGGTACCACCTTAATTCTTTCAATCCTGCACCAGGATTGAAACTCTCTGTTGCCCGGTAACGGGGGCTACCGTTGGCGCTTCTCGCGCTGGCTCGCGGGTGGATTTCCCCTCACTGGCCACTGCGTTGCACCATCCCGCAGCTCTCTGTTGCCCTATTAAGGGTACTTGTCCCGTTCACTGCCTGTAATTTCAATTGTACTGGCGGTAGCATAGCAGTAGTTTTGCTGTTTGTCAATACTTCATCGTCCAAAATAGCGCTGCGTAAACGTCGCGATGAAACTGATTTCGATGAACAGGCCCACAACCGCCTCTGTCGCTGCCAACGCTGTTACCGGACTACCCAGGCCAAAAGGACCCGGCAGGAAGCCACGACCATGGAACGAGGTAACGCTGAAAATTAATGACTCCGACGGTGAAAGATGTCCTAGCAGGTAGTAGCATGTCGCGAAGGACAGGATCATCAGCAGGTAGATCAGCACGCTGCGGCCAGGCTTATAGCCAAAGCCGGCCAGTATATCCAAAAACCACGAAAAGATATAAGCCGCGAACTTACGTACCCGCAGCCAGGATCGCTGTAGCGCGAGACGCAGCCTGCCCGGCGCATCCTGCGGAAACGACTCTAACCATCCCCACTTAATTTGTCGCCAGAGCACTTTGCGTTCGATCACCTGCGCGCGATAGGCGTAACGCACTGCCACCTCGTTCATCCCCTGCGCGCGCATAGTATTGGCGAGCTGGCGATTGGCTCGTACTGCCGCCGCATAGTCCTCCAACCGCTTGCGCTTCTCTCCCGCCGTTTTCGCCCCTCTCTCTAGCTCACGTTGGCGTGCCCTATACTCATCGCCCAATCTTCTCATCCCTGTCCAATCGACGACCGAAAGATTCACATCTCTCCAATGAACATCGGCAAGTGTCGCAAAACCAAACTTCCGCGAGCCGAGCATAATACTCTCAAGATTGGTAGCGCTATCGAAGAAAGCGTTACGGAGGTCCGCGCCCTCCAGGTGGGCATCAAACAGATAAGCGCCCTCCAATACGGCACCGCGCAGGTTAGTCTGCTCCATGTGCGCGCCACGCAGGTAAGCATTTCTCAGATCAGCCCTGAAGAGACTCGTTTCTCGCATATGCGCGCGCCGCGCGGTTATCCTTGCCATATGCGCCCCTTCCAGTACCGCACCTTCCAGGTGGGCTTCGCTGAGATCGGCTCCCTCCAGGTGAACGCCGGCAATATCGCGTTGCTCAAGCGTCGCCAGCTGCCACTCATCGCGCGTCAATCCTCCACGCGTGCAGGCCAGCGGCAGGTCCCGCAGGTCGATCCCATGTACATCGGCCCCGCGCAAATCCAGTCCCAGGCGTTTCCGATCCTGCTCATCGTTCCAATCCACCGGCCCTCGTCCATCATCATGCTGTACCAGCAGCCATTCAATATCTGCCCGCGTGAGCCTGACCCCCCTGAACGGATAAATATTTTGTCTGAAGTCCGGCGAGATTGCCAGATATTGGGCAAGCTCTTGCTGGCGGGCAAGGGGGATTTCAGGCTCGGTACGCCAGGATAGTACGTTATTCAGTTCGGGAACGGATGGCATGTTCATCGGATTCAGTCATCACCTATTCGTTTACGTGCTTCAATAAATCACGCAAAGCTGTTATTTGCTCATAGTCCATGCGTCCCGTATCATCGAGAAAACGGAGAAAACGCTTAAAGCTGGTCAATGTTGTTTTATCTCTTACTGTTTGCATATAGGTTTCCAGGTCTTCCATTGTCATGGTAAGCAGCCCGCGTGGTGGGTCCTGTGATAGAAGATAGTCGCGTGCAAAAGCATCGATATTCCCAACATGCTTTTCCACCATTGCATTGCTGAGCCCCCTACTTGCCAGGTCCTTGCGGAAGACGCTTACAATGCGTTTGTTACGTGCCATAATCCCCTTTTGTATCTCCTGAACATTCTCGGGGGAAGTGGCTGCTAAAAGATTTGTGATGATTCCTTCGCGTTCCTGCGCATCCCGGTAGCTATCATTCAGGGTGCTGCGAATACCTGGACCAAAGTAGATGCTGAAAGGTGCCAGGAGACTATCATAAATGATGTGATCTTCAAGCGGCAGTAATACGGCCTCAATGTATATAGGGAGGTACGGTCCAAGAATCTCTTCAATCGGACTATACAGGCCCAACACGCCATAGGCACGAGCAGGAGTTTCGGAGAGAAAGACGGTATATTTCTTGAGATAGCGCACCACAAAGAATTTACCAGAAACGCGATGCTGCCAGCTTTCGACGATTGCCAGGTCTTCATTAGGCAAACGAGCAGGATTCTCAGCAATAAAATCTTTGCGTAGTGTATCATCTTTCCACAACACATCTCGAATTTTCATCACGTCCTGTGGGTCCAGCCTGGTAATCTTTGGATCATTCGGAAAGGGCGCAATGATGTGCCTCTGCTCATTGATGTAGTAGAGCAGCAGAAACCAGATATGGTAAAAGCGTTCGGTCTGATCGGGGGGTAGTTGCATGGTGATCGCTCCGTTTTAAATGAATTATAACATTCTCTACTGCCTCATGGTCTTATTCTAACAAACCGCCGCAACTCATTTGAGCAATCACCTTTAATAATTTATTGTCAAGTGAGCCTTATGATATCAAAAGTTCTACTAAAAATTTTCTGCTTATATTATTGTATTTTTACTCAGCGATGTGTTATAATCGCATGAGATTAGCCAACAGGCATGGAGACGAAATCTCCAGGCGACAAATCGGGTGTGCGCGAGACCACTACGATGGCACCGTTCAAGGGTGGCTGGTGGCAGGCAATCCAGGCAAGGCCATAACCATAATAGAGACGCACCAGGGCTGTCAGCAACCAGTGTGGTATAGCACCGCTTAAAATGAGACCGCGCTCCGTTGAAACAGCTGGGAAGGAGAGATGTTCAGCCTCCGTATAATCGAGGTATTTTATCACGATATTTATCTTCAGCACGGTTGCGCCTTTATACTCATCGACTGTGATGTGCAACTCAGGTGAAAGTTCTGTGCCCGGGGACGCCAGTTGTAAGCGTGGGGCAGTTACCCAGCCAAGCCTTGAATCGAATTGGTAGAAGAGTTCTTCTCCTGGCTGTGTTGCCAGCGATCCATAGAGCCAGTTAGGGCCTCGTCCATAGACTGCGAGCGGCATATTGATCGGTAGTTCGGCAAGTAGGGGTGGTATCATTGCAGGTTCCCAGCGTCTTGTTTCAGGTGCCCATGCCTGTATGATGATATTCAGATTGACAACGAGTTCCACCGGTGCCGTATCCAGATGTGTTTTCTCTAGCTCATCTGGCAGATAGGCGAAGAGCGAGGCCAGCCGGTCAACAAGCAGATCAAAAAGAGGACCGTGTGCGAGCTTTCCGCGATCCAGTCCAACCAGGGTTCCCTCGATCACAGGTTTATCCGCGGTGATGGCAGAATCACCGCTTAGTTCGGAATAAATAGAGGCTAAAGGTAGGAGACCGCTGACTTCAGTCAGGTGACGCCAGAATGTTGCAATCTCTGGATTATTTCTGTGTAGCAGCAATATGGAATGCGTACATCTGTGCAGGATGCCGATTTGATCTTCTGTTGGGAGACCGCCAATGTCGACCAGTAGTGGTAGGGGACGGTGTTCCAGGTCACGGCAAACGAGTTTTACAAAAGTATCGGTCCATTGTCCCTTGATGCGAATGAGGCGTACCGTATCCTGTTGAATTTCATGGGACCAATCGCCCTCGCCATCGGGGCAGGCGCGCAGGACGTAGTGTTCGATGTGCCGTTCGCGCAGCGCCTGCGTCAGGCTATAGGTCAAAACAGACTTACCGGCATGTGGAGGCCCGCCGATAAGCACGGCAGGCAAGAGATTGACCATAGTTGGCCTCCTGAACTTATTTTTGCTATGTTGCCAGAGAGGAAAGGTTTCTATGCCAGAATACATCCATACCTTACTCGCAACCCTTGGCGGACAGCCGCAAATCGTGACATTTACGCTCGATCTCCTGCTTCAGCGTGGTTTCCCTATCAGTGAGGTAATAGTCGTTCATCCCGAAGCGTCGGACGCGCGCCTGCGACACTCAGTAGCATGCCTCAACGCCGAGTTCGTTGGTGATTACTACAGTTATTACCTGGTTCACGGGCAACCTCTCCGTTGTCGTCTTCGTTCATACGTGCTGGAACTGGATGAAGCTCCGCTGCAAGATATTGTAGACGACCTCAGCGCAAAGGGCACGCTCGACACTGTTCATCGTCTTGTCCGCGACCTCAAGCTGCAGCACCGGCGCATTCACCTTTCACTCACCGGTGGTCGTCGTCTGATGTCACTGATGGCGATTTCAGCAGCGCACCTCAACTTCGACCACTTCGATCACATCTGGCACATCTACACACCCTCAGCCCTCAGGCCCCTGGTCAACGAAGGCAAAGTCATGCATATTCCCACCGAGGCCGGTGTAAGCCTGATAGAAGCCCCTTTCGTCCCCTGGGGAGCCTACTTCCCAGGCCTATCGCAAACAGTCGATACAGCCCAGGATATGCGCCACTACCAGACTGCTCGCATGGATGCGGAGGAACGGGCGAGATGTACCAGGGTTATCGAGCAGGCAACACAGCGTGAGCAAGAAGTTTTGCAAGCTTTTGCTCTCGGCCTGACCCAGCAGGAAGTAGCAAAAGAACTTCACATCTCCATTAAGACCGTAGATGCTCACAAGGCCAATCTGCTTGATTATTGCCGTGAGGCCTGGAACATCGATCCAGACGAAAGACTAGGCTATCATTTCCTCTACAAGAAATTTGCGCCATACTTCGATAGTACACAGTATACCTCTAGGGCAAGGCAAACGCATCAGAGAAATCTCTAACTTATTTTAATAGATATCCCGGTTGTGTTTTAGACGAAGGAATGGTATTCTCTTCAGGAAAAAAGATGATTGTGCGAGAGAAAGGAATGTAGGGATGCAGGAAGTTGAATTTACCCTACGTACTCTAACCCCTTTATTTCTGGCAGGGGCAGATCAGACAAAAGCAGAACTGCGCGCTCCCACGTTTCGAGGTCTTATGCGCTACTGGGAACGCGCGCTGGTAGGAGGAATGGCTGGAACGTCCTCTAAAGGCCTTGAAAAAGTGATGGAAGTTGAAACCGAGGTTTTTGGCGCGACGGATAAAGGCTCTGCTGTAGCTGTCAAAGTTTCGGAAGCCTCCAATTCTCCAAAGGAATTTACCGAGCAAATAAGTGTGAGAGTAGGTGGGAGATGGCAGGCGACAGGAAAAGGCTATTTCTTGTGGTCAATGGCGAGAAGCGGAAGGGAAGATAGAGGAAATTTTAAACCTGCACGCTGGTTCTTTCCTCCTGGAACAGGATTTAAGGTCACGCTTTCAACACGAGGACAGGATACTGTAAAACTCAAGCAGGCAGTTGCGGCATTCTGGTTACTGACGCAATTAGGTGCGGTGGGTTCGCGTTCGCGGCGTTGTGCCGGAAGTCTGGCCGTTCAGTCTGTTGAAGGTAATGGTGCCAAAGCTGTTCTCGAAGATTTTCCTTTTTCTATGCCGGCAAATGCTCAGACGTTAAAGCAGCAGATTGAGCAGGGAATCAAAAATGCTCGTTCACTCTATAACCTTGCGCAGCAACCAATTCGCGATGCACAATTTGATGTACTTGCTCGGGGAGCCTGTCGTATCTGGATACTCCAGGATGAACAACCCTGGCCAAGTGCCGAAGTCGCGATGCAGAAGTTAGGGGAGAGGCTCCAGGACTATCGCCATGATATACCTATCCAGCAACGCCGGATTTTTGGATTACCTTTGCCTCCAATTATATTCAACAAGCGCAGAGCCTCACCTTTATTGCTGAGAGTGGTAGAACTACAGGGAAATAAGTATGTTGGGATAGCAGTGCTTTTTAAAACAGCAGGGAATGATGTATTCATGCAAGACTACAAACTAATCGAGAACTGGGCCAATGGATTTCGTGGAAAGCTGGAGGTGATGCTATGAGCGAGTATATGCTGATGTTTTCCCTGGGTCCTGTACAGCCATTTATTGCTCAGGCCCGTAAGACGCGGGATTTGTGGTTGGGAAGCTATCTATTGGCGAAACTGATGGAAGCGGCAGTAAAAGATCTGAAAGGAGAGCTTGTTTATCCTACACGTAGTACCGTGGATGACAGACGAGGTATCCCCGATATACCTAATAAGTTCGTAGCTATTTTCCCATCAGAAGAGGCAGCTTATGAGGAAATAGGACGCTGTGTGACTCGAATTGAAAAGCGTTGGGAAAAGATATGCAAAGAGGTGTGGCAAGAGATTGTTGCAGAGTATACCACCAGGGAAACAGAAAGAATTTGGAATCGGCAAACGGATGCACAAAACCTGTTCGAGACATACTGGGTAATTGTGCCAGATAGTTCTAGAGAATATAAGCAATGGCTAAGTTACACCCAGGAGGTATTAGATGCGCGCAAGCGCCTGCGCAATTTCGCATCACAAAGTAAACGAGGGCAAGAAGGCGAATTAAGAGAGGAAGGCGAACCGGGGGAGAAGAGTACCGTCTCTGGAGAGCGTGAAGCGTTACATGGAATAAGAACTGATCGCCAGGGAATTCAGGACTTCTGGGTTAAGCTGACAAGTAAGCTTTCTGCACACGATATTAGCAAGGATGGGTCTGAGCGTCTTGATGCTATTGATACTGTCAAGCGTTTCGCCACCAAATCACAGGAAATTCCGTTTAAGACTTTTCCCTCGACAAGCTATATTGCGGTAGCTTCATTTATGGAGGTCTTGTTGCTGGCCCCTATAGATCAGGATGTACTTGGCAATTGGCAAAAGGCAACAAATGAACAATTAGAATTGCCGGAGGGTGCAAAAAGAGCGGTTCCTTATCTACATAGGATGGTAATGAATGACCGTCAGCTAGCTGAGCGCGATTGGATTTTGCAGCGCGATGGTGATTTGTACTTTCCAGAAATGTTTGTGCCACGGCAATTAATGCAGAATTATGGTATTGCTGATGTATCAGAAGCTACAAGCATAGCTCGAAGTGCCAAAGATGCTTTGGCTCATCTACTGTCCGCAACTGATGAATTGCACATTACTCGTCCTACTCCTTACTATGCCTTAATCCAGATGGATGGTGATAGAATGGGTTCTTTACTTGGAGGTGTCGGTGGTAAAGAAGAACACTGGGCTATTAGCGAAGCACTTTCCACCTTTTCTCGTGAGCGCACTCCAGAGTTGGTAGAGGATAGTTACCCAGGGAAACTTGTCTATGCGGGCGGCGATGATGTTGTGGCTCTAGCACCGCTCGCAAGAGATATCCGAGCAGGTAATCAGCCTCTGACAGTTCTTGATCTGGTAGATGCATTACGAAAGATATACCACGATACAGTTCAAGGAGCGGTATTAGACGAGACACGCAAAGCGGAAGTTACTGCCAGTATCGGTGTCGCTATTGCACATCACTACACTTCTCTTTCCTATGTGCGGCGGACAGCAAAGGCTTCCGAAGATCTTGCAAAGAAGGCCTATGGACGCAATGCTTTAGTTGTCACTATTTTGAGGCGTTCAGGTGAGCAAACACGAGTAGGTTGCCATTGGTTTTATAAGGTTTCGAGGGATGGCAGTGAGCAAATGTTAGAACCAGTGTCACTCTTTCTAGAGTTTTATGAATTTTTCAAGAAAGAGATTCTTTCGCCTAAGTGTGTCTATATCTTGCTTGAAGAAGCTCCTGTGCTGGTTGGATTAGATAGGAATGCCCAGATTAGCGAGATCAAGCGTGTATTACACCGGCAGCGTAAGGAAGAGGTTGAGAGTAAATTTGTTGAGCGCGATCTAGCCGGGAGATTAGTCGATTTGGCAGAGGCTATGGACAATGATGACAGACGACCCAGAAAAGCAGATTCATCATTGGCTATCGAATTACATTCGGAAGAGCGCCGGCATGGATTGGTCGAGGTGCTAGGTTGGTTGCTAGTGATGGCTTTTCTAGCACGAAAGGAGCCGGAATGATGCGCCTTTTTATTGAACCTACAGAACCGTTATTGTTTCGTACTGGACGTCCATTTAATGCAGGAGAAAATAACTTCGCGGAAACTATTTTTCCTCCTACTCCTGAAACAATGCAGGGTGCTGTACGGGCTGCAATAGCTACGCATTGGGATAGAACGAAAACAATCGCACAGGTATTTGAGGATCCAGAGCTTGTTGAGCTAATTGGAAATCGTAAAGGTTATGGGCGCTTTCGTATTACTAGTCTGGCATTAGGGCGGCGCAAAAATAGTGATAGTGAGGATGGGCCGGTCGAGCGTCTTTTCCCATCCCCTCTGTATCTACAGAAGGATAGGAAAAAGGTCATTCGTTTCTATCCTAAACCAATAACAGAAGTACGTAGTGACATACCAGAAGACATGTGGTATTTGTGGCCTGATGAAGAGGCTGAAGATAAACTGGAAAATGCGGGATGGCTGACAGAACGTGGATTAGTGAGGGTACTACGGGATAAGGAAAAGCCTTTCGATGAGGAGATAGTCAGCAATCGCGAGATATTCGAGTATGAATCACGTCTTGGTATTGGCATGAACAATGAAACCAAAACGACCAGAGAGGGATTGCTATACCAGGTGCGAATGGTACGAATGAAACATGATCTTGATTTCACCAATCGCGATAATGACTTTGTCTATGGGTTTGTTGTCGATATCAGCCTTGCTGGAACAGAAGAAAGCGCCTGTTTGACTGATTCTCCAGAGACATTATTGAGTGATGAGCAGGTGCAGAAACAACTGCGTTTACCAGATAGTGGATGGATTACACTCGGTGGGGAAAGGCGAGCAGCCTATTTTAGGGTACTCAAATCGGTAACGCTATCGGCGTCAGAAAATGTAGAGCAGCTCAAGGCTGGTAGGGCCGTTTACCTCTCAACGCCGGCAGCTCTCGATGATGGCTGGAAACCTCTCAATTGGCAACCAAAGAAGTGGAGCAAACCACTTCCTAAACCAATTGCAGTAACGATTGATCGTTATCAACCAATAGGAGGTTGGCTACTTGCTCCCGGCACTGCCGGAGGTGAGAACAAGATTATGCGCCGTTGTGTTCCGGCTGGTAGTGTTTACTTTTTTAACGAGCCGGTAGCAATAGAACGTCCCTTTACGGATTACGGTTGGCAAATTGGCTATGGAATTGCATATGCAGGAGAATGGAAATCATGATCACAGAGACCACCATGCTTTATCTTTACGTCGAAACGCCGCTTCATGCAGGAGTAGGCTCTGGTTTGAGCAGTATTGACCTGCCGATTCAGCGAGAGCGAACAACTCAGTATCCCATGATTCAGGGAAGTGGCATCAAAGGAAAATTGCGTGCAACAGCAGAAGATGTTATTAAGGATCGGACTATAATTGATATCTTATTCGGGCCTGGTACTCCTGGTGCAGGAGCAGAAGATTACGCCGGTGCGCTTATTGCAGGTGATGCGCGTATTCTCCTTTTCCCTGTGCGTTCGCTCAATGGTGTTTTTGCCTATACTACTTCCTGCGATATATTGAGCCGCTTTAAGCGTGACATAGAGAGGGGTCATGCCAGCAGCGTACTACCATGGAATGTCCCTGAACAAGTTGCAGTAGGCAATGCGCTGATGACGACTACAAGTGAAGTCCATGCTAATAATACCATTGTGCTGGAAGAATTCAGCTTTGAGGCTCGCCCAGATGGACAAGTTGACACAATTGCGAATTGGCTTGCAACTAATGCCATCCCTGATCTGGGAGCAGGTGATTACTGGCCCAACAAGATTAGGAACTCTTTAGTCATCTTATCCAATGATGATTTTCGCGATTTCGCGCTTTATGCGACAGAGGTTATCACCCGCGTTCGTCTAGATCGACAGACAAAAACGGTTCAGCGCGGCGCTCTCTGGACTGAAGAGCATCTACCCACCGATACACTGCTCTATGTGCCGATTTATGCAACAGATGGACGCCAAAATGGGAAGAATGGCTCGAAAGTGACTGCTGCCCAGGTTCTGGAAAGGGCCAGATCACTTGACACTGGTAGGGGTAGCTATCTCCAACTTGGCGGCGATGAAACTGTTGGGCGTGGTCTGGTACGCATGCGCTGGGGAAGTTAGTCAGGTAGCGCAGATCACTATTGTTTAAAAGGGAGAAGATAATGACTGAGAAGACTCAACGTCAGAATATTGAGCAGCAGCGCGGGAAGCAGGCTTGGGATGATATTGATGAAATTAAAAAGCTTGCAGAGAAAACTCAAAGGCTTCTAGGAGAAAATCAGGATGAAGAGATAAGGAAAAAATTAGAGAGACTGCTTAGGGAATATGAAGGACTGCAAAAAGAGTATCGGTCATTAGCTCGAGGACTGAATGCAATGATCCAGATCAATGGATTAGGACAAAGTCTTGGCTTTTTAAAGGCTAAAGGCAAAGTTAAGGTGGAAGATGGAGTACAAAAAAGAAATGCTCATTTTTACTTGCTAGGTCATCTGACACATTGGATGCATGAGCATTTTGATACATCTATTATAGATGCTACGAGTACCGAAAATGATGGGCTTCTTCGATGGGTAACTAATAGAGCAAGTAATACAGATTACCGACGTGCAACCACGGAATGTCTTGCTTTCGGTAGTTGGCTGCGTCGTTTTGCCGAGGCAGAATTGAAGGAACCAGACGCAGGAACGGAGCAGATATGAATAACCAGGAGAGCAGGCAATACTATCTTCCTCAAAGTATAGCAAGATTGCTTACAGTAGATCAACTGAGCAAGTGTAAAAATCTAGGCTTGATACTGGATAAGTATCCCCCAGAATCCGCTATTCAAAGGAGTGAAGGAAAAAGTGGCTGGCTTAAAGAGCTTGCTGCAACTAATCATGTTGATGTAAGGCTTGTCGAGAGCGTTTACAGGCGCTGGTTAAACATGATAACAGCGAGAGGAGCAACACATTTCACCGCTATTACTGATTGGCGTATGGTAGTTGGTCTGGGTGGTGAATCTGTGCTGGAAACCGATTTAACATTGCATCACCTGTATGGTATTCCTTACATTCCTGCCAGCGCCTTGAAAGGTTTGACGCGCGGCTATGTGACCGGAGAGGTATATCCTAGCAGCGATATCGAACATGATAATGAGATTGTCAGACGTATTTTTGGTTCACAGAAACAGGCCGGAACTGTGATCTTTTTTGATGCCATGCCTGTAGGTTCTAAGATAGATTTCGTACTCGATATCATGAATTCGCATTATCCTCATTATTATGGGGAGAAGAAACTGCCAACCAATGACCAGAATCCCAACCCTGTGACTTTCTTGACGGTAGCTGGTACAACTTTTGTATTTGCTCTGGCTCCACGTCGTCTCAATAATGAGGTCGATTCGAAGGACGTAGAGTTAGCAAAAGGCTGGTTGCAAGTAGCTCTAGAAAAGTATGGCATTGGAGGAAAGACGAGTGCAGGATATGGCTTCTTCAGGATGGTCAACGATGGAGTGCTGCCAGAAAGCCTTACCGAATCATTGCAAACCGTATCAACACCGACATCTACACCTTCATCAACAACACCAAAGCCTGCTATAACTGAGCGTATACGCCCGAATATTCCTAAATTCAGAGAGGGGCAGGAAATCACAGGGTCTGTCATTGCTCTTACCGATGAATTACGACGAAGAGTTCCTGCTGATGCAAAGGCCATCTTGAGATATCAATCGTTTGCGACGAGGGACGTGCTGATAGTTGTGAGCGCGGAGGAAGCACAGAATTGGAAACCTGGCGAGACGCGCATTTGTGTGTTTATGCGAGAAGAAGAGCGGGATGGATGTACATTGCTGATATGCCAACCAAGGGCAAGTAAGAAAAAGAAGGCATGAATATAGGTGAAAGGGCTTGGATGTGTTTTATTATGAGTTGTTAATGAGGTGAAAAGGAGAAAGAGATGACAACAATTCTAACAGCAACAGGTATTTCCCTGTATCTCAATACGAGGAGAAAGTATGGTATTGAGACGCCAACCGAGGATCAAATGCGGCAATACCTACGAACTGAGCCAGGAGCAGCATCTGCTGAAGCTAATTCAATCCTCCAAATATCTCAGTCTGATGATCAACTTGTTTTTCTCCATACCGAAACGATAGAAGGGAAGAGGTGTACCAACTTATTACGGGAATTCTTCAGTAGTAGAGGTTACAAACATATCCGGCCGGTTGGACTTCAATTTCAAGAGGATGAAAAGCACATAGAAACCCACGGGTTGCGTAACTTTGTTAACACGTTCATTGATGAGATTGAAAAAGCCAAGAGAAATAATCAAGACGTTGTTATAAATGCAACTCCTGGTTTCAAATTAGAAAGCGGTTATAGCACTCTGATAGGCATGCTTTATCAGGTTCCGGTTAAATATATACATGAGAAATTCAAACGTGTTGTTACCTTTAATCCTATTGCCCTTGATTGGGATACCAGCCTTTTCCTTAGATATAGTTGGTTTTTTGAATGGATAGATGCAGAGGCTCGCTCCCAAACGGAAGTAGAGGAGCGTCTCAAGGCTATCCCTGAAAAAGAAAAAATACAATCAATGTTGACATTACCTGATGAGCATGGAGATGTATTTTTATCTCCAATGGGGAATGCCCTTCAAAGACGATTCAAGGAACAAACTGAGGAAGCAAAAGAGGCTCCATTGCCATCTGAAGTGCAGATAGAAAATCCTGATGAGAAGATTACCTCTTCACTCAAGAATGTGGCGCATCACTATCCCAAGAACACGCTCGCTGCTTGCAATAAAATAGCTCAGTTACCTTATGTACGAACAATAATCGGTGGAAACTTCGAAAATACAACACGTTCTGCTGTTAAAAGGGTTACTGAAGATGGAACAATTTTACTACTCTGGGCAGATAATGATAAAGCTGCAAACCTGACAATACAAACAACAGCCCAGGGGCTTCCTCAAACGCAGAAAGTCGCAGAAAAAATAAAGGAGTTGTTGAAGATCAAATAATGCTTGTACTCAACTTCACCCACCCCCTCACCCCCAACCAGCAAGCGCAAATCGAATCCCTGGCTAAAACCTTCATTGCAGGTATTCGCACTATCCCTGTACAAATCAACCAGGCAGAACCTCTCGAACCTCAAATCACCGCAATAATAAATTCAATAGATTTGTCATCTGAAGAGTGGCAAACTCTTCCTCTTCTCATCAATCCGCCAGGCTATGCTCCCGCCGCGTTTGTTCTACTCGCTGAACTTCACGGGCGCATCGGTCATTTTCCCTCGCTGATTCGCCTGCGCCCAATAGCTGGCAGCATTCCGACAACCTATGAAGTAGCTGAATTGGTTAATTTACAGGCAATCAGGGAGCAAGCTCGCCAAAGAAGATAGCCTGTATCGATAGAGATAGCTATATATGTAGCATTTAGGAAAGGAGAATGGTCATGACTTTAATGATAGCACTTGTTGGTGAGCAGCCTATGCCCAATCTCCTTCCGGTACGGCACTCCCATCCCTCTGATGTATTGCTCGTTTATACGAAAAGAACAAAAGGCATATATGATCGTCTGGCTGCAACACTTCAGAAAGAGGCAAATGTTTATGAACTAGAAACAGAGCCTTATAGGATAGGTGTGATAGTAGATGCTCTGAAAGCAAAACTTGAGTCTCCAGAGCTTGCAGGAAAATCGAATACATTTAATCTTACAGGTGGCACGAAGGCAATGGCTTTTGCTGCTTATCAAGTTGCGCAACAACAAAAGGCACCGATGTTCTATTTGCAAAGTGAGGGGAAGCATAACCGCATTTATCACTATATCTGGGAAGATCGAGGTTTAAAGCTGGTAGATGACGAGTTGGTGCCAGCGTGTGTGAAGCTGAATGACCTGTTTAACCTACACTTCGGGCCAGGAGAGTGGCAAGAATGCAGCTCAAATCGTGGTGATGATGGTGGACCATTTGAGGTAGCATTAGCCGAGGCTCTACGACTAAATGAATATGAAGTCATGACGGGCGTCAGGGCTATGGATGGGCAGATTGATATTGACGTTGCAATGAGATTTGAAAACCGATTTGGTATCATTGAAGCAAAGGCAGGTAATAAGGGAAAGAAGCTCGATGGCATCAAACAACTGAGTAATGCCGTTCGCCATATCGGAACTTATACTCAATCTTTCTTTGCGATCACTGTTCAACATACTTCAACGCATGAAGCCATTATGCTTGCCTCCCGTATTAAGGTGGTTTCACTAACGAACTATGTGCCTGGATCAGAAACGCTCACTTTAGATGATGCAAAGAAATTGGTTGGTGCTGTTGATGAGGTTCTTAAGTAATAGTGCCAATTTTTGGCAATGGAGTGCTAAAAGTCTTCCTTAGCCCGTCTCCATTCTCCTGGCCTCTCCTCTCCCCCACCATGAGAATCCTCTCACATAATTCCAACATTCACCCAATGAACCTGCATTATCCTATCCTTGTAAGTTGAAAAACAACTGGTCCTACTGAAAAGTCGTTACAGAGCCGAATTACTAAAAAGGAGGTTTTAGAAATGAATACGATCAACACATCAAAAAGCTGGCTTGAGAAAGTACACATCGTACTCGGAGTGCTGCTCATAAGCGTACCGTTTGTCTTCGGTATAACCGCGTTTGGAACACTTTCCTTGAGCGCCTGGATATTGGCAGCAATCGTCGGCGTCGTCGCTATGGCGCTTGCCATCCTCTGGCTGGGATTTAAGAGTAATGGACTCGTCACAGGCGCGACCATCATGCTTGGTACTGTCGTCGCCATCACCCCCTGGGTCATGGGCGATGCCCCGTCCCCTGCCGGCGCATTGATAGCGTCCGTACTTGGAGCGCTGCTTATCGTGGCTGCCGGCAGTGTATCGGCAAAGAATTGGAACCGGCAGGCCACGCTTGCCACTTCCTGGAGAGCGCAGAGAGGCTTGATGGAGTCCGAGTAACAGGTACCTACCGTACCGGCGAGTAAGCATTGCTTGCTCGCCTTTATTCTTTGTCATTATCCTTCCCTACATCCATTTCCCCTTGTTACCATGGTTGCATTCTTGTATCCTATAAACAGTAGCGCTTGATTGTCTTACAAAATAGGAAAGGACCGGCAATTGGCAGATCAATCTGGAACAATAAAGGAATGGAATGGACTAAAAATCATCGGCGCAGGCTTTGGACGAACGGGAACACTCTCCCTCAAGAACGCCCTTGAGCAACTCGGCTTCGCCCCCTGCTACCATATGACGGAACTCTTTTCCCATCCCGGAGCTGATGAACTCTGGGAAGCAGTTAGCAGGGGAATCCCCGTTGATTGGGATGACATCTTTAAAGGCTATCAGGCAAGTGTTGATTGGCCTGCCTGCGCCGTCTATAAAGAACTGATGCAGGCCTATCCGGCGGCAAAGGTGCTGCTGACCGTGCGCGATCCCGAAAAATGGTATGAAAGCGCTCGAAAAACCATCTACCAGGTTACCGACCGCCAACTGCTCTCAACACATGCTCGCATGGTCAATGCCCTCATCTGGCAGGGCACGTTTCATGGCAGATTCGAAGAGAAGGAGTATGCCATCTCCGTTTTTCATGCCCATAACGAAGAGGTCAAACAACTGGTACCGCCAGAAAAGTTGCTCGTCTATGATGTGAAAGACGGCTGGGAGTCGCTTTGTACATTTTTAGACGTCCCGGTACCTGTGAATATGCCTTTCCCCCATCTCAACGACTGGCAAGAATTTCTGGGCAGGATAAATCATCCCTGATTGAATGAGCTTGACCCTTTATGCTATGCTCGATAGCAATAGAGACAGGCAGCGAAAAAATACTGGTCTCATTGTGAAAGAGGAGCTGTGGACGCCCGCATCCTGCAAATTCTGAGACAAACAGCGCAACACTTTAACGATAACCACGCGCAAGCCTACCTCGTTGGAGGCTCGCTGCGCAACCTTCTGCTCGGCGAACCAACCATCGATTGGGATATCGTCACCGCCGCTGATGCTCCTACAGTAGCCCGGCAACTGGCCAATAAACTGGGTGGTTTCTATGCTCATTTGCACGAAAAGGCCAGCCGCGTAGTCGTCAAACAGCAAGCAGGCGAAACCGTTCTTGACATCTCGCCATTGAACGGCAAGACTATCGAGGACGACCTGCGCTGCCGCGATTTTACCATCAACGCCATGGCCCTCTCCCTGGACGAGGCCGTGCGCTATCTGGAACGCGTCAAGACTCCAGACGCGGTTCTGACTTCTCTTGAACAAGCGATCTTGATCGACCCCGCGGGCGGGTTTGCTGACATTGCCGCCCATCGCCTGCGCGCAGTCAATAAGGATGTCTTCAAACATGATCCCCTGCGTATGCTGCGAGCCGTGCGCTTGATGATGCGCTATGGTCTGAGTATTGAGCCGGAAACGCAGCGTTTGATTGCCCTTGACGCGCCATTGCTGAAAAAAGTCGCCCCGGAACGAGTCCACGACGAATTCTATGCCATCCTTGAGCCAGGTGGCGCCACTAACAGGCTGCGTTTCCTGGATGAACTGGGCCTCTTCACCGTCATTTTCCCGGAGTTCATCCCGGCGCGTGGCATGCAACAACCGTTTCCGCATTATTGGGATGTGCTGGAGCATTCTATCGAGTCCGTTGGGGCGTTGGAACGATTGGCAGCGGCGTTGCAGGGCGAAATTCGCGTTTTGTTAGATGAGGCGGAGGAACAGGGCATCTTTTCGTTTGAGGCGTTGAGGTCGCCGCGCGTCAAGATGGCGGCGCTGCTGCATGATATTGGGAAGACGGTGACGTATGCAACTGATCAAGAGGGCCATATACATTTCTATTATCATCCGCAAGCTGGTGTACCGCTGGCCCAGGAGATTATGAGGCGCTTGCGGGCCAGCACGCAGGATCGCCGTTTCGTGCAGCAGGTTGTAGCCCATCACATGCGGCCCGGGCAACTGGGCCAGGATGGGCCGGTAACCCTGCGAGCCACCCGGCGCTATTTTGCCGATCTCGGGCCGGTCGGCATTTACGTCGCCTTGATTTCGCTTGCCGATCACCTGGCGACAATGGGTCCACAGCCGCTCGGTGAGGCATGGGAGCGCCACCTGGGAGTTGTGTCTGTACTATTGACACGCTACGTTCGCGAACGCGAAACAATCCTGCCCCCGCGCCTGGTCACCGCGGAAGAATTGATGCGCCGCCTGCGCCTCGAGCCGGGACCGCAGGTGGGACGCTTACTGGATTTGATCGCGGAAGCGCAGACCGAGGGCCGCGTTTCCTCAAAAGAAGAAGCTATCTGGCTGGCCGAAGATGTCCTTGCCATTGATGAAGATGCCGAGATCGCCGATGAGTCTTCCCAGACAGAGAATAGGTGACAAGAAAAAAAGCCTGGCCTGGCGACCATTTCACCAGACCAGGCTTTTTCTTGTCGTATGTCTTGCTTACTTCTTCGTAGCCAGCATACCGTCGGTGTTCCCGTTACCATCGACGTAGAAGCCGACCAGGTTGCCTTTATCGTTGACGCCGTTGATGGTCGTCGTTCCGATGCCGTTGGGGTCATCGATTGACTGCCACTGCGCGTTCTTCAAGGGGCTGCTCAATGTGAAGCCGTGCATCAGGCCGTTGGCATCGAAGTAGCCGCCGACGATCTCATCGTATTTGTTGACGCCCAGAGGAGTCGTGTTCGTCGAGCCGGGATAATCGAACTCGGTGAAGGCATTGCTCTTGAGCAGGAAGCCAACGATGTCTCCATTGGAGCCGGTCAGGAAGCCGACGATGTCGCCATTGTCATTGATGCCTGTGGCGATGGCATTGGTACCATCAGGCGGCACAATTGCCGTGAACTTGCCGGTCGCCTGGTTCAACTTGTAGGCGTGGTTGACACCATTGCCATCCGTGTAGAAGCCAACTGCGATACCTTTGTCGTTGATGCCGAGCAGCTGGTTGACGGTTCCTTTTCCGGTGTGCGGGTTCTTGTAGGATGTGAAGACGCCGTTCCACTCGACGAAGCCGAAATTGTTGCCGTTGCTATCGACATAGAACCCAGCCGTGTCACCTTTGTTGTTGATGGCCGTAACCTGTGTCTGTACCGAGCCAGGATAGTTCTCATTCACATAGTTGCCCTGTCCATATGGTGGATTGAGGATGTAGCCCTGGTTGGGATGGCCAGAAGCGCCGCTGCCGAAGTAACCGGAGATCACTCCCGCGTTGTTGATGCCGAGCAACTGGTTGAAGGTAGGATCAGCATTGTCATCGAGCGTTGTGAACTGGTACTTCGCCCCCGCGTGTGAATTCACCGGGCTGGCCAGCGCCGTCGCGGTGAGGGCCATAATGCCTAAGGCGGCCACGATAGTTGCCATAAAGATCCGGCGGAAAATTGGGTTACGCATGTTGTTTTCTCCTTTTTTTCAACGTTTTTAAAATGCGCAAGCTGCGCGCTACAGTGATATCGCAATTTTTTCCGGTAAGAGGTTTTTGTATGCGCTTACCTCAATTGCTGTACAGAGTATGCCCTACCAGGCTCAAGAAAATAAGATCTTTCTCTAGTCTTCTTCTCGTCTTCTACTGGTCAACTGCCACTTCAGGTTCGCCCGATCAACTCATCATCGACCTTTATGCCCATTTTCGGCCAAAAGCAAGCTAATGAGCATAGTTGACAACAGCGCCCGCATATCGTACCATTACGTTGGCGGATTACGGTTAGTCGCTGGTGCGCGCCGGATTTCGGCAAGTGGAACCTCGCCCCGACAGCCCTTGGGAGATGAACTGGTTTGAAGGCAATCACGATATTTTATCAGGGCCGTAAAGATGATACCTCGAAAGCCGCGGAGCAACTCGTACCCTTTCTAAAGAAATTGGGGTACGATGTGCGCATTATCGATACGCGCTATGAAGGTGAAGAAACACCCGAACCCTCCATCCGGGATTGTCAGCTTGCTATCGTGCTGGGTGGTGATGGCACAATCGTCCATGCCGCTCGCCTCTCAGCATATGAGGGCGTTCCCCTTCTGGGCATCAACTTTGGGCGGGTAGGATTTTTAACCGAGCTTGAGCCGCAAGAGATGTTGTCCAAGCTGCCGCTCTACCTGGATGGCGATCCATCGGTATGGATCGATAAACGGGCCATGTTGCACGCGGTTCTGGAACAGGACGGCAAGCAAGAGGAATTCCTGGCTTTGAATGATATTGTGATTGCGCGTGGCATGTGGCCGCGCATGGTACAAATACGTACCTGGGTCGATGATTTCTATTACAATACGACCTTTGCCGACGGCATCATCCTTTCCACCGCTACCGGCTCAACAGCTTATAACATGGCCGTTGGCGGGCCGCTGATGCACCCGCACGTGCAAAGCGCCGTACTGACGCCCATCGCGCCTCATCTCGTATCCGACCGCTCGCTGATTTTACATCCTGACGCTGTCGTCAGGCTCCAGATTGCGACCGGTTCTCAAAATGGGGTCTTCTCCGCCGATGGTCAGATGAGCCGCGAGGTGAAAGACGGCGCGACGATCATGATTCGTAAGAGCCAGTATGTCACGAAATTCCTGCGGCGCAGGCCGCCAACCTATTTCTACCAGATCATCAATGCCAAATTGAAAGATGAGGATGCTTAACCGTAGGGGCGACCCTGCTGGTCGCTCTCATCGAAGTCACATGCACCGTAGGGGCGACCCTGCTGGTCGCCCGCGTCAAAAATTATGTTATTAGAGTTAACCATCAAAGATTTTGCCATTATTGATAGCCTGCACTTGCGACTGAACCGCCTCTTCAATGTCTTCACCGGCGAAACGGGCGCGGGCAAGTCGATCATTATCGATGCCGTGAGCGCCCTGCTGGGCGGCAAGATCGGCGCGGAATTCGTGCGCGCCGGGTGCGAGCGTGCCACGGTCGAAGGCGTCTTCTCCATCGATGCCTTGCCCCCGATTCGTGATGACTGGCAGCCATTCGAAGCTTTCTTAAACGAAGAACACAATGGTAATCGCACGATGTTCGAGGCATTAGACAACGCCGAAACGCAGCGCGCGCACTTTAATCATGCTGATAACAATAGCGCTGATGCCGCCGTCGCTCTTGCCACACTGCTGCACGAATACGATATCGAACCTGAAGATGGGCAGTTGATCCTCTCACGCGATATCTTCCGCTCCGGGCGTACAGTTTCACGCATCAACGGGAGAGCCGTTGCCCAGCACGTACTCCAGCAGGTAGCCAGCTGGCTGGTCGATATTCATGGGCAGAGCGAGCATATGAGCCTGCTACGACCTGAACAGCACGTGAATTTTCTGGATCGCTACGCCGAACTTTTGCCCCTGCGCGAGCAACTCGGCGCGAAGGTAACGGAATGGCGCGAGGCTCGCAAGAAGCTGGCCGCGTTGCGGCAGACGGAGCGGGATGCTGTTCGCCGCGCCGAATTCTTGCGCTTCGAGATCGAGGAAATTGAAAAGGCCGAGCTGGAACCCGGCGAAGTCGACGAACTGGAAGCCGAACGCAAGGTACTCAACAACGCCGAGCGCTTGCGCGAACTATGCGCCCTCATCTATGGTTCCATCAAAGGTGGCGACTTTGCCGGCGATGAGTACCGCCCGGCGCTGGATCAACTGCGCCCCGCTTTGCGCGCTATGAACGAACTCGTGCGGCTCGATCCGACCCTGCAAGAAAACGAAACCAATCTCGCGGAAGCCATTTATCGCCTGGAAGATGTGGCCGCCAGTATCAGCAGCTACGAGAGCGATATCGAGGATGATCCGCAGCGATTGTCCGATATCGAAGAGCGACTCGACCTCATCAATCGTCTTAAGCGCAAATACGGCGCGACTATAGAAGAGATTCTCAAACGCGTCGATGAAGACCGCGCCGAACTTGAAACCATCGTCCACCGCGACGAGCTGGTCGCGAACCTGGAGAAGCAAGATACTGAATTGCGGCGCGAGATTGGCCGCATCGCCCAGCAAATCTCCGAGCGCAGGCGTGAGGCCGCCATGCAACTCTCTGCCGCCATGGAAGAGCAACTGGACAGCCTCAATATGAAACGCGCGCGTTTTTCCGTTGAAATCGAGCAGGTTCCCGATGAAAACGGCGTACCGGCCAGCATCAATGGTCAACCAGAACAGCTTTATGCCTGCGATATGACGGGTATCGACCGCGTGCAGTTCCTGATTGCGCCCAATCCCGGCGAACCATTTAAGCCGCTGACCAAAATTGCTTCCGGCGGTGAAACATCGCGCCTGATGCTCGCCCTTAAAACCATCCTCGCCTCGGCGGATGCCACTCCAACACTGATCTTTGACGAAATCGACGCCGGTATCAGCGGCAAAAGTGGTCAGATCGTGGGCGAGAAGTTGTGGCAATTGACCCACAACCACCAGGTGATCTGCGTCACACACCTTCCACAAATCGCCGCTTTTGCCGATATGCACTACAATGTCAATAAGCAGATCTATGGTGAGCGCACTGTCACTATCGTTAACGAACTGCGCCCCGAACAGCGCGTGCGCGAGATCGCGCATATCATGGGCGGTAGCGTGACCGAGTTTTCGATGAAGAGCGCCGAAGAATTGCTGGCAAGATCATATCTCTGGAAAGAGCATTGGACAAAAAACAGGCAGGAGCAATAATATCATGCCTTCTATCGCAATTATAGGCGCCGGATGCAGTGGCCTTGCCGCCGCCCATGTACTACAAGACGCCGGATACACCGTCACCCTCTTTGAACAACACAATTATGCTGGTGGGCGAGTCGCGACAGGTAAACGTGAGGGCTTCATTTATGAGTATGGAGCGCAATACATCAAAGGCGGCAGCCCGGTCAGCGATAGTTTGATTCTTGAACGTTTCCGCGCGGAAGATTTGATCGATATCGACAAACCCGTCTGGATTTTTGATAGCCAGGGACACATCCAGGAAGGCGATCCGGCGCAGAATATCGGCCCGAAGTGGACGTACCGCAGTGGCCTTTCTACCTTACCGCAACGTATGGCGGAAGGACTGGATATCCGCTTGAGGAGCCATGTTTCACGAATAAAACCCCTGGCGGCAGGTTGGAGCCTGGCCGGTGAAGAAGGCCGGCCTCTTGGAGACTACGATCAACTCCTGATTGCCCTGCCCACAGGTGAAGCCGATGCGCTTATCCTGTGCAGCAAAGAGGACCTGAAAGATGATTCAACGAACTGGATGTATCTCGTAAGTGTTTACCTGCGCGAGGGAGGCTCTAAACCGCTGCTTTCGGTGATGTTAGGATACGAGACAAGGCCCGAAAAGCGCCCCTATTATGCCCTGGTCAATACAGATAAGAAGCACCCCATCTCCTGGCTGGCCTGGGAGCATGAAAAGTCTCCTGAGCGAGTTCCACCGGGTGCGGGACTGTTGATAGCGCAGATGGCTCCTCAATTTACGCTCGACCATTGGAATAACAAGCACGAGCAAACCGTAGAGGATGTACACCAGCTGGTTGTCGAACTCATCGATGAGCCTCTGGACACGCCAGTTTTTGGTGATGTATATGCCTGGGCCTGCGCATTGCCGGTGAGAAAGGCTAACGCCGATACCATCAATGCTATAGCCTTTCCTCATCGCCTGGCTTTTTGTGGCGATGGCTACGTTGGTGGGCGCGTTCACCTGGCACTGGAAAACGGCATCAGGGTAGCACACCAGATTATTCAAGGGCACGTGGAAGAAAAACAGGAGTAAAAATAGTGTTTCCCACGCTTCCGCCATCCACTCAAGATGAGCTTGAACAGTTAGCGCAGCGTTATGGGCGTCCACTGGTACATGACGCTGTGCTTGATACACCCGGCATGTTCGACCCGCTGAACCGTACTGATCGCTTCGGAGAAGTATGCATGGTCGTGCGTCGCAGGAACGGCAATTTGCTCGCCATCAAGAAAACCTTTTATCCGCCCGGAGCCTACCGGTTGCCGACCGGAGGAATCAATCACGGAGAACATATCCTGGATGCATTGCGACGTGAAACATACGAGGAAACCGGTCTTGAAGTCAACGTTACCCGGTTCCTGGCCGCGGTAGCATATCACGTTGGAAGTAGCGAAGCGAACCCGCTATTTTACACATTTGCGTTTCTGCTGGACGAAATAAGTGGTTTGCTGCAAGTCGTCGATGAAAATGAACGCATAGAGGCCTTTCGCGAGGTAAAGCCTGCCGACCTGTTGCTCATGGCTGATTACCTCAATGGTATAGGAACACAACATAGCAGCGAAATCAATGGCGACTGGAGAGATTGGGGGCGCTTCCGGGCCGTAATTCACAGGCTGGTATGGGAAGCCCTCAAGGCCGCGTAATTGCAGGGCATGCTATAATATGGTTGTTGATATTTATCCAAGGGACAAAGATATGAACAAGAAACTACTCAGCACGGTCTTACTATTTGCCGTTTTCATCGGCTTCCTCTGGTGGGGCCTCTCCATGCTCACATCGCCCGGCGATGCTGAAACGAAGGTCTATGCCGTTTTGCTCCTCGGCTGCTCCGCCTACGCGCTGGTTTCAATTTTAATGCTGCCACGCAAAAAAATGTAGAGCCGCTTAAATTTTGTGACGTACCCATGACCCCCTTCGTTTTAAAACTCAGGCCGAGAAACTGAATCATAAGGAGTCGCTTCTATAGCCGATTCATATAGGAAGCGACCAGGCGGAATCCCCTCTGAGGCAGGTTGCTCGCAGGGCAATTGAGTAGGGGAATCCTGCGAGTTACGGGACTTTTTGCTCGCATATCTCAGACCAATAGACCTTTGTCCTTGCTCGCAGGATACGAATAGAAAATAGCGCTACTCTCGGCACTTATAGGGGAGGTTAAAAGCGCTCCAACCTGGAAACCCGTAGCCCAGGAAGAGTGCGCCAAGTTATGGAGCAAGTACCTGTCTTAACACGGTCAGATCAATTAGAAAAGCAAGAGAACGCCAGTAATGAGAAGTTTCGCTGGATGCGACATTTCTTTACAGAAGATGTATCAGCAGGTAACCGTTCGCTTATCGACCTGCAGCGACGAGCTACCTGGATAGGAATCGCGTGCGTTCTTCAGGCAATCGATCAAATTGACTCCAACTGGTATCTGCAATTTTTACCTTTCCTGCGCCCCATCATCCATATTTACCCCGTCTTTCTAATCCTTGGCAGCTTTTTTGCCATGTGGCAGGCATTACGCCCCGCGAAGCAAAAAAAGCAGGCCGAACGCCCTGTCCGCCGTCCTCAGCGCTGGCAGCGTATTGCCCTGATATGCATATTGCTGGCAGCGATTGGAGGCGTATTCGAATTTTCACTCGCAACCGTAACCAGCTTTATGTCTCCTCAGTATTCTAATGATGGGACTTCGCTTGATACAAATGCTGCCGCCCTCCTTTTAGAGGGGCGCAATCCCTACACCGATTCAGATATCGTCCACCTGGTGCGCGCATTTGAAATCCAGCCGGATTGGACAACACCTTTGCGCGAAGGACAGTTTGCCGGACGGCTGGCATATCCATCCCCCAGCGAAATGCGAACCGTGCTGGACACGGACTTGAAAGCAGGAAGCGCCCCTGAATTCGAATCGAAGGTCAGTTATCCTGCCCTGTCTTTCCTGTCACTTCTTCCATTTATCGCGCTTGGTATATATAACGTCCTCATCTTCTATGTTGCGTGCTACCTGGTGCTGGTGGCAATTGCCTGGAAGCTGGTACGCCCGGAACTGCGTCCCTGGGTATTGCTACTGGCATTGGCCAATGTGGGGATGTTATCTTCGGTTGCGGGTGGAAATCTCGATATCTTTAATATCGTATTGATTGTGTTTGCCTGGCTCTTGAGGGAGCGGAAATGGAGTTCAGCGGTTTTCCTCGGCCTGGCTATTGCGACCAAGCAACCTTCCTGGCTCATCGCTCCGTTCTATGCAATCATGATCTGGCGCCACTATGATTTCAAGGAAGCGGTACGCCGCCTGTCTATTGCCGGCGTCGTCGCCCTTGCTATCAATCTGCCTTTCATTCTTTGGGACCCACATGCCTGGCTCGCTGGTGTTCTGGCCCCGGTTGCCGATCCGATGTTCCCTCTGGGAGATGGTTTGATCAGCCTCAGCTTTGCCTCGATCCTACCCTTTTTCCCATCCTGGGTTTACGATATCCTCGAGTTCTCTACGATGATTGCATGTCTCGTATGGTACTGGCGTCTAAGCAAGCAGCGTCCTGAAGCGGCCCTGGTATTTGCCTTTATGCCGCTGTTTTTCGCGTGGCGCAGCCTGCCCTCTTACTTTTACTGCTCGGCCTTCCCGCTGTTTATCATGTTGACATCCAATGGGCTGGCTCGACTGCGTGGAGAAGCCAGTCAATCACTATCTCTGCCATTTGGTTATGGCGGGCGAACAGTAAACGATTTAGCGGGTAGTGTCGGTATGCATGCGGCAGTCCAATATCCAGGAATGATACGCAATTTGCGTTAATAAATGGGAGGCGTTCCAATGTCCAGACCTATTTTGGCTGCCAGTTTCTGTGCCTGCACAATTGACTCTTGAATCATTTTCATATCACGCGCGCTCATAGTGGTGTTGATCCAGGAACGCGCTCTCGGACGCCACATAAGATGCTCCAGAAATAATGGCCATACTTCCTGGCTCACGCGTTCAATGGCACGTTTCGTATGAGGGGAGGCCTGTTGTAGTAAGAATTGCTCATACGCTACACCGGCCCCGTGATGAATTCCATCGTCAATCGCCAACCGCTTGCAAATCTCACCGAGAATAGTACCTGGCGCCGCCGCCGCGATCTGATGGAAACGATCAATGACCAATCCTTCATAGATGACCTGCAGCAGCCACACTTTCTCCTCAATGCTATCTGATTCTAGCGTCAGTTTGCCCAGTTTCTCAAGATAAGGATCAGGCTCACCCGTACCTCCCACTTCCTGCGTCAGCTTGAGCCAGGCCTCCGCGTGACGAGCCTCATCTTGCATCATCGTCGAATAATAGAGCTTCCCTGCCATATCAGGCGCCCCTGTCAGCAATTGAACCGCGGCCTGAGATGCCAGCATATCAGCCTGTAATTGCTGGGTTACGACTGAAACCCATATCTCCCGGCGGCGAGCAGCCTTCTCCTGCGATGCTTGCTTCTCAGGTATAGGCGGCAACTGGCCCCATGATAGCTGTTCTACCTTCCAGGCTTGACGCTTTGCCAACGTATAGAAACGTTGCATTTCTTCAACAGTTGTCTCATCTGGTTGTTGGCTCATAGCATGTTCCTTTCAATCAATCCCGTTCAGCATCAAGCACGAGAATGGATCAATAGACAAACGTGGCACCCGGCACTCTTTCCTCGTCTTCAAGGCGTAGGGGCTAGATAATCCAGGCCCATGTAAATACGAGCTGAGGCGGCGTTTCCCGCATAAGCACTTCATAAATTCTTTTCCATATGCGATAAGAGTATCGTAACATGCAATAGTTGTGCCGTCAAGGAGCATACACCTTGACACCTTGACAATCAAAGCGATATATCGCTATAATTAACGATATATCGCTTTGATTATCGGCGCTGTGGAAAGGAAGAACGAATATGTTCGGTGAACGTTTTGCTTTTGGATTTGAGGGATCAGGAGATGAATCCTGGACGCCTCCATGGTTACGGTCCGAGGGCCGCCCGGATCGAGGCCCCCGTTTCTTCGCTATGCACCGGGGACGTGGCCCATTTGGTCATGGCCCGTTTAGTCCTGGAGGTTCCTTTGGTCCTGGCGGAGAAGGAAGCCGCTTCTTTGGCCGGGGTGATATGAAGTTTGCCCTGCTGCAGCTCTTGCAAGAGCGCCCTATGCATGGCTATGAAATGATGAAAGCCCTTGAGGAAAAGTCGGGTGGGTTCTATACCCCCAGCCCTGGATCAATTTATCCCACGCTGCAAATGTTGGAAGATCGTGGGTTCGTCACCTCTAGTGAGGTCGAAGGCAAGCGAGTATATAGTATAACCGATTCCGGCCGTTCCATGCTAGCCGAACGGCGGAGCGACGAAGAAGGATTCGCAGGCCCTCCCTGGATGCGAGGTCGAGGCCCCGGTGGGCATGGTCAGCGCCCGGAAATGAGAGCATTGCGCAGTGAAGCGGCGGAAGTGGGGCGCTTGTTTGCCATCGCCGGCAGGATGTCCCTACAAAACCCGGAGAAACTGGCCCGACTGCGCACTATCATTGAACGCACACGTAAAGAATTAAGTGACTTGATCTATAACACTGATTCGCAGCACGGGCAGTAAAAAAAGGGTTACGGTTTTAACCAGGCTCATCCAAAAGTCCTGTTTTCTAGCAAGTGTTAAGGCGAATTTCACCTCGATTGACGATAGTACCTTGTGTACAGGTCGAACTTTAGGCTATACTGTAAGCAACGGGAATCGCTTTGTCACTCAGTGGGCGCGGTGACGAAGAGGCAAGATATCCCGTTGCATTTTTTATTCTGCTCACCTTTCAGAAAGTTCTGCCTCACCTGCTGCACAAAGTATCTGATCTCTACGCCTCCCTATCCAAATTTCGCAATCTCATCATCTTTTCTATTAATTTTCAAAAAGATGTGTTATACTAGCATAAGTCCACTTTGTAGGGAGGTATTGCCATTATGTCACAGATGCAAGAAATGGAGTTGATGCTTCTACGCGCTCGCCTCAACATTCAAGAAGGGCGACCGGAAGACGCTTTGACCGCACTCGAAACCATTCAGACCGATGATCCCGAAAAACAGCGAGAAATTGCCTATTTATGTGCCTGGTGCTACCACCAGCAGGGAAAATGGACTGAAGCAGTTCGTTATCTTTCTCAGTATACTCCGAACGACATCGAAGATAACTGGAACGATGCAGATCATAACGAGCGTGAGCGTCGTGCTTTCTATCTTCTCTGGCTCGGAAATGTTGCCGTCAACCTTTCGCATTATGCCGATGCTTCTCGTCATTACGAGCAATGTCTCAAAATTTTGCGTGAGCGTCGCGTTCATCTTCCCAGGGTCCTGCTGAAAGCTCGCTGCGGGCTTGGCCTGACCTCCACCATGAACGGGTTTTATCTTGCCGCTATCCAGCACTACGAAGATGCGCTCCAGCTCATTAAGGATGATCTGGAGAGCGAAGACGCCACCGAGATCTACTATGGACTCGCCGATGCCTACCGCTTAGCAGGGAAGTTTGAGCAGGCCTATACTTATGGTAAGATGGCACTGCGGCTCTATGAAAAAAGGTCCCAGCGCTATTGGGAAGGACGCATGCACAACCTGCTTGGCCGCATTTGTTTCCAGATGGGCCAGTATCAGGACGCGAGCGACCATTATATGGAAGCGCTCTCCGCTGCGACCCTTGATAACTCCCCTGGCATGATGATGATCAACTTCGTCGCTCTCGCCGACCTGCGCCTGTCTGAAGAACGTCTTGAAGAGGCTTTGCGATTCTGTCAACGCGCTCGCGAAGCAGGTGCGCGTGTGAACGACGAACACCTCTGCGGCCTCATGTACCTCGTCTGTGGTAAGGTAGTCCACGCACAGGCCGAGCAGACCGAAGGCGCGCGCCATCAAGAGCTCCTGGAGGAATCTATCCAATACTTCGAGCAGGCCCTGGAGCAACTTTCCCGCACTCAGGCAACCACCAACCTTGCCGAATTGCATGGCTGGTTGGCCAAAGTCTATGAAGAGTTGGGACGGCATCAAGATGCGGTTGAGCACTGGAAACATGCCTACTCCTCGCTCTCCACTTCAAAAGGCCCATCCTGGTGGTACTAGTTGCTATTCTGGCTGTAGCCGCACCAGCATAATGCCGAACCAGAGCACCCAGATCGCGAACAGCAGGATCGCCGGGGTAGTGAGTACGGCCTGCCCTGCATTGCCCGCGTTGGGCGCGTATGCTACCTCGACCGCGCTACCGCTTAGCAGCGCGGCGAGGGCCAGCGCCAGGTAGCTGAACAGCACCCATATATCTGGCCACAGATTTCGCCCCCGCCTGGCAATTACCATGCCAAAAAATAGACACGCAATTGCCAGTAATCCCCCGCCTACCGTGTAAGTAATAAAGGCTAACATGCCCGAGAAAGCAGCAAAATTGGTAGGCAGCATATTCGACGTAGACACGACCAGCAGATAAATTGTACTCGCCAGCGTCCCCGCCACCGTCAGAAGCAGTCCTGAAACTCCTCCCCATGCTGCGATCACTGCATAGCCCCGCCCGCGCCACGCGTAAGCTGGCATACCACTCGCATCTTTGCCATCTGTATTGCTTTCTTCTGCCGCCTCTTCGTCTGTCTCCTCGTCTTCCTCCTCTTCCTCTACATCCTCGTTCTCCTCTTCGTCCGCACCCAGAATTTCCTGCGCCACAATAATACGGAACAGCGTAAAAGGCAGGCTCAGCATCAAAGCGAATCCCAGCATCAGTAGCAGGCGATAGCCAAGAAATTGCAAATCGTGCCTGGAAATCCAATGCAGCGTCGCAACCGGTGTCGCTAAGGCGTCTCCATAGCCCTGTGGTACGAGTATAAGCAGTTGATAAAGCAGTACTCCCGGAAAGAGCAGCAAAGCCCCAATAATGCAATAGAGGCCGTTTCTATGTAGTTTTGATAAGAATGATCGTTTCATGTTCGTGTCGTTTTGATACTATCTCAGTCCGGTGCGCCTGTCAATAATGGATGTCGCTTCTCTTATTATGCCGGTGGTTGCTGTTGTGACCTGACCTTCTGGTGAACTTCCATCATATAATGTTTTGCCGCCCCCTGTGTGTGAATGCTCAAAAAGTTTACGGCCCGTCGCTGCCTTTCTGTCGCGGGAGTCGTGTGTAAATCACGTAAGAAGGCTACATGCAGGAATCCTTGCATCGCGGGATCGGGGGGCGCTGCCGCTTTAGCAGGATTTTCAACGAGTTGTCTTGTGGCCAGTCGTTCAACTGGCTCGTCTGCACAAGCTATTCCTGAAGAAGCAGGATTGGGTAAAGTTACAGGCGCATCGGTTCGCGGCGCATCCAGGGAGAAGAGGTGATTGAGTGAGTTCGCTTGCTTATCGCGCTCCGTTAACGGCTGCAGGCCAAAAATGTTCTCCACGGTAGCAAGTACCGAAGTATGGTCATAAACGGTATGGTCGATGGTATTTTTGGGAATAAGAGGCGATATGATGATGGCAGGAACGCGCACACCAAGCTGCTTAAAATCAAATGAGGAGCGATTGTTCTCAGGGTTGGTCGGTTTATCGCCGGGAGCTACCGCCTGCGGTGGCGGCACGTGATCGTAGAATCCGCCATGTTCATCGTAGGTGATGATCAGGACGCTATCTTCCCAGTGCGGTGAGTTACGAATGGCCTCATACGTGCTTTTTATGAGCGCTTCGCCCCGCGTAATATCGTCCAGGGGATGCTGTGAATTGCCGCACACAAAGTCTGATAAAACACGATAATCCGGTTCGATAAAGGCGTAGGACGTGCCATAATCAGCATTCTGCACATCCTTACTAAAGTCCTCGAATTCGCGAAAGCGACCCTCGGCAAGCCGCACCGTCATCCCGCTGATTGCCAGCGCCTGGGGAAACAGGTCACCCTTATAGATAGTCCAGCTGAACCCCTCGTCGTCAAGCTCATCGTAAATGGTGCCATTGTCAAATGTAAAGCCGTTGAAGAGTATGGAACTCGCCATATCCGCATTTGAGGGACTATGATCGAGTCCGCCTGATGATGCGGCATGAATAAAGAAACGATTGGGCCATGTCGGGCCGGGCATAGAGGAAAACCAGCGATCGCACACGGCAAATTCTCGCGCCAGAGTCGTAAGCACAGGCAGTTGCTCCGGCGCAAAACATTTCATGATCTCGCCGGGATGTTCCGTATCGACGGTAGCATAATCCAGCACGAAGCCGCTATTATCGATCTGAGGATAAGTGCCCTTAAGTCCGCAGAGCTGCATCTTGACATCACTGAACTCGTGCCCAGGATCATGCGGCATCGACCAGTCGGCAGGAGAGGAAACAGCGATCTTATTGCCACGCGGGTCAAGATTCCAATCCCGCGCCGGGTCCAGCCCATCGATAGCAGTAGGCTGCCCGGTCCCGGCGTCGGTTCCACGAATATTGGAGAAGCCGAGCAAATGATCAAAGGACCTGTTTTCCAGCATCAACACAAACACATGTTTGATGCGGTCGGGTTTCTTCTTGCCGTGTACGAAAATTTGGCAGATGATAAATGCCAGTTGTATGCCGAGCAGCCAGAAAAGGTTGACCAGGTTCGCGAAAATGAGGCAGGCATACTTAACAACAGTGTAGAACGCCACAGCGGCCCAGTTTCCATGCTCCTTGATGGCGTTGTCTGCCCACTGCGTGCATCTATACGTAATTCCGATCAACCAGCGATCTCGAGTGCGGTCAGCCTGCAATTTACGATATCCGCAAAGCGACACCCTTGCACCTCTCTTTAAACAGGGAGCGTCAGGACATTATGTCCCTCGCGCCCTGGTTGTACCAGGTGAGAAATGAAGAGTTCCACCACAAACGGTTTATCATAGAGTGGCTGGCGTTTTTCGTTCAGGAAAAAGATATGCAGGCGATCTCTACGCCCGCTCGGTCCACTGGCCAGCGGGCGCATCGGAATTGTTACTTCCGCGACATAGCCTGAGGCGGGAACAGTTACCAGCGCTCGCTGCACAATATAAGCGTAACTCTGGTAAAGCGCCGAGCGTACCTCAATCAGCACTTTATCCCCATACACAAGCGCGCTAAGCCCGCATGGTTCGGACCCCCTTTTCGCCCCCGGAGCCAGTACCGGCTCATCTCTGCCCATGATATGCAGGCGGATCGTATATCCTTGATCCGGCTGTATGCGTAATGGAGTCTCGATAATAGCCGCGGCTGCCGTCGCCGCCTGCGGTTGGCCAAGGATAAACTGCTGTAATTGCTTGAACCATGATCGTTCGCCGCTCTGTGAGGCCAGATTGCCCTCGCGCGTAGCAGGCGCTCTTCTGCTCGTTGCTCCACCTCTCTGTTGCGGCTTCATCGCCGGTAACAGGCCGGTGATACGCTGTTTCCAGCCGGGAGGTTGCTGCTCCACCTTGTTTGGACGTGGTTGTGCAGGTAGGGAGACCTTTTCTTCTGGAGCAATGGTATCCTGCTCCCAATATAAATCCACCGTATCCGCCTCGACTACCTGGTCGAGCGTGTTCTGCGTACCCTGCGCGGCAGGTGCCGCCTCGACACTTCTGACTTCTTCTCGCGTTTCAGGTGAAATCGTTTGGGATTGCTGTGTAGGGGCTACATTTGTCCCGCTCCTCTCCGTTGCGGCTCCTGCGTGTTCTGCCGGCTCCTGCGTTGGCGATGCCGGGCGAGGCGCAAGCGGGCGCTGTGGAATTGTTTGCGGGCGCGCCGATTGCCAGCGTTCCAGATTCTTGTACGAGAGCGGGACAATACGCACCGTCTCAACATCTCCATCCCCCTCGACGGCGGGAGCGACTTCGCTGCTCAACTTCGGCGACCTCATCACTAAGGGGCGGCGGAAGCGAGGATTGCGCAATGCCGCGGCCATTTCCGCGATAGTCTGGAAGCGCTCTTCAGGATCGACCGATAGCGCCTGCATAACGCACTCATCTACATGAATGCTGATATGTGAGTCGATCTCCCGTGGAGAACGTAACCGCTGCTGGGAGCGCAATGCCGATTCATCAGGAGGAGTCCCGGTCAACAGCAGGTAGAGAACTGCCCCCAGGCTGTAGACATCTGAACGCTGATCCCCATTGCCAAGCAGCGCCTCAGGTGCCCCAAAGTATGACAAATGTGTTGCCGGCGACATTGGAGCAGGCAGCATCTCACGCAGCTTCGGCGGCAACCAGGAAATCATCAACGCGGGTTCCGCCTGCTCGCTGTTCGTATTTAAGATAATCGTATAGGGATCAAGGTCCCTGACCACGATTTGACGGCTATGGAGCCTCTCTAATACCTGGCAAAGTTTCTCCATCCACTCAAGCGTGCGGCGTTCTGATGGTAAGCCCTGGCCGCTTTGTAGAAAGTCTTGCAGCGTATAAAGCCGGGAGGTATTATTTCTGGTGGCTTCCTCGCTTTCGACGTTCTCTTTTGTTCCTGAGAGGGCGGCTGGTTTTCCGGTAACCGTGTAGAGATGCAGCTGCGAGTAACGCAGGTCGGTCACAGGCATTAAATGAGGCAACTGCCAGCGGCGCAGCAAATCGTATTCCTGCTCTACCAGTTTAATCGCTTTCATCCGATCCTCGTCCTCTAAGGCAGTAATATCTATATCACGCATAGCCACCATGCGCTGCTGCCCGGTCTGGGACGGTCGGCGGTTATCGAGCGCAAAGTAGAGATTCACATAGGGACGGCGCCGGATAAGGGACGTAATGCGATAGTATTGAGCGATATCAGATTCATCTTGCACGAGTAAAGAGGCATCTTTTTGTTTATCGATACGCTCGCCACAGGAACTGCAGAAAGCTGCGTGCGGCGGCAAAGCGGCCTGGCAGAATGGACAGAAGAGGCCGCCATCAGTCGTATGATCGGGGGAAGCTTGTGTCATACTCATAATTCATTCTCTTTCAATCCCAGTCGGGAAAAGGTCCAGTTCCTGCCGCTTCCCTGTGGGAGGAGTGTAGTAGCCAAACCTGCATATGTCAAGTGCAAATGCTCTAGCGAGTCAATTTGATAGGTTGCTTAGTACCTGACAAGATTATAGCATAGCAATGAAAACTCTTCACCCTGCTGTATAGCAGGATAATAGGCATTTTATCTTATCCTCTCCGGAACAGATGAAAAACTCTGACCTTGCCACAAATGGTTGGTTTTGTTAGAATTCTCCAAGATGTGGTGTGCTTTTAAGCCAACATACATGCTACAATAACAGTAGTGCAGGCTAAAAGGCCCGGATTCTCGATTGAGATTGAAAAAGGAATATTGCACTCTCGCCTGGCCGTTCTACCCTCAAACAATGTGGGCAGATTCATGTCGAAAGAAGTACCTGGAGGCGTTATTTTTATGGACTTAGCAACACTTCTATTTTGGATCGTTGCTGTGATACTGGTCGGTTCCGCTCTGCTGGTGGTGGGATTGAATAACATCGTTCACAGCGCGCTGTCCCTGGTCGTCGTCTTCGCGATGGCCGCCGGCATCTATCTTCTGGCTAATGCCGAATTCATCGCCATCGTACAAATCCTGATTTACGCGGGAGCGGTTACTATCCTTATCCTCTTTGCTCTCATGCTCACCCGTACCGTCAATATCCAGACCAATAGCAACCCGATAAACAAATACTGGTGGTTGGGAGTGATTATCAGCGCCCTGGTCGGCGCGACGATCCTCTTCGCGGTCACCGTCAGCCCGCATTTTGTGGCTCCTGCCAGTAGCGCCCTCGGATATAGCGCGCACAATAGTACCTGCCCGCTGCCACCGAACAATGTCGTCTACATTGGCAACTTATTGTATAGCCCCACCTGTTATAGCTACGTGCTTCCTTTTGAAATCGCATCGGTTGTGTTGCTCGTAGCCATCATAGGCGCGATCGTGATTGGTAGGGAGGAAGAATAATCTATGCTCACGCTCAATCATTTTCTGGTACTCGGCGCTGTCCTTTTCTGTATTGGACTCTACGGAGCCATCGTGAAGCGCAACGCCATCGCCGTGCTGATGGGCATCGAAATTATGTTGAATGCAGTCAATATCACCCTGGTTGGTTTTTCGCTCTTCAACACGGCCAGACCGTATGCTACTTATTTGACCGGCCAAATTTTCGCCATTTTCATCATTACTGTCGCCGCCGCCGAAGCCGCGGTCGCCCTTGCCATGGTCATCTCCATCTACCGCAAGCGCAGCACGGTTGACGTGACAGACTTTGACATGATGAAGTGGTAAATGGAGAAATACTATGGCATTGTATTCGTATTCCTGGTTCATTCTCTTCTCGCCGCTTTTCTCATTTGTCGTGATTGTATTTGGCACGCGCATGTGGGACCTGCTCAGCCGCAAGTCCGTTGAAGCAGCCGCCACGCACGAGGAAAAAGAGGAAGCCGAGGAGGAGAGCGATATTCATGAAATGAAGGTGCAGGGGCCAAAGGGTGAGGATCAGACTTTTCTCGATATCGAAGACCCTAAAGTGCCCCGCCTCACACCGGGTGCCAGGATCAGCGCCTATCTAGGCATAGTGATCATGGGGCTTGCCTGCATTTATTCCTGGATTTTGCTCCTTGCTTCAACAGGCGTTATTCCTGGTTTTCCCATGCCTGCTGGCGGCGTTCCCGTTTTTTCCTACAATTGGTTCACGCAAGGAACTGCCAGCTATATCATCGCCTTTCGGGTGGATAACCTGGCCATCGCCATGATGGTCGTCGTCACGACCGTCTCGCTGCTGGTGCAATTTTATTCACAAGGATACATGGAAAGGTCGTCGGGCTACGCGCGTTTTTTTGCCTATCTCTCGCTCTTTACCTTCTCCATGCTCGACATCACCTTTGCCCAGAACTTCCTGGTGATCTTCATCGGTTGGGAGCTGGTCGGCCTGAGTTCTTACCTGCTGATCGGCTTCTGGATCAACAAACGAGCCAAGCCTGACGAGGACCGCCTCTCGCCCGCCAGCGCGTCCATTGAAGCCTTTATCACCACGCGCATCGGTGATGTTGGCTTCATTATCGGCATCATGATCCTGTTTACCAGCACGGGCACCTTCGATTTTGCGCAACTGGCGACGCGCGTTGGAACCATGGACAAGGCTCTGCTCACGACTGCAATGATCCTGGTCTTCTGTGGCGCCATCGGCAAATCCGCGCAGTTCCCGCTGCATGTCTGGCTTCCACCTGCTATGGAAGGCCCGACACCGGTCAGCGCCCTCATCCACGCTGCTACTATGGTGGCCGCCGGTGTCTACATGGTGGCGCGTACCTTTCCGCTCTTTGCCGCCGCCGGGCCGCAAGCGTTTGAGGTAGTGGCCTGGGTGGGTGCATTCACCGCTCTCTTTGCTGCTTCGATTGCCATGTGCCAGAGGGACTTCAAGCGCGTCCTGGCATTTTCCACCATCAGCCAGCTTGGTTATATGTTCGTCGGGCTTGGTGTCGCTGGTAGCGCTTATGGCCCTGGCCCTGGTATGTTTCACCTGTTCACGCATGCTTTCTTCAAAGCCCTGCTCTTCCTGGGTGCCGGTAGTGTTCTGCACGCCTTGCATCATGCCACGCATCACGAGGAACAGCGCATGGATAAAATGGGTGGACTGGCAGCCTTTATGCCAGTTACAGCGATCACCTGGCTGATCGCGACCCTTTCAATCGCCGGTTTCCCTTTCTTCGCCGGCTTCTATAGCAAAGAAAGCCTGATCGGTTTAGCCTTCGATAGCGGCCACTACGCGATATGGGCAGTCACCTTGTTTACCGCCGGCCTGACAGGTTTCTACATGCTGCGCGCCTATATCCTGGCATTTGGCGGCAAGGGTGGCCCCTGGGGCGGGCTCTGGGGCAAGGCGGAACTCTATCGCGGCGAAGGTCACCCACATGAATCACCGCTGACCATGACCATTCCACTGGTCTTGCTGGCAATCGCCTCGGTCGCCGCCGGGTACTGGTTCGGCATCTATGGCTACCTGCAACCGGGCGTCAGCTTCGACGTGGGCCGCTTCTTTGCCGATTACAAGACCTGGGTAGGCGTGGTTGTCTCCATCGCCGGTCTGGGCGTCGCCTATGCCATCTACGCGCGTGTCGAATACGCGCGCATTCATGAATACGTCGAAAGCCACGCGGCCCTGCGCCTGCTGCACCGCATCCTGCTGAATAAGTATTATATGGACACACTGTACAACCTGCTCATCAAATATGGCGTGCTTGGTCTCTCGCATATCGAGCAGGCCTTCGATATGTACATCGTGGATGGGCTGGTCAACGGCGTAGCGCAAGTGGTAACCCTGTTTGGGCGCGACCTGCGGCACACCGAAACCGGTCGCGTGCAGGCCTACATGATTGGCTTCTTTGGTGGTGTAGCAGTGCTGGCAATCGTCGTCATCGCGCTGGTCACATATGTGAAGTGAGGGTAAGATTGTGATATTTACGAGTGATCTCACCTGGATACTCTTCCTGCCGGTGTTGGGTGCATTAGCAGTGCTGGCAACTCCGGTACGCATTGCGCGCTGGATGGCTTTGTTGTTTTCCGCCGCCACCTTCGCGCTATCCCTGGCCATATTCGTCCGTATCGCCGTTAATGGCTACAACTTTGGCAGCCTGGCGAATCCTGCCGATTCGTACAATGCTCCGTGGATCAATTTTACCGCCGGCTCCTTCCATTTCGTCGTGAACTACTTCCTGGGGGTAGATGGTCTGGCTTTGCCCATGGTCATCTTGAACGCCCTGCTCACGATGCTGGCAATCATCGGCGGTTGGCATAAAGTGCGCGTCAAAGAATATATGGCCCTGATACTGCTCCTGGAAACTGGCGTCATGGGCGTCTTTATATCGCTTGATTTGTTCCTCTTCTTCCTCTTCTGGGAGGTCGAACTTGCACCCATGTTCCTCTTGATCGGCATCTGGGGCAACGAACACATCAAGCATACCGTCTTCGGAGATATGCCCGGTCGCATCTACTCGGCCTGGAAATTCCTGCTGTACACCTTCTTCGGCAGTATCTTCATGCTCGCCGGTATCCTCTTGCTCTACTTCAACGAAGGCGGCACCACGGCCAGCATGCAGTTCTTCCTGACGCATATGCCGGGCGGTAATATATCGTTCCTTGGTATCACGATGAGCCTGCAGCTCCTGATCTTCCTGCTCATCTACCTGGCTTTCGCCATCAAGATACCAATGTTCCCGTTCCATACCTGGCTGCCCGATGCGCACACCGATGCCCCGACCGAGGTCAGCGTGATCCTGGCGGGTATCCTGCTGAAGATGGGGGCCTATGGATTGATCCGTATCTGCCTGACGCTCCTGCCGGTTGGTATCCAGCAGTTCTCCGGCTGGCTGGCGATCCTGGCCGTCATCAACATACTCTATGGCGCGGGTATCTGTCTTGTGCAGACCGATATGAAGCGTCTGATCGCCTACTCCAGCGTCAGCCATATGGGTGTCGTACTGCTGGGTGTAGCGGCTGCTGCCGGTCTCACTGGAACAGCCCAGCTTGCATTTCGCACGGCGGCGCTCACAGGCGCGAGCATCCAGATGTTCAGCCACGGTATCATCACGGGTATGCTCTTCTTCTGCGTCGGCGTCATTTACGATCACGCGCATACCCGCGAAATTGCGGTCTTCGGCGGTGTCGCCAAAACGATGCCTATACTGGCAACATTCTTTACGTTCGCGGGTCTGGCATCTCTTGGATTACCAGGATTGGCCGGCTTCGTCGCCGAATATATGACCTTTACGGCCAGCTTCCAAATCTGGACCGCGGTGACTGCTGCCTCGGTCTTCACGATGATCCTCACGGCAGGCTACCTGCTCTGGATGTTGAAGCGCGTCTTCTATGGTCCATTCAATATCAAATGGAAGTTGCTGCCGGATGCGACTTTGCGCGAATCGCTGCCTCTCATTTCGCTCGCATCGGTCATCGTTCTTGTCGGGATATATCCAGCTTTCTTGATTAATATGCTGAATCCCAGTCTGACCGCGATCATGCAGACGGTGACTACGGCGCTGCATTGAATGGAAGGGGCATGATGTCCTGCCTGAGCGCACGGCACCGCCCGCGTACTCAGGCGGGGCGAAAAGAAAAGGAATAATCGGTATGTTTCAAGTATATGATCTCTATTTACTAGGGCCAGAATTGAGCCTGACGCTGCTGGCGTTGCTGGTGATACTGGTGGATCTGTTTATAAAGCGCTTCATCGTGACTACTGTGGTCGCGTTTGTCGGGCTACTCATCCCCCTCGGCATCCTGATATCGCAGGCCGCCACGCTGAACTTCACGCAGCCACATCGTGCCTTTTACGGCATGCTCGTCGTTGATCCGTATGCCATCTTCTTCGGCTTCGTCTTCCTGTTTATCGCCTTCATGATGATCCTGATGTCCTACCGCTATATCCAGAAATACGTCAGGTCAGGAGCCGAATTCTACATGCTGCTGCTCTTCTCCATCACTGGCATGATGTTGATGGCAAGCACCGGCGAGCTGATCTCCATCTACATCTCCTATGAACTCGCCAGCATACCGCTCTACGTCATGGCGGGCCTGTTGCGTCAAGGGGAGCGTTCGGCAGAGGCAGCTGTCAAATACGTCCTGCTTGGCGCCATGTCCTCGGCCATCCTGCTGTATGGCTTTGCCCTGCTCTACGGCCTCACGGGAACCACCGACCTGATGGGTATTGCCGCCGCCATCCGTACCGGAGTCGCGCCCGGCAACCCCCTGCTCATGGTCGCCTCTGTTCTTATCCTGGCCGGCTTCGGCTTCAAAATTTCAGCGGTCCCATTTCACATGTGGGCGCCGGATATTTACGAAGGCTCCCCGACGGTATCCACCGCTTTCTTCTCCGTTGGTTCCAAAGCGGCAGGCTTCGCCGCTCTCATTCGCGTGTTCATCGATGGCGGCCTGGGGCAGGTCAACTATACCTCCCTACTGATCATCTTCTGCATCGTCGCCATCCTGACCATGACCTTCGGCAACATCGTCGCCGCGGTGCAAACAAACGTCAAGCGCCTGATGGCCTATTCCAGTATCGCGCAGGCAGGTTACATCCTGATCGGTGTGATCGCCAGCCTCTCCGATAAGAACGCGAATGGCATTTCTGCGTCTCTCTTCTTCATCGCGGTCTATGTCGTGACCAACCTGGGAGCCTTCTCCGGCATCATCGCTCTGGCGAATGCGACAGGCGGCGAGCGCCTGGAAGATTTCCGCGGCCTGGCAAGGCGCTCACCCCTGGTTGCGGCCTGTACAGCACTTTGCCTGCTCTCCCTCGCAGGTATACCGCCCCTGGCAGGCTTTATGAGCAAGGTTTTCATCTTTACTGCCGTCTGGGGGCAAAATCTCGGCTGGCTTGTCGTGATTGCCTTACTCAATACGGTCGTGTCGCTGGTCTACTACGGAAACATCGTGAGATCCATGTACTTCGATGCCCCGCCCAAGCCGGACTACTTCCGACCCTCACCCACCATAGCGACCTCGATCACTGTAGCGACGGCGGGCCTGCTCGTCCTCTTTTTCGGCGCGCAACTCTTGCTGGCCGTATCCGATCCCTCGGCGGGCAGCCTGCTCGCCTTCCTGGTTGGCAAATAAAACATGTAATGAGGTGAAGCATGAGCCTTCACCTCATTCTAATGTTTATTATGTTGGTGAAGTCCATACCCTGGCATTACGAAAAACAACCTCGGTCGAATGCGAATCATTATCAGCGAAAACTCCAATTTGCCCCTCCGAGTAGTTATTATCGATAACGTTTCTAATAAGCTGATCATTTACATAGACAGACAGTGAATTATCGTATGCAACAGCCGCGATGGTGTTAAGTTGATCATAGCCCGCATTGATTATAGGGGAGGAGCCACTAGCGAACGTTGTAGCCGCCTGCCCATGACTATTATAGAATAAGAATTCGTATGATCCATCCTGACAAATGCGGAAGTAATAATAATGACCGGTGATGATATTGCCACGAAAGAAAATGGCGCCACAATCCCCTGCAATAATAGTGATCTGTGTCTCAAAAGCAAAGTTGCTAAAGTCTGTATTTTGTGCTGCACAGCCATGGTAAAGTGGGCTTACTGGTGCGGTAACTAAAAGAGCTCCTCCTGAAAACATGCAACTTCCGCCGCTATCGCTGTTCTGCGTCCAATTGTATCCCAGGCTATTGTCCTTTAGTGGGTCAAGCAATGCCAGCTTCCAATTATATGGAGGATATGGGTCACGATTCGCGGCTACGACTGTGGTAGTAGCATTTCCCTCAGCAATGGTAGTCGTCGTAATAATCGTCTGAGCAGTTGCTGTTGCATGATTAGCCTGTGCTGTCCCCTGGGCGGCGAAAGTGCTAGCATCTCTGGCCTGGGTAGTTCCTATCACATTCGAATTGTTACTATTGTTGGTTTGTCCGCTGCTCTTAAAAAGGAGCACTCCCACACTGCCCAATACAACAAGTAATACCAGGCCAAACAAGACAAAAACCCTGCCGGTAGAGAAGCCTTGACGCCTGCCAGGCGTTCCGGTTTCTGCTGGACGCGGCATAAGAGGAACTGGGGACAATCCTCCTGGATTAGACGCGGGAAGGGTCCTCTCGACACCGCCAGAATCTGGCTGGAGAACAGTTGCCGGTAACGAATTGGAATACAGGTATGGCGTGACGGGATTTTTCACTAAGGTTGGCCCATCAGCGCTTTGCAGGGCTTGCTGGAAGGCCTGAGCAAAGGCAGCTATGGATGCATAACGATTCTGAGGTTGTTTGTCCAGTGCTTTCAATAATACAGCATCGATTTCCTGGGAAATACGGGGATTAAGTGTGCTGGGTGGCTGTGGTAGCTCGTTGGCGTGCAGGTACATCATACGCATCGGCGGACCCTGAAATGGGGGACGACCGGCCAACATTTCATAAACCATGATCGCCAGTGCATATTGGTCGGTTGCAGGTACTGGATCGCCACTCCATTGCTCAGGAGCCATATAAGTTGGAGTACCACGCACACTATGGCTGATATTTGAGGTTGCGCTGCTCAATTTTGCCACGCCAAAATCGGCTAGTAGAAGGTCGGGACGAGCAGGGTTCTCCGGGTTGCTACGAATGAGAAAATTGGAAGGCTTCACATCCTGGTGAATGATAGCATGGTTATGTGCATATTGAAGAGCGCTAGCGGCCTGCTGAGTGAAGCGAGCGATATTCTCCAGGTTAAACCTGTTTCCGTATTGCTGCAGCCAGTTTGCCAGCGAACCCTCCTGGCGAAAAGGCATGACTAAAAAGATATATTCCCGACCGCCTACTTTTTCTTCTCCATAATCAAACAGAGGTAAGATATATGGGTGATCGAGCATAGCGATGGCTCGAGCCTCGCGCTGAAAAAGGCGGGCAGCTTCTTGACTCTCGAGGGAGCCTGGATAGGTACTCGATTCTGTGCGTATCACTTTGAGAGCGACTTGCCGGTGAAGCTGTATATCTTCCGCCAGATATACCTCACCCATACCGCCGCTTCCAATCAAACGCAGCAATTGATAATGCCCCAACTTTAGCCCTTCAAAAGCCATATTTCCCCCTGAAATCGACACAAGCTATATCTTCCACACCATCGCGTTGCTGAATATAACGTCGGCCGTAGCACTATTGCCAAGACTCTCGGATGCTACCACTCCAATTTGACCAGAGCTATAGGTGTTATCGGCCACGGTAACGAGCAAATGATTATTCACATACAGGCTGATAGAGGTTCCGTTTGCGACAATCGCCAGCACATTAGATGCCCCTGATCCTGTATGAATGTACGAGCTGGATCCCTGTTGCAGTGGCGAGGGAAAGTTATCGCCATTAGCGATAGCAAGTTCATACGATCCATCGCTGCCAATTGTAAAAAAATAGAAATTTAACTGGTTACCGCGAAATGCAATTCCGCCCGCGTCGCCCGACACAATAGTCATTTGTACCTGGAATGTCAGATTGCTAAGCGGTGGCACGTTGGTCTCAGGATGACAATTGGTAATGCCGCCGAGTACAGAATTCTGAATGGCATGATACTGATTATTGATGAACTTGCAACTACCCGAACCTGCGATATCCGATATATCCCACTGGTACCCCTTGCTGTTATCACGCATGGGATCGTCAAGTACCAGCGTTCCTGTATGTGGCGGGTAGGGATTTTGCGTCTGCGGTAGCGTGGGCTGCGTGGCAGTGCCGCCAGGCGTGGTTGCGTTGCCGTTTGCTGTCGCTGTGGCATGAGCGTTGGCAGTGGCCGTAGCATTGACATTGGTGGTATTGCCGTTCGTTGTAGCAGTAGGCGGATTGGCCTTACCGCCTCCATTCTGATGCAGAAGCGCCACTGCTAGCCCGGTACCGGCAAATATGAATAGCAGGATCAGCCCGAGAATCACAAAGGTTCTTGCTCGAAAGAACCCGGATTGCTTTCCTGGAATGGCCTGGGTCTTACTGATTCCGGGATCAGGCACAGGCATGGGTGTGAATGAGTAATCCGGTCTACGAACTGTGCCTTGTGAAGCTGGTAAAGATGGTGAGGCTGCAGGCGGCGCGGCATAGATTGTGCGTTGGAACGCGGGATCGGGAAACAGTGCCTGCTCTAATGCGCGGGCAAACTCGGTGATAGAAGGATAGCGCTCCACAGGGTCTTTGGCGAGCGCGCGTAGTATCACCGCGTTTACCGCTGTCGGAAGGGCCGGATTGATGGTGCTGGGCGGCGGCGGCGGGGCCATAAGATGCTGGTACATGATCTGATTCGTGTTACCCTGAAAAGGAGAGCGGCCGGTCAGCAGTTCGAAAGCCATGATCGCCAGCGCATATTGATCGGTGGCCGGTACAGGCGCGCCACTCCACTGTTCGGGCGACATGTAGATCGGGGTGCCGCGCACAGATTGACTGCTGCGCGTTGCAGCCGCCGTGATTTTAGCAACGCCAAAATCGGCCAGCAGCAGATCAGGAACGTTAGGGTTATCGCGGTTGCTGCGAATAAGAAAATTGGCCGGCTTGACATCACGGTGAATAATGCCCCGGTCGTGCGCATACTGGAGCGCACCGGCTGCCTGGCGTATGAGTTGTACAACATCTTGCGGCGCAAGCGGCCCCATATCCTGGCGCTGCTTCAACCAGTCCTTGAGCGATCCTTCCGTGCAGAAAGGCATGACCATATAAGTCGGCGTAGAGCCATCTGAGCTTGCCTCATCAAAATCGAAGAGCGGCAAAATATGGGGATGATTGAGTTTGGCTATCGTCTGAGCCTCGCGATGGAAGAGCCGGATGGCATCTCTCGTCGCATCGTCATCGGGATACGCGCCGATCTCAGTCGAGATCACCTTAATCGCTACCTGCCGGTCAATGCGTGTATCCTCCGCCAGGTAGACTCTACCCATCGCACCTTGTCCGATCAGGCGCAGTAGCCGGTATCGTCCATTCTGCAACGATTCTAATGCCATACATGCCCCTTTTAGACTAACCAGTAGAATATCGCAAGCCCTTGAAGAGTATAGCACAGGAGCGGAAGGATTGAAAATATGAAGTGTGGCTGGGCTCTGGCATAGATTGGTTCCGTTTGCGTCTCCCCTCACAAAAGTTGTACCCTACACTATTAAGAATCTCGAATGCACAGCAACGGAGACTGCATCCAATGAGTACCGACAGTTCACAAGAAACGTGGCCTGAGCGTTCCGCAACCGGCAAGAATATCCTTAAACGCCTTGCTCGTAGGATAACCGGCAGTGTGAGGGCCAGAACAATATTCGGTGAGCCAATAGAAAAAGAGGGCATCACCGTGATTCCCCTTGCCAGGGCGCGTTGGGCCACCGCTTCTGCCTCGGAGGGTAGGGGCCGATTGATCCCGCCCAGCGCCGATTTATCGGCCCACGGGTGGGAAACCGTTAAAATAACCCCGGCAGGATACGTTGAGGTGAGAGATGGTCGCGCCAGGTTTCACCCAATGTATGATCCCGCCAGGGTGACACAGATAATAGTCGCTTCAGGAGTCGTGGCAGTGCTGCTGTTGCAGGCAGTCCACTGGCTCATCTCCAGACAAAAAATGGGTAAGTAGGGCTGGCCATAAATTGCCAGCCCTACTTACCCATCTTACCGCTCCAGATTCCAGACCTGGATTATAGTATCCACACCTTTAAATTGTTGAAATCAACCACCGTTGAGTTACTGACATCTTCAGCCGCAACTCCCACGCGACCCGCTACTAGCGTACTATCTGTGAACGTATTCAGGTGCTGCATATTGATATAGATGTCGATAGTACTTCCCTGGGCGACAATGCCGATAACATTGACCTGGTTCAACTGCGTCTTGATGGCTGAACTGCTGCCCTTGCCGATGGTATGAAATCCGCTGGGATCGACCTTATCCAACTCGTAATTGCCCGTCAGGTAGACGCCGAGGTAGTAATAATGGGTATCGCTATCATCGGCGCGGAAAACCACTCCTCCTCCATCGCCTTGCTTGACGGTCATCTCTACCTGGTAGGCAAAATCGCTGAAGTGCTTCGCCTGGGTAGTGCAGTTCTGGACAAAGCCGGTCTGCGATTCTGATATCTGGTAAGAGCCGCCTGTAAATGTGCAAACCTTGCCATCATCAGGCCAGTTATTGCCCTGGCTGTTATCGGTTAATGGATCGTTGATGGCTAATGTTCCACCTCCAGGCGGATAAGGGTTCACGCCCGCAGATGCCGTTGCTGTTGCGGCAGCGCTGGCCGTGGCATTCGCGTTCGCCGTAGCGTTGGCATTGGCGGTGGCGGCGCTATTTGCTGTTTGCGCCGTACCCTGGGCATTGGCGGTGGCCGTCGCGTTCGTATGAGCGGTTGTCGCGCTGTTATTGGCTGCTACCGCGAAAATGATGCCCACGATAATGAGCAGCACCACTACGCCTGCTATAATTGCCAGAATGCGACCTGTGCGACGCGGGCGCGGTGGAGGAGCCGAGGGAACAGGCGGAATAGGAGGTACCCCCGTAGATGGCTGCTGCTGATAAGGCGCGTAGTTCGGATTCGAAGGTGAATTTACCACCGTCGGGTCATTTGAACCGTAGGGGTAATAATTGGGATTCGATCCTGGCCCCGATGTATCCCGCGTTGTGGGATTCGCCTGGTACGGATTGTATGGATCGTAATTCGTATTGGGCGGAGGCGGCGCCCCTGGTCCGGGTGTTGGCGGATTAACAGGATACGGATTGTAATTGGGGTTGGAACCCTGGTTAGGTGGAGGCGGAGGTGGCGCACCATATGATGTTCCAGGATTCTGATTGGGATCCGAAGGATTCGGATTGTAGGGGTTATAGTTAGGATTCTGGCTCACAATATTGGCTCCTTGTCGAAATAAGCAAAGAGAACGATATAAAAGCTGAAATAGTATAACATAGAGCCGAGCAAAATGAAAGAAATTTGGCCTCATAATTTCGATTGAAGTAAAAAAGCAGAAAACCGTTTTGCAAAGCTGCCATGTCGTGTGTTATATTTCATAGTGTCAATATAGTACGTTAATCATCATAAATAACGTGTATCTTGTTCGCCAGGGAGCTTGGGAAAGCCAGGCTGAGAGGGTGGCCTACTTCGTCGCCACCGACCGGTTGAACCTGATCTGGATAATGCCAGCGCAGGGACGGACAGCAACATCACGTTGAAGAAGTCCTCATCTCAGGGGTGCTGGCATATGCCGGCACCCCTCTTTTATTGCTCTGGCATCCTGGGAACAGGAATAGGGAATTGCTCATGAAGGACGGTGAATAACATGGATGCACCGAAATTGCTGGTGCAGGAGGTGACAAAAACATTTCATCATGGAAGGCAAGAACTGGAGGCGCTGCATTGTATTGACCTGACCGTTGCCGGGGGAGAATTTGTTTCGATCATCGGGCCGAGTGGCTGTGGCAAGAGTACGCTGTTTAACATCATCGCGGGCGTAGAAGAACCCACTTCAGGCACGATTGCCATCGATGGAGAAATGAATACTTCCCGAGCAGGCAAGGCTGGATACATGCCCCAGCAGCCGCTCCTCCTTCCCTGGAGGACCGTCGAAGAGAATGTTCTGCTGGGATTGGATGTGCGCCATGTGCCGCGTAAGGAAGCACACCAGGAAGCATATAAGCTGCTCAAGCGCTTCGGACTGGCTGAATTTGCGGAGAGCTACCCCGCAACGCTCTCCGGCGGGATGCGCCAGCGCGTAGCCCTCCTGCGCACGGTACTGTTCAACCGTTCCTTCCTGCTATTAGATGAGCCATTTGGCGCGCTCGACGCGCTCACCCGGCTGGCAAGTCAAATGTGGCTGCTCAACGTCTGGAACGAGTTCCATTCCAGCGTCCTCTTTATCACGCACGATGTACGTGAAGCAATTTTGCTCTCCGATCGCATCTATGTCCTGAGCGCACGCCCGGCCCGCGTTTTGCGCGTGGTAGAAGTTGATCTCCCGCGCCCGCGCAAAACTGAACATCTCGCGCTCGAGCAATCCGTGCGACTGGAGCAAGACCTGGTAGCGCTACTGATGAAGGAGCAACGTCTATGAAACTGCGCTGGATAGCCAGCTATGGACCCGCTTTCGTGCTGGCCGTAGCGTTGTTAGCAATCTGGGAACTCTATGCCGGCATAGGGCATATCAGTCCCCGTGTGCTGCCCACTCCTATCGCCATTGTGCAAGGGTTAATCAACAATTGGGGCGTCATCTACGATAACACCATACAAACCTTGCTAGAGACGGTCCTGGGCATGGTAGCCGCCACTGTGGTTGGCCTGGCGCTGGCGATCATGCTCGATACCTCCAACTGGATGCGGCGGGCCATCTATCCATTGCTCATCACGTCGCAGACCATTCCCATCATCGCCCTTGCGCCGCTCCTGCTCATCTGGTTCGGCTACGATATCGGCCCCAAAGTGCTCGTCGTCGCTCTCTACAGCTTCTTTCCTATAGCCGTAGCATGTGCCGATGGATTGGCAAGCGCCGAGCCTGAACTGATGAAGCTCTTACGTAGCATGCGCGCGACACGCTGGCAAATGCTGTGGCTGGTACGCCTGCCCGGAGCGATGCCCTCGTTCTTCTCCGGCCTGCGCATCGCGGCGACATATAGCGTGACCGCGGCGATTTTCGGCGAGTACGTGGGTGCGGCAAAAGGCCTTGGCATCTACTTGCAGCTTGAAGCCAATTCTTTTGCCACCGTCCAGGTCTTTGCCGCCATTCTGGTGACGGCGATACTCAGTCTATTACTCTTCGGCCTTGTATCTTTGATCGAACGTATTGCTCTTCCCTGGTATCATGGCGCAATCGCGCGCACGATGTGAGTTATGAGGAGGTCGCTTATGAACAGGCGCACACGTTTATTCTTGAGTATTGGCATACCTGCACTCCTGGTCATCGTCGTTGCCGGCGCTTTCCTCTGGCAACAGTATGCCGCCGGATCAGGCGTAAAGCAATCACAACCCATTTCTGGAACGCTGGAGCCACAGTGTGCGGCATTGACAAAGTTCGATACGCCGTCAACACAGAATCTCACAGGCATGAGCCTTGCTCTCGACTGGACACCCAATACAAACCATACCGGCATCTATGTTGCGCTGGCCCAGCACTGGTATCAGGCTGAGGGTATCGACCTGCACCTGCTGCCCTATTCCGCCAGTGTCTCGCCCGATGTGCTGGTAAGCACAGGCAAGGCCGATGTGGGTGTCAGTTCAACAGAAGGCATTGTCGCCGATGCCGCGGTTGGCCAGCCCGTAGTTTCAATCGCCGCCATCATCCAGCATAACACCTCGGCACTGGTAACATTGGCAAGTTCTGGCCTGTCACGGCCGCGTGACCTCGACGGCAAAACCTACGGCGCGTTTGGCGCTCCCTATGAAACGGCGGTGGTGAGCGAGATTATTAAGCACGATGGTGGAACCGGGCAATTTAAGAGCGTGACGCTGGATGTCGATGCGATGCAGGCGCTCGAATCGCACCGCATCGATTTCGTCTGGGTCTTTGAGAGCTGGGAAGTCATCCAGGCGCAGCGCGAGGGCTACAAACTGAACGTCTTTCCGATCATCAACTATGGCATCCCCGACTACTACACGCCAAACCTGATCACCAGCCCAACCGAGATTCAGCAGAAGCCGGAGTTGCTGCGTAAATTCATGCTGGCTACCGCCTGTGGCTACGAATACGCGCGCGCGCACCCCAAAGAATCGGCGCAAATGTTGCTCGATCAAAATGCTAACGGGACGTTTCCTGATCCCGGGCTGGTCTTCGCGAGCCAGAATTTTCTCAGCCCGCGCTACGCCGAGCCCGGTCGCAAGTGGGGCTTGCAGGATGCATCGGCCTGGCACGGCTATCCACAATTCATGTTGAACTCCAACGGCGTCGATGATGCCTCCGGCAAGCCAATCCATAGCCTGAACTTCGATGCATTGTACACGAATCAGTTCTTGCCCTGGGGAAGTTGAAATGAATGCTTGCCTTTTTATCACAAGAATGCTACATTGCAGGAGGTATTCTATATCTTTGCGTTCATTACTCGCATTATCACCATAAATTACGGGAGATATTTATGCCCTCGCGTCCGCTTTCTCTCGCTGGAGCAGGTGGTAAAAAACACCGCTCACCCTGGCTCTTCGCTGTCCCATTGCTGGTCGCAGGGGTGCTGGCTTCCGGCTATGCCGCCATCTCATTGCTGATCGCGAAGAAACTGGCCTATGCGCCCCATGTCTTGCCTCACAGCACCCCGGATTCGCTGGGTCTGGAGTACCGGGACGTGACATTTCCCAGCCGGGAAGATCACCTGCAAATCCATGGCTGGTTTATTCCCGGCGTATTGCCTGATGGCAGCCTGACTACCCGGCGAACCATCATTATGGTGCATGGCGTCCGGACCAACCGTGCTGATAAAGACGCTGGCTTGCTGGAACTTAGCGGACATCTTGCGCGCCAGGGCTTTGCCGTGCTTGCCTTTGATATGCGCGGCTCAGGCGAATCGACCCGCGCGCCGCTCACGCTGGGCTTTTTTGAACAGCGCGACGTATTGGGCGCGGTGGATTTCTTGCAATCGGGGCCGCTGCCTTATCCTGAACTGGGGCGTCCGCGCGTCATCGGTGGTTGGGGAGTCTCCATGGGTGGTGCGACGCTGCTGTTAGCCGCGGCTCGCGAGCCTGCTATTCGCGCTATTGTCTCTGATAGCGCGTACTCGAATATCATTCCCATTCTTGAACGCGAAATCCCCCGCAATAGTCGTCTTCCACGCATATTTACGCCAGGAGCGCTGCTCGCCGGAAAAATTCTTTACGGCGCAAATTATTATGCCATCCGTCCGGTAGATGTAATAGCCAGCCTCGTGCCGCGCCCGGTCCTCTTTATTCATGGCGCTGAGGATCTTTATATTTCCCCATCGCATATGCATGAACTTGCTGCTTGCACCGCCACTGGCTCCTGTATCCAGGCATGGCTGGTGCCAGGAGCCGACCACGCGCAATCATTCAATACCCTGTTGGACGGATATGTAGCTCGCGTGGCCGCTTTTTATAACGAGGCATTGGGAACTGATAGTGAAGTTTTTCCTTGATAATGAATTTTCACCAGCAAAATGAGAAGCACTTGCTCCCCCCATGTCATTCTGAGCGCAGCGAAGAATCTGCATCCATGACCACGGAGCTTCTTCCCTTTCGCTGCGCTCAGGGCTTCGGCTTACTTGCTCAGAATGACATGGGGAGGCCTGAACTTCTACTCGTTCGCTACCGGCATCTGTGCCACGTCCGCCAGCGCCTTATCCAGTAAATCTGCCGCCTCGTCAACATCTGCCTGGCTCACAATCAGCGGCGGGACGATGCGCAAGGTGTTTGGGCCAAGCGCATTGAGCAGCAAACCGTGTTCGAGCGCCTGTTGCACAATCGCGTGGGCAAGCTCATGCTTCACATTGACCGCCTGCATCAGCCCCATGCCTCGCGGACTATCGATGAAAGGATATTTCGCGCAGAATTGCTCCAGCTTGCCGCGCCAGGTATTGCCCATCTTCGCGGCATTCTCCATCAGGTTTTCATCGAGGATGGTTTTGATGGTTGCTATCGCGGCAGCAGAGGCAACAGGGTTCCCGCCAAAAGTCGTACCGTGATCGCCAGGAGCGAAGACATCCGTGCGCGGTCCGGTCAGCATCGCGCCAATCGGAATGCCTCCGGCCAGGCCTTTCGCCATCGTCACGATATCCGGCACAACCCCGTAGTGTTCCCAGCTGAAGAACTTGCCGGTGCGGCCCATGCCTGCCTGTACCTCGTCACAAATCATCACCAGATTCTGCTCATCGCACCACTGGCGCACACCCTGGATGAACTCCTGCGTCCCAGGCCAGATACCGCCCTCGCCCTGGATCGCCTCCAGCAAAATACCGACCGTTTTCTTGCTTGTCGCCGCCTTCAGCGCCTCCAGGTCATTAAATGGCACCTGTTTAAAGCCATCTGGCAGCGGCACCCAGGTCGCCTGGTAGTATGCCTGACCCGTAGCTGCCGTTGTAGCCAGCGTTCGCCCATGGAAGCTGCGCTCCATGCTGATAATTTCAAAAGCTCCATCACGGTGGAGGCGTCCATATTTACGTGCCAGCTTGATGGCCCCCTCGTTGGCCTCGGCCCCGCTGTTGGAGAAGAACGAACGCATGCCGCTGCTCAACAGGCCAAGCTGCTCCGCCAGTTCAATCTGGCGTGTATTATAGTACAGATTAGAAACGTGTATAAGCTGCGTTACCTGCTCCTGTACCGCCTGCACAACGGCAGGATGGCAGTGCCCCAGCACATTGACGGCAATGCCTGCCACGAAATCGAGATACACTTTCCCATCAGCATCCCAGACACGCGTCCCCTCGCCCCGTACAAATGTAACAGGCTGGCGTTTGAAGGCGCTCTGATAATATTTGTGTTCCAGCGTCACCCAGTCGCGCTTGTTCACTTCTGTCTTCGCGTCTGTTGTTGTCATGTCGATTTTCTCCTTTGAAAATGCTACTATTCACCGGTCAAACTTTTACTTCTTAAAAACTAACGTGTATAGAGTGTGTTCTCATCAATATAGCCATGGGTCAGATCACAGCCCCATGCGGTTGCTGTGCCGTCGCCAAGGTGAAGGTCAATAGAAATAGTGACTTCGCTGCCCGCCATAGCCGCGCGCGCATCGTCCTGGTTGTATTGAGCGGCCAGCCCCTGCTGTACGATATGCACATCACCGATGAAGATGTCGAAGTTGTTCGTATCAAGCTGGCAACCACTGGCTCCCAGCGCGGCCACAATGCGTCCCCAGTTGGGATCTCCTCCGGCCAGCGCGCACTGCCACAATGGTGAAAGCGTGACCGCGCGTGCCGCTTTTATAGCATCGCTTTTATGTCGTGCCCCTTTCACATGCACCGTCATCAGCTTCGTTGCGCCCTCGCCGTCGCGAGCCATCTCGATTGCCAGGTACTGCGTCACATGCCGCAACGCGGCGCGGAATGTCTCCGCCTCTGGATGCTGCGCGTTGAGTGGTGTGTTGCCGGCCAGACCGTTGGCGAACAGGATGCAGCTATCATTTGTCGACATATCCCCATCCACTGAGATCATATTGAAGGTCTCCGCGACGGCTGCCTGCAATTCTGCCTCCAGCCATCCATGTTCGACGGCGGCATCGGTCGTCAGATAGCAGAGCATGGTCGCCATATTCGGGTAAATCATACCGGCGCCCTTAGTTACGCCGCCCAGTCGCACACTACGCCCCTCGATCTCAAATTCCAGCGCGATGCGTTTGGGGCACGTATCGGTCGTCAGAATCGCCTCTGAGAAGGCATTGCCCGCGTCAGCACTCAGCTCGATGGCTTTCACGCCTGCCTCGATCTTCTCAATAGGAAGTTGCCGGCCAATAATGCCGGTGGAGGAGCAGAGAACAAGCTCGTTCTCAATACCTAAACGTGCGGCGACAAATTCGGTCATACGATAGGCGTTGAGCAGGCCGGGGTTGCCGGTGGCGCAATTGGCGTTGCCGCTGTTCACAATCACCGCCTGAGCGCGACCACTGCGCAAATGTTCCTGGCAGACGATCACAGGCGCCGCTTTTGTTGCGCTGGTCGTGAACGTACCCGCTGCAATGCAAGGCACATCCGAGGCAAGGATAGCGAGGTCTTTGATCGAGGCATCAGATTTAATACCACAAGCGGTTACGCCCGCGCGAAAACCCTGGGGGGCCGTTACACAATTATCAATTTCGCGAAAAGTATGCGCCAACGAAGCTACCTCCTAAAAAATAAGAAAAGCATGAAAAAAACTGACTCTCGTGTGGAGTTCCCTATTAGCTGTTGCCGGAAGTGGGAACGGGAAACCAGGAACCTGCCTTTTCCTTCATTGTACAATGCGCAAGAGCGTTTTCACAACCCCTTCCTCAAACCCCGTTCAAGACTCTCGACAGCCCGTTTCCGTTATGTTACACTTCAGTAAGAAAGATGTATTGGAGTGTTCGTGTCTATGCCTAAACCCTGGGATCGCGAGATGAAGCGATTGTTTAGAAAAGCACCACGTGATATCGTGCAATGGCTTTTTCCTGGAGCAGAATTTCATGGCGTTGTATCAACCGAATTAGATGCGGAACCGATCTTCGCAGATCATCTATTTAATATTTCCCAAGATGGGAAACACTTTCTATTGCACCTTGAGTTTCAAAGTAGCCATGACCCGGATATGGCCCGGAGGTTGTGGAAATACAATGTACGTGCGACAATACAGTATGAACTTGCTGTCTGGTCGTGCGTAATCTATCTGAAAAAATGCAGTACGCTTCAAGAGCCTTTCCTTATAGTGAAGCTACCTGGTGGTAGATCCATCCATCAATTCGATTTTTCCATGATTCGATTATGGGAGGTGCCGACCAGGGAACTTAAAGAGAAAGGGCTTGCCGGATTGTTTCCTCTGCTGGTATTGACGCAAGAGGGTGCGAGACGAGAAGTAATTGAGGATGTCATTACAGGGTTACCGCCATCAGAGGAAGCATCAAAAGCTGATTTACTGGCGTTGACATTTGGATTAGCGTCGTTAGCATTTGACAATGAAGAAGACCAGCAATGGCTCATCAGGAGGTTCGCTATGTTGGATGATATCTTAATGGAGACACCTGCGTTCCAACACATCAGAAAAATGGCTCTTGAAGAAGGGCTTAAAGAGGGGCTGGAAAAGGGGCTTGAGAAAGGGCTTGAGAAAGGGCTTGAGAAAGGGCTGGAAAAGGGGCGAGAAGAAGGAAGACTGGAGGGGCTGCGTGAAGTCGCGCTCAGGGTTGTTCAAGTGCGTTTTCACGACCGCCGGCTCCAACAATTGGCGAAATTTCGGGCATCTCAAGTGGATGATCCAACAGTACTTGAGGACTTGATAACGAAGATCGCCCTTTCCCAGAGCGTCGAAGAAGCCCACAACATTCTTCTTGATGTATCCGATGCTGACGACGAGCAATTGGAGTAGCAACCAGCCAGATGACCCTTGCCTTCACCCTGGACATCTCCGGCAAGGGTCTTGCTGGATAAACTTAATCTTTGGGCACCGGGCGCCCATTGCGTTTAAAAAGTTCGCGCCAATCCTGCTCCTGCAGCTCGACATTAAACTTCTTTGCCGCCTTCTGGATGCGTTTCCAGGCTTCATCGCGTTCCTTGTTCGTCACTCCCTTAACCTGGTCGAATCGTGCCACAGCCTCTTGAACGTGGCGCGCATCTTCGAGCGGTTCTTTGCGTTCTTTCGGGAAAGCGAACTCTTTATCCGGCAGTTTTTCGCGCTCTTTGTTTGATAATTCGGCCATCGTTTGCTCCTTTTACAAGAATTTGTGAGCTATTTCACATCTTTTTACTTCCCTGTACTATATACTCAATAATGCACGGCAGCAAAATCCTGACGAGAACACCCGATGACCCTTGACAACCAAATGCAGGATTCCTGCGGAATGTTGATATCCGAAAGGGCAACGGCTGGAGAACCTGGTGATCTTTGGCAACCAGATCAGGAAATCCCTCTGCCCTGTAGGGCCAACCGCAGGCCTTACAGTCTTCTCCCGCAAGGAAAGCCCCTACCAGTACCAGCATATGTATGTAATACGTTTGAAAAAGGTCTCTTTAAGACAATGAATTGAAAAAAGCCGCCAATAAGCAAGCGGCAAAAGGAAAAAAGCATGAAAAAACTATGGCAAATGTTCTTCTTATCGATTGGTTTGTTCTTGCTGGTCTGTTCACAAGGGGATTTGGTACAGGCTGCTCCAGTAAGTAGTGGGAGCTGGAAGATCATTGCTAGCTCCAATCCTCCTGGTGACGATAGTCTGTTCGCGGTTGCTGCCATCTCTTTGAATGATGCCTGGGCGGTTGGCTCCTCCGGTCAGGATGGTCCTAGCCCTATGACATTAACGGAACACTTTAATGGCACGCAATGGAGCGTCATCCCAAGCCCCAACCCCGGCCCCAGCAGTAACAAGCTCTATAGCGTAGCTGCCACCACAATGAACGATGTCTGGGCCGTGGGGTACTCGTATAATAGTCCTCCCCAGACCTTGATCCTGCATTACGATGGCACGCAATGGAGTGTAATCGCCAGTCCATCTCCCGGATCATTCAACAACCAGTTACTGAGCGTGTCCGCCATCTCCGCTCATGATGCCTGGGCTGTAGGCTATGCCGCGAGCAATACGACGACCCAGGCATTGATCGAACACTACAATGGCAGTAGCTGGGAAGTTATTCCTGGCCCCGCGCTCAGCTCCTCGTATTATGAGCTGGATGCCGTAACCGCGCTCTCATCTACCAACGTCGTGGCTGTTGGAAGCTTTATCAATCAGCAAGGCAATTCACAGGCGTTGATTGAGCATTGGAACGGCTCGCGTTGGAAGGTGCTTTCCGGTCCAAATCCTGGTTCATCCAGCAGGCTGAATGGCGTGGTAGCCGTATCGTCCAGTGACATCTGGGCTGTGGGCGAATTTACCCCTCCACAAAGTAATGCAGCAACGCTGATCGAACACTTTGACGGCAACACCTGGCAGGTCGTCTCCAGCCCAAACCGGTCGGCTTTGAATTACAATGGCCTGGTGAGTGTGACTGCTCTTTCCGCCAGTGATGTCTGGGCTGTGGGTCAATCAGGCATTTCAAATGGAGATGCTCCACATGGCAGCTTCTCTCAGAGCCAGGTTTTTCCCCGCACCCTGATCGAGCACTTTGATGGGAGCAAGTGGCGCATTGCGGCCAGTCCAAACCTCGGTACGAGTGATACGCTTACAGGCGTCTCCAGCGTTTCCGGCACCGGCCATGCCTGGGCTGTAGGCTCCTACTATAATAGCGCGCCACCTGTGCAGACACTTACCGAGTTCTATGGCTAGCGGGCGGCTTTCTATTCCTTCAGATTGATTTCTGAGCAGTTCTCTACAGCGTACAATCAAACCGGCCATCCATTCTATCGAGTATTCCCCCGAAAGATGGAGAGCAGGATTGAACGATTGCTAAAAATCGTCCTATTCAGCACAGTTATGCTAAATAGGACGATTCGCGTCAGCACTATCCTCTATACAATGAGATCAGTTGACTGTAACAGTGTATCTGGTCGGAGTGCTACTACTGTTGCAAGCCGCTCACAACGCGCGCGTATTTCTCCGCCAGCGCCTGGGCCTGTTCGTTGGAAACGGACTCGGCCACCACGTGGAACAATGGGCGGTCGGCATCGGGCAGCACCAGCACCCATTCTTTGCCTAGATCGATCTTGATGCCGTCAATCGGCTTCGTGCGCCTGTCTCGATATTGCTCGCTCAGGATGCGCATCACCTTGCCCTTGCTTTCCCAGGGGCAATTCACCATGGTCCTGCTGATGTAGTAAGACGGCAGGTCATCGACTACCTCTGAAAGGCGCATCTCGAACGTCGCCAGCAACTCGAGTAACTTTATGACGGCGAGCATGCCATCGAAAGCAGGTTGCATGGCCGGGAAGACAAACCCTCCTGTACCATCACCGGCCAGCACCACACCTTCGCGTCCCGCGGCGCTCAATATCGCGTAGGTCTGCACGCGCGTATGCTGGATATGCCCTTCGTAGCGTTGCGCGATATGCTCTAACGCATTGGGAGCCGTCACCGGCGCCGCTACCGTCCCGCCGCGATATTTGCGCAAGAACAGGCTTGTCATCACGGCCAGCATCTTTGTCCCGTCCAGGATGCGGCCCCGATCATCGACTACCGAAAGCCGTTCGCCACCTGGGTCGATGCGTATGCCCATATCGTTGTTCAATGTCGCGGTAATCGTTGCCAGGCGTTGCAGGTCTTTCTCTATTTCTTCCATGGGACGCGAGAAACGCGATTCGTCCGTATTGTTATTCAGCACGATCACCTCGCAGCCAAGGCGATTGAAAAGCGCCGGCAGTATCTGCACGGTACTACCATTAGCGTAATCGACCACCAGTTGGAACCTGCGCTGCTGCACCAGCTGGGCATCAACGACTTTCGCTGTGCTGTCGATGTATGGATTGATGACATCTGAATTTTCCAGCACCTCGATTGATCCCAGGTCATCCAGGTACACGCGGCGGAAATCCTCCCGGAAGTAGAGATTTTCGATCTTGCGCTCGGTCGTCTTATTGATGTCAAGCCCATTCTGATCAAAGAACTTGATATCGACGATGCGCGGGTCATGCGGCGATAGCCGTACATGCACACCGCCAACCGCGTCGGTGGTACGCACAAAATAGCGCGCTACCGGTATCGGCACCTGGTTAATGTCATGTACATTAATCCCGGCAGAGGGTAAGCCCGCTACAATCGCGCGCTTGATCATGCGCGAGGTGCGATGCGATGAATCGCGGTTCAGGCAGACTGTAGAACCCTTGGGGAGAATTGCCCCATAAGCTGCCCCCAGCTTCGAGGCAAATTCAGGGGTAATATCGACATTGACCAGGCCCGTCACACCGAAGCGGCTGAACAGGCCGCGCCTCCCCTGCGACCCCCAGATGATGCTGCTATTGACCACAGCCCCGGATTCGATCTCCTTATCCGGCCAGATTTTCACGTTGGGCTGGATGATGGCCCCCTCCTGAACGATAGAGTTATCGCCGATGACCGAACCCTCAAACATAACCGCTTTACTCTTGATGTTCGTTGAGGAACCAACGATTGCTCCGCGCAGTTCGGCCCGTTCGCCAATGTACGAATTATTCCACACGATACTGCGATCTACCTGCGAGCGTTCGTCAAGGATGGTGTAGTGCCCAATCGTGCTTGGGCCATGCACGATTGCTCCCGATTTAATCTTGCAATCATGTGCCAGGTAGATTGGGCCATACAGTTGAGCATCTTCGTCGATTTCGACGCCTTCCTCGCACCAGATGTTCCCGCCCATGTTTTTCGCGGGTATCTCAACATCAACACGTCCCTGCAACACATCGGCATTGGCGCGCATATACTCAGGCAGGTTCCCCACATCGCACCAGTAGCCATTCGCGATATAGCCATAGATGGGATCGCCTTTATTCAGCATGAGGGGGAATAATTCCTGGCTAAAATCGTATTGTTTATTCTTCTCAAAATATGCAAAAATCTGTGGGTCCAGCACATAGATGCCGGTATTGATGGTATCGCTGAAAACCTCGCCCCAACTTGGTTTCTCCAGAAATTGCGTAATGTGTCCCTCTTCATTGGTAATAATCACGCCGTATTCCAATGGATTCGGTACATGGGCCAGCGTCAGTGTTGCCAGCGCCTTTTTCTCATGGTGATAGCGAATGATATCGGTCAGGTTGTAATCCGTCAGCGCATCGCCGCTGATGACCAGGAACGGCTCGGTCAACTGGTCCTCCGCGTTTTTCACGCTGCCGGCAGTACCCAGTGGCACATCTTCCCGTGAATAGGTAATGCGCATACCGAATTGAGATCCGTTGCCGAAATAGTCTTCGATACTGCTTGCCAGGTACTGGACGGTGACAATAACCTCGGTGATACCATGGCGCTTGAGTAGATGCAGAATATGTTCCATCACCGGTTTCCCGGCGATAGGTACCATTGGTTTAGGGCGTCGAATCGTCAGTGGACGTAGCCTCGATCCTTCCCCACCGGCCATAACAACCGCTTTCATAGAGGCCTCCTTGCATGTATGGTGAACCAGAAATAAAAACTCAGGAATATCAGAAAAATGAAGACGGCGCGGCTTGCCGCCTCGCCGTCTCAATTGTACAACAATGGTCAAATCAACTGCAAGTGAGCAAGAATACCTCACCCCATTGCAATCGGAGAAACTGGTTTCATCGCCAATCACTTATCCGGCCATGTTCGACAAGCCAGCGTACAAAACGATGATAATTCGTCTCTTCCGTGGCTTGCCTTTCTTCATACTCTTCGCGAAGTTGGATGAGCTTGCTGGCTTCTTCTACAGTAAAACCCTCGTCCAGGAGGGCGTCGATAAGCAGATCGATATACTGCTGCATATTTTTGGGTCCTCCTTTGCTTATTTACTTTAAAAGTGCGAACAAACCGTCTAACGAGTACAATCTTATACAGCATCCATGTGAAAGAGCAGGCACCCTTGCAATCGATTTGGATACTGATTAATTGACTGACCGAAACAGGAGTTCCGTAGGAGCTTCACTTCACCCAACCCTACCATCCAGTCGCTGATACCTCATTTTTGCTACCTACTATAGATAGTATAGCGTGAAAGCAAATTTTTTTAAAGAGGAAAACGAACAAACTGCGCTTAATTCATGCCCATGTCTCGTTGTGGATGTAGTGTTCGATCTCGGCATCGTTATCGTAGTAATAGCTCAGGGCATCGTAGACCTGTGCCAATGTCAGGCGATGAATATTAGCGATTTCCTCGGGGTCTTTTCCCGACTGGAACAGTAGAATGACATGGCGCACACCGGTGCGCGTTCCCTCGATAATAGGTTCCCCACCGTAAATAGCCGAATCACGAATAATATGTGGATGAGGTGTTCGTTCGATTGCCATGGTCCGCATGTCCTTTCTTCCTTTGTTTGTTTCTCCTAATCGTAGTGTAGTCTTAAAAAGCGTCCAGCGTCAATCTATGCTATTCCCTATCCCGAAATTCCTGGAAATTGCGTAGAAGAAGGTAAAAAACCCCTACCATATTTGCCTGTTTTCACAAAATATTCACAATGATGAGGTCGGCTTTATCCCAACTCACAAGCCAATTGACCGCACTTGCATGTCTGCTTGCTGTCAGTGAATTTTCATCAAAACCTTGACAGAAAACGAAATGCAATGTACAATAAACGCAACGAAAGGAGGTGGTGTGTAATGGACCAACGTAATCGCTGCACAGGCAGCGAGGTAATTTCCCACACCTTCCAGTTGAGAGGTGACCGGCGTTAAGCTGGTTTTCTGCCGCTGGTAGGTGAATTTCTTTCTCGACAGAGATTGAAAGACTTTATAATCCCTACCTGTGCAGCGTTCCCCAGAGTAATAGCAAAATCAGAATTGCCGTTACTCTGGGGTTTTTATCCACGATTTACTTCCCCTCCATTGCTTGCGCTGCAATAGGGCACCTTTTCCCGTCTCTATTTCCCTTGGTTTTTGTTAGCACTTACGCATATTTATAAATCTATACATAAAGAAGCAGGATTGTTGAACGTGCAGGGCGTTTCGCTCGCTTTAGGAACTCTTCAGCGTCATCTTACTACTCATTTGATCGGAGTTGGAGACCGGTTGGTCTATCTTCCAACCGTAGCATCAACAAATTCGTTGGCTATGCAGCTGGCTTTTGAAAGGCCAGACGAAGGGCTGGTGGTGCTTACTGATAATCAAACCGCTGGAAAAGGCAGGCAAGGTCACCGGTGGGTAGATGTGCCAGGATGGAATATCCTTTCTTCCACTGTACTGCGACCAGAATTCCCGCCTCACTTGCTCATAATGGTTGCTTCGCTTGCTGTCGTTGACGCGATCGCTGAAACCGCTCATATAGCTGCCACTATCAAATGGCCTAACGATGTTCTCATTGGAGAGCGAAAAGTTGCCGGTATTTTGATTGAAACCAGCCGTGATCCCTGGGGCCGCGTGGTTGCCGTCGTCGGAATAGGAATCAACGTCAACGGGCATATTCAGGATATGTCACAGAAGCTCTCTTCGCAGGCGTCTCTGCTGGTCAATGCAACCACCCTTGAGACAGAGTGCGGTCACCAGCTCAGCCGAGAGATTCTCCTGGCTCACCTGTTGCAGCATATTGAAAACGACTACCTTGCTTTGCAACAGGAAGCAGCAGGAACAAGTCCGGCGCAAATGCCAGCTTCTATGCCTTCCGCTCGGTTGCTTCGAGAGCGATGGAAAGGCCGATTATCAACCCTTGGACGCGCTATTACCGTCCGGCAAGGAGATTCCGTAATCAACGGGATCGCTGAGAATGTGGATGAGAATGGAGAGCTGTTACTCCGTAACCATTCAGGAGCATTGATCAGTATTACCTGGGGAACATTGGAGTATGCTGCCAGGTAAAACCTATCTTTAGAGATGGGCCTATAAGTTATGGTAGTGGAAGGAGCCCCTGCCATAGTAGAAGGGAAATATAGGAGATGGAGACACAGAACGTATTCCTAACAGATGACGGACGACAACGAGTACTCAATCAACTTGAGTTCCTGCGCACCGTGAGAAGGGCGGAAGTCGCTCAATATCTACATGATGCGAAGGAATCTGGCGATGTCATCGATAATGCCGCCTATGATGATGCAAAGAACGAGCAGGCCCGCCTGGAAGGGCGTATTATGGAGCTTGAGCAACTGCTGGCGAGGGCGATGCCGATCAGCAAGGTTGATACCGACGTCGTTTCGCTGGGGTCTGTTGTTCGCTTGCGCACCCCCGATGAGCGCGAGTATTGCTATACCATCGTGGGCGCTTTCGAGGCCAATCCGACTGCCGGCCGCATTTCCAATGAATCTCCGGTGGGTAAAGCACTGCTGGGCCATAGAGTAGGCGATCTGGTGATTGTATCTACGCCCGGCGGTGTGAAAGAATATACCATTATCTCCATCGAGTAACCCTCCCGGCTTTCTGGGCATACATTCGTAAACCATCGACCGACCTGTGGCTCACTTAAGGCAGCCGCAGGTCGGTTTTTGCTTTGAACAAGCTCACCCTGAACCTTTTGTATAGAGAGGATGCAAATTCCTGAAATCAATGTTACAATAGGTGGCACAATTCTGGCAAAGAAATGAGGTAACACATGGCCGAAGAACGTGAAATACGATTACAGCGCCTGCGCGAGTTGCGCGAGCGGGGCATCAACCCCTATCCCAACCGCGTTGAGCGCACGCACACTATCGCAGAAGTGCTGCGACATTTTGATGAATGGCAAGGACCCGAGGGTTCCTTTACCCTTGTTGGACGCATCCGTTCCATGCGCGACCAGGGCAAGATTACCTTCGCGCATATCGAAGATGGCACCGGACGCATCCAGGTCTTCTTCCGCATTAACGACATTGGAGAAGATGCCTATAATACCCTGAAATTACTGGATATTGGTGACTTCGTGCAGGTGAGCGGTTTCCTTTTCACCACAAAGAGAGGCGAGCGCACCCTGCATGTGCGCGATTTTCGCATCATCAGCAAGGGGTTGCGCCCATTACCCGAAAAGTATCATGGGCTTGAGGACGTGGAACTGCGCCAGCGCAAGCGTTACCTGGATTTGATCGCCAATGGCGAAGAGGCCAGGCAGGTCTTCATTATTCGCAGTCGCACGATCTCTGCCATGCGCCGTTACCTGGACGATCATGGCTTCATCGAGGTCGAAACCCCCATCCTGCAGCCCCTTTATGGTGGCGCTACCGCCCGTCCTTTCATCACACATCATAATGCCTTAGATCGTGATTTATATCTGCGTATCGCTGTAGAGCTATATCTCAAACGCTTAATTATTGGTGGCTTTGAGCGCGTCTATGAAATTGGCCGTGATTTTCGCAATGAGGGTATCGACCGCAGCCATAACCCTGAATTTACAATGATGGAATGCTATCAAGCCTATGCTGACTATAACGATATCATGGATCTGGTCGAGAATATGATTTGCTCTATCGCCCAGGAAGTAAAGGGCTCGCCGCGCATCACGTACCAGGGAACCGAAATTGATCTTACCCCTCCCTGGCCGCGCTATCGCCTGCTCGACGCCATCGAGGAGTTTACAGGCATCGACGTCAATCGCTTCCAGACAAGGGAAAGTCTGGCGACAGAGATGCGCAAGCATGGCTACGAAGCTGACCCCAAAGTTGGCCGCGGTCGCTTGATCGACGACCTCAAGAGCGCGATGTTCCGCAGCGGCATTCCGGTGTTGCGCCAGGCCCTGTTCCTGACCGATTATCCGCTGGATATCTCTCCCCTGGCCAAGCATCACCGCGAGATTCCAGGGATGGTCGAGCGCTTCCAGCCCTTCATCGGCGGCCTGGAAATGGGCAATGCCTTTACCGAATTGAATGATCCACTCGATCAACGCACTCGTTTCGAAGACCAGATGCGCCAGCGTGCCCAGGGCGACGATGAAGCCCAGGTGCTCGACGAAGATTACCTGGAGGCAATGGAGATTGGCATGCCCCCTACAGGCGGTCTAGGCATTGGCATCGACCGCCTGACCATGCTTCTTACCGATAAAGAGTCCATTCGCGACGTAATCCTGTTCCCGACGATGCGTAAGACAGCAGAAGAGCAATAGGAGCTTCCCTGGTAAGGGTCTGGCTTGGCAGGGTTTGCATCCCTTGGGAAGATAGATGTGGGGCCGGTTCGCCGTACACACCGCCGATTGATCGACCCCACGTCCATTACCACCGCACTTTATTAAAGCGCATCATCTTTTGCAAAAAAGCGGTTCATGGCTTCCTCAACTTCAAATAAGCCCGCAGCGCCAGCGCTAACCCTGACCCGCCTAGCAGGTAGCCTCCCAGCACATCACTTACCCAATGGTCACCCAGGTAAACGCGCGAAGGGCCAACAAGGATTATAATCACGGCCGGGACAGCTAACACAATTTTCTGCGCCCTGCCTTTCAAGTGTAGAAGGCCCAGGGCAAATAGCCATCCCCAAAAAGTGACCGATGATGCCACATTCCCACTGGGAAAACTCTTACCGCCCGCTCTTTTATAGACGCGCACAAGCGCCGGATTGGGGCGAGGACGGCCAACAAAATGTTTTATCGTCAATTTGATTATCTCGTTCAGGAAAGAGTTTGCCGCGAATACGACCACAGCTAAACGCAGGTGCTTCTTCCAGAAAAAAAGCGAAACTGGAACCTGAATCGGCATCATGATCTTGGGGCTACTGATATAACTACATATCAGCGCCGCATAGTGTAAGAAACGAGAATCCTTTTTTTGTAAAATATGCGTAATCCTCAAGTCCTGCACAGAAACTAAATGCTTACGAACCCACGCTGCTAGCAGGCCAAGGAGTGTAAGCTGTAAACTGGCCAGTGCCACCACTAATGCATCGGTCTTTCCAAAAACAAGATTCGAGGTGCGAACCTCAGAACCGATGCTTTTCAATACTTCAACAGGCTCTTGCCGAATTGCTTCAGCTTGTATACCGGGAATTATGCTTTTCATACCACCTCCAGGGGTCTAAACCTATCTATTTAGATACTAATAGCACGTTATAGATAGGCTTTTTGTTTCTGTAAAATCCTTGACAATATCCCTGTCTAATGCTATAGTTGCATGTGTCAGCAAGGGCGCTTAGCTCAGTGGAAGAGCGCTTCGTTCACACCGAAGAGGCCACTGGTTCGAGCCCAGTAGCGCCCACTTTTATCCCCCGCTGCTTGCTTCTCTTGACTATCTCCATTTCGCCAACTACACTACGTAACAAGAGCTTTCACTCGCAAGCACATTGTCCTTCGTACATTGAACCAGGCAAACACCTATCAACCCCGGCGCCGGCATATAGCTGGATGGAAGAGTCCGGTATGGCTGAAGACCTTGGAATACAACGCCAACAGATGATAGAAGCACTCCGCAAGTCAGGTGTGCATGATGAACGTCTTCTCTCCGTTATCGCAAGCACACCACGCGAGCTATTTGTCGATGAGGCGCAAGCTCGTCTCGCGTATGAAGACCGCGCATTGCCCATTGCCATGGGCCAGACAATCTCTCAACCCTTGATGGTCGCTTTAATGACACAGGCCCTGCAACTGCGTGGCCATGAGCGTGTGCTGGAAATCGGCACCGGCTCTGGCTACCAGACGGCTATCCTGGCTCAGTTGGCAGCCCATATCTACAGCGTCGAGCGTTTCCCGCAGCTTGCTTATACGGCAGCTAAGCGCCTATCGCAGCTTGGAGTGCAAAACGTGTCTATCTTTGTTGGTGATGGTTCATTAGGCCGGCCCGAATCAGCACCCTATGATCGCATTCTAGTCACCGCAGCTGCCCCGGAAATCCCTATGCACCTTTTGGCTCAGCTTGTGAACTGGGGGATCTTAGTAATACCTGTCGGCAGCCAGGAACGCCAGGAATTACTCGTCGTCCACCATGCACCCTGGGGCCCGGAGATACGCTCGTTAGGGACCTGCGTCTTTGTCCCTCTAGTCGGGGCAAAAGGCTGGAATAAGTAAATGTACAGTTGCTGATTGGTAAAAAAAAGTTATAATATAAGTAAGCGAAACTGTTTGCTCTCCAGGCTACGATGCACTCAGTGCAAGGAGAATTGACATGCCAACATCGATGACCGGCATTCATATCACAAATATTCTGGGGTTTATAGCTTTCCTGCTGGTATGGATTGTGCTGTGCGAGGTCGCCAAAATGCTGGTCCTATTGTTGCGCAATGACCCCTTGATTGGTTGGGGCATCGGCCCCCTGGGAATCTCGACCCTCTTTCTTTCCGAACCATCCGCCGCCTACATCATATTCAGGGCCCTGTTTCCCGCGCTCGTCTCAGGCTGCATACTCTACTTCGGCCTGTTCACCACATTTCCTGAGCCGGTCGTGATTCCGCACCACCCCTTTATCGAAATTCTCGTAGTTGCTGTCGGCGTGCTGCTGACCAGTACCGGGGATTTCCTGGATGCTCTGCGTGATATACGCTATCCTTTGTGGGGCGAGGCTCGTATCCTGCGTACCCTGCAATCTATGCGCGCGAGCTGGGCCACCATCCACTTCACTGCATTCGGTCTCTCCTACCTGCGCGACCACTTTCATTCCACGCCGACCGATATATTGCAGGCCTTCTAAGTTTGTTCCCAGCAATTAACCTAACTGCAACGTACTGGTCTTTGGAGCCCTTGGCAATGTAAAGTAAAAAGTGCTTCCCGCGCCTTGATTGCTCGAGAGCCAGATGCGCCCGCCGTGAGCCTCGACAATCGCGCGCGCGACAAACAGGCCCAGGCCGATGCCCGAATATTGCCGGCTGGCCGTATTGCGCACACGATAGAAACGCTCAAAAATGTGATCGAAATACTCCGGACTCACACCAATGCCCTCATCGATCACGCTGATCAGGTATTCGTTATTTTGCTCTTCCAATTTGACCGTTACCTGCCGGCCCTGCGGTGAGAACTTCACCGCATTATCCAGGATATTGCCGACAACCTGGCTAATACGGGCCTGATCGGCCACCACTTTGCTATCAAGCACCTGGATATCAAGGTAAATAGTATGCTGCTCCGCGCTTACCTGGGCCTGTCGCACGCGCTCTGACAACAAATCGGCAAGGTGGAAGTTGGAATATTGCAGGTGCAGCTCCCCCCATTGTACTCGTGAAAGATCGAGCAGATCATTCACCAACCGCTCGAGATGCTCGGTCTGGCTCTGCACAATATGCAGGCTGCGCAGGTCATAGCTTTCCGGCGGCTCAGCCAGTGAACCCGACTTCTTCTGTACCTGCCGCACCTCGCGTAAGCGTCGCTCGATGCGCCGCATTAGGTGCTGCGTGTAACCCTTGATGGCCGTTAATGGCGTGCGTAGCTCGTGTGAAACAACCGAGACAAACTCGTCCTTCAGTTTTTCGATCTGCTTATGATAGGTAATATCGTTTAGAACGGCCACCACACCCACAGGACGTATAGGAGAGACACTTGCATCGTGCAACGGCGCGGCGCTGATACTCAGCGTGAGCGGAACATTCTCCCCACTGATACCGGCGATCAACTCTCGATTCATCACCGTATTGCCTATCAAGGCCTGTTCAACAATTCCGGCCAGGTCAGATAACCAGCTCACGTTACTGCTGGCGGCCAGTTCGCGTAATGAGGTTGGAGTTTCCTGCTCTACATCTATTTGCGTCTGCGCAAACAATTCACGGGCCGAGCGATTCAAGGAAGTGATTGTACCCCTCGCATCGGTAATCAGCAATCCTTCCGCCATACTGCTGATAATGCGCTCGAGGCGATGACGTTCCAATTCCGCCGAGTGCCAGAGCGCCATCTCGCGTTCGTGCAGGCGCACATTCTCCAGGGCGACAGCAGCATAATCGGCAATCATCGTCGTGAGTTGTAGCAGATCTCTATCGAAAGCGCCCTCGCGCTCGTCAAAGAGGCTCAGCATGCCAATGATACGATTCTCCACGGTCAGGGGAATAGTGAGGGAATCACCGACGCTACTTGCTACGTGCGCAGCATCGGCATGTAAGGAGCTAAATTCATCCGGCGCATCCAGGTCGGCAACTGCGGCCAGTTCAGGGGCCGACACCTTTGGAAAATCGATCACACTGGCGGCACGTGCGAGCTTGGCAAAAATTTCTTGTAAAAATGTGCTGCTGAGGGGGTAACGAGGAATGATGGAGAGTTCTATCGGGTCGCCTTTTAACAGGATGGAACAGGCCGAGAAACTGTAGAGTTCTTGTAAAGTGGCAAGGAGCGCACGATGAACCTGAAACCGATCAATCGCCGCGACAAAACGCTTCCCAATGGTATTGAGAAATTCCATCTGGTGACGAAGAGCGCTGAGCCGATCCTCATCTTGTTCAATGAGGGGGTGATACGCGCTTTCCGTTACCCTCGATTCTGGCTGCACGCTGCTCTCCCAATCCCTTTATCAAGGTAACTGCCTCAACTGGCGCCTCACCTCGTCATGAAGTGGCGGCACGATCAGATCCCCGGTCAGTTCTTGTAAACCGGCAAAGCATTCCTGCAATAGCGCATCCATACCGGCTGCAAGTTCCATAGGTGTGACACTGCTTAACTGCTCGCGCACTATCGCGGGAACAACTTCAGTATACGGCATCTTTTCCAGGAAATGCAAAAAAGGGTAATTGCCGGCCACTCGTCTCGCGGCGCCCTGCACCAGCACACGCGTGGTTGCTTTCCCTAAAAAAGGTGTGACGCGATCATCAATGAGTTGGATAGCCTTTAGATATGCCTCAGTAACTTGCTCATGGGAGAGGGAAGAAGGGTTATCGGACATATTTGGCATATACATCGTTGCCTCTCCCTTCACTGCTTCGGCGAACTCTCTTACTCCCTATTATAACATAGTTCCCTAGCAGATTGTAAGTGGATAACCGACCAGTAATTACAAATTATGCAAATGTAGCAGGTAATACCATACCTTCGAATAACATTTACAAACATTTGCGCTTATATTGTAACACAAATGTTTGGTAGGTCCCCTCTAATGGTAGCAACGATCTATGCCTCACATTGTAACCCACCGGCTCAGCAGTGATTGCCCCTGTCCCATCTGGCGCCGCTCGCAAATATCATTACATTTCATGCACCAAAAAGTACTAATCGGATGAGCATAGAAAAAGGGATGAACTCTCAGCTTGCGTTCATCCCTTGCTACTTCATAAAAAGGTTCTATTGTGCTCTCATGGAACCAGCCTGAAGAGACGTGCCAGCCACAGCCGGAATCCCCTCAACGCCGGTTTATTATTAGCAGCGCCGTAATTCGCTGCTATATCAAGTAAACGCTGGCGACCTGCTTCTTTACGTGCCCTTTCCTCTTCTGCCGCTTCCTGGATCGCGTAACGTTCGCGCTGCTCTTCAATAGCATGCTCAAAATGATCAAGACGAATCTGGAAAAGCGATGTTGAGGCTTGACCAGGCGTATTTTGTGCCTGCGATACTGTATCATCCGCAGGCACAGCGGTAGCAGTATCTCCATTGTTCATATGTGCCGTTCCGTTAGTTGCAGTCTCGCCGCTCGCAGTCACCGGCTCCCCTATTTCTGTGACCTGCACGTGACCGGCGGTCAGCTTCGGAGCAATCCACTCGCGCAATGCCAGTAGCGAGGCGCGCCGGCAGATCGCTTCGATATCCGCGCCACTACGTCCCCCGGTCATGCTGGCCAGCTTTTCCATCGTGATATCTGGAGCCAGAGGACGACCGCGTGTATGAACGGCGAAAATGGCCGCCCGTTCGATTTCATTAGGATACTCAAGCTCAACCACAAGATCAAAGCGACCGGGCCGCAGTAAGGCCGGATCGATCAGTTCAGGACGGTTGGTAGCCGCCACCACGATCACGCCGGTGCGCCCTTCGATGCCATCCATTTCAGTGAGCAGCTGCGCGATGACCCTGTCACCGACATGACCATCTATATCACCGCCGCGGCGTGGCGCAAGCGAGTCAAGTTCATCAAAGAACACAATACAGGGCGCGGCCTGTTTCGCGCGCCGGAAGATTTCGCGTATGCCTTTTTCCGATTCGCCGACCCACTTTGAAAGCAGTTCCGGCCCCTTAATCGAGATGAAGCTCGCTTCGCATTGATTAGCAATTGCCCGCGCGATCAACGTTTTGCCCGACCCGGGAGGTCCTGATAGCAGCACGCCGCGTGGAGGCTCAACCCTGGCATGGCTATATATTTCCGGGAAGCGCAAAGGCCATTCTACACCCTCCGTCAACAATGTTTTCACCTTCTCCAGGCCGCCAATGTCATCCCAGGACGTTTCGCTGACCTCGACATACACCTCACGCGTCGTTGATGGCTCAACTTCGCGCAATGCTACCTGAAAATCGGCCATCGTTATATTCAGGTTTACCAACGTCTCATAGGGGATATATCCACGCTGGTAATCGATATGGGGAAGGACACGACGTAGCGCGATCATGGCCGCCTCGCGACACAATGCTTCCAGGTCTGCTCCAACGAAGCCAGGCGTCAATTGTGCCAGGCGCGCAAAGTCGATATCATTCGCCAGCGCCGCGTCGCGACTATGAATCTGCAATATCTCCATGCGCCCGCGTACATCAGGCACGCGCAGGGAGATTTCGCGGTCGAAACGACCGGGACGGCGTAGCGCCGGGTCGAGCGCATTAGGCTGGTTGGTAGCTCCAATCAGCACCACCTGGCCGCGTGAAGCCAGCCCATCCATTAATGCCAGCAATTGCCCCACGATACGCCGTTCAACCTCGCCGCCCGTCTCGGCACGTTTGGGAGCCAGCGCGTCCAGCTCATCGATAAAGATAATGCTGGGCGCGCGTCTTTGCGCTTCCTGGAAGACCGAACGTAGCCGCGATTCGCTTTCCCCGTAGAATTTGTTCATGATTTCAGGGCCATTAATGACGAAAAATGCCGCATTCGTCTCAGAGGCGACGGCCCGTGCGATCAATGTCTTACCGGTGCCGGGAGGCCCATATAGCAGCACGCCTTTCGGTGGCTCGACGCCCAGCCGGTCGAAAACGGCAGGATATTTCAGCGGCAATTCGATCATCTCGCGGATGCGCTGTAATTCCTTGCCCAACCCGCCGATATCCTCATAGCTCACTCGCCCAAGACCACCGGGGCGTGTCGCCCCACGTGCCTGCGCTCGTACAACGGTGCCCGCATGCACCAGTACCGCTTCCGTGTCGGTCACCATCTGAGGTTGAACAGGAGGCACAAGGTTTTCCAGTTCCCCCGTGTTGCGCTTTTGGATAGTATAGCTGGGAGTGGCAGGCGTGGTACTGATGATCAAAAATTCGCGCGGCGCGGCCCCCGGCGTACCCACGCGCAGTAAATCACCGATAGTCACAGGGAGACCCACCAGGTATCGAGCAATATATTGCAACTCGCTTTCCTGAATGGGAGCGCCACTGGTCAATGGGAGCAGCGTTATTTTTTCAGCATTGCTGACCCGTGCCTTACGAACGCTAACACGCTCACCCAATCCCGACGCGCTATTCTGCCGTACCTGGCTATCCATCTGAATAGACTGCTTGCCACGATCTATAGTGCTGTTGGGGAGAACTTTGGCCGCCGTTGTGCGCGCCCCGGTAATCAGCACGATATCCCCAGGCTGGCAGCCAAGGCGCTCAATATCATTCGGGTCCACACGCGCGACGCCTCGTCCAACCTGAAAGCCCTCGACGACGACTAGTTGTAGCGTACTTGCATTTCCGCCCGGCTGGTTTCCTGAATTCTGCTGGCTGTTGTTATTTGGAGCTACAGTCGTATTGTCCGCAACATTCTCCGGTGGGAGTTTGCTGGTCGTTCTGCCCGTGTGCGGAGTGTCTCCCACGTTTCGAAATTCCTCCATGAGCCTTCTCTCTTCCGAATTTTTGATGAAGTGATGATACCTTCTCTTAGACTATCACATGTACGAGAGGCGAGGGGAAAAGTTGAAGCTCCTGATTGTATCCTATTACGGCCAAAACGCCAAAAACATATGGGGTCCGATATTATCGTTTCGCATTCCACAACGTCGTTCTGGCGTCAGCACTCGAAGTGCGACCGGCCTCTATCATCGTGCGCCGTAAAAAGTAGCCCCCCACTAAAACCAGCAGCGATATGGCAATCCCTCTAGCATTTCTGGTCTTTCCCGGACGACGCTGCAACAGCGCAAGCGTCGTGAGCAGCCAGGGCAAAGCCAATCCGCTTCCAAATACAAACCGCCAGAATGTCATTCCATGTTGTGCAGGAGCGGTACCGACCAGGGGACGAGCCGCTCGCCCACCTCCTCGTAAGAAAGCGAACAACGCAGTCATCTCGACAAGCAAAGCCGCCCATTCAAAACGCTCGAGTTTGTGTAGGGCCTGAGCTGGAGTTCCCGCCAGTCGCAGCACCAGCGAGATCAATGCACTGCTCGTTGAAATAGCAGACGAGAGAAAAACTGCCCCCAGCACTTTACTGCGCGACCAGAGTGGAATGCTTGTCGCCGTCAACAGCACGCCGGTGTAACCACCCAGAAACAGGCCAAAAGCCGTTCCGGGCAGCGCAATCAATCGCTGCGGCAGTGCCGCCAGCATGCGAGCGCCCCACCAGCGTCCCAGTACTCCATCCCTTGCGGCCTGAATGACGGCCGTAACCCCGCTGAATAACGAGAAACTCAACAGGCCCCATGTGCCCATCGACATCGGTGATTTAACCTTGAAAATGCGCAGCATGTGCAGAAACCGCTCAGGCCTGCCCAGGTCTTTGATGAGCAAGATAGGACAGGGAATCAAGGCCAGCAATGAAAGATAATAGCCCGCGCGCGCAATAGCCCGGTCATCCTGTCCGCCAAAAAGTGATACAAGGCTGGCAATCACATAGTTGCCCGCCGCCAATCCCCCAAAAAAGAAATACCAGATAATCTCCCAGCGCCACAGAGGCGCTTTCAATACGGGATAATCATAGTAGGATGGCTCTTCTAGCTCCTGCTCTATGTCAGGCTTATACCCCGTCGTCAACGTTGCCAGCCGCTCGGCCAGGTCAGTAAGCGCGAGACGTTCGCGCACAAATTGCAAGGGCATGCCTGTCCTCAACTGCGACCCAATTGGCACCCGTGTTTCTTGCATTGCAAAAACCTCCCTATTTACTCCTTAAAGAATAAAATACCGAGCAGCCCTAATACCATTGCCGCCACAATCGTCCAGAATGAGGCCGGTGCGACATTATTTGATGGCCGGGCCGGGTTCTCCGGCAGATTGTACACCTCCGGCGCATCCAGCAGCAAAAAGAACGCGTGCAGCCCACCCTCAAGAATATCATCATCGACACCATACAGGCGCGCCTCAGCAACGCCGCGCCTGTGTAAATCTCCCAGCCGTTCGCGCGCCCGCGCCTTCAGTTGATCGACCTCGCCAAATTGAATCGAGCCGGTCGGACAGGCCTTGGCGCAGGCCGGTTTCATATCATCTTTCAGGCGATCATAACAAAGCGTGCATTTATGGGCCATGCGATCACCCTCCTCGTCACGCGCAATAACGCCGAACGGACAGGCAACCACGCAATAACCACAGCCATTACAAATGTCTTGCTGGACATAAACTGTGTCGAACTCCGTACGAATAATCGCTCCTGTAGGGCATGCTTCCTGGCAGGGCGCATTCGCACAGTGCTTGCACACGTCGCTATGCATCAACCAGCGCTCGGAATTGAAAAAAGGAAGCGCCGTTCCTGGTGGCACAAATGGGATAATTCCCTCGCTGCGCGCCTCCTCAATGCGGTCACGCAGGTCTTCCACATTGTGTCCATTCTGGAATCCAGCGCCAACGTGTTCAATGAACTGCACGTGTCGCCAGGTACGCGCGCTCAACTGGCCGGTATTATCGTAGCTCGTACCTCTCCAGTCGGGCGCCTCCGCCGGTAACTGGTTCCACTGCTTGCAGGCCACCTCGCAGGCCTTACAGCCAATGCACAGGCTGGTATCGGTAAAGAAGCCCATAGCAGGCTGGGGCGGTAATGGAGCTTCTTTATTGCCCACCAGGGAAGATAGCCTCATCTGTAATGGCATTCCTCGTGTTTGCTTCGCTTCAGAAGATTCGATAGCCATACAATCCTCCATTTTCATGCCAGCCGGCCTGAGCGCACATTGCACATGAACGCCTTTGCCTCTTCGATACTCACATTTGGCTCCAATACCATATGAGCCAGGTCATTCGTAATGCTGCCCGTCACCTTGCCCTGGAAGCCCCAGTGAAACGGCAAACCGATTTGATGTACCACGCGTCCCTTAATGCGCAATGGCCGCATGCGCCGTGTCACCATCGCTCGTGCCTCGATCTCGCCACGCGGCGTGCTGATGATGATCCACTCTCCATGGCGAATCTTCCGTTCGGCGGCCAGTTCCGGGCTTAGCTCCGCGAAAAGAGATGGCTGCAGCGCGTTGAGCCAGGGCATCCAGCGCGTCATCGGACCGCTCACATGATGTTCCGTCAGCCGGTAAGTGGTAATTACAATCGGATAGCGTTCATCTCCTACCGGAGCGAGGGGATTATCAGGCCGGTCCTGGAAGTACTTTGCCGCGGGATTGCTCTGCTGGCTATATAACGCATTTGTTACCGGAGCCTCTACCGCTTCATAGTGGGCAGGTAAAGGTCCATCCTTGAGTCCCTTTGGCGCAAATAGCCAGCCCTTACCATCCGGCTTCATAATGAACGGATCGCTGCCCGAATGTGCATCTATCCCGACTCCATCTGGAGGGGGTGTATAGCTCGGTGGTTTGTTCACGGGGAAATCAGGAACATCCACCCCGGTCCATTTCTGTTGCTCCTCGTCCCACCAGACATACTTCTTGCGTTCCGACCACGGCCGTCCCTGCGGGTCAGCAGAGGCGCGATTATAGAGGATACGCCGGTTGGCGGGCCATGCAAATCCCCATTGCAGGAACGTATATCCCTCCGGGTTGCGCGAAGCCGCCCGGTTATTGCCGGGTTCCGGGTACACACCGCTATAGATCCACGAGCCACAGGCCGTACTACCATCACTTTTTAGCACCGTAAAATTCGGCACGTGTGGGGCATCGCGCAGCGTGTATCTTCGCCCGTTACTATCATCCTTGCTTTCTGGCGGCAGCACGTAATAGCCGTTAATCTCTTTCAGTACTAACAGCACATCCGGCTCATCGGTAATGCGCGATCCCGGTTCAGGCTCCGTTCGTTCATAGTCCCATGTCAATGCCTGCAGCGCTCGATCTCCAGGCTCCTTGCTCTCGGCATACAGCTCTTTCAAACGCTTGCCCAGGTGGTAGACAAACCATAGATCAGAGCGGGCATCCAGCGGCGGATCAACGGCCTTATCGCGCCATTGCAGCAGGCGCTGCGTGTTGGTGAAGCTACCCTCTTTTTCCGTCGAAGCGGCGGCAGGCAGTAGAAACACCTCCGTCTTAATCTTGCTCGAATCCACCGGTTCCGTCTCCGGCCCAAATCCAGGTTGCTTGTACCAGAATGCCGCCGATTCGACTTCATACAGGTCGCGCACCACCATCCAGTCCAGTTGTTCAAGCGCCTTGCGCTGCATGCGCGCGTTCGTGCTGCCCGCCGCGGGGTTCTGCCCGAACAACAAATAGCCCTTGACCTTGCCATCCAGCATCGCATAGCTCGTGGGCAGGTGTGAATGGTCGCCGGTAATCTTGGGCAGCCAGCGATACACGCAATTGCCGTCTTCCTCGTTGGCAGCATCTCCATACCATGCCTGTAACAGGCTGCGAATATAAGCCGGAGTGTTTGACCACCAGCCCAGCTTCTGCCCTGTGCTGTCGATATATTCCTGCAAGGTCTGCTGCGACTGTACATTTGAGGGTGTATCCCTCTTCTCGCCCCATGTGGTTGCATCAGGAGAATGTTCAGCGCGTGGCTGCGGCTGCACGAATGCTGCTGGCTGTGGCATGTAACCGGCCAGTAGATCGTACAAAGTCGGCACATCCGTCGAACCCTGGATCGAGGCATGCCCGCGCAAGGCCATGATACCACCACCAGGGCGACCAATATTGCCCAGCAGCAGTTGCAGCATTGCCGCCGCGCGAATGATCTGTACACCTTTCGATTGCTGCGTCCAGCCAACCGCGTAGCAGATGGCCGAAGTGCGTTCGCGCCCCGAGTTCTCGATCAGCGTCTGCGCAACCTTCAACCATTCCTCGCGTGGTACTCCACACACCTCCTCCACCATCTCCGGCGTGTAGCGAGCAAAGTGGCGCCGCATAATCTGGAAAACGCATCTTGGGTGCTGCAATGTAGGGTCGGTTAAAGGCCTCCCATGCTCATCGTACTGATAGTCCCAGCTGCTCTGGTCGGCATAAGTGCCCGTCTCGGGGTCATAACCGGAGAAGAGGCCATCCAGGTCCTCTGTATCGCGGTAATCCTCACGAATCAGCGTCGCCGCGTTCGTATAATTCACCACATACTCATGAAAATAGCCACCGTTTTCAAGCAGGTGACGAATAATCGCACCGAGGAATACGATATCGCTGCCTGCGCGCGTCGCGACATACAGATTGGCCAGCGCCGATGTACGCGAGTAATGCGGGTCCACGTGTATCACCTTCGCCCCGCGTTCCTTCGCTTTCACGACATTTGCGAAAGCTACAGGATGCGCCTCCGCCATGTTGCTGCCCATAATCAGAATAGCATCGCTATTCACCAGGTCCTGTGGAAAGGTCGTAGCACCGCCACGTCCAAGCGATGTACCCAGACCGGGTACCGTCGAACTGTGTCATATACGGGCCTGGTTCTCAATCGAGACAATCCCCAATCCGCCGCTGAAGAGCTTCTTCATTAAATAATTCTCTTCAACATCCAGCGTGGCCCCGCCGAGCGATGCGATGCCCAGCGTATGATTCACCTCGCGACCATCGGGCAGGCGCTCCACAAACGTCTCATCGCGCGTCTTTTTGATGCGCTGCGCAATCTGCTCCATCGCCCAATCCAGCGACTTTACCTCCCAGTGATCGCTGTACGGCGCGCGATAAAGCACCTGTTTCAAACGACTCGGATTGACTGTGTACTGGAAGGTCGCCGATCCTTTCGGGCAGAGCGTCCCATGATTAATCGGACTATCGGGATTGCCTTCAATATCAATCACCTCACCATCCTTCACGTACACATTCAAGCTGCAGCCTACCGCACAGTATGGGCACACGCTCTTCACCACCTTCGCATCTTGTATGCGAGGAGCTTTTGTCCGGCTCTCGCTGCTGAAAGGTTGTGTTCTGGAGCCGATCTGCATTACCTCGGAGACAGCATTTTGTACGGGTTTGGGTAGCATTGAAATCTCTTGCATAGTCCTCTTCTTTCTCTCTTGCGGCCGTCTAACTCCTCCTCCGCATGGGGCGTAGGGACAGGATACGATTGCTCCAACCAGATGACGGCGCAGCCGTAGTCGCGAGGTAGAGTGCGGATTGATCCGGCTCGCCGGCGTTTCCGGTCGGAATAAGATCATTGAGATCGCATCCGGAGGATGTCCGCTGGTAAAAGTAAAGGTGGCTAAAGTCCTTTATGGTAATATTTTACCACCTTTCGTCCATGATAGCCTCTGGTAATTCCCCCAGAGAAGGCGAGGATTCTTCGCTTCACTCAGAATGACAGGCCCCGGACTGTCCAGACCCGCCCGGGGCCTGTCATTCTGAGTGAAGCGAAGAATCCCCCGTGCGAAGTTGTGCAATGGCCCCGCCTTCCGTTATCCAGACTACTTCTAGGGAATCACCCGTAAAGCCTCTCATTGCGCCTCGTGACCCCTATCCATCTATCGCAATCCATCATTTGCTATGAAAATTTCCGTTTGACAAAAATCAACTAAACAATAGTCTTGATTACTTGTAGGGTTTGATATATACTTCCCAAAAGCCAATGTTTTGACACACTTAAATGTGCTCTGGCACACAATGAAGTACGCCAGCTAATTTTAATATGCAAGTCCACTCTTTCCGTCCTGCCAGAGTGCTTTGCAATGACCGCGTTGAGTGCGGATTGATCCGGCACGTGGGCGTTTCCGGTCGGCATAAGATCATTGAGATCAATATGCCGGCGTCGACTTGCCGGGAAGGAATCAGGTAGGACGGCCAGGTGCCTTTGTCTGGGGCAAAGGTCAGGTATATCAATCGTGCATCCACAGCAATAGAAGGGGCTGACGACAATCCATGCAACCACTGAAACAAGATAACCGGGAACAGAAAGTTCCTGATCCGGGCCGGCCCACACCAAAAACAGCTAAGAAAAGACCCGGCTGGCTTCGTTTTGGCCTTCCTGCAATGCTCCTATTTGTAGGAATGATGATAGTTACGGCCATAGCGATTCGTGTCGTAGTCGGCAATGGCGGCCAGGCGAATACATTGGATGAACCAATTAGCTACGTGTTGAACCTCGCCGATCAGCATGCACTCCAATCCGTCACTATTAGTGGCGATGATATTTACGCTACCGCTAAAAATGGCCAGCAGTATCATGCCGTAAAAGAAGACGGGCAATCTGTTACGGAAACTTTCCGTCATGATGGAGCCACGGTTACCGTAGACAATGGGCAGCCCAATGCCTGGGTTCAGGGCGTCATAGATGTTGTCTTCGTTGCACTTATTGCCGGCGTGCTGCTCTTCTTCTTGCGTCGTGGTGGATTGGGTGGCCAGCTCGGCACTTTTGCCCGCTCGAAAGCCAGGCGCTTCAATGAAACGCATCCTACCGTTCTCTTTAAGGATGTTGCCGGCGTCGATGAAGCCAAGACCGAGCTGCAGGAGATCGTTGAGTTCCTCAAATATCCCGAACGCTTTACTGCCATGGGAGCTCGTATCCCCAAAGGCGTCTTGCTCGTCGGAGCGCCCGGCACCGGCAAAACCCTCATCTCCCGTGCCGTCGCGGGCGAGGCCAATGTCGCTTTCTATAGCATCAGCGGCTCCGAATTTGTCGAAATGTTCGTCGGCGTTGGCGCATCGCGTGTTCGTGACCTCTTCAAAGAGGCCAAAGAACATACGCCCTGCATCGTCTTCATCGACGAAATCGACGCCGTAGGTCGCCAGCGTAACAACACCGGCACCGGTGGCAACGACGAGCGCGAGCAAACCCTCAACCAGCTCCTTGTTGAAATGGACGGCTTCGATAAACAAACCAACATCGTCGTCATTGCTGCTACCAACCGTCCCGATGTACTCGACCCCGCTCTCCTGCGCCCCGGGCGCTTTGATCGCCAGGTCATGCTTGATAAACCCGATATTCGCGGGCGTCTCGCCATTCTCGAAGTCCATGCCCAGGGCAAACCTTTTGCCGAAGACGTTACCCTCACCGGCCTCGCGCGTCAGACTGTCGGCTTCTCCGGCGCCGACCTCGCCAACCTGCTCAACGAGGCCGCCTTACTCGCCGCCAGGCGCGGCCAGGGCGTTATCTGCAAGCCGGAACTCGATGAGGCTATCCTGCGCGTCATGGCCGGACCCGAACGCAAGAGCCGCGTGATTACCGAGGCTGAGAAAGCCATCATCGCCTATCACGAAGTTGGCCATGCTATCGTCATGCGCTCCATTCCAGGCGCCGACCCCGTCCAGAAGGTGACCGCTATCGCGCGTGGTATGGCCCTCGGCATCACCGTCCAGGCCCCCAGCGAAGACCGTTATCTCATGCGTCGTTCCGAACTGCTCGCCAAAATGGCCGGTGCCATGGGTGGGCGTGCCGCCGAAGAAATCATCTTTGGCGATATCACCACCGGCGCCAGCCAGGATATCGAATACGTCACCAACATTGCGCGCCGCATGGTCTGCGAATTTGGCATGAGTCCATTGGGCAACGTCGCCATCAAAAAAGATGCCGATGGCTCCGCTATGATTAGCGCCGAGACCGCCATGAAGATCGATAAAGAAATCTCTTTCCTCGTCGATCAGGCCTATGAAACGGCCCTCAACATCCTGCGCGAGAAAAAAGACAAATTGATCGAGATCGCTGAACATCTCATCGAGGTCGAAACTATCGACGGTTCAGAGCTCGATGCCATGCTCTTCGCCGCGTAATTTCTATGACACGTACATTTATTGCGCTTGAATTAGATGAATCCCTGCGGCATTTCCTGGGCCAGGTGATTGACCGCCTGGCCCGCCAGCTGCCTGCTGTGCGCTGGGTCGACCCCGCGGGGATTCATCTCACCCTCGCCTTTCTAGGTGAGCTTTCGGATGAACAATTGGCGGCAGCTGAACAGGCTGCCGCGGTGGCGGCACGACAAAGTATCCCATTTGAGCTACGTCTGAAAGACCTCGGCACCTTTGGTTTGCCTCGTCACCCACGCGTCATCTGGATGGGCATCGAAGAATCATCCGGTAACCTGGTTCGCCTGCATAGCACGCTGAATAGAGAACTGCTGCAGCGTGGATTCGAAGTCGATACGCGCCCATTCTCGCCTCACCTGACGCTCGCCCGTGTTAAACAACCACTGAATCCTACCGAACTGCAAACCTTGCAGCGCCTGCTCGCCGGAAAAGAATCCGCATCATCCTCATCTCGCCAATACATCCAACATTTGAGCGTCATGAAAAGCGAATTATCGCGGTCAGGGGCAAAATATACCTGTTTGCAAGCATCTGTGCTGGGCAATCAATCAGATCGTTCAGGGGAGAGCAATTGAACCTTACCGTCTACGAAGTCGATGGAAGCCGCTCCCTTGAAGAGATGACAGCGCTGGTCGAGAAACATTTTGAACCATATCTCATCGAACGATTGAGACAGATGGATCAACTATAAGCATTAGTTGTATGTTTCACGGAATAGATAGGTTACAAGGGCGACCGCAACGGTAGAACTTGCGGTCGCCCTGATTTATCCTCAGATCCAGATAATCAATCGGTGTGCGGCACACATGGATTAGGCATAATACCACTGCTCGAATCGAGATAGCTCCATTGAATATTCGGCGCGCCATATTGCAGATCGCGACCAAAATCATTCACTGTAGAGCCTCGAATATCGTTACCGAAGGTAAATGTACAACTGTCGCCATGCCCGGATTGCGCGAAAAATGGGTAGAATTGTGACCCTGGCGGTGGAACGGTACACCTCGAAAGATGATCTCGCGTACACGTTTTTTCCGTGGCCAGCACTTCAGTATCGAACTGGAGTGAAGAGTAGGGATGCGTGTAGTCTGATTGACCGTCCGGAGAGCTGACAGGCCCAATACCATTGCCCAGCACCGAACTCATCACAACCGGCGTAGGCGTATGCCGCGTACCGTCGGGCCAATCGGGCAGGTAGGATGAGCCATCGAAATCAACATCTCCCCCTAGCTTGAAATCAAGGCAACCGGGCAGCGTCGGCCCCTTGAAGCAGGGTGCATCATCCTTGTCTCCATCTCCGCCGAGGCCAGGAGTGAAGTGGCCGATCTCGGTATCGTAACCAACATTGCCCTGTCCCAGCCCCCAGTTGAGGAAGTTTCCGAATTTCGTCGTCGAGTACTCAGGATGGAAGCTGAACTTCGTCGGTTTGCAGGTGTTCAGATCCAGGTCCTCGAAACCATTCTTGGCGCTGGCCACCATGTAGCCCGATTTTCCCGTCGTGAGGTCTTCGATCTTGTTCAGCATACCATTAGAGGTATCTTTGACCGTTATCTTGAGCTTATCGCCCTGGTTCATGAGCAGGGTCTCTTTGTTGGGGGTAAACGTTGAGTTGTTAGCGTCAGCCGGCCCAGGAGGCCCGGGTGGGACACCATTCATCTGGATGAATGCAAAGTTGACCGGCTCGGTGCAGTTTGGATTGCAGAAGGACATGTCCGGGTTGCATTCCAGGCTGTCGATGTTCAATGCCGCACACCAGTGCGTGCTATCGCAACTGATCTTGTGAATGAACGGGTAGAAACCAGGAGGGTACAACTGCAACTCCAGGAAAGCAGAACCTGATGTGTTGGGGTCTCCAGCATAGCGCGCTGGATGGTTCTGATCGCTATCAGGGATGCAGGGCTTTTCTGGAAACGATCTGGGGTCGCAGATTACCATACCAACCCAGAGCGCAATGGTATTCTCAAAAGTCTGGGTTGCCGGTAATGCATGCTCGGTGGGCAGCGTAATTTGCCACTGTACATTATTGCCGGAACCGGGGGAATTCGAGAAGAAGTTGACCGTTGGCTCATCGTGGCCGATATAGTGACCGTTGTCGTAGAAACGCTCGCCATCGTAACCGATGGGATCAGTACATAGCATCGAATCCTTTATCAGCTTCTGGATGTTGCTGAAGCCGTTACAATCCAGGTCGCCTGTTGGGGCAAATTTGGGACTTGTCGAGTTTGTAGGTGAGGTGGATGCGGCATGCGCGCCTGCCCCTGAAACAGCTAATGGGAGAGCGATTACAGCCAGTATCACTGCCGCGACCAGTGTCAGGGTCAATCTTGACCTGGCGAATCCTTTCATGAACAAATCTCCTTTTTCGACAGAAATAATGGTACGGTACGATGACGAGCAGATGGATATCCTGAGATTACTGAGCAAAGAAATGCAAAGGCCACTGCTTACAATTTAACCACAGAAATATTTCGCTGTATCTATCCGGTTGGTTAAGACCTGGTGAAGAATCGGTGAAGAAATAGTATCCAGCATGATAAAAACTTTACTTTCTCTTCCCCAAGAAACGTTTTCTAAGCGCGGGGCGATTGAACAGTCGAGCGAACGCGAACAGCTCATGATGAAATTTGACGACCGAATGGGGTAATGGGAACGCCAGTAGGGACAGGGACGCAGAACAGGCAGAAGAACCCCAGCCAGTACAGGGACAAGCCACTGTCCCTACTGGATGCGTAAATGGCCCTGTTCTAAGCGTAAAATGTAGTGACACCCAAAAGCAGGCATGATACAATATGCCGTAGAGATAGTTTGGCAGCGAACATCCGTAGGCGGCATTATAAGGAGTGCAGGCCGTGAGAAATTTAAGACCACGCCGTACATTGATTCCACAGTGGGATATGCCTTCGGACCCCGTCAAGGCCGTCTTCTGGTTTTTACACTGGTCCTTGCGTGTGCTTGTCCGTTTCTTTTATATCCTCATCATTGGCGCGGTCGTCTATGAAAGTATCGTCAATGGTCTCGTCGGCTTCGCCGGTACGCTCCTGGTTGGCCTTGGTGTCTGGCTGGGCCTGGCAGTTCTCCTGTTCTTCGTGAATGTCACCACCGGTGTCTCGCGCGTCTTTTCTGAGGTCAACCGCCTGCAGCAGAACTATCCGCCTCGCGCGCAGTCTCCTTTCTTCAATTTCACCGAACCCAAACAGGATCGCGTCGTCGAGGGCACCATTACCGACCTGGAAGAAGAACGTAAGAAGCGCAGGGGCGAGATGGGTTAGCTTTCAGTGTTTCTGTCTCTCCACAACCTCCACGCCTCATCTTGCGCTTCCGGCACGTAAGAGAGCAACAGCCTTCCAGGCCCCTCGATGCAAAATTCACCCAGGCCAGCCGGCACTACTATTGTCTGTCCCGGCGAAAAAACCTCACCGTATTCAAAATTCTTCCCGTATCGTATCGCTCCTTGCGCGCCAAGCGAGGAAAGAATAATGCAACTGCCCCGTGTCTTATCCTTCATATAGCCGTGAGGGGTATCGTGTTGAAAGATCAGTTCGCGAGTTACAAAATATGGACATGCTACCAGGCAGCGTTCGGTATAGCCTGTGCCACCCGCCATAATGGCAGGTTGTACCTTCACAGAGGGCGATTGTTCATAGCGGGAAACATTCAAAGCCTGTTCGATATGCAGTTCGCGCGTTTTACCCGCGGCATCTTTGCGCCCATAATCATACATGCGATAGGTGATATCAGAGTATTCCTGCACCTCGTACAGCAGCACGCCCGCGCCAATCGCATGCACCGTCCCGGCTGGCACAAAGATCACATCGCCGGCTGCCACTGTTTCATGATGCAGCAGTTCCTCCAGCCTCACGCTTTCAATGGCCTGCTGCACCTCATCTCGTGATGTACGCGCCTTGAAGCCATGTACAACCGTCGCGCCCGGCTCCGCGTCCAGCACGTACCAGAACTCCGTCTTGCCCAGTTTGCCCTGCTCAAAACGCGCTGCATACTCATCATCCGGGTGTACCTGTACCGATAATTTATCGTTAGCATCGATAAACTTTGCCAGCAAGGGGAAACGCTTACCAACCATCGCCACGCACTGCTCGCCCAGAAGGTCTGTGCCCAGTTCCTCCACCAGCGCCTTCAACGTCATTCCCGCGTATGGTTCGTTCTGCGCAATCGTATTCAGTTCTGTTTCCCAGGATTCCCCAATTGCCTTATGGGCTGGAAGGCACTTCCAGCCATTCTGCTCCAGTCGTCTTCCACCCCAGATTGTCTCATGTAAAGAAGCTTCTAGCCGTATTGGATGTAAATAAAGATCATTAACTGGCAAGCAAGGTACCCTCAACCTGGCGGCGTAGTTTATCGCGCATCACGATCCCCTTAATGCGATTGATCTCCTGCCCATTCTTGAAGAAGATCACCGTCGGGATGCCATCCACATTCCACTGATTGGTCACATCTTCATTAGTATCTACATCCAGCTTGGCAAAAGTCACGCGCCCCTGGTACTCCTTGCTGATCGCCGCGAATTCTGGATCAAATATCTGGCACGAGCCGCTCCTCCCTGAGGAAAAATCGACCACCACCATTTGTTGCGAGCTGAGCACCTTTTCGGCAAAATCCTGGCTCGTTACATCAATGTAACTCTCTGCGGGGTCTTTAGGGTCTGCCATGATGTCCTCTTCATACTCTAATCTATCAAATCGACCTATCGGCTACTGTGCTAAAAGGGTACCACCCATGCTTTAGGATGTCAAGAAAATTTTAACAGCCTCAGGCGTTCAGGAGCAATTCTTCCGCATCCTCTATTACATACCGGTATCCTTGCTCCGTCAAGAAGAGTTGGCGATTGGCCGAAAATTCCTGGTCGCGCGTATCGCGTGTCACGATAGAATAGAAGTAAGCCAGCCCACCATCCTGCTTCGGGCGCAGGATGCGCCCCAGCCGCTGTGCCTCCTCCTGGCGCGAGCCAAAAGTACCTGATACCTGGATCGCGACATTCGCGTCGGGTAGATCGATGGCGAAATTTGCCACCTTGCTTACCACCATACGCTTGATTTCACCACGCCGGAATTGCTCATACAGTTTTTCACGCTGCGCGTTGGTAGTCTTCCCGGTTAGCAGCGGCGCATCCAGTTCCTCCGCCAGCAGCTTCAACTGGTCAATATACTGACCAATAATCAGCACCTGGTCATCGATGTGTCGTTCCGCCAGGTGTCGTGTAATGCTCAGCTTGGCCGGATTCTCCGCGGCCAGCCGGTATTTTTCGCGTTCTTCCGCCACTGCGTAATTCAGTTGTTCGTCCTCGTTCATGCCCACCCGAATCTCGTGGCATTCGGCAGTCGCGATCCATCCCTGCCGCTCTAATTCGCGCCAGGGCACATCATACTTCTTCGGCCCAATGAGGCTGAATACATCTGCCTCGCGCCCATCTTCACGCACCAGTGTCGCCGTCAGGCCGAGGCGGCGGCGTGCCTGGATTTCCGCCGTAATGCGGAAAACCGGTGCGGGCAGCAGGTGTACCTCGTCATAGATGATCAGGCCCCAATCGTAGCTGGTAAAGAGCGCGAAATGCGGGTAATCATCCTCTGAAATCTCCTCACTCTCCGGCCCTTTCCTTTTACCATTCACGCCGTGCTTGCGATACGTCAGAATCTGGTAGGTGCTGACGGTAATCGGGCATATTTCTTTGCGGTCTCCCGTATATTCGCCGACCAGCTCCGGCGGTATGTCGGTCTTGTCCAGGATTTCTTGAATCCACTGGCGTACCGCGATTGTATTGGGGGTAAGGATCAATGTGGCCCGCTGTATATCGCTCATCGTGGCCAGGCCCACAATCGTTTTGCCCGCACCACATGGCAGCACCACCACTCCGCTGCCGCCGCTAGGAGCGCCACCCGCGTAAAATGCCGCCGAGGCCGCGTACTGGTAGGCGCGCGGCGCGAAAGCTTTTCCCTCGGCTGTGACCGGCAGCAGTTTCATAGGAAGCGGCGAGCCATCGGTATAGCCTGCCAGGTCTTCAGCCGGGAAACCAATATGAATCAGCGCCTGCTTGATATGCCCCCGCCGCGACGCATCGACCTGGATCGTATGGCTATTCAGCTGGCGCAGCAAGAAAGGTTGCGTGCGCCTGTGATGCATCACCTCAGCAATCAAGGCCGCATCTTCGGAAATCAGCAGCAGCGCCTCACCCTCACGAATCAATTTGAGACGCCCGTAGCGACTGATATATTCACGAATATCCACGATAATGTTTGAGGGAATATCATATTTGCTGTACTGCCGCAGCAATTCAAGAATTGTTTGCGCATTCATACCCCCGGCTGCAGCGTTCCAGAGCGAGAGGGGTGAAAGCCGGTAGGTATGGATGTGTTCGGGCGATTTTTCCAGTTCCGCGAACTGTGCCAGCGCATCTCTTGCCTCGGCGTGTAATGGATGATCGACTTCCAACAAGATGGTGCGGTCGCTCTGTACAATGATAGGGTTATTTGGATTCATACTTCCTCTAGACTCCCGGCATATTCGCCCATGCCTGAATATATTTCAAAATGGTCGTTACTGCTGCCTCTTCATAATTGCGCATCAGGTGGCGCGCCCCCATAATTACTTTAATACCCTTAGGACCTTTGAGTTGCTCGACAAACGGTTCCAGTTTATAGAGCGGGCAAAGCTCGTCAAATTCGCTCGTGACGAACAACTTCGGGCGCTCGAATGCTTTAGGAAGTCCACCCTCTGCCCTGAAAAGTGGCACGCTAATCGCTACAACCGTCCGTACGCGAACATCGAATGGCGCGTAAAGAAGAGCGATATATGCGCCAAAACCGTGGCCAATAATGCCAACCTTGGCCGGATTTCCCCCCGGCTGTGCCAGTAGACAATCGACCGCTCCGGCAAGGTCGAGTGGCTCCAGGCGTCCATCTGTTGGTTGCCCCTGGCTTTTGCCTACCCCACGAAAATTGAATCGCAACGCCATCATCCCGGCAGCAGCCAGCTGCCGTGCCAGTGCGACCGTCAATACATCGTTCATATCGCTGCTGGCCGGTTGCGGGTGGCACAAAACAATTAACGGCGCATTTTCCACCCGTGCAGCTTTATGGAGTACTCCTTCCAGGAGAAATGAAGGCTGGCCCTTACTCTGAAAGGTGATCGGTCTCTCCACAGGCTCTCCTGAAGCTTCCCCGGCTGGCAATGAGGTCATCTACTCCCTTTCTTCTCACTTTACCCGTGTCATACTGTAACTCTGTTAATCTTATCGCAGCAAGCGCCATGCGTCAACTGGCAACTGAGCCGTTCAAAATCCTGTAGGGACAGCGTCTGGTGCCTGTCTTCCTCAGGACTTAGAACATGTTAATAACAATACATGTTATTCGTTTGAATACATGTAACCTTAACAATTTTGTAGGAATGTGTTGAATTTGTATCGACAAAGCCTTTTCATATGCCTCTAAGGATGTTATACTGATTACTAAGTAGCGCGTTGCGTATTTTTTAACTACGATTTGTCTGAATTGTCTATCTCAGGCTCGCATCTCCTGCCCGGTACAGTGAAATGTAGCGGCACCCTTGTGAGAACCGTGTCCGAGCGACAGGTGATCAAGCAGGATGGCTAGATAAAGGCAAAGCGTAGATATCTGACAGCGCTGCATACCTGGATGTAGTACGATCGCTAAGAGAGGGTATTTATAAAGGGCGGTGTGCAAGTCTAACACGCTTGTGCGCTCCATGCAGAAGGGGAATCCTTGTGTCGAACCCGGTTTTTTGATTCCCGATCCTCTCCCTGTGATTTCTACCTGGGTGGCTCCTTTTGAGGGGTAAAAGGTCTCACCAGGTTTTGTACTGAAAGCATCGTACAAACAAGAGGCATCTCCTCTCGTTCTGCCTGAGTGCGCAGCACTCGATGTGACGGAGTGCGGATTCGCGTGGCGTGCAGATGTGGAGAGAGTCGATTCATCGCACTCGTGACTCCGGCGCTAGCCAGATGCGAAAGGACCAGGCAGAGTGGATAGATGCCGACCACCGACCTGCCGGGGATGATCCGCGCGTGGGAAGTTTTTAATAATCCGGATTCCTGTTGCTCAAAAGCCAGGATCATTAGATTTGTCCTGGCAAATCTTCTTCAGCAGCCGGTAGTTGTAAGGCGGTCAAGCCTACATCGCCTGTCAGAGATTGGGCCTGCGCAAGCGGTCGCCCTACAAGTGGAGGCAAGATATTGATAGCCAACATTTTAGTCGTCGAGGACGAGCAATTGATAGCTCGGTTGCTCAAGGAAACGCTGCAGATAGAAGGATATCAAGTCGTAACCGTCCAAAACGGCGAAGATGCTGTAACAATTGCTTTGCGAGAAACTCCTCATCTCATTATCCTGGATATGATGCTGCCTGGTATCGATGGCTATGAAGTCGCCCATCGTTTGCGCTCCCATCCTAAATGCATCCACATCCCTATTATCGTGCTCAGTGCTTTAAGCGAACCGGAAGATAAGGTACGAGCTTTTGAAATCGGCGTTGATGATTATGTTACAAAACCTTTCAATACCGATGAACTGCTTGCTCGTATCCGTTCGCAGCTGCGCCGCGTGCAGCAAAATTTCCTTTCCCCGCTGATCGGCCTGCCCGGTGGTTTTCAGGTCGAATTAGCCATCAATCACAAGCTCAATAGCCTGGAACCCTGGAGTATCCTCTACCTGGACCTCGATAACTTCAAAGCTTTTAACGATGTCTATGGTTTTCTTACCGGCAACGATATGATTCGCCTCGTCGGGCGCATCTGCCAGCGCACAGTGCGCGAATATGGCAATCCCGATGATTTCGTCGGTCATATCGGCGGCGATGACTTCGTCATTGTAACTACTCCTGACCGCGTCAATACCCTCTGCCTGCACATCAGCGCGCGCTACAAAGAAGAGAGCGCCATGTTCTATCATCCTGAAGATCTCAAACGTGGCTCAATTAGTGGTGTCGATCGGAAAGGCCGCTCCTACCAGTTTCCTCTGGTCTCGCTATCAATTGGCGTCGTCAATAATCCGCATACTATGCAGGAAGTCAGTTATCTGGCAGCCGAGGCCAAATATCATGCCAAGCAGTCCAGCGATAACGTCTACCATATCACGCCACGCCGCGATCCCATTAATCCCGAGCCCCCTAATGCTTCGCGTTTTTCATCATCGATGCACCTGCCGCCTTCTCTGGCGCAGTTTACATGCCCCCACTCTGAACGCGACTCCGGCCCCCTGTACGAAATCGAAGACAGCCCCCTCGCAAAATACGGCCAAAAAGTCTATTGACCTGAAGGAACTGCTCCCTCCAAAAACCCTTGCGGTCGCCATGATTCCTGTGCTATCCTGGAATCAAGGCATTTTATTCACTCAGAAAAGTGGTGATCATCACGGATTTACAAGACAAAGAAACAGAATTTATCTTCAGCGAGGAAGCGGATCAGGCCAGGCGTATGGCAGTGCGTGAAAATGCAAAACATATCATGCAGGAAAGTGGCCTCGCCGAAATGCTGAAAACCATCAATAGAAGCGCTCTTAAGGGCCGGGGGAATTTTGAGGAATTCGACTCCATGATCCTGCTCCGTTGGGGTACAGGCTACACGCGCCGTCATATGTGGATCGAAATCAACGGCAACACCATCCGCTTCAGGTTGACCCCGCATCGCAAATGTGACATCGCGGCCCCATTGTGCGACGGCGAGTATCATACATTCACCACCGCCATGTGGGCCAATCGTACCCTCCTGCAAGCTGAACTGAATAAATACTACGCGAAGCCGGTACCTGAAACATCCTCAGATTAACCGAACGGCTCATGACAAAGGCTCCAGATCGAGTACCCGAACAGCACCAATACTGTGCAAAACAGTATTGATGGCTTTATAATTCTGATCGGCATAAAAATCCTGGCGATGCGTCTCGTCCGGCCAACTGAGGAGATTCAAGAAAACCTGGCCGTATGTGGGTAAAGACGATGCAGATTCCTCATGCTCATCCTTCAGCCTTGACGACAGAACATCTGCCCCCGATAGAGAGTCTGGCAAGGAAGTATCTTCACTTCTGCCACGCGCTAAAAACGCAAAAGCCAGTACCGGTTCCATAGCCTGGCGGCGCAAGCTCTCAATCCAGGCGCGTTCTATACGATCGGCCTGCTCAGATCGTATAGTGGCAATATGCACTGCCGCAATATTGGGTTGCGCCGAGGGGCGACTATAGCCCCAAAGGTAATGCATCAACCATTGTTCTGGCGGTGCCGTCAGGAGTTCTCTATCTGATGCTAACAAAAGATTGCGGGGGCTATAACGCGCCTGTGCTTTCTGCCACAATTCCTCGTCCTCCCAGCTCGTTAGTAGAGCATAATAAGAGTGCGCCTGCTCCCTGCTGTGATAAAAGCGCGCATTCATCAGCCCCGGCGCGTTGCGTACCGTCTCTAAAATCAAGCGCATGCGCGTCGTGACATCTGCAGCCTTGTTTGGCGAGGTATGCGCTAATGTGACTATCAGTAATTCCATTGCTCGCTCACTCCGCTCGTTATTACTAATCTCTAGCATGACATAGCAAGACCTGGTTGTCAACGCTATCAGGCAAGATATTTATCGATTGCCGACCTTGAGTCTTCCCCCTCGCAGTGCGTATATTACGTGCATACAGGCATAAGTACTTTTGAGTACGAGATAAAAACTATGACAAACACCCGGCCGGATGAATTTGAACTCATAGCTCGCCTGACGCAAGGTCTTTCCTCGCGTCCAGATGTTGACCAATCGGTAGGCGACGATTGCGCCGTCCTCGACATGGGCGGAAATATGCAACTCCTGGCAACCTGCGACAGCCAGGTCGAGGATGTGCATTTCACCTTCGCGACCTCCAGCCCGCGGGATATTGGGCGCAAGGCGCTGGCGATCAACATCAGTGATATCGCTGCCATGGGCGGCGAACCACGCTACGCCCTCATCTCGCTGATCCTGCCATCAAGAAAAACCTTTCGCCTGGAAGTGCTGGATGCTATCTATAGCGGCTTGCGTCAGGAAGCTGAGCAATTTAACGTAGCCATCGTTGGTGGAAACGTTGCTGGTACAGCCAGGCATGAACATGCATCTTTGATCATTGATATCTCCCTCCTTGGCGCCGTCGAGCGCGGGCACGCCCTCTTGCGCAGTGGAGCACGCGCGGGTGATACCCTGTTCGTCACAGGCGCGCCCGGTGAATCCGCCGCCGGGCTATTCACCCTGCTCCACCCTGAGCTACCCTATCCATCGCAGGCAAGAGAGACAGCGCGTGCTATCTTTCGCGTTCCTCGTCCCCGCGTGCGCGAGGGGCGCATTCTCAGCAGTTTTGGCCCATCCATTGTGACGGCCATGCTCGATATCAGCGATGGATTAAGTGGCGATCTCCAGCACATCTGTGAGCGCAGCGGTGTTGGAGCGCGCGTCGTCGTTGCCCAATTGCCCCAATCCTCTGCCCTGCGCTCCATAGCAACCGTCGCATCCCATGATCCACTCGATTGGATTTTAAACGGCGGCGAAGACTACGAACTGCTCTTCAGCGTCTCGCCCGGCCACGAAGAGACAGTCGTGAAAGCAGTGCAATCGGCAACTGGAACACCGGTAACCGCCATCGGCACTATCTGCCCTCCTGAAGAAGGTATGAAGCTGGTATGGCCCGGTGGTCGTGAAGAGACTCTGGTTCCCAAAAGTTGGGATCACCTGAGGTCATCGAGTACATAAAGAAAACAGGGATCGCGGAGTGGTTCCTGTTTTCTTTATGTACTCGATGGCAATATCCTGGTGCCTTTCCACCGGACTTTTTCGGGGTTGCGAGGATATGCTCCCCAGGGAGAAGCGGCAGGAACCAGGCTCCCGCTGGGGATTGAAACAACTATCCTACAATTTGTACGCTGCCATCCGGCTGCATGCCCAGCATCACCGGCAGAGCTTGTGTGCTGGTTAGTAGCACGTTGTCCCATAGGCGTAGTGCGATAGGATCACTTACACCTTCGAACTTCTCCCTGCTGATATTCAACAAGAGCTGTTTTGACGAAGGAAATTGGCCGGACGAGGAGACAGGCCCGATAGCATTCGTCACAATCTTGATGCCATCCCCGAACAGCAACGCGCCCTGGTCAAGCGCCGCCGCGCCACTACAGAAATTGCCGGGAGTAGCAAACGAGGTGCAGAAACTCGCGTAAAACTGCTTCTGCCAGTCCGAGTTTGTGGGTGGACGCGCAGCTGACACCACTCCCACGTATATACGCGGCAGGCTCAATTGCTGCTGGCGCGCCCATAAGACCAGGCTTTGTAATGCGGATGGCTGTACGAATTCCCCGCCGATAATTAAGACCGGTTGCTGGTTGGCGGGAAGTTGCGCGATTGCTTTTGCCAGCGTGATTACATCATTGGTGAGCAGGGGAGCATAAATCACGTCTGGTTTTGCTTTCAACGCGTCATTCAAACCGGCAAGCAGATCATCAGGTGAAGCCTGTGGACGGCCATTTGCGGCGAGCAACCCGCTGGCAACCGCCGTCTCCTGCGCTACAATGCGCGCGCCTCGCTGCTTCACGAAATTGTTGATGAATCCTCCTGCCGAACCCGATGAGGATGGATTGCTGGGATCATAAAAAACGGCCGCCCTGCGCAGGCGCAGGCGCTTATAAGCAAAATTGGCAGCCAGCTGGCTTTGTGCCGCGTCATCCGGCGAAAAACGGATAAAGGCAAAGCCGGGTGCGCAATGACGATAGAGTGATGTACTCGCCAGCAGGTTAATAATAAATACCCCTGTCGCCGTCGGCGCAATTAAGGGCACTCCCGCCCGGCAAAAGACGGGCAAGGCTACCTGCACCAGGCTACTCGGCCCCAGCCCCAGCACTGCCAGCAGGTTGGAGCTATCCTGCGCCAGCAACCCGTAGTGTTGATAGTCCAGCTTTGACGATAGATCGGCAACCGAATTCGCTATCTGCAAAGCTCCTTGCTCGACGCCGGTAGTATTTGCCAGGACAAGGTAGAGCAGGGGAGCGCCGGGAGTCAATATCTGGGCCGCGTTATACTGCTGTTGCGCAATGAACGCGCCCACCAGTTCCTGCGTGTAAGCTGCGTAGAGAATGTGACGATCAGTGCCACCGGCGGGATCGGCATTCCCCGGCCCGCTGTCGAAGCTGACCACCATCACACCATAGGGCCGGCCAGATTGCCGCACATGGAGATCCTCGCGGTATATCGCTGCCTCCGCGCCGTTGCACCCCGTTGTATCTGTACTGGCTACACCTGTCCCAGAAGCCAGCAACGCATCCGCGCGCGAGAAATTATGCTGCAACATCGCCTGCGCCGCTTCTCGTTTGTATTGGTAGCTGCTCGTATTACATGCATCATAGACCTTCAGGCCATCGCTCAAACCAATACCGTCGGGAGTAGGAATAGTGTGATGAACAATCGGCGGATGATAATAGCGCGCGTCATCCCAGCGGATAGAAAAATAGCTGGCCAGCGATGCCACTACCAGCAAAAGCAACAGTGTACCATAAGATAAGGCCATAGGGGACACCGGCACCTGCCCACCGCGAAAGAACCCCGTCAACTCCCAGCCAATCGCGCTGAATGGATCGCGCACGGGCCGCCGCCGGTATTTGCGATTGGCCTTCGCCTCCTGCCGGAACAAATCAAGCAATACCAGGCAACCGCTTTCACAGTTAAGCAGGTGATCGTATACTTCTGTATACAAAGTCTGCACATTCTGCCCATTATCCATCGCCTCGGCGTACTCGCGCAATTGCTGGCGGCATTCGAGACATGAAAGCGGACCACCTGGCGGAGAATCTGAAGGCGCCGGTGCCTGCACGGGCCCTTGAGGAGCCGGTGGCGGCGTTGGCACAGATAAACTGCGCTCTGCCAGCACAGCGGGTGATTCCGGCGCCTGTACTTGCGTCGCAAATGCCCCGGAAGCCGCCTGCTGCTGCCGGGTTTCTACAGTTGTATCAAAGATAATCGATGTGGTATCAAACGTTCTCTCCGCCCGGCGCGCCTTTTTCTTTTTGCGAGGTGTACGAGCGATGGTGGCAGCATTCAGGCAGCGCGGGCATGTCGCCATATGATGTTGCGCGGCCTCTACCGCTTCCTCCGGTACCGCATCGGGATCGAGATCACGTTCCTCAAGTACTGAGATTGCGAAAGCGCACGCCGGCGGTAGTTGCTCATCGATGGCCATGAGCATCCTCCATGATTAAAATAGTCCCGTCCCCAAATCCCTATTCGCGTCTGCTAAATGAGCGTAAGGCAAAGGTAATCTGCTCCTCTAGCGTCATGGGCCGGTCCTGCGGAATCTTCATCAACGCCGCCTGCGCCTCCGCCGCCGAGTAGCCCAGTCCCATCAATGCCTCCAACACCTCCGACTGCAAGCCCGCTGGAGAGCCGGTTGTTCCTGCCCCCAGACCGACCAGCGACGGAAGCTTCCCTTTCAGTTCAAGCACCAGCTTGGCCGCCAGGCGCTTCCCGACGCCAGGAGCCATCGCCAGGCGCTGTTGATCCTCATCGGCTATTGCTTTATAAAAAGTGCGCGCGTCCATCGCCGATAAAAGCGCCAGCCCAATCTTTGGACCAACCCCACTCACATTGATGAGCCTCTCGAATGCATCCCGGTCCTCTTCGCTGGAAAAACCATATAAGCTCATACCCTCTTCGCGCACGTGGAAATGCGTGTAGAGTGATACCTCTGCGCCTGGTTCACCCAGGCGGCTCAACGTTGAGGATGGAGCGAAGACACGCAGGCTGAATCCGCCTACCCGTATGATAGCTGAGTCCGCTCGCCGCGCTTCAAGAATACCATGAATGCTGGCAATCATCGATTTGCCCTACCTCTTCTGTATTAGAGTAACGTCCAACATGAAAATGAGCATCTTGCATAGGAGATTTGGCTGAGAATCAATCGAGGATAAGGGCCGGTTTATCCCACTATCAGAGAACTTGCTCGGAGAAAAGGAACTGTGTGTAGATGGCAGATAGCTACTGCTGCCGCGTCTGCCGCGTCATCTGGGCGAGGAATAGCTTTGAGACGTAGCAGGATGCGCACCATCTCGCCAACCTGTTGCTTGTCCGCTCCGCCGTAACCCGTCACCGCCTGCTTGACCTGCATTGGCGTATATTCGGCAATTGATAGGCCACCATTCGCCAGCGCCAGCATCGCTACACCCCGTGCCTGCCCAACTGATAAAGCAGTACGCGCATTTTTCGCGAAAAATAACTCCTCCATAGCTGCTTCGTTGGGCTTGTAAGTGGCGATGATTTCGCTCAGGCGCGTATAAATGTGCTGCAAACGCTGTGCCAGCGGCATACCGGCAGGAGTAGTGATCACATCGCAGGCAATCATATTCAGTTCGCTCCCTCGCGCCGCGACCACCGCGTAGCCAACAATAGCTGTACCCGGATCAATGCCCAGGGCAATGCGAGGTGCCTGCGAGCCATCAGGCATATTACCCATCGCGCGATCTACTCCTCCTCTGCCGCTCATTGCTCATGATTGTTCGGCTAGCCTTCGAACGAAGCCGCGAACTCTTCAGGGAAGTCCGCGTTCGTATACACATTCTGCACGTCATCAAGCTCTTCGAACTTTTCAACCAGTCGCATTACCTGGTGTGCGACCTTCTCATCGGTCAGTTCGATCTTCGTCTTTGGCACCAGTGTGCTTTCGGCTTTGATCACGTGGTAATGTTTCGCTTCCAATCCCTGGCGCACCTTATCAACCTCTGCCGGATCGGTGTAAATAGTCAGAGTCTCATCATCCGGTCCAACAGGTTCAACGTCGTCCGCGCCCAGGTCTATGGCCTCCAGGCCGAGTTCATCCGGGTCGTGTCCTTCTAGCTCTACCTCAATGATGCCCTTGTTCTCGAAAAGCCAATCGACGCAGCCGTTCTCACCCATGTTCCCGCCATTGCGGTTAAATACATTGCGCACCTCGGCAACCGTGCGGTTGCGGTTCTCGGTCAGCGTCTGTACCAGCATAGCAGTACCGCCTGGCCCATATCCCTCATACGTGATCTCTTCCAGCGCGGCACCCTCTGAGCCGCCCAGGGCCCGCTTGATAGTGCGTTCAATGTTATCCATCGGCATATTGGCATCACGAGCGCGCTGCACAGCCATACGCAACCGGAAGTTGGCGTTGGGGTCGCCGCTGCCTCCCTCGCGTACAGCTACAACAATTTCACGCCCCAGCCGGGTAAACAGTTGGCCCCTGCGAGCGTCATTCACGCCTTTCGACCGGCGAATTTGTGCCCATTTTGAATGACCTGACATAGTATCGCTCCCTATTTCATTATAGGCTAATCACAGGAAAAATAGCCCTCGTCTATGCGAGTTTCTTTGTGAAAGTCTTGTTGTACGCTATTGTAACATGAATGTGCATGAGGCGTCGAGGGGGTCAACTCTCCCGCATCCATTCCTCAATTGCCTTATTCACCGCTTCCGGTTGCTCGCGGAAAACGTAATGACCTGCCTGGGGAATGGTGATCAATGTCGAACCTGCGATGTGATTGTGCAGGTAGTCACTGTATTTCACCGGCGTTAAACGATCCTCGGTCCCGCAGATGATCAGCGTAGGCAAGTGGATTTCATCCAGGCGCGCCATCACGTCAAAAATATTGCACGCGGTCAGGTCGCGGTAGAGCATATTCGGCTCGGTTTTTGCCTGCTCATCCGCGGGACCGTTGAGAATTGCGGGATCGGTGGTTGTAGCAAGCGCCAGGCGCTGCATTTGCAGGTTAGTCTGCTGCGGCGTCTCCCTCGCCCCTTTCAGCAGATCGGGATGCACGCGCAGCCGTGCCCCTGTGCCGATTAAGATCAGCCCCCCCAACTCAGAGCCATACTCCAGGCCCATTGCCAGGGCAATTGCACCCCCTAATGAATGGCCGGCAACAACAGGATGATCAAGCTGTAATTCATCAAAAATAGTATTGTGTGCCGCCCTGGCATAATCCATGACGCTGACCTCTTCCGGCAGACTATCGGGTCTTTTCCCATGCCCCGGTAGATCAATCGCGAAAGCCCTCTCTGTGCCAAAATAGTCAATCTGCGGACGCCAGATGCGGGCGCTATCGCCTGAACCGTGAATAAAGACGATAGGGTGGTTCATATGCTTGTCCTTTCAATACGTGGGAAACTCTCACTCCTCCAGCGCCAGCGTCAAATCAACCCGCCAGCCCTTCTGTGGAACCGAGGTAATTTCCAGATTTTTGCCTCTTGCAATGCCCCTCCCTTCTAGTATATGCTTGAGGCGAGCAGAAACGCCAGGTATCGGGCGTTCTTCCACCTGGTGGAGGTATAAGTGTTTCCTCCGACAATGATCCCTGCGCAGAAACGCCAGGTATCGGGCGTTCTTCCACCTGGTACAACTCGATCAACAAAATGTCGTATTACGTAATAGCATAGCGAAAGCGGGATTTCGTGAACAATGCCTCTACTTCGGACCAGAGTTCTCCACCCGTCCAGGTAAAACTGAAGAAGACCGCCCGCCAGGGACTGGGTCGGACGGGCGAACGTATGGCGGGTGAGGCATTGCAGGCCCGCGGCTATTGCATCCTTGAACGCAACTTTCGCTGCCGGTATGGCGAAATCGATCTCGTGGCCGAACATGAGGGCGAACTGGTCTTTATAGAGGTGAAAACGCGTCGCGGGACTTCATTTGGCCGTCCAGAAGAGGCCGTGACATTCCGCAAGCAACAAAAAATTCTTGAAGTAGCCGCTTTTTATCTCGATATGCATCATTGCTCGCAGCGCGCGTGGAGAATTGACGTTGTGGCGGTGCAGTTCAGCCAGGCCGGTAAATTCGAGGAAATACGCATTTACCAGCATGCTGTTACCGGTTGAAAGAATATCTTGCATGCAAGCAATATGAACAAATCCATTGACCGGTGAAATGTAATGGCCCCCCCTTGTGGGTGTCAGGTTCTTTTCCACCACATACATTTTGAAAAGGGAGGCGTAAGTCATGTCAGACTTTGTAGAATCCGCGAAAAATATGGTCAGTGCCGCTGTCAGCCGTACCAGCTGGCAGGCTCAAAAACAACTCCGTATACGCAGCAAACAAACCGAAATTGATGAACTCTTTGAACAGCGCCAGAAATTGGTCGACGAACTCGCGCAGGTCGCGATGACTCTCTACCAGCAGAACAAATTGACCGACCAGCAGCTTACTCGCTTATGTGCCAGCATTCAGGAACTCGATCATGACATGCAGAACCGCGAAGCGCAGTTGCAGGAAATAAAAAATGAAGTCTACCCGGCGTCTCAGCTCGCCCCTACTCCAACAACGAATTATACCCCGCCTCCCGCTTACGTTCCGCCTGCTCAAGGAGCGCAACAGGCTCCAGGAGCAGGACCGCAGCCGCGACCACAGCAGCCACAGCCGCAGATTTGTCCGAATTGTGGCAATCCCGTGCGTCCCAACGCCCTCTATTGCCGTACCTGCGGCGCAAAACTGCGCTAATTCATTGCATGATCGCGCAGCTCACAATAGTGGACAATACCATACGGCAACATGAAAAGTAGTGGCACCCACAAAGGGGTGCCACTTTCCAGGCATAGTTTCGTTGCGCAACTCTGTCGTACCCGCCTGTGGGAAAACACCGCGGCTATGTTGATTCCAATACAACGAACTGTGTTATAATGGTTGTTACCTTGAGAGTTCAACACTCAAGGGCTCAGGTTTTTTCGATTCGCAAAACAATACGAGACGAATGCAGAACCATAGTAAGGGCGCACCCTTGCGGTTGCCCGCAGCAACACACGATAGGCAAGTTGGCGTGAAGGGCAGTATATTGATCAGGCATACTCAAGAGGAAGGCAGCCTCACCCTCGACATCATCAGCCATAGCGCGGCTCAGACACAAAGGCTGGGTATGCGATTAGGCGAAATAGTGCAGGGCGGAGAACTCATCTTGCTCAATGGCCAGCTGGGAACGGGCAAGACGACATTCACCCAGGGCTTAGCTCAAGGTATGGGCATCACTGCGCCTGTCAATAGTCCGACATTTACCCTCCTCAAAGAATACCCTGGCCAGCCTCGTCCCAGCGGTGGGTCACCCGCTCGCTCTCGCGTCGGCCCCCCACTCTACCACTTTGACTTGTATCGACTGGATGATCCTGAAGAGATTGTTGATCTCGGTTTTGAAGACTACTTTTATAGTAACGGCGTCTGTATTGTTGAATGGGCCGATAAAGCCGATTTGTTGTGGCCGAGCGATCACCTGCGCATTCGCATGAAAATGATGAGCGAGACAAAGCGCGGCCTCTTATTCATCGCAACAGGAGCGCGTTATTGCGAGCTGTTGCGACAGTTTCAGAAAAATACCTATGCTACTACTGGCACTTGATACATCCACTCGCCAGGCAAGTGTCGCGCTTTGCAGCGAAGATACCTTGTTCGGCGAATATACCTGGCAGGTAGGCAACAACCACAGCGTGGAGTTGCTGGAACGCATTCAGCGCCTGTTGGCCGAATGCGGTAATACTATGCAGGATATCGATGGCGTGGCGGTTGCCACCGGGCCCGGCTCGTTCAATGGCTTGCGCGTAGCTGTAGCCTCGGCCAAAGCCCTTGCTTTCGCCCTGCAAAGGCCGCTTGTAGGGGTAAGTACGCTTGATATCATTGCCGCTCAACAGCAACAGTGGCATGGTCCGATCTGCTCTATCCTCGATGCAGGCCGGTCAGAGGTCTATGCCGCCTGTTATCTTTTTGATGCCATGGATCAGGACGGCGAGATCATCTATCAGATGCGCAGGCTCAGCGATTACCTGTTGCTCACGCCCCAGGACCTCAGCGCCTATCTCAAAGATCAACTGAGCGCCTGGGTTGGCATTCCCGGTGAACGAGACCTGCCGCCATTTCTATTTTGTGGCGAGATCACACCGGCAGTGCGCGAAGCCCTGCATCAATTGTTGCCGGAGCATAGTTTCTTTGTCAATGCGCTTCAGGCGACCCGCCATGCCTCCACGCTGGCTATGTTTGCCGTGCAGCGCATACTCGATGGCCTGGTAGACGATCCTTTACTACTCGAGCCTATGTATTTACGACGACCTTCAATTACAACCAGTACTCGTAAGCAGCCGCTGCTTGGTAAGAAAACACAGCGATCTACTGATGCGAGCCTGACAGAAAGGGAACAGGGTGCGTTACGTCGTTGATCGCATGACAATGTCAGACGTGCCTCGTGTCATCGAGATCGAGCGCCTGGCTTATCCATCCACCTGGCCTCCCAGCGCCTACCGCAAAGAGTTACAGGATAACCGCTGGGCACACTACATTGTATTGCGCGATAAAAAAATTTCTGATGAGCGGGTGGCTGCTCAATCCAGACCGGCCCAGGATTCTGACAAATCACGTCGTTTCTTCCCGCTCTCATTATTGCCGGGCCGCTCGACCGCTACGGCTTCGTCACCTGACCTGGCTTCGATTATTGGCTTTGCCGGCCTGTGGCTGATGGTTGATGAGGCGCATATCACGACGATTGCCATGCATCCCGATTATCGCCGCCTGGGATTGGGAGAACTGATGCTGGCCAGCCTGGTCGATATCGCCTATGAGATCGGCGCGAAGTGGGTCACCCTCGAAGTTCGCGTCTCCAACTATGCCGCGCAAAACCTTTACCGCAAGTATGGCTTCCGCGAAGCAGGACTGCGCCATCGTTACTACAGCGATAACCAGGAAGACGCCCTGATTATGTGGACCGAAGAGATAAACTCTCCCGCCTACAAACAAAGATTCCAGGAATTGAAAGCCGCGCTTTATAAAAAACTTGAGGCACAATAGGTAAATGCTCATATTAGGTATTGAAAGTTCATGTGATGAAACGGGAGCCGCCATCGTCAAAGATGGACGTTTTCTGCTCTCAAATGTGGTCGCCTCTCAGATAGAGATACATAATCGCTACGGGGGGGTGGTACCCGAAGTTGCCTCGCGCCAACAACTTACCACCATCATACCGGTAATAGAAACAGCAATGGAACAGGCCGGGTGTAACTGGGAACATATCGATGCCATCGCCGCTACCTATGGTCCTGGCCTTGCCGGATCGCTCCTGGTTGGTCTCACCGTTGGTAAGGCCCTGGCCCTCGCGCATAATCTCCCATTCCTGGGCGTCAATCATCTTGAAGCGCATATTTACGCCAACTGGCTGCGCAAACCCGGTACGCCTTCAATGCAAGACGTGGCCGATGCCGCCTGGGAATATCAAGAGGGCGATCCGATCTTCCCCTTGATTTGTCTCGTCATCTCAGGCGCCCACAGCGAACTCGTACTCGTGCGCGGTCATGGACAATACGAGTTGCTCGGCCATACCCGTGATGATGCCGCCGGGGAGGCATTTGACAAAGTCGCCCGCATTTTAGGGCTGGGCTATCCGGGTGGTCCTGCTATTCAAAAGGCCGCTCAGCAGGCTGAAGAGGAATTCGAGCGCCATGGCAAATCTCCCGCATTGGCCCGCAATACGTACCGCCTGCCACGCGCCTGGCTGCGCGGCACCTACGATTTCAGCTTCAGTGGACTGAAAACAGCCGTCCTGCACCTGGCGGAAGGCGCCACCGCGGACCCCCAGGAAATATCCGAGGCGGCGGTGCCGCGTAGGGGCCGATTGGTCGCGCCCAGCGCCGATTCACCGGCCTCGCGTGATCGCCACCAGGTCAGCCAGTATACACGCATGGGCGCGCAATCTGCTCAAAAAGGTAATATCAGCATCCCCTTACTTTCGTCCAGTTTTCAGGAGGCCGTTGTCGACGTGCTGGCAGTTAAGACCCGCCTTGCCGCGCAGGAATATCATGTGAAGCAGGTACTCCTTGCAGGGGGAGTAGCCGCCAATGCCAGCCTGAGAGCACGCCTGGAGCAGGAACTACGCCCGCTCAATATTCGTCTCGATTATCCGCCGGTAGAATTCTGCACCGATAATGCTGCCATGATTGGCAGTGCGGCCTTTTTTCACCTGCTTCGAGGCGAACAACATGGCCTCGATCTGGATGTTGATCCCGGATTGAGCTTACCGTTTTCAAAAAAGTGAGAAGTGAGGTTTGTCATGCCCAAACAGCCAGTATTTGCCCTCGGTATCGACCTTGGTGGAACCAAAACGCTTGCCGCAGTTGTTGACATAACTACGGGAGAAGTCATCGCCTCTGCGCGCAAACGCACGCGTGCCGAAAGAGGACAGGATTTCGTAGAAAAGCGTACCATCGAGCTGGCTACCGCTGCAATTAATGCCGCTAAGCTGCCATCGAATGCTTCTATTGTTGCTATTGGTGTGGGAGCTGCCGGCCAGATTGATCGCAAGGCGGGCGTTGTGGTGGATGCTCCTAACCTGGGCGTCAAGGATTTTCCTTTAGGAACCATCCTCGGCAATCAGTTCAGCAAGCCGGTCGCGGTTGGCAACGATGTCGAGGTGGCCGCGCTGGGCGAATACCTCTATGGAGCCGGGCAGGGCTACAGTAACTTCGTTTGTGTCTTCGTTGGTACTGGCATTGGTGCGGGTGTCGTGCAGAATGGGCGCATGTACACCGGACTCACAGGCACGGCAGGTGAAGTTGGGCATATGACCATCGTAGCAAACGGTCGCATCTGTGGCTGCGGCTCGCGTGGTTGCCTCGAAGCCTATGCCTCGCGCACCGCCATCACCAAAGCCATCATGGCGGAAATACATCATGGTCGCAGTTCGGTGCTGGCTGAGGATGCGGAGCTCCAGTTGAAGGAGGGTGAAACAATCATCCGTTCGGGCCTGCTCGCCCAGGCGCTGGCGCATGGTGATGCGCTGGTTCAGGAGATCATTACCGAGGCCGCCGACTACCTGGGTTATGGCCTGGCTTCCGTTATCAATTTCTATAATCCTGAATGCATCATCCTGGGCGGCGGTGTTATCGAGGCCATTGATTTACTCTTTCAGCGGGCCATTCACCGCGCACGCATAACGGCTCTGGCCGCACCTGCTGCCCAGACAAAAATCCTACGCGCCAAATTGGGAGATTTCTCCGGCGTCGTCGGAGCGGCTTGCCTTGGGGCGCAGGCGGCAGGATACACATTCCCGGTACGTTAGATCTTGCCTCTTGCGTCGTGAATTAATTGCGAAAGAAGGGAAAGATATGGACGGTGCATTACCTCACATCAATGTACGTGCCGTACATGTCGATGATGCTCATGCTCTACATGAACTCGACAACAGTTTCGAGACGGATCGGATTTATACCTTGCGTGTGCATGGGCACCTGGCGCAGGGCGATAATAATGCGCCTATCGTAGACAAACCCGCGCTGGCATTTGAGCTTGTCGAAACAACCATCGAACCCCCCCTCTACAAGGATTATTGTAAATTTGAGGGCACATCGGAGAAGGTCGAGGCCAGATTAGGGAAAATCGACGGCGGTTATGTAGCCCTCGCCGATGACCAGGTAGCAGGGGTAGTCCTGTTGAACGTGGAAGAATGGCGATCGGTAGCCCGTGTTGAGGAGCTTATTGTTGGCCGCCAGTTTCGTCGCTATGGCATCGGCTCCCTGCTGCTGAACTGCGCCTCCGACTGGGCGCGCAAGCATGGCTGCTGGGCCATTGTGCTGGAGACGCAGAATGTAAATTATCCCGCCATCCAGTTCTACCTGCGCAATGGCCTGGAAATCTGGAGCATTCAGCAGCATTTCTACCCTCCCGGCCCCAATGAACACGAGGTCGCGATTTTTATGGGAAAGAAATTGCGCTAACTTACTCTACAACCGCGACCTCCTCCAACTTCGGGAACAATGGAGACGGCACAGGCAGCCTGATTCCCTCCGGTACGCTTGTCAATCGCCAGCCGGCAGCTGTCACATCGCCCTCGAAGCCAAGGTAATGGTGCAGCTTTTGTGATGAGAATGGCAGATAGGGGCTGAAAAGGATGTGCAAACCGCTGATTACCTGCAACATCACATAGATGGTTGTACCGGCTGACTCGCGGTCGGTCTTGATCTGTTTCCAGGGCGCCTGCTCGTCGAGGTACCGATTTGCCGCACGCGCCACCGCCATCGCCGCGTTGATGCCGTCTTTGAAATGGCAGTTCGCGATATTGTGCCCTACCACCTCGAAGCCTCCCTCCACCTCGGCCAATATTTCGCGGTCCGCCTCGCGCAGCGCCTGGGGATTGGGCACAACTCCACCAAACTTGCTCTGCAAGAAGGTCAACGTGCGATGCACGGCATTTCCATAAGTTGCCACCAGCTCATCATTATTGCGTCGAATCATTTCCTCGTAGGTGAAATCAGTATCTCGCCCTTCGGGAGCGGTGACCGACAGGTAGTAGCGCAGTGCATCGGCGCTATACCTGTCCAGCACATCCTTCGTCCAGATCACGTTGCCCCGGCTGCTCGAAGCCTTGGCCCCGCTCATCGTCATAAACTCGTTGGCAGGCACATCATAGGGCAGGTTGCGGTTGCCGTAACCCATCAGCATGGCAGGCCAGATAATCGCATGGAACGGGATGTTATCTTTGCCAATGAAGTAATACGACTTCACCGGTGGATCGGTCTGATCCGGCACCCACCACGTCTTCCAGGCCTCCGGTGTCCCCTGCCGCTCCGCCCACTCGACCGTGGCGGAAAAGTAGCCGATGACCGCGTCGAACCAGACATAGATACGCTTATCCTCGTATCCCTCAATCGGTATCGGCACGCCCCAATCCAGGTCGCGCGTGATTGCTCTTGGGCGCAGACCCTCTTTGAGCCAGTTCATCGCGAAGGCCAGCGTATTCGGTCGCCAGAAATCTTTGCCATGCGATAACCATTCCATCAAAGGTTCCTGCAATTTGGGTAAATCCAGGAAAAAGTGTTCCGTCTGGCGAATCTCCAGGGCCTTTTCCTTGCTCCCGCACAGACGGCAGCGCGGATCGATCAATTCAACAGGATCGAGCGTGCGTCCGCAATTATCGCACTGGTCGCCGCGCGCTGATGTATAGCCGCAGTGCGGGCATGTTCCCTCCACGTAGCGGTCGGGCAGGAAGCGGCGATCAGTTGGGCAATAGGGAGATTCCATCGTATCTTTGAAGATATACCCCTTATCACAGAGCGTGAGAAAGAAATCCTGCGTAATGCGATAATGATTTTCTGTTCCTGTCTCGGTATACAAATCCCAGGATATACCCAGCCTGTCCCATACCTCGCAAATTTGCCGGTGATAGCGCGCCACGAACTCACGTGGCGTAATGCCTTCGCGTTCTGAATCGACGAGAATCGGTGTTCCATGCTCATCGCTGCCCGAAACCATCAAGACATGATTGCCTTTCAAACGATGATAGCGCGCGAAGGTATCGGCGGGCAGATAAGCGCCAACAATCTGGCCCACGTGCGTCGAACTTTTCGCGTAGGGCCATGCCACACATACCAGAATATGTTCGCTCATTCTATAAAAATCTCCCTTAAATGAAAGTAGTAAAGATAAAGCTCTTTATCCTCTGGGGTAGGCGTAGGGGCCATATTGATCGCGCCTTGAGCAGGGCTTCCCCGGTCACTCCGAAGGTGTGAGAACTAGATAGATTGCACGTAACCGTGGCTATTATAACATAGCCTGCGAGGAGTACAACATTTCCTACATCCCCACGTAGCGCGCATAGACTGAACGTGCCACCTGCTCATCATCCGTGCCTTTAATAATAGCGCGCGCATCGGGGAAAACGGTTAGCTCGTAGCCATCGACAAGGAAACGCAGCAAGAACTCGTTATAGGATACCTCTCCAACCGGTTGTAAGCGTTCGGCCAGGGTTGGCAGATCAATGCGATCTCCCCGTTTCCCGCCACGCACCTGTACGGCATTGCGCCCGCACAGGCTTGTGCTGTTCATACCACTCAGTGAATCGAGGAACTCGTAATGATGCTGGCCGCACGCGGGGCAATCGGGCTGGCGAGGCAGTTCAATCCTCTCGCTGGTATTCTCCCACAGATCCATCCAGAACATTGCCCGGCTCACCCTGTCGCTCCTCAACAGCAGTTTGATTGCCTCGGTCGAGGCAACACCGGCAATCGCTCCAACGATACCGTTCAGAACACCAGCCGTATCGCAGGTAGGAGTCGTGCCTGGCATAGGCATCTCAGGAAAAACGCAGCGCAGGCAAGGAGTATCACCCGGAATAATATTCATCGTCACACCATAAGACGCGATAACGCCACTATAAATCCAGGGTCGCGAGTACTTTATGCTAACATCATTGAGCAGATAGCGCGTCTCAAAATTGTCCGTTGCATCCAGCACCAGGTCTGCATTTTGTACCAATGCCTCGATGCCATCGGCATTGATATCTTCCACCAGTGCCTCTATCTTTGTATCGCTATTCACACGCCCCAGCTTCTCGGCGGCAGCAATGGCTTTCGGCAAATGCCGGGCAATGTCATCCTCGTCGAAAAGTATCTGGCGCTGCAGGTTATTCAATTCGATATAGTCGCGATCCGCGATGATCAAGTGTCCAATGCCGGCGCGACACAGATTGCTGGCAAGCACGGTTCCCAGTGCGCCGCAACCGATAATAGCAACTGAGGAAGATAGTAATTGCTCCTGCCCCTTTTTTCCTATAGGGCCGAATAAGGTTTGCCTCGAATAGCGCTCAAGTGTGGACATGAAAAGCATCTCCTGAACTGGCGTTCTGCAACTTTTTCTTGTATTCTAGCACAAATATGGCGGGCGATTCGACTATCCGGGCGCAGCCGGTAAGAATAAAAGTGGGACAAACCTCATGCCTCTATTGAATCCAGTAGCCCATCCGATAAAAGTAGTGTGAATATCGTGTAATACTATGAGTTGGCACTTCAGTGGAACTGTGCTACAATGCAGGAAAGTGGGTGACCATCTTTTCTGGCGGCCAGTACGTTGATGATGTAGCCAGGCAGTGCAGGGAAACAATGAAAAAAGTATTGGTGATTGACGACAATCCAACCATCGTGGAACTTATTAAGTACGCAGTCAATCTGCAGAGCAGCTATCAGGTATTTGTTGCTTATGATGGCGTACAGGGGTTAGAGCGTGTTTACGCTGAACGGCCCGACTGCGTCATCATCGATGTCAAGATGCCTCGCATGGACGGCTATCAATTGGTACGTTGCCTGCGCGGCGATCCTCGCACAGCTAATACTCCCTTGATTATTCTCAGCGCCATGACCCGTGAAGAAGATCAGATGATCGGCCTGCTCTCTGGTGTCGATGAATACCTCACCAAGCCCTTTAAGCCCAGCGCGCTCAATGCAGCAATCGAACGTGTGCTGCGCCTTTCACCGGATGAACGCCGCCGGCGTATGGACTACCTGGTGCAAACACAGGCTGATCGAGAATAAGTGCGTAGATTACACATTCTTTTAGTAGACGGCGATCCCAATGCGTGTATCAGAATGCAGCACTCTTTGGGAAACGAGTTCTTGCTGCAACAGGTTGTATCTCTGTCGCAGGCCAGGCGCTTTCTTGCTGAGGCCCTGCCTGACATTTTGATCTGTGAGGTAATGTTTGGCAATGAAAGCGGCCTGGACCTTTGCCGCTTTGTCCGGCGCTCGCCTGAATTATGTCACCTCCCTATCATACTCCTGACCAATCTCTCCACAATACAGGACAAAGTCGCCGGATTTGATGCCGGGGCGGATGATTACATCGTCAAACCATTTGATGCGCGCCATTTAGCGGCGCGCATCCGTCTATTGTGGCGTATTAAACGCCTTCAACAATTTGACTCTATCTAACTTATACCCATTCCCTATCCTGGGAAGTGACAGGCCGCGAAATGATTCGACTGCTTCTCTTCCAGGGGTGGGATGACTTCGCGGCAAATCTCCTGAGCTTTCCAGCAGCGGGGGTGGAAATTACAGCCACTCGGTGGATTGACAGGGCTTGGCACATCGCCTTCAAGAATGATACGTTTGCGCCGTGCCTCAACATTCGGATCAGGCACAGGAATGGCCGAAAGAAGTGCCTGCGTGTAAGGATGCAGCGGCAATTCGTAGAGGTCCTCACTGTCTGCCAGTTCCACGACACGCCCTAGATACATAACCGCTACTCTATCGCTGATGTGTTTCACTACTGACAGGTTGTGAGCAACGAACAGATAGGTGAGATTGAACTCTTCCTGCAAATCTTCCAGCAGGTTCAATACCTGTGCCTGAATGGAGACATCCAGTGCTGAAACAGGCTCGTCAGCTACGATGAACGAGGGTCGCAGGGCCAGAGCGCGCGCAATACCGATACGCTGTCGTTGACCTCCACTGAACTCATGCGCGAAACGATTCACAAATGCTGGATTGAGGCCTACGACTTCCAGCAGGTGCGCGACCTCGTCTCTGATTGCTTTTTCGTTGCCCTTATGGAAATTGACAAGCGGCTCAGAGATAGACTGACCAACCGTGAAACGCGGATTGAGCGAACCGTAAGGATCCTGGAAAACCATTTGCATTTCTGCGCGCTTTTTTCGTACTTCGCCAGGTGGAAGTGTCGTCAGTTCAACGCCATTCAGCTTCACACTCCCTGCTGTCGGTTTGATCAACTGCAAGATAGCGCGTCCCGTTGTTGATTTGCCACAGCCACTTTCGCCCACCAGCCCTAGCGTCTCGCCCTTGCGGACAAACAGGTCGACACCATCCACCGCCTTGACGTGAGCTACTGTGCGGCCCAACAATCCCCCTTTGATGGGGAAATGGACTTTTAAGCCTTTGACATCAATCAGAGTTGTTCCTGTCGCCACTGGCGTCTCTATTTGTTGTGTCATAGCACCAACCCTTTCCCCTTTAATCTGGATAGAAGCAGGCAGCTACCTGTTCACCACGACCTACGGGCTTCAATTCCGGACGTTCTTGTCGACAACGCAGCTGCACTTTCGGACAGCGCGGCGCATATGGGCAACCAGGAGGAGGGTTTAACAAATCGGGCGGCTGGCCAGCAATGGGATTAAGCCTTACACCACGTTGATCATCCAGGCGCGGAATAGAGTGCAGGAGACCGACGGTATAAGGATGAGCCGGAGTCTCAAAAATTTGCTTGACCGGCGCAGACTCCACGATGTGTCCGGCATACATCACATTCACATACTCGCATGTTGCCGCAACCACTCCAAGGTCGTGCGTAATCAGCATTACCGCGGTACCGAATTCTTTTGAGAGGCCTTTCATCAGTTCGAGCACCTGTGCCTGGATCGTCACATCCAGAGCGGTCGTGGGCTCATCCGCGATCAACAACTGCGGGTTACAGGCCAGTGCGATTGCAATCATCACACGCTGGCGCATGCCGCCACTGAATTCATGCGGAAAGTTCCTGGCACGGCGCTTGGCATCTGGTATGCGCACCAGGTCGAGCATTTCAATGGCCCTTTTCCAGGCCTGATCATTGCTCAGGTCTTTGCGGTGCCGTTTGACCGTCTCTGCGATCTGGTAGCCAATGGTAAAGACCGGATTGAGCGAGGTCATCGGATCCTGGAAAATCATGGAGATTTTACTGCCGCGCAGTTCCGTCAGTTCGTCTCTATTCTTATCCATGATATTATCACCGTTGAAAAGAATATCACCGGTGATTTTACCTGGAGGGGTCGCTACCAGGCGCATTACAGAAAGCGCCGTCACGCTTTTGCCGCAGCCGCTCTCGCCTACCACTCCTAATGTTTCACCAGGCTGCATGCTAAATGAGACATCATCAACGGCTTTCACTACTCCTGCGCGCGTGAAGAAGTAGGTCTTGAGATTATTGACTTCAAGCAGATTCTCTGCCATTTTTTATTACACTCCACTAATCTTTTGATCGAGGATCGAAAGCATCACGCAGGCCATCGCCAAAGAAGGAGAATGTCAGCACGATAATTGCCAGCGTGACAGAGGGAACGAGTACCTCCCAGGGATGCGTATTCACGAATTGCGCTCCATCTGCAATCATGAGGCCAAGACTTGATCCCGGCGCCTGCACCCCCAGACCCAACAGGCTAATACCTGCCTCGCCGATAATTGTATTCGAAATGTCAAGCGTTGCCGCGACAACCACAATGCTGAATAAATTGGGGATGATGTGCCGCAGGATGATGTGTACATCCGTCGTGCCGGAGGTTCGCGCCGCTTCAATAAACTGTTGCTCTTTCAACTGCAGCGTCTGGCCGCGTACATAACGTGCCATCAATGGCCAGATGGTAAATGCCAGCGCCAGCGAGACCAGCAGCAGGCGCGCATTGCCATTAGGACCGATCACCGGAATGTGGCTGAAGAAGCTATCAGCGCTGGTTCCGAAAATACCGGTGAGCAGGATGACGAAGAGCAGGCCGGGGAAAGCAAACATCAAGTCCGTGAAGCGGGCAAGCAGTTGATCGATCCAGCCTCCAAAATATCCTGCCAGCACACCTATAAGAATGCCCAGCACAATATCCATGATCTCAACCACAACAGCCACTGACAGCGAGACCAGTATGCCCTGCATCAGGCGAGCCAGAATATCTTGTCCGATTTCATTCGTGCCCAGCCAGTACTGGTTTGATGGCAATTCGTCCTGCCGGTCGAGTTCTGAATGATAGTAGCTGCGATAGACGGTCCCAGGATAGGTGTTGCCATCAATGTTACTTTTATAGAGCGGAGCGTCTACATGCTGGTAGATGAATGGCCCAACGATGGCGACCAGCACAAAGAAAGCAATGATGCCGATACTTATCATGGCACGCTTATCACGCCGCAAGCGCTGCAATGATTCACGGAATGGCGAAACCGGCGGCTTCTGCAGTTTCTTTTCGTCCACGGCAGCAGGAGCCGGCAAATCCAGACTCTGGGCCGGGTTTGTTATATCCGGCGAGATCGGAATCGCTCCCGTATCCGGCATGATCGCCTCTGGCGGGTTAAATTGATCCTTTGTGTCCATTCGTAGCCCTCCTAAGCAAGTTTAATGCGTGGATCAACAATCGTATACAGGATGTCCGACACGAGATTGGCCAGCACGACGGCAATCGCCAGCATCACCGTGGTTGCCTGGATCACCGGGTAGTCGCGCGAGGAGATGGAAGCGATCGTGATGTCCGCAATGCCGGGGATGTTGAAGATCTGCTCGATGAAAAAGGCCCCCGTCACCAGGAAGCCGACCGAGACGCCGATGACGGTCACCAGGGGAATCATGGCATTGCGCAACGCATGGCGGTAGATGACCACCCGTTCGCGCATGCCCTTGGCGCGTGCCGTGCGCACATAATCCTGGCGTAACACCTCCAACATGGTGGTGCGCGACAGACGCGCGAAGTAGGCGATGCCGATGGCGGCATACACCAGGATGGGCACCAGCTTGAATTGGATATCGCTCCACGAATACTGCCAGGGGGTGCCCCATTGCGAGACCGGCCAGTTGATGCCGGTACCTTGATCGAGGGCGATGATGATCACCTGGGCGAAGACGGCCAGCACAAACGAGGGAATGGCGTACATGAACAGCACAATGCCCTGGTTGGTGGTATCAATCCAGGTATTGGCTTTGAGCGCCGAGAAAATCCCCACCGGCACACCAATGATGACCTGCAAGAACAAGGCCCACAAGCCCAACTCCAGCGAGATAGGCACTCCATCCTTCAAAATATCGATCACCGCCCGGCCCTTGATCTCATAGGAGAGGCCGAAATTGAGCGTGACCAGGTTCTTCAAGAAGTTGAAGTACTGTTGATACCAGGGCAGGTCGAGCCCATAATAATGTCTGAGCGAGACATATTGCGCCGTGGTAAAATGTTGGCCCAGCATAAAGGCGATGGGATCGCCTGGGGCGAAATAGCCCATGATAAAGGTGATAAAGGTGACGCCAATGATGACAAAAATCAAACCGATGAATCGCTTGATCAGAAACTGTATCATATCGTGCCCTCACTCCCTTGCTTTGTTCAAGGTTGCAATCACATGAGAGATAGCCTTCAACTTCCCTCTTTGCTGCGGTTCGTACCTGATGCGTGTACACCTGCGTAAAGACACCTACGAAACGGCACCATTCCATAGAAAATTCCTACAACCCGTAAAAACAGGTGTTACATAGGTCGATTTCTACTAATTGTAAGTGACATTCCAAGCCTTGTCAAGCAAATTGCTAGCATCATTTCTTAGTTCTGCTCTTAGTTCTGCAACCCGACTTCCAATCTCACGTCTTTTTTGGGATATCGTAAGCTTGATAAAGCAGATGAGATAGACAGTGCGGTCGAAGAAAAGTGAAGAGGGACAGGACTCGTACTGAATCCTGTCCCTATCTGGCCTGTGAGCCAGAGCGCATCAGATAAACGCTCCTCGCGACACACAGGCCTCTCTAGCTATCAATGAACCGCGATGTACACATTGGCCCAGTCATCGGCTGGGACGATGGCCTGTGCGTTGAAGACGCGGCCAATGACATAGGTCTTCAGCAGGTGAGTGCCGAAGCGCTGATCCATAGGCAGCCAGGCCACATCGTTGACCAACTGCTGCTCAGCCTGGTTGTACATCTGGATACGCTTGGTCTGATCCAGCGTCACGTCGGCCTGTTCCAACAACTGCTGCGTCTGCACTTGCTGGGCGGCATCGGTGCTGCCATTCTGCCCATAGTTCCAGTCATTGTTAGGCGCACCCTTGTCGAACTGCAACGTCGTCCAGTCCTGCGGATCAGGATAGTCGGCAATCCAGCCCAGTTCCCACATCTGCAAGCCCTGGTTCAAGCAGGAATGGTAATCCGGCTTGGTACAGAGGGTATTGGTGACATCGGTCAGCAAGGTCGGGAAATCGACGATCTGGGTCTGAACGGTGATGCCCAGCACAGTCTGGATCTCCTGACGCACCTCGGTGATCTCGTTCTGCAGGGTAGCAGCGTTGCTCTCGAAGGTGATCTTGATTGGCGGGATCTGCGAGACGCTCGTCCAGCCCTCTTGCTGCATGCCTTGCTGGAGCAACTGCTTGGCCAGGCTGGGATTACCAGAGGTAGACGCTCCACCTGGACACTTGAGACCTGCGTAGTAGCCCGGCATACCCTGCGGTATGATGTGGCAGGTGGCAGGGCGCGTGCCATGGTAGAGGGCATTCATGATCGCATCTTTGTTGATGGCCAGCTCGAATGCCTGGCGAATATCGATGTTATCAAATGGCTTGTACAGGTAGTTCATGGCAAAGTAGTCAATCGTCAGCTCAGGCTGCTGGCCGTATTCCTTAGTCTTTGTCCTGGCTACCTGGATATCCTCTGCTGGGACGGAGGTGATATCGACCTGGTTGGCCTGGTAGGCGGCATAGGCGCTCTCAGCTGTCTTGTAGAAGTCGAAATCGACCTCCTGCAACTGGGGCTTGGCATTGTAATAAAACGTATTGGGCACGAACACGATGCCGGTGGTGTGGCTGTAGCTCTTCACTTTGAACGGCCCGGCTCCGCCCTGACCGCCATTGTCGGCCAGGTGATCGGTCCACTTGAGACCCCACTTATCGATGACGCTCTTCTCAACCACGTAGGCGGTCGGATACGAGAGCGCCTCCAGGAAGTAACCAGTCTCTTTGTTCACCTTGATGACGACGGTGTTGGGATCGGGAGTCAGCAGGCTATCACCGATCAAGGTCGAGATTTTCCCGTTGACGCGCTTGTCCGAATCCTGGATGAGACCCAGGTAGGTCAAGGAAACGCCATTGAGCGAGGAAATCTGTGGCGAGAGGGCACGGTCGATGCTATAGACCACATCCTGCGAGGTGAGTGTCGAGCCATCACTGAAGTGGAGATTCGGTTTGAGTTTGAAGGTCCAGGTCAGGCCGTCAGATGAGACGGTGGGTAGGGCCGCGGCCAGTTGGGGTACGACCTGCAAGTTATCGTTCAACGCGACCAGGCCGGTGAAAGCCATATCGATGGCCTCAATAGAGGGCGCGTCGGTGGCCTGGCCCGGGTCAAAGGTGGCGATATCAGCGGCGCCAATCGCATCGCCATAGCGATAAATCTGCTGCGATGCAGGGGCCTTGGCCGGCTTGTTAGAGCCAGTGTTGCCAGGTGTAGTTGAGCTACCGCAGCTCGCGAGTAACATTGCTACCAGGCAAAGCAGGGTCGGCAGAAACCCGATGGTGAATTTCTTGCCAGATCTCATGTCAAAACTCTCCTTATGTAACGAGAAACAGTAAATAAACCACTATATACAGGGCAATGATGCCCCTGTACCGGAATTACCTTTTTGTGCTTCGTTTGCGATAAAACCTCCTTTCGCCTCAGGAATTGAACACTATCTTCCTGGCATCTGTTATCAACTTCTATGCAGCGGTTCGTCTGTATGAGAGCGGAAAGACTCACGCGTCGAAAGGCAACAGCATAGAAAGGCCGCTGGCGAATGAATCCGCTGCACACGGTGGCATATAATACTACGACTGCTAGTAGTTGAATCTCTCAAAAAGACCACCAGAAAGGGAAAAATGTCTTTGCGGGTTAATGTTGCAAGATGTAGATATTGGCCCAGTCATCGGGCGGAATCTGCCCCATCTCATTTTCCACCACTCCAACGACATAAGGCTTGAGTAAAAAGACCTCAGTTACCTGGCTCATAGGCATCCAGGCCACATCATTGACCAGCTGCTGCTCCGCCTTCTGATAGGTTTGAAAGCGCGCACCCGGCGATGACATGCTATCCGCGCTTTCCAATTGTTGTTGTGTCAACTGTTGCAGGGCCGCGTCGTTGCTGGTATTCTGTCCATAGTTCATATTATTATTGGGTACACCACTATCAAATTGCCGTGTCAGCCAATCCTGTGGATCAGGATATTCGCCAACCCAGGCCAGACCCCAGAACTGCAGTCCTTGAGCATTGCCGGTTGCCGCGGTCACTTCGTCGAGGAGTGTATTATAGTCAACCGGGTCTGGTGTCACTGTAACGCCCAGCACCTTCTGCCACATCCCGACCATAGCCGTCACTTCCTGCCCAAAACTGCTGATATTGCTGGCATAGGTCAATTTAATTGGCGGCATTTGTGAAACGCTCTTCCAGCCCTCTTCTTGCAAGCCTTTCTGTAATAGCGCCTGCGCTTTTTGTGACTCCCCTTTAAGACTTTGTGTCCCATCCGGGCCTGTCAATTGTGGATTATAGCCGGGCATACCCTGAGGTACGATATGGTTGGTTGGTATCACCGTCCCTTTCCACACGTTATTCGCGAGGGCCGTTTTATCGATGGCGAGCGCGAACGCCTGGCGAATCTGTATATTATCGAACGGCTTGACCAGGTAGTTCATCGTGTAGTAGTTGATCCACAACTGGGGTACCTGGTGGAAATCCGGGCGATTTTTATCGTTAGCAAAGGTAGAAACAGGAATGCCCGTCGTATCGACTCGTCCCCTCTGGTAGTCATTATAGGCTGCCACCGCCTGCGGATAAAATGGGAAAATGACCTTGCGTAGTTGTGGTCGCGGGCCAGCATAGTTCGCGTTGGGCGCGAAATCGATCTCCTTACCAGGAGTGTACTGGGTCACCTTGAATGGACCCGTGCCGCCTCCCTCGCTCAGATGAGCGGTGAAATTCTCTCCGTAGGCATCAATCAAATTCTTTTCCACGACATAAGAACACGGATGGGTGAGCATCGCCAGGAAATAAGGAGCTTTCTTTTTTGTGATGATAACTACAGTATTATCATCAGGAGCCAGCAAGCTATCATTGATGAGGGTGGTGATTGTGCCTCCCAACAACTTGTCCGAGTCTTTGATGAGGGACAGGTAGATGGGAGCAACGCTCGACTTCGTGGCCGGCTGCAGCGCCCGGTCGATGCTATAGATCACATCGTGCGAGGTGAGCTGAGTTCCATCGCTGAACTTCAAGTGCTGCTTCAGGTGAAATGTCCATGTCAGGCCATCGTCGCTTATCTGCCACGATTCTGCAAGCTGCGGGACGACCTGCAATTTATCGTTCAACTGCACCAGTCCCGTGAAGACCATCTGAATGGCGCTGATTGAAGATGCGTCATATGCCAGTGCCGGGTCAAATGTTTGAAGATCGGAAATTCCTTCCAGGGGAGAAATATATACCTGCTGGTTTGGCGGAGCCTTCACCGGTTTAGCCGGCTGGCTATTGCCTCCAAAGAGATTGCAGGCAGAAAGCAGTATGGCTATAAAGCACAGCAATGCTATGCTCGATTTCTTCCCTGGATGCATTTCGGCAACTCCTTATAATGAGTCTTGATAGCCAGCGTCAGGACGCCTCTTGCGGTTCTGACAGGGGTAGGTTTTTACTAAGAATCCTTGCATTCGTCCTGGCTTCTGCCCCCGGCCCTTTGTTAAGCCCGTCCAGCCAGTAAGGGCTGGCTGAACGAGATCACACTCTTATAAATTCCTGACCAGGTCATTATGTTTCGCGAAAGCGATTGCGCGCAGTGCTACATGTAAAAATCCCTCGATATTGGTATCGCTGAGGGAGACAGGCCAGCCCATATATTCTTCGCAGGCCGCCTGCACGATTTGCAGCGTGTGTCCCTGGTCGGTGGATGGATCGGTATTCGCGCTTGCCAGGGCCATAGATGCGAATAACGAACGCACATCATGCCCATGCAGAATATACCGGCGAGCCGTCGCAAAAGCCCCATTCAGATCTTGCGCATCCAATTGTTCGCGCAGTGTATCCAGTAATGCGGGCGCGATTAAACCTCCACCCAGAATAGGGCTGCGCGTGCTGGTCTGAGCAGGTGCTTGAGCTTGCTGCTGTTCCCCAATCTCCTTATGCAGCGCGTTGATATAGCAGGCCGAGGTGAACAGTAGTGGCAGCGCCTCCACATCCTGTATCTCCGTGAAAGCAATACGTACCGCCGAGGCGAAGAGTAGCCCGTGCGCCGCCTGTATAAATGCCTCACGGTCACCATCGCCAACTCGCGTCATCAGGTCGGTAGCGGCCAGCGCAATCACCGAGGCGATACCCCGCGACGAAGCGCCTTTCGAAATCAAAGCATCGAATACGCCTGAGCAAATTTGTGGCGCATCGACATCGCTGAGGATGAGCTTGTGTAGGGGAAGCGCATTTTCGTTCTTCGGCGCAGCCAGGCGCGTGCGATAACTATCGAGGCTATGATGCTCATCGGAAAGAAACGCGCGTACCGTATCGACCCAGGCAGGCTCTTCTGTCGTGATTGGCAGGTGCGGCGCGAGCCAGTGTACGATGTTCGGGACGCGATCCCCCCACTCGACCGCATCCAGTAATTGCGTACCGCGTACCGCGAACATCATTGGATGCCCGGCATTGTGAAAGGTGGTAGAAATACCATCGTATGAACGAATCTGTATCGTCCGGTAATCGGCCCCTGTAGAATAAAGACCCAGCAGCAAACGCTCGACCAGCAAGGGATCATTACCATAAATAGCCTTGTGCATTTCCGAATTGACCGTTTGTCCCTCGGATAGTTCGCCAGGAACGAGCGGGTCCGGGTAATTGGGATGGGCGAAATTTTCTCGCCCGGCGCGCAACTGCGGAATGACCGCCACGGTAGATTGAATCAAAAGCGGAAAAGCGCGTTTCTGGGTTTGCCGCCATTCTTCTCCCAGCGTATATTGAAGCGCAATCAGCCAGCGGCACATCATACTCGCCGCTGCCAGCATAATGGTTGGATGGCCATCGCTATCCCCATGGGCTACGATCATGCCTACGCGCCCTATTAGCTCGCTGGGATCGGCGCCCTGCTCTACAAGCTGGCCGGCAGTATCGATAATCTGGTTAGTATCCCCGGATGCCAGCGCATCCACAAAAGCAGAAATATCGGTATTCAATCCAATTGATGGCATAACTTTTTCAATCCTCCAGGTGGGCACAATAGTGAGTGTCACGGCTGTGCCGGTCGGGGCCGATTGATCGCGCCCACCGCCGATTGATCGGCCCCGCGTCCATTATCGTATTATGTTGTCAAACCCCATAACTCCGCCCTGAAATTATAGATTTCCGGTGCATTCGCATATGTATATCGTGATAGCGCTATGTCTGTTGCAACTCTCGAATAGCGCGTTCGATGCGTGGAATTTCCGCGTATTCCTCATCGAGCAATTTGTATCCTCGCTCCAGGTATAATTCTGCCAGTCTGGCCCCCTTCTCGCTTGGATCAACCGCAGCTGTTATTAGTTCGGTGCTGCGATATTTTTCAGGCAAGGGCGAGGTGATCCGCTGCATGCGCCGCTTCGTATCCTGCAGCAATTGAGTATCGTGTCCCTCAAGCGCGTAACGTGCCACACCTATCAATTTGCCCAGCTCCGCCAGGCGCTGCCGCTCGGTCATCGTTTGTATCAGCAATTCTTCCGCGTCCAGATCATCCAGTGCCTCTTCATCCTCGGCCGGTTCAATAGAGGGAGTGGTAGCAAAAGCCGAAGCGTAGGTCACATAGTATTGTCCATATTCCTGGCATGCCTGCGCTACCAGTTGCATGCGTTGCGGTTCGTCACGCGGATTGACGGTTCCAATTTCGCACAGATCATCATCACGTCGTTCCGCCAGCACCTGCAAATGCTCCAGCGCGCTTCCTTCCTCCAGCATAGGAGGAATGGGCATCACGGGAACATTCGTCGCATCCTGCAGTTCCTCTTGCGATAATTGGGAAGCTAAAAAAGATGGAAGGTATTTTGCAAGAGAGAGCGGTATCGGTGGAACAACGCAATAGGTGGAGAGAATCGTGCGCGAATTATTAGTGCTGCGTGCCACAAAGATGGCGTGCCCCTTTGGTGCCTGTGGATCACCACGCAAGAAACGTATACTCATAACATTTTCCTTCCTGCCATATCATAAGGCGGTTCTCCTCATCGTCCGCCATCAAAATCAGCAACCTATCTTTGCCCTCTAATAATATCCCGTTTCGTCACACATGTACATAGTAGTCATAATCCTTTTCGTACCTGCCTGAGTCGTTTGATCAAATCTTTGTTCGCGCGTATCTCCTCGTCGGTCAAATCTTCCCCGCTGGTCGGGAGCGAATCCTCGTAGGCTTTCAATTGCTGCTCGATTGCTGGCATCCCTGCTATACGCACAAACGATGTGAGAATCGCTCGCCCCTGCTCATCCTCCTGCTGGCGCACCGCTGTAATGATTGCCTGCGTATACAATTCGGCATATTGGTGCAGGAACGTACTCCATTGCTGAGGTGTACTCAACGTCTTGACTACCTGTTCTACCAGCGCGATGGCCTTCCTGAATTCATTCATGGCCGCATTCAGGTCTCCGCGTGCCAGGAAAACGCCGCCGTGTTCATAACGCGCGTCGGATTCGCCCAGCAGTTGCCGCTGTTCCTGATATAGCGTCAATGCCTGGTCAAAGCAATTGAGCGCCTCATCCACTTCATCATTTCCTGCTCGCGCCATTCCCAGTGCCAGCAGGGCATCGGCCTGCCCCACCTGGTCATCGGCCTGCTTGAAGCGCAGGATCGCCCCCTCACAATGCTCAATCGCCTCATCCCATTGTTCCCGTCCCACCAGCGTTTGTCCTACGCCAAGCATTGCGGCAGCATCACCATCAGTGCTCTCGATCAGTTGAAACTGCCGTCCCGCTTCCAGAAATGTTGTCGAGGCTGCTTCAAGATTGCTCTGCGAAAGATATGCGCGAGCCATGCCCAGCAGGGCTTCCGCCGCGTAATATGGCTCCTGTATGCCCTCTGCCTGGTTGTGAGCGTCACTAAAACGCTTTTCGGCCTGCGCGAAATCTCCCTGCGTCAATAGCAATTGACCCTCCACCACCAGCATCAGGGGTACCAGGTGAGCAGCCAGTTCATTCCCTGTGACTATTCGCTGCGCAGTTGCCAGGTATGATTCCGCTTCATCCAGCCTGGCAGTAAGCACTGCCAATCGCGCCCTGCGTGCCGCGGCCTCTGCCACGCCCAAAACATGATCTGGCTCCTTGCTCCGTTCCATGCCCGCCTGGACCTCACTATAATTGCGTTCTGCCTGCGCAACTTTCCCCTGCTTGTAATAAATGTCACCCAAGCCCAGCAGCGCCCGATACTCGACACGAGTGTCAGACAACGCGCGTGCCATGCGATGCGCATCTTCAAAGGTTTGCCTGGCGCGATTCAGAAAGCCTCTCAACCGCTGAATCTCGCCCAATCCAACCGTCGCCTCCGGTTGGCCAAGACGGTATCCCTCCGACTTAAACATGCGCAATGCCCGCTCCATCTGCCCGCTCGCGTAGGAAAGCTGTCCGCGCCGCGCGTTGATCTCACCTAACAGCCGGCTCGCGGAAGCAACTCCCAGACCGGAGTGCATATTCGTGTAATTTTGTTGCGCCTGCTGCGCGCTGATAAGTGCCTGATTAATGTTATTGCGCAGGAAATAAATCTCCGCCAGCCCCAGGTTACAATCAGCCTCTCCTAATTCATATTCTATTAGCCGTGCCGCGTTATAGGCATCGACAAACGTATCCGTCGCCTTATCAAGTTGCAGCTGATCCAGGTAGACGCGCGCTAGCCCCACCAGCCCATCGACGCTACCATATTTATCGCCCATATCATCATAGGCCTGCAATACCTGCTGGTAATCGGCAATCGCTTTATCGAACTGCTCCGTCAGGCGCTCGATATCGGCCAGGCTGCGCCGCGCATCGGCTTCATTGATGCGATCCCTGGCTTTAGCGTAATAAGAGATGGCCTGTGAATAGTGCTCGGCGGCCTGCTCGATGTTCCCCCGTTGAAACTCGATGTGCCCCAGCGCCAGCGTAGCATTACCCTGCCCTCCTGCATCCTCCTGCCCTGTGTATAGATTCCACGCATCTTGATAGGCCTCTTGCGCCCGCTCAAGATGCCCCAACTGGCGCTCAAGGTGTCCCAGCGCCAGCGTACTGGCCGCCTGGCTCAATACACTGCCGGCCTCCCGGTACAGGTTAATCGCTCGCTGGTAACTATTCGCTGCCGCCTCCAACTGATTTTGCTGTCGTTGCACATCCGCCAGCAAATTCCGGCTATCCGCCGCTCGTTTGAAATCATGCAGCAGCCGGAAACGTATCTCCGCATCAGATAGCGCCTCCGCTGCCACATCCAGTTTGCCATCATTGAGGGCAGTAATACCTGTTTGAAAACGATTCTCAGCCGCTTTTGCATCTTCTGTAGTCATGACATCTATCCCTCATAAGAGGAGAATTGCCTCTGCAAGCTCATTCTCTATGTAAATAGTTCTCTTGTTCTCGAAAAATTATGGCGCGTAATAATTGTAGTGCGTCAGGAGAAGAATGTCAAAACGCCCGGTGCTCCCCATATTCTCGATAGGCTTGACAGGACTGCCGTGGTAAGATACTCTACACTAAACGGTCTGGCATCATTTCTCGATTCTGTCAAAAGGGCATCCTTCTGAAAAGATGCCTCCAGTCGTAATATTCATGACATAAGGAGCTACCGCATGTACGAAGACACCTTAGCGAACGTGCCTCTCTTCTCAGGTCTGGACAAGAAAGAATTACGTGAACTCGCGAGAAGCGTCCAGGAACGGACCTATAGCCCTGGCACAGTCATCGTCAAACAAGGCGACACAGGCTCCGGGCTGTATATCATCACCAAAGGTAGAGTGCATATTACCCAGGTCTCCGACCCCGATAGACCTGAAAAAGACCTTGCAACCGCCGGCCCCGGAGAGGTAATCGGCGAAATGGCGCTGTTGGATGACCTGCCACGCTCTGCCACTATGACAGCTGTCGACGAGGTAACAGCCCTGCTGCTCCCTGTCTGGGAATTTCGTACCGCCATGCGCAATTCCCCTGATATCGCTATCAAATTGCTCGCGGTGCTCAGCCGCCGCCTGCGCAATGTCGAAAAGCCAGCTCGTTAAAGTTGTGCAATGGCGTCAATAAGAGACCGGTGATGAGTTTCCACAAATTAGTCGGGCAATGAACGTGGGCCGATAAATCGGCGATGTGTATGGCAAACCGGCCCCTACACCCCGTAGGGGCCGGTTTGCCATACACATCGCCGATTTATCGGCCTCTTACCAGATGCTCTTACCAGGCATTCTCGCAAGAAGTCGTCGTCATCACGCATTATCCCCCGCATATATCCCATCGGACTCCTGCTGGTTGGCCTTCTTGCGGTTGAGCAGCGCCTCTAACTCCTCCAGCATCGTCTCCGCATCGTTAAAGGAGCGGTAGACACTCGCGAAGCGAATATAGGCGATCTTATCCATATGCCGCAATCGCTCCATCACCAGCTCACCAATCGCGCTACTCGAAATCTCCTGCTTCCCCTGGCGATACAGTTCCTGCTCGATCTCCTCAACTGTATTTTCGATCTCACCCATAGGCAGCGGGCGTTTCTCACACGCCTTGCTGATACCCACAAACAGCTTCTGCCGGTCAAAAGCCTCTCGCCTCTGGTCGCGCTTGATCACCATCAACTGCGACTTCTCAACGCGCTCATATGTGCTGAAACGCCCCTTGCACTGCTCGCACTCCCGCCTGCGATGAATAGCATCTCCCACGTCCCGCGAGTCCTTCACGCGCGACTCGGTTCCTCCGCAATATGGACATTTCATACATGCGCTCCCACATCTAGCGTACTTAATAATGGCATTATTGTATCACAGCACGCAATGTGGGAGCGCTTCTTTTCCGCGAACACGGGCAATGTCAAGCAGACACTCTTTGCGCTTCATTCATATCGCCCGCGTTATGCGGTGCCGGCATCGCCTCATCATTCCGCGAGGACATGGAAGCTTGCAGGGTCTTCTTTGCCCTGGTTATACCATCTGGTGGCGTCTTGCCAACATAACCCGACCGCAGACGCGAACCCTCACGCCAGTAGGCGTACCAGTACGGCCCATGTCCCTTCCCCTCGCGACAGGTCTTACACGAAGGCTTGCCGCATTTACGATACTGCAATTGATACGTGATGTGCTGATCCTTTGGTAATTGCGTCATGTGCCGCTTACCCTTCCGCAATTCAATCTGGCACCCGTTCATCTTGCCGTCCTCAACTCATTTCAGCACCGCGGCTTTTTAATGAGAAGAAGCTCTGCCCCTACAGTTTCCCCGGCAGATGAAAAGGAAACGATACTTATTCATGTACGTACCGCTAACAGCATAACATCATTGCATGAACATTTTATGAATCTTTGTGCGAACAAGATGAAACATTGTTCATCTTAATAGCAAGTATACCAGGAAACAAATTGCTTTTCAATGACACATCCTTCATCTTGATCTTCAATGCCCAGGGTACCAGTGTTTCTTTCCCAGCTAACCCCACCATCGAAAGAAGAATGGTATAATAGAGATACACCATTCGCTCATGGGTACATGTTTCCTGAGGAATGGAAAATCACTGTCCCATGCGTTTTGTCTTGTTGTTGGTACGGAAAGCGTCGGCTTCAATCCGGCAAGCAATAGCACCGCAGTACCTTCTGTGAAGTAGTTGTTGCGAGAACTCTAGCCTTTCCAGTCGCCGTCCAGCCAGGACATGGAAAGATGGGCTTCGTCCTACCAGATTGAGCCGGAAGTAGGAGGCAAACCATGCAGATCATTATCAAGGGTAAGCAGATGGAAATCACGCCCCGCTTGCGCCAGTATATCGAGCGTAAGGTAGGGCGGCTCTCCCGTTTTCTTTCTGATAATGCTCGTATAGAGGTCACTGTCACCGAGGAACAAACCCGCAGCGCCCGCGACCGCTACTCGGTACACCTGGCATTGTCCAATAGCGCTCACCCGATTCATAGTGAAGTCAGCGCCGACACAGCCATCAAGGCCTTTGACCTGGTATTGGATAAAGTCAGCGCGCAACTGGGACGTCAAAAGGATCGACAGACCAGTGTGAAGCGCCATCATACCCCCGCTATGAAGATTCTCTCACTGTCGCGCTCTGGGGCACTTACATCTCTGGAAGAAGGCGACCAGGGCGAAGAAAATGAAGAATCTGTTTCGGCTATTACAGAAGAGCATAATGAGGAAATCTGGTCGCAGATCATGGAGATCCGGCGTATTCCCACCAGGCCCATGAATGATCAACAGGTGATAGCGCAGATGGAGGCCCATGGCCTCTCGTTCTACCCCTTTTTTAACCATGAAACGCAGAGTGTCAATGTCATGTATCGTCTTGAAACAGGTGGCTATGGCTTGCTTGTTCCTTCATTAGAACAGGTCGAGTCATAGACCTCACAGACTGGAGGCAGTCTGATCAATCGGCCCCACATCTCCCTCATCGGGGCCGATTCATCGGCCCCTAATATCCCGTAGGGGCCGGGCAGTCCTGTCTGGGGGACAGGCATACCGCGCCCACCGCCGATTGATCGGCCCCGTCCCCAGATTATTTTGTCAAAGCCCGTATCGAGTCCAGCGTGAGGTAGTCCACAAAACGCTCTAGCTAAAGGATGATAACCCCGGAAATCTCTTTAATACAAACCGATTTCAAAACGCCACGGTTCTAGCGGCGGGTCCTCGAATTGTCCCAATGGATCGGCGGCCTGCACAATCAACCTGTGCGCATTTGAAGAGGGCAATGGACGAAAGCGCGCGCTCCCCTGGTACACCGCCGAATTTGCATCTCCCGCAAGCTCTGGCCGCGCCAGTAAAATGCCGCCCCGGTCTCCTGCCCAGCGCATCCCGGTATCATCGCGCAGGAAGAAAATCAACCGTGGCACAAAAGCAAAACCCGCCGCCAGCGGTGGCCGCATCCAGATATAATGCAGCTCGAAATGCTCCTCGTACCACTGCATCTGGTGCAGGAACAGCGTCATATCCCGGTGTTTCTGTTCTATCTCAAGCGTCATTGTCCGTAATGGCCGCTGGCGCGAAACCGAAGGTGCATCTAATGGTAGACTCTGAGGCGCAGCAATCACTACAGGCGGACGCGACGCAAGCTCCAGCGCTTTTGCCGAAAAAGGCGTCGGATCAGACATAATCTCATTACATAATTGCAGACAGGCCTCGCAGATGTAGGCAGCACCTGGGCCGGCTACCATACGCCGGACTTCTGGTGGGCGTTGCCCGCAAAAAGAACAGCGAGCCAGTGACCGATCATAATTCATGTCTACCTTCCTGCTAGATCATTGGTTGACCCTTGCGGTCTCGTCATCTCCGCTCCACATCTATGGAAGCGAGCGCCTGACCAGAACCTGCCGGTTTTGTCAAATCGCTTCTAACGATACCGCAACTATGACGAATGCAATGCAGTAACAGCAGCTTGATATAATCCCAACCGCTCTAACATGGAAGCGTGTGCCTCCCATTCCAGTCTATCATCGAGCGGAGCCAATGGGCCTGGTACTGGCGAGTGCCCGTCAGTCTCAAAAGGCCTGGAACCGTTCTCTTTCCCACCCTCCTGCTCGTACCATTCTTCCTCCGCCCTATCAATCGCACCGTATTTACGAGACAACGCTAATGAGATCAGGTGATCGGCAAAGTGCGGATTTTTAGGCAACAGCGAGCCGTGCAGGTAGGTTCCAAACGTATTCCGGTAAACCGCTCCCTCGGTATGGTCCTCGGCATTATTTCCATAGCCTTTCAGCACTTTCCCTAGCGGCTTAGCCGTTCCGAGATATGTGCGGCCTCCATGATTCTCGAAGCCAACCAGCGTTTTACCGTTCCAACTGATAGCAATATTGCCGATGCAGCGCGCTACCTGCGGCCCTTTGTGGATCGTCCAGGCGTCAAATACGCCCAGGCCCCGCATGTCAGGACCCTCCGCCGGCCGGTAATAATGCGCCAGCAGTTGATATCCTCCGCAAACCGCCAGCACCGGCATATCGTCCTCAATTGCAGCCCACAACCCGATCCCCTTGACCTCATACAAATCTTGCGCCACCGGCGCCTGCTCTTTATCCTGCCCGCCACCGATAAACAACATATCATACTCGTCCGGCGCCAGCGCATCACCGATGCCCAGACCCACGACACGCAGTTCAATATTGCGCAGCTCGCACCTCCGGCGCAACGTTAAGATATTGCCTCGATCACCGTACAAATTCAATTGATCTGGATACAAATGCCCCAGAGTGAGGGAGTAACGAGGCATGGTCTGCTCGTTCATGGGCCTTTCTCCTCCCAGTAATGAGGTGTCAAACCTCGCCGCTCCAATTCACGATGAACTTCTAACAAGCCCGTATACGTTGGCACTATAAACAACGTTTCACCGGCAGGCGCCCGGCTGATGGCCGCATCCAGCGCTTTCGCAATGCCATATTCCCTGAGTTCAATCCCCCCTTGCTGAGTAGTATGGGCGTACCCTTGCGGTCGCCCGCCACTATTTTCTCCCTCCAACCGCTCCCCGCTATTTTCCTCTTCCAGTCGCTCGCCCGCCTCAGAAGACGGCTCATTTTCTGCCGTTGAAATCGCCGGCCCCTTTACGTTTTTCGCCGACCGGATTCGTCTCAGCCTGCGGCGCTCCTTCGCATCCAGGCTTCTGGTAGCCGCGCGCAGAGGTGCAGGTGGCACGATCTTCATCGTGTCCACATCTACTCCTGCGTACTTCAGGCGCAATGCCAGGTCCAATGCGCGCGTTCCCGCAACTGTCAGAGAATCGGTGTGTCCAACTAGGCGCTCAAAATCGACATCCCAGATCCACGAGATATCGCGCCCATCGGCAATATTATCGTTCAGAATGAACAGAACGTGACGCTGCGTACCATCGCTAAACAGCGTGCGCAGCACCTCATTGAATCCGGTAGGATTTTTTGCCAGCAGCAAGCGTAATGTGCGTCCATCGACCTGAACGCGCTCGCCACGTCCAAAAACCGGCTTGAACTGTTCAATGCCCGTGGCTATCGGACTCCAGGAGATTTCTAATGCTTGCGCCACCGCGATTGCCGCCAGCGCATTGTACACATTATATAGCCCCGGCAGCGGAATAACGATTTCTCCCCTGTGTTCTGGCGTCTCAACCTCAACACGCAGCCGGTCTAACCCCTCATTCGCTACTTTCACCGCTCGAACGGAAGGTTGAGGTCGCCCATACCCGCACCCGGGACAGAAATAGTGGCCTAAATGACTATAGAAACGCACGTCGTAGCTGTAATCGGTGCCACAGCGCGAACAGGTGCGCGTATCTAAGGTCTGGTGCCTCTCCGGTACATCTCCAAGATGAAGCTCAGCATCATCGATGCCGAAATACACAACCTTGCCATCAAAATTTCCGTCTAAAACAGCGATGCCCGGATCATCGGCATTCAATACCAACGTCGTGCTATCGGGCAGCATTCGTACAGCCTTTTGCCAGCGGGCCGCGACGCTATCGACTTCGCCGTAGCGATCCAGCTGGTCGCGAAAAAGGTTGTTGAAGACGACCACACGGGGATGTACAGACTCCACAAACTGCGGTACAACAGCCTCGTCAACCTCAAAAACCGAGATTGCCTGTCCCGAACGACGCAGTCTGCCATCCGGCTGGGCGCGAATCACCAGCGCCCCTGCCACGCCGCGCATCAAATTCGAGCCTTCCCGGTTGCGCCACACGCGCAGGCCGGCGTCGCTTAAGATTGCGGCGATGAAGCCGCTGGTCGTCGTTTTCCCATTCGTACCTGTAACCAGTATGCTTCCATAGCGCAATTGTTTCGAAAGATGCCCCACGATATCCGGGTACAGGCGCTGTGCCACCACGCCGGCAATGCTGGTGCCACCACCCAGGTGCAAACGGCGGCTCAACGCGCCCGCCGCTCTTCCACCCAGCACAGCCAGTCCTGCGCGCAATGAACTACGCCGTCGCCTGCTATAACGATGACTTTCAACAGATGTATGATCAACAGAGGACTGTTCTTCCCCTGCGCTGCTTCGCGGTCTTTTGATACGCCCGTCCCTTTTCACCAGGCGTGGCGACTTCTGTTTCCCCATCCTATTCCTCCGTCACGATTTACATTACATAAATCTTATAATTTGCAGCATAGCATGCAGGCGCAAGCTGGTCAAGTAGGCGCGACCCTTGAGGTCGCCCTCCACAAAAAACGCTTTGAGGTCGCCCGCCCATGCCTTTTCCGAGGAATAGATGCTGGACAACCCGTGTTATTCTTGCGTAGAACATTTTGTTGAAATAAACGTGTCATGTAGTAATATGCTGTTTCGCTGTTAAGTTTCAAGGAAGGCGAGCGAAAAATAAGTATTACATCAGGCCTGGTTCGGGTCATTGGTGAAAACAACCCCTTGTCAAGATATGCTATCCTATGCAATGAGCATGGAATATGGATGTGTCGGCGGGGCGAATAAACCACTCGCGGTTTGTTTCGCCCACTCATTAGATCAGGTATAGGGAATGGCTAAGAAACTTGTAATTGTAGAATCTCCGGCGAAAGCCAAAACTATTGAGAAATTTCTGGGGCGCGACTTCGAGGTGCGCGCCTCCATGGGGCATATTATAGATTTGCCCAAAAAGGGCCTTGGAGTAAATACACGCAAAGACTTTACACCACAATATGAAATCATTGAGAAAAAAGATAAGCTGATCAATGAATTGAAAGCGGCCTCCAAACGCGCGGATGAGGTCTACCTGGCGCCCGACCCCGACCGCGAAGGCGAATTCATCGCGTGGTCGCTGAAACACACGCTTGATCTCAAAAATCCACGCCGTGCCGTCTTCAATGAAATCACGAAAGGCGCCGTCCAGGAAGCCATACGCAAGCCTCGTGATATCGATGAAGACCTCTTCAACGCCCAGCAGGCTCGTCGTGTCTTAGACCGCCTTGTCGGCTATAAAATCAGCCCATTGCTCTGGCGGCGCATTCAATCGGGCACCAGCGCCGGGCGCGTTCAGTCCGTGGCTCTGCGACTCATTTGCGACCGTGAGGCCGAGATCCGGGCCTTTGTCCCGGAAGAATATTGGAGCATCATCGCGCTGTTGAGCAAACAGGGGCAGCAAGAACGCTTCGAAGCCAACCTCATCGCGCGCGTCAAAGATATCGCGGCCCTGGGCAGCGAAGACATGGGTTCAGAAGGCGAAGAGCCGGCCAATCCTTCGCTCAATGGCTCAAGCGGCTCGAATGGCGCGCAAAAAGTACGGGCCGAAAAGGGGCGCATCAAAATCGTTTCAAAAGAAGAGGCCGATACCATCCTGGCCGATTTAAAGGGCGCGACCTATACCGTCCTCAAGATTGAGGAGAAGGAGCAGCGCCGCCAGCCATTCCCGCCCTATACCACCAGTACCTTGCAGCAGGATGCCTCGTCCCGCCTCTACTTCAAGCCCAAGAAGACGATGAGCCTGGCACAGCAACTCTACGAGGGCATCGAACTCGGCGAGCGTGGGCATCAAGGTCTCATCACCTACATGCGTACCGACTCGACTCGCATCTCTGAAGAGGCACAGGCCAGGGTCAAGGCGTACATTGGGCAGGAATTTGGCCAGCCATATGTCGGGCAGGGCCGCACCGGGAAGGCTAAAGCTACCACCCAGGATGCCCACGAAGCCATTCGACCGACCGATGTCACGCTGACACCGCAGATCGTCAAGCCGCATCTCTCTGCCGACCAGTTCAAGCTCTATAACCTGATCTGGCGGCGCTTCGTGGCCAGCTTCATGACGCCTGCCGTCTTTGATACCGTGCGTGTAGACATTGTAGCAGCGCAGTATGTCTTTCGCGCTACCGGCTCGCATCTCAAGTTTCCAGGCTTCCTGGCGGTATGGCAGCGTGAAGAGGACGAAAAATTGCTGCCCGCCCTTAAGGTCGATGAAGTACTTGACCTGCGTGAATTGAAGCCGGAGCAGCATTTTACGCAGCCGCCTCCACGCTATACAGAAGCAAGTTTGATCAAGGAGCTTGAGGAGCAGGGCATTGGCCGTCCCAGTACCTATGTACCAATTCTCAGCACCATTCAGGATCGTGGCTATGTCGATCAGGATCAGCGCCGCTTCGTGCCTACCTGGTTAGGCGAGACGGTCAACGAGGTAATGAACAAGCACTTCCCCGACATCGTCGATACCGGTTTCACCGCCGAGATGGAGCGCAAGCTGGACGAAGTCGAAGAGGGCCGCATATCCTGGACAGAATTTTTGCACAGCTTTTATGGTGATTTCAAGGTCTTGATGGAAAAAGCCGAGGCCGAGATGAACCGTGTGCAGAAGCCTGTTGAGGAAATAGATGAACCATGCCCGGAGTGCGGGCGCAACCTTGTCATTCGCACCGGGCGCTTCGGTCGTTTCATCTCCTGTTCGGGCTTCCCCGAATGCCGTTATAGCCGCTCCTTCGTCAATAAAACCGGCGCGTTGTGTCCCGTATGCGGTGGCGACCTGGTAGAGCGTAAGACAAAACAGAAAAAACGTATCTTCTTCGGGTGTAACAATTACCCAACCTGCAATTTTGCCATCTGGGAGCGTCCCGTGCCCGATCTCTGTCCCAGGTGTGGCGGATTGATGGTCATCCCACGCGCCGGGCAGGACCCCGTCTGCTACGCGGAAGTTGTTGCCGTCCAGAAATCAGCTGAGGAGAAACCCAGGCCGGATGGCACAACCACGCGCCGCACCACACGCAAAAAAGCCGAAACCCCAAATCCAGAATCTGAACTGGCCGCAACCGGCTCTGTAGCTACTATTTCCCGCCGTTCCACCTCCAGGACAAAAAAGATGGCTGCCGGGACATCGAGTAATGGGAAGGTTCCCAAATCTACAACACGCAAAGCCAGAACGACGACCTCAACAAGGGGTAGAGCAAAGAAAACGACCGCACGATCTTCTACCGCAAAGAAGAAATCAGAATAGCCCCTTCCACATGTCTTATGGGATAAGCTGCATGTCGTGTGCTATAATCAGGTAGAAGTTAAATGTTTCTCGCTATCGCTACCAGATACTTCTTTGCATTCGAAGGTCGCGAAAAGGCGTTTCTGAACGGGAATGGGGCACCGCGTTCTACTTTAGATGGAGGAAATTCATGCCGCATGCAGTAACGCTCATACCAGGCGATGGCACAGGACCGGAAATCACCGAAGCCACCCGCCGGGTACTTGAGGCTACCGGAGTCCAGTTCACCTGGGACCTGCAGCGTGCCGGGTTGGAAATGTTGGAGAAGCATGGCACCGTCTTACCAGATCAAGTCATCGAATCGATTAAACGCACGAAGGTCGCTTTAAAAGGACCTATCACCACCCCGGTCGGCAAAGGCTCCCGCAGCGCAAATATGGCCCTGCGCAAAAAACTCGATCTCTATGCCAACCTTCGCCCTGCTAAAACCTACCAGGGCTTACGTTCGCGCTATGAAAATATCGATATGATTATTGTTCGTGAGAATACCGAAGACCTCTATGCCGGTGTTGAATTTCAGCGCGGCACTCCCGAACAGCAGGAAATTCTTGAGACCATCGCCCGCACAACGGGAATGCACCTTGACAATGAGTCTGCCATCAGCATCAAATTTATTTCTGTGATGGCGACGCGCCGCATCGTCAAGTTCGCTTTCGAGTATGCGCGCGCGAACGGTCGCCGCAAAGTGACCGCCGTACATAAGGCCAATATCATGCGGTATTCCGATGGCCTCTTCCTTGCTATCGCTCAAGAGGTTGCTAAGGAATATCATGATATCCAGTTTGAGGATCGCATCGTCGATAACATGTGCATGCAACTGGTGCAGAAGCCGGAGCAATACGATGTGCTGGTGCTGCCCAATCTCTACGGCGATATTATTTCTGATCTTTCGGCAGGCCTTATTGGTGGTCTGGGGGTCGCGCCTGGCGCGAACATCGGCAGCCAGTACGCGGTATTCGAGCCGGTACACGGCAGCGCCCCCAAGTATGCGGGTCAGAACAAGGTCAATCCGATGGCGATGATGTTCTCCGGTGTGCTCATGCTCCGCCATCTTTGTGAAAAGAATGCCGCCAATCGCCTGGAGAAAGCCATTGCTCAGGTCATTGCCGAGGGCAAAAATGTTACCTACGATCTCAAGCCGCGCCCGGATGATCCAACCGCTGTGGGAACCTCGCAGGTAGCAGACGCCGTCATCGAAAAATTGCAGAAACTGTAATGCTCCACTGCATACTGCAAGAAAGGACATCTGTTTATGGAACCAATGTCGGTCAACGATATGGTCGCCGATGCGCGTACCCGCATAAAGGGCCTATCTAAGCAGGAGATGGAACGCGAACTTGAGGCGGGCGAGGCTGTCATTATCGATATACGTGATCCCCGCGAGCGCTGGCGTGAAGGTGCAATTCCAGGGGCGAAACACGTCCCGCGCGGCATGCTCGAGTTCTGGGCCGATCCGCAATCCGAGTATCACAAACGTTTTATGGACCCCGAAAAGCGCACGATTCTCTACTGTGCCGGCGGTTTGCGTTCATCATTAGCAGCAGATGTTTTGCAGAAGATGGGCTACAAAGACGTAGCCCATCTGGAAATGGGTTTTGACAGGTGGAAAGCTGAAGGCGGAGCCTGGGAAGAGGTTCCGGTTCCTGAGAATCTGAAGTAGGAACCCGGTATCTTTTCTTCTCATTAAGCCACTTTTGATATTCCCATTATTCAACTCTTTCCTTGCCTAGAGAACCCGCTGTTGTGCGCCACTTGTGACGTGCCTGGATATAGCGCACCGTGCCGGAGCGAGAACGCATCATCACTGACGAAGTGCGCGCACCCCAACCGTAATATTCCACGCCTGCCACCAGCTCCCCGCTCGTTATGCCTGTAGCCGCGAATGAGACATCGTTGCCTTTCACAAGATCATCTGTATCTAGAACCTGGTCGGGGTCAACGCCGTTCTCCCTCAAGCGATCCCGTTCCCGGTTCAGCTCTTGCACCAGGTCAGAGGGACTAAGGTTTCCGCGATCCTTTTCCGTCAAAGGCCAGATCTTGCATTGAATTTCCCCCCCAACGCATTTAATGGCTGCCGCTGCCAGCACCGCTTCAGGGGCGCCTCCGATACCCATCAACACATCAACGCCCGTATAGTCTTCCATAGCGGCTTGAATCGCTGCCGACACGTCGCCATCGCTGATCAGCCGGATGCGCGCTCCAGCCTCTCGAATCTGGCGAATGATATCCTTGTGACGTGGACGATCAAGAATTACAACCGTGACATCATCGATACGAGCGGAACGTACCTTGGCAATACGCTGCAGATTCGTCGCCACCGGAGCATTGATATCGATCACTCCCCTGGCTATCGGGCCAACGGCGATCTTTTCCATATAGTAGACGCCTGGAGGGGCCGAATACATGGTGCCCCGTTCCGCCGTAGCTACAACGGCCAGCGCTCCAGGAAGCCCCAACGCGAGCAGCCGCGTGCCATCAACCGGATCAACAGCCACATCTACGTCCGGTGGTAAGCCATTGCCAACCTGCTCGCCTACGTAAAGCATAGGAGCCTCGTCCTTTTCGCCCTCACCAATCACTACAATACCATTCATATCAACACCATCGAGCGCTTTACGCATGGCATCTACAGCCGCCTGGTCAACTTTCTCCTTATCCCCTTTGCCCATCCAGCGTCCCGCGCTCAATGCAGCCGCCTCGGTGACGCGCACCAGTTCCATGGCGAGATTGCGCTCCCTGGTACCCGACTCCTCAAAACGTGTTTCCGTCATAAATAAGCCATCCTCCTTTGACTTCTGTATGTACTGCTCGGGATCGTCTCTCATTTTTTGTCCTACAAGACGCTAAATAGTTACCTGCCGGCGTCGTACACGACAATGTTCGGCCAACATGATAGCGCGTAGCTTCTCCACCGCCTCTTCAAGATGGCCTTGCCTATTTAAGATGATATAATCGTAGCGATCCTTCTCTGCAAGCTCTAGCTGGGCATCTGCTAATCGTCTCTGGCGCTCCTCTGATGTCTCGGTCTTGCGTTCATCCAACCTCTGCGCAAGCTCCTCCATCGATTCAGGGGCTAGAAAGATGAAAATTGCATCCGGCACCTTGCGTCGCACTGTAGCAGCGCCCTGCACATCGATTTTCAGCAGCACATCCTTGCCTGCTTGTAGAGTGTCCCGGATGGGCTTTCGTGGCTGCCCATACCAATTCCCATGCACTTTTGCATATTCCAGCAGTTCATCATTCGCTACCATGCGATTGAACGTCTCTTGATCGACAAAATGATACGGATTGCCCTCACTCTCTCCCAGGCGAGGACGACGTGTCGTAATGGAAGAAACAACGTAAAAATCCATTCCCTGTTCTTTAAGCGTCTTGATAACTGTGTCTTTTCCGGTACCGGAAGGAGCTGAAAGCACAAAGAGCAATCCCTGGTAGTTCGGGGGCTGTGAAGCTCCCTGTTGGGAAATCAATCGCTCCGCGTTCAATTGCATGCAACTTTCCTTCTCTAATGGAGATGTTACGAACTACAACACCGGTATACGAAAGGCCTACTCTTTGCTATACTATCCTTTCAGCCGGGTAGGAAACACGTAGGAGCATTTGACACCTGCATATTATGATAAGTGCGGTAACAAAAGAGAAAAAATCCCCAAAGGACTCTTAAGAACTGCTCCTATCAGTATTGTACAACACACACCTGTAACTTGTGTAGGCAGGGTTTTAATAGAAAGTCAGGAACCACTCTATGTATGTCGATGCCATAACACTTGCGGCAGTCGTCGACGAATGGCATATGTTGCTTTTAGGCGCGCGGATAGATACGATTATCCAGCCAACAGAGCACTCTATTGCCCTGCAATGCTATGTGTCCGCACGGGAGGGACAGGCCGGTCGGAATCACTGGCTCTATCTATCAGCTCACCCGCAACTGGCCCGTGCGCACCTTACCACCCGCAAGCCCGCAAAAATTTCTAGCGAGCCGCCGGCTTTTGTCATGCTGCTGCGCAAATATCTGGAGGGCAGTCGCATCGAATCGATTTCCCAACCGCGTTGGGAGCGTGTGCTGGAAATTGTCGCCGGCCATCGTAGCGCTGAAAGCGAAGAGCGCACCCGCAGCCGTCTCATCATCGAAATCATGGGCCGCACCAGCAATATCATTCTTTGCGATGAGCAAGGAATGATTCTTGGCAGTCTCAAACATGTAGGGCCTGATATTAATCGCTATCGCATCATCGCCGCCAACGTGCAGTATGTTCCACCCCCAGCGCAGACGCGTACATTCGCGGACCAGGTGCTGCCTCGCCTCGATCCAACCACGATCACCGCCGCTCAACTGGCTATACTCGTGGTAGAAGAGCCTGCCGAACCACCGGCCGCACCTGCGAAAAAGGGACGTTCGCGCCCGCAGGAGCAACAAAAGCTCTGGCAACTTCTCATCAGGAACCTGCTCGGCTTCAGTCCCCTCGTCGCGCGGGAAGCCGTCTATCGTGCGACCGGAGATTCGGAATCTTCGCTCGACATCTCAGAAAACACCTGGGAAGAGTTAGCCCGCAACACGCGTGAACTGGCCTCGCTCTATGATACCCACGCCTGGAAACCACAACTCGTGGAGCGCCTGGACGGGGATTCCAGCACCTCACCGGCATTTCCTATAGCCTTTGCCCCTTATGCGCTGGAGCAGTATGCCGCAATGCCAGGAGCGCGCATACGTACTTCGCCATCCATCAACATCATCATCGACGAATATTACGCGGGCGCGGAATGGCGCGATGCTATGGAGAGCGTGCGTTCTCCAATACGAAAAGTCCTGCAAACGCAGCGCGAGCGCACTATTCGCAAGGCCCAATTGCTGCAACACGAGCTGGCCGCGGCTGAGGAAGCGAATACCTATCGCCTGCACGCTGAATTGCTGCTGGCCTATCAACATGAAATAACGCGGGGACAAACAAGCGTCACCGTGCAAAACTATTTTGATGATCAGGCCGCCGAGGTAACAATTCCGCTTGATCCGCGTTTTGATGCCGTGGGCAACGCTAATCGCCTGTTCAACAAATATCATAAACTGCGCCGGGGACTTGCCCTCGTTCCAGGTCAGATCGAACAGAATGCCGCGGAACTGGCAACCATCGAGCAGTTGCTAGCCGACCTGGCGCTGGCAGAGACGCCGGCTGAAGTCGCGCTCGTTAAAGTCGAGGTGCAGGCAGCCGGCTACATGCGCGGCGCGAAAATGGGGAAATCGCCTGCCGCAGGTTCTCCGGGCAAACAGGCGAAGAAAGGGAAATCTGGCAAACATGCGAAAGGGAAACCCGTTCTACCCGGCGGCGGCATCCCCTTGCACGTACAGAGCCGCGATGGATTCACCATCTTGATCGGCAAAAACAGCCGCCAGAACGAGGAAGTGACTTTCCACCAGGCCTCGGCAAACGATATCTGGCTTCATGCCCGCGGCGTCCCTGGGTCGCATGTAATCATCAAAGCAACTGGACGCGATGTTCCTCGTAGCACCATAGAGCAGGCAGCAAGCCTCGCTGCCTGGTACAGCCAGGCGCGTGGCAGCACCAGTGTTCCCGTTGATTATACCTTGCAGCGCCATGTGCGCCATATGAAAGGCGGCGGACCGGGAATGGTCATTTACGAGCGCGAGAGAACCTTATATGCCGAACCATCATCTCTCGCGCGATGACGCGATGCCCATTTCCTCGCGGTACTTCGTCACTGTGCGGCGGGCCACCGGTATCCCGCGCGCGGTGAGCAGGCGCGCCAGTTCATCATCGCTCAGGCGGTGTTTCGGTTCCTCGGACGCAATCAACTCGCGCAGTACATCTTTCACGCCCAGCGAACCATCGAAGAAATCCGCGACAGGTATCAGGCGACCATTTGGCAGCAGCGCGTACTTATTCGCCGTTGTCCGGCTGACCGTCCCTTCATCCAGATTCAGGCGTGAAGCGACTTCCGCCCGCGTCAGCGGCCGTAGATAGCGCACACCCTTCTCGAGAAACTCGCGTTGATAATCGACAATCAGTTCCGCTACCCGCTTCAGGGTACGCCAGCGGCGATGCATGCAATCGATGAAAAACCTGGCTCGATCCGCGTTCTGGCGTAAGTAATGGCGCACTTCATCGCTTTCCGCGTTGCTGTTCAAGTATAACGGCTGCGTGCCGTAACCCGCGCCGATCTGAAAACCGTAGCGTTTCTCCTCGATCAATTCTACCTCAAAGCCCGCTTCGCCTTTGCGGATGATGATATCGGGGCGAATATATGAAGCAAATGTAGGGACAGTGCCTCGTGCCTGTCCGGGCAGAGCAGCGTCAAATGCGTGCGCCGGAAACGGATGAAGCGAACTGCGAATGTACAATGCTGCCTGCCTGATCTCTTCTTCCGTCACTTTCAGAGCGCGAGCGACCTCGCTGAACTGGTTGCGGCCCAGCCGGTCTAAATAATCCTCAATCAGCACTTTTGCCAATGGATGCGGCTCTTCCTGCTCGCTGATCGCCTGCAGTTGGATCAGCAGGCATTCGCGCAGGTTTCGCGCCCCAATGCCGGTCGGCTCCAGCGTTTGCAACTGGCTAAGTACATATTCGACACGCTCCACGGGAACCTCTAACAACCCGGCAATCTCTTCCACGCTCACTTCCAGGTAGCCGCGTTCATTCAAATTACCCACCAGTTGCTCAGCGATCTCGATATCATCCGGTGTAACAAGCGCCTCCAGTTGTTGCAGCAGCACTTCCGCCAGTGTCTGGCTCATGGGGATGCGTGCCAGTGGGTCAAATTCGTCCTCGTCATCACTCTCAAATGCCGCATAATCGGAAATATCGTAGGGATGATACTCGCCCCATTGCTGCTCGCCCTGAAGTTCATCGCCAGGCAGCGTCTCTGGCGCCGGAAAAGATGGTTCCGTGGGCTGCGTGTAATGCCCGCAAGAGGCACAGGCAGGTCCTTGTACCAGCGAGCCGCAAAAAAGGCATACCCGGTGTTCAATCACCTCAATCGCCGGATTCTCCATCTGTTCCTGCGCCACCGCCCGCTCTATTTCCTCCGCGGAAAGCTGCAACATTGTACTCGAGGTAATCAGCCGCGCGCTCACTCGCAGCACGTGATCTGGTTTTTGTGTCGGTTCCAGTCGCATGTATCTCTCCCCTCCTATCACTAAATCCACCCGCGACTAAGCAGGGCATTGTACGCCGCCTCCTGTTCTGCTGCCTGTTTATTGCGCCCATGCCCTCTGCCCGCCACCTGCGAGCCTAGCATGACTTCTACAGTAAACTCCCGGTCGTGCGATGGCCCCTCCTGGCTAACCAGGCGATACGAAGGGGTGATACCGTCACGCGCCTGTGCCAGCTCCTGAAATAAGGACTTGTTGTCCTTAAACAGGCGTTTCTGCACAATAGTATGTGCCAGGGGCTCCAATCGAGGCAGCAGGAAATCGCGCGCCACCTCTATACCCTGGTCAAGATAGATAGCGCCCAGAACCGATTCAAAAGCAGCTGCCAGGACACGTTGTCCTCCACCACTGTGCTGCTCTCCCCGGCCCATCAGCAAATAATTCCCCAGCTGCATCTCGCGTGCGAAGCTCGCCAGCGTATCTCTTTTTACCAGGATCGCTCGTATATCGCTCAATTCCCCCTCGCTCAACTCTGGAAAAGTCCGGTACAGGAAATCCGCGCTAACGAAAGCCAGGATAGAGTCGCCCAGGAACTCTAACCGTTCATTCGAACTCAGTCCCGCGCCCGCCGTTTCAAAAATATATGATCGATGCGTCAGGGCCAGTTGCAAAAGCTGCGGATTTCCAAAATGTACGCCCAGAGCCTCTTCCAGCGCTTCATTCATCGCAATACCTCCAGAACCACCTGTGTCACATCCTCTGCTCGTCCTATCACCTGGCCTATGCGCCAGAATTGCGCGCCCGTCGTTCCATCCCGCCGTATCGACTCCCATGCCTCTGCACTCACGGCAGCAAAAAGGCCGCCGGACGTTTGGGGATCCCATAAAATCTCGCGCTCGAAACCATCCACGCCCTCATCAATATGTACATGAGGAGCAAGATACGTTTCATTGCGGTGCGCGCCGCCCGTAATGCATCCCAATTCGGCATAATGCCGTGCGTGAGGAAGTACAGGCAGCGCATCAAATTGGAATCGCATATTGGTAAGACTTTGTATTGCCATCTCCCAGGCATGCCCCAGCAAGCCAAAACCGGTAATATCGGTAACGGCATGCACGCCTGGACGCAGAAGCGCACGCGCGGCATCGCGATTCAATTGCATCATCGATTGCAGGGCCGCTTCAAGATCGCCCTCCTCAACCTCGTCGCGTTTGTGCGCGGTGGTAATCAAGCCCGTCCCCAACGGCTTGCTGAGAATAAGCACATCCCCAGGCTGCGCTCCACCCTTGGTCAGTATGGCGTTGGGGTGAACAATGCCGGTCACCGCCAGGCCATATTTTGGCTCCTTATCGGAAATGGTATGTCCGCCGGCAATCACTGCCCCTGCTCGTGCTACCGTATCCGCGCCCCCGCGCAGGATTTCGCTCAGGATGCCTGGGGCGAGATTATCGGGCCATGCCACCAGGTTAATCGCCATCAGCGGCGAACCGCCCATCGCGTAGACATCGCTCAGCGCGTTGGCAGCAGCAATCGACCCGAAGGCATAGGGGTCATCTACCACCGGCGGAAAGAAATCCGCGGTGCTGATAACAGCCTGCGCCTCGTTGAGGCAATATACAGCAGCGTCGTCAATGGCATTCAGCCCCACCAGCAATTCGGGTGGTGCCGCGTGTGCAATCAATGGTCGCAGAACCTGCGCCAGGGCCTCCGGCCCCATTTTAGACGCTCAGCCGGCGCAACTTGCCAGTGATGTCAGCCGAATTTGCCGACCTGTGGACATAGGTATCCTCTGATCTCTCTAGCTCAGGTAACGAAAAAGAGTATGACAAATCACGTACCGGTACCGTATTTGTAACGCCATTGTAGCGCGTCGAAAGCCTGAACGTCAATGTGTGTTGGTTATGCTGTTTTGCTGTGTTTTACTCTCGACAGCAATACCTCCACTATGCTACACTGCAATCACGCTCGAACAAACAGGAAGACGCGATTCACTTGCGGCAGCATATACATTAGTATCCCTGGCTTTTGGCAAAGAGAACAGAACTGAGCAAGATTGGCTCTTAAGGAGGGTCAGTAATATGGATGATGTACTACGTGAGACACCTGTCTACCAGGAAATGACTCGATGGGCGCGAGAGGAAGGCCTGGAACAAGGGTTTGAGAAAGGTCTTGAGAAAGGTCTTGAGAAAGGTCGTCACGATGGCTTGCAGCAAGCTCTTCTCGCTATCCTGGCAGAACGTTTCCCAAAACTCATACGCCTGGCAAAGAGACAATTGGCAATGATAGATACGCCCGAAGTTCTACAGCTTTTAATCGTCAAGATGAGTATTGCTCAAACCCTGGAAGAGGCGAAACAATACCTGCTCGAAGCGGATGAAGATGAAGAGGAATAATACTTCACTAGACTTGTGTTCACCTGTATGGTACCCTTAAGAAGGTGGGTTTGAGTAAGACAGGCAATCACGGGTCGCAAGGCCCGAGGAAAGTCCGAACTCCACAGAGCAGGATGCTGGATAACGGCCAGTGAGGGTGACCTCAAGGAAAGTGCAACAGAAACATACCGCCCGGCACCAGAAAGAAAAAGGTGCAATTCAATGCATCTATGCCGGGTAAGGGCGAAATGGTGAGGTAAGAGCTCACCAGCAGCCGGGTGACCGGCTGGCTGGGCAAACCCCATCCGGAGCAAGACCAAATAGAGGGGATAGCGCGCCACACGTTGGTACGCTTGCAGGTTGCTCGCCTGTCAACCCTCGGGTTGGTCGCTTGAGGCGTTGGGTAACTAACGTCCTAGAGAGATGATTGCCACCTGCACCGTCGTAAGGCGCGCAGGTACAGAATTCGGCTTATGGCTTGCTCAAACCCACCCACCCACATCGCTATCAATAAAAATAACCTGGAAGTCACAGAGGTCTCTTAAACAACCTCCCCGGCTCCCAGGTTATCTGTGTCCCGATCTATTTACAAGCAGCTTACTTGCTCAGGCGATCATGTTCAACCAGCCAGCGAATGAAATCCAGACGATGTTTTTCCTCCACCATCTCGCGATACTCGACCTGCTCGCTCACATGGTTTTTCATGAAAATGATTCGTGTCGCTTCTATTTCAGAAAATCCCTTTGAAAGCAAACGCTCAAAGTCTGCGTTATCTGTCGTATAAACGTGATCCGACATAAATCCAATGCTCCCTCTATCATACATAAAGGAACGACCTAAGAACCAAACCCGCGCAGACGACTGGTAGCCTCTTTGTTAAGTACACGCTGCCAGGCGCCTGCAAGATGCACTTCCGGCTTAGAAGTCGATTAATATATTCCACCGCTTGTATGAGAAGTCTCCAAGGTTACGCCTTTGTAGAGACTTGTATCCCTCCTCACTACTTAACAACTTCTTTTTGGAAGCAGAAATTCCGGTCTCCCTCCGCCTGCTCTCTCGAACAAGTGGGTGGAATTCCCCGGACCTCTTTGTCGAACAGGGAGACAAATCAAGGTATATTAGACCAGATTTTCTCGGATGCATTTCTTTCTATACTCATATATACGAACTGAGCCTCAAAAAGTGACGGGTTTTTCCCCCCTCTGTAGAATGAGAAGAGAATATGTTACTGACTATTATAAGGAAGTGCTTCGTCAAATGCCAGGCTCATCAGATTCGCACAATCAACATGTGATCATTATCACAAGACCGCGGGAACAGCGAGAAAACAATAGAAATCAACATCCTGTCCTATCCGGAGTTCTCACCGTTTTGCTGGCAGTTGCGTCCATAGCCGCTCTCTGGCATATCTTCATCATCACGCGGCAGACCGGCGCAGTGAATCCTCCTGCCAACTGCCTGCAATTGATACGTACAACAGACTATACCCAGCTGGTACATTTGCAAACGCAGTCACAGGAAATGGAAGCAGTGCAATTCATCGACCAGGTTGTGGGTGGCCAACCGGCGGCGCTCGTCCAGGTAACGAACCAGAACGCCGGGCATACGCTCGATGTCTATGTCTATGGCTGCGTCATGCAGAAGCAACATCCCCGGCTCGCAGCGTTATTTACGCAACATGGCCTGGTTCAAGGAACCGTATCCATCAGTCAAACAAACACCTTGATCACAAGCGCCCTCGATACCTCTCTACCCGCGGCTAGTAGCGCGCTTTTGCAGCCATTGCAACAGAACGTCTATCGCGAATATGCCTGGCATAACGGAACGTTTATCCAGGTACGTTTCCCCGGCCTCTACCCGGTTGCCAGCAGCAGCGAAGCAATGGCATTGCAGCAGGAAGCCGACAATGGACAATCATTGCCCTGGTCTGACCCGCTTGCTACTGCTGAGCAGATGGCGCGCGATATTTTTAAATGGCCGCTCATCAGTACTCAAGATAGTGTGCTGAGCAACGATGGCATGACTGCCCAGGTACAATTAGTGCAGCAGAGTCCGCCGCTACAGGTCACAGTTACCTTGAAGCGACTCGTTCAGCACGATAACAAGGGCCTCTGGTTTGTAACAGCAGCAAAAACCTCCGGTCTTACCCTGGATCAAGCCAGTTTTGATATGCCCCTTACTTCTCCCCTCCAGCTTCACGGAACCGGAGTCCTGGTGGATGGTCAAACTACTATCCAACTTTTCGATCATACCTTGTCGCCCATAGCCACCACTAATGCCCAATTACATGTCAATCCCGACGGCACCTATACATGCACGCTCGCTTATGCGAGTATAGCGCACGCTCAGCAGGGCCTGCTGCTGATCCAATCTCTTCCGACCCAGGCGAACTATAGTATCGAGCCGGGTCAATTGCTGCTAGTGGGAGTTATTCTGGGATAGTCCATCCCACTCGACGCCATCCCATCTCCCTTGATATAATGTGCAGAGAAAACAAAACCCTGCTCAGGCTAGATGGGGAGAAATATGTCATTATTTCCGGCAACAGGCGGCAATCTCATCATCGGGCAATCCGGTGGGGCAACGGCCGTCATCAACGCCAGCCTTGTCGGAGCATATGAGGCTGCGCTGGCTGAAGAGCGCATCGAAAGTATTTACGGCATGCTCTATGGCGTCCAGGGATTATTACAAGAACAGATCGTAGACCTGCGCGCCGAATCAAACCAGGTATGGCCCGCGCTGCTTCATACGCCCTCGGCTGCCCTTGGCACCTGCCGCTACAAGCTGCAAGACCATGATGCCGGACACATCATCGACATTTTGCGCCGCTACGATATCCACTCTATGCTCTATATCGGCGGCAACGATTCCGCCGACACTGCCCATCAACTGGCTCTGGCCGCCCGCCATGCCGGTTACGATTTGCAGGCCATCAGCGTCCCCAAAACCATCGATAACGATCTACCGGCTACCGATCATTGCCCCGGCTACGGCAGCGCGGCCCGCTTCCTTGCCCTGGCGACGATGGATTCGACCATGAATACGATTTCCATTCCGTGGCATTATCCGGTCAAAGTCATAGAAACGATGGGGCGTGATGCGGGTTGGCTTGCCGCCTCCTCAGCCCTGGGGAAGCGCGATGAAGACGACGCGCCGCATATTATTCTCGTCCCCGAACAGCGTTTCAATGCCGATCGCTTTCTTGAGCAGGTTGAGCAGGTATATCGCCGCGTAGGATACGTTGTCGTAGTCGCCGCGGAGACCATTCGCGATGAACAGGGGCAGCAATTAGGCGCCATCAACCAGGCAGGAACAGATGCCTTTAACCATCCCTTGCTCAGCGGAACGGCGGAGTACCTGGTAGAGCTGGTCAAGCAGCATCTCAAGCTACGTGCCCGCTTCGACAAACCCGGCGACCTGCAACGCATGGCCTCTTTTGCCGTCTCACAAACCGATCTCGAAGAGGCGTACCTGGTAGGAAAAATGGGCGTACAGGCGCTTTTGGCCGGCGAAAGCGATAAAATGGTAACGCTGGTACGTCACACAGAGCCGGCATACCATTGCTCAACGGGATTAGCAGACCTGGCCCAGATCGCCAACGCCCAGAAGCTGTTACCCGATAACTTCCTGGACGAAAGCAGGACGATGGTAACGCGGGCCTTTTACGAGTACGCGTCACCGTTGATCGGCGAACCGCTGCCGCAGTATACGCGATTGCGAAAAATAGGAGTAACTAAATGACAGGTCTCAAACGAGCCATCGTAGTCGTTCTTGATGGTGTCGGCGCGGGAGCTAATCCTGACGCTCATGCCTATGGCGATGATGGTGCCAGCTCGCTCGAACACTGCGCTCAGGCCATCGGCGGGCTGGAGTTGCCCAACCTGGGACAAATCGGCATCGGCAACATCACACCCATCCTGGGTACGCCACCGGTCGAACATGCCAGGGGAGCATATGGGCGCATGACCGAGGCAGCCGCCGGCAAGGACAGCACCACAGGCCATTGGGAGATGATGGGCGTCATCCTCCGCAAACCTCTTCCTACCTATCCGCATGGATTTCCTGCGGACCTTGTGGAGCGCTTCGAACAGGCTATAGGTCGCAAAGTCCTCGGCAATAAGCCGGCTTCGGGTACGGAGATCATCAAGGAACTGGGTGAAGAGCATCTTCGCACCGGTCGCCCCATCCTCTATACCTCGGCGGACAGCGTTTTTCAGCTCGCGGCGCACCAGGAAGTTATTCCACTTCCCGAACTGTATCATATGTGTGAAGTCGCACGTGCTATGCTTACCGGAGAACATGCCGTTGGGCGCGTCATAGCTCGTCCATTTATCGGCACACCTGGTAATTTTACTCGTACAGAACATCGACGTGATTTCTCGCTCGCGCCGCCAGGAACAACACTGCTCGACGTGCTGAAGGAAAGCGGCAAAGAGGTCATCGGCATCGGCAAGATCGAAGACCTCTTTGCCGGGCGTGGCCTCACGCAGCGCGATCATACCGAAACGAATCGTGATGGTATGGCCGCGACACTTCGCTGGCTGGAACGAGACTTCACCGGTCTGCTCTTTGTCAATCTGGTAGAATTTGATATGCTGTGGGGCCATCGCCGTGATAGCCAGGGCTATGCGCAGGCGCTGCGGGATGTCGATGCCTGGTTCGCGCAGGTGCAGCAGCTGATGAGGCCGGGTGATGCCATATTCTTCACCGCCGATCATGGCGTAGACCCGACCTATCGCGGCACCGATCATACACGCGAACACGTGCCACTCCTTGCCTACGGGGAACCTGTACGCGCGGGAGTAAATCTCGGTGTTCGTTCGACCTACGCGGACCTTGGCCAGACACTCGCTCACGCCTTTCACGTCGAACCACTCGCCGCCGGCACAAGTTTTGCCGGCGATATTGGATTGGCCTGACCCGGCCCATCCACTCCACGGCAGGGATATTACTAGAGAAAAAATATTATGACTGAGGTACAACGAAACGACACTTATCCGGTTTTACATGGGGAGCGCGTCTATTTACGCCGTCCCAGGATGCAGGACGCGCAGTATGTTTTTCATTGGGAGCGCGACGACGTAGTCTGGCGCTACGATCCCCGCCGTCCCTACTCACAAAACATGCGCGAATTTCTACCCGTTTTTGAGCGCAATTATGTGCAGGGCAACGGGCGGCAATTCTGGTTCATCATCGAAGATGAGCAACATATCCCCATTGGTACCATCACCTATTTCAATATCGATTATCGCCTCGGCCAGGTTGAAGTAGGGCTGGGATTGGGAGATCGCTCACGCTGGGGCAAGGGTTATGGCCCGGAAGCTATCCGCACCCTGGTCGCCTATCTTTTCACCCTGCCCGGCATCGCCCGTATCTACGCGGAAACTGCCCTGGCTAATCATCCGGCACGCCGTGCTTTCGCCAAGGCCCATTTTACGGAAGTTGGCCAGATTTATGACCCGCGCAGCACCGGCGAACCCTGGATACTTTTAGAAATTTGGAAAAGGGAGTATTACTCTAGGAAATGAATACGCCTAATGTAAAAATCGATCCTGGCATTTTCGGCGCGTATGATGTACGCGGCATTTATGGCCAGGATATGAATGAAGAGGTCGCCTATCGCATTGCGCGAGCCGCTGCCCAGTATCTGCAAGTGCCTGCAATCGCTGTCGGGCGTGATATGCGGCTTTCATCACCTCAACTGGCTGCCGCTATCACACAAGGCATCATCGATCAGGGCATCGATGCCATTGATCTTGGCATGACGACCACGGATGAGCTATATTTCGCGGTCGGCAACTTCAATTACCCTGCCGGTATCATGATTACCGCTTCGCACAATCCTCCTGAATACAACGGCATGAAATTGTGCCGCGCGCAGGCCGCCCCCATCAGCATGGCAACCGGCCTTTCCGATATCCGCGACCTGGCCATGCACGGCAATTTCGCTGAACCTGAGCACAAGGGGCGCGTCATACAGCGAGATGTCCTTGATGACTACGTCAAACATGCGCTTTCATTTATCGATGTGAGCAAGATCAAGCCCCTCAAAGTGGCCATTGATGCTGGAAACGGCATGGCAGGTATGGTCATTCCCCGTGTCTTTCAATACCTTCCCTGCACGCTCATCCCATTGTATTTTGAACTGGATGGCAGCTTTCCCAATCACCCCGCCAGTCCGATTGAGCCGCAGAACATGGTAGATTTGCAGCGCAAAGTACGGGAGACCAGCGCCGATCTTGGCGCTGCCTTTGACGGGGACGCCGACCGCATGTTCCTGGTAGATGAACATGGCAATCTCGTAGATAGCTCCATGGTGACGGCTATCGTGTCGGAAAGCCTGCTGCATAAGCATCCCGGCGCCAGCATCCTCTACAACCTGATTGTCTCCAAAAGCGTACCCGAACTCATCACCAGGCTCGGTGGCAAGGCCATACGTACCCGCGTCGGCCACTCCTTTATCAAGGCCGAAATGCGCAAAACAAACGCCATCTTCGGCGGTGAGCATTCCGGGCATTTCTATTTTCGTGATAACTGGTACGCCGACTCCGGTCTCATTGCTTTCCTGGTCGCGTTGGAACTGGTCTCCATCGAAGGAAAACCCCTTTCGGAATTGCTCGTACCCCTCGATCAATGGGTGCGCAGTGGCGAGATCAACAGCCGCGTCAGCGATGTAAAGGGCAAGCTGGATGCCCTCGAGCAGCGCTATGGGAAAGAAGCAAAAAGCGTGGATTACATGGACGGCATCACAGTAGAATACGAGAACTGGTGGTTCAACGTGCGTCCGTCCAACACTGAGCCGATGTTGCGCCTCAATGTCGAGGCTAAAGACAGGGCATTGATGGAGCAGAAACGCGATGAACTACTCGCCTTCATCCGCGGGTAAGGCAGTTGGATTGGAGGGCGACCACCAGCGCCCGCCCCTACTATGACACGCCTCTGCTCGGTCATGCTCACGTTATCATAGTAAGGGCGGACCCTGGTGGTCGCCCTCTCGATGTCCACCCGTCAAGAATTGGGATGATTCATGTTGTCTGTAACCAACTTTCACCGGCTCAAATTTAGCTTGCCTCTCGTTTTTTCTCATTTTATATGGTACTCTCTTACTGATTCGTAACAATAGTTTCATCGTTTTTGAGGCTGAAAGGCAGAGCCATATTTCCATAAAATCTTGATTGCGCAACTATTGAGGAGCCGGGAAAGAGATGCCAGCAGATCGAGAATCACAGATGGCTCAAATTCTGCGCTTTGAGCAGCAATTTGAGCGCCTTCAACAAAAATATAACCGCCTGGAAGCACGCCGGACGCAAATACAGCAGCAACTGGGTCGCCTGGAGCAGCAGTATAATAAACTGGAAGCAAGCATCGACAAGCGTCAACAGCAGTTGGAACGCATCATGAAACAACAGACCTCCCTCTTAAGGGAACAACAACAGTTGGAACAACTCATTACATTGTTAAAAGAGCAGCATAAAAATGAGACAGAATAATGTAACCATTGTTTCGTTGGTAAAAGATAGGATGCTATAGAGACCATTATTTTAAGCGGAGCCAGATTCTCAAAAATCCTTTTTCACTTATTATCCATCTCAAATGCAAATGGTATATCCTTCATCACGCTCAACAAATACGTCCATACAACCAGGCTTTTTAAAGCCGCCGGCAAAGCATCTCTCTGCCCGCTTGATCTACTCATCTTTTAACGCTTCGGTGCTATGGAGATAGGTCTCCCCACGAAAGAAAGCTCGCTAACTATCAATAATCTAATTTGGAGTACGATATTGCTCAGTAATATCTACTATATTATGATGTGCTTATTCACTCATTAAAGTAAGCCTGCCTAAAAAGAGTAGAAAATCTATTGCATATTACCCAAAATTATGTTATAACTTCTTAGGGTTTCTACGGAAAAAGTTGTGGGATTCCATAGAAAAAATCCAGAAAACTACCTAGAAAAACATCGCTGTCTTTCTAGGGGAAAATCCGCTTCCTGGGGAAGGAGCACGATTACGCAAAGTTTTGTCTCGCTTTGAGAATCCGGCTCATTGCCAGGAAGTCAGTTCTTGCGAACAACCCTTAGAGTAACGTTGGGTATTCTCTAATCAGGGCATCAGCTAGCAACGTAAAGGATAGATTATGTCTCACCTTGGACTTGAACACGAATCTGCCACAGAATTCGCGATCTCAGGAGCTTCGACCTTGTCCGAAAAAGCACTCACCATTTTAGTGGTAGACGATCATGTGCTGATTCGTCAGGCAATTAGCCATATACTTGTTGCTCAGCTAGAGATAGAGCGCGTCGTGGCCGCTCAGGACTATGTTGAAGCAAGAGAATTGGCGGCAAAGCTCCAGCCCGATATTATCTGGCTTGATATGCGAATCAATCATTCTAACAGTATTTCAGAAATAGGCCGCCTACGAAGAATTTCTCCCTCATCCAGCATCATCGTCTTAGCAGATCAAGAGGACGAACACGAAGCCTTTGCCGCCATCATGGCAGGCGCGCAGGGCTATCGTTCTAAGCAGGACCTTGATGAAGGTGAAGTAATGGCATCCATTCATATGATCCGCCGCGGAGAATTCGTCTTGCGCCCGTCGCTGGCCGCGCTTGTCGTTCATCGCTTGCGAGCTGCCGCCTTGCCATTATGGGGATCGGAAAGCAATCATGGAAGCCATCCATTGATGCGCAACACCGAATTTAACGGATTGGCACATCTCACAGCGCGCGAACGTGAAGTACTCCAGCTAATCAGTCAGGGATATCGCGATCGCGATATCGCTGAAGGGTTGCATATTTCTGAAAAAACCGTTCAAAAGCACGTTCAAAGCATCCTGAACAAACTTGGCGCTCAGAATCGTACCGAAGCCGCATATCTCATCCATCGCCAGTCCTTCACCTGATCTATGGTGAAAAGCAAACGGGAGCGCGGTAGAACTACGGCAGTTCTATCATGCCCCCGTTTGCTTTATGAAGGTCATCTACGTAAAATTCCCTACGTACTTTTCACTCTACAGCAATTCTCCTTTCCTTAGTATCCACTCAGAAAAATCAAGCGAGGAAATCTGGCGCAAAGTTTCGTACTTTCAAGGTTGTTCCAGTCTCTATCTCTTGATAAGCTATCTTTATAAATATGTGAAAATTCATAAGAGAAATCTCGGAGGACATATACATGGTTGTAGATGATTATCCATCCGATCAATCGATACATCAACTTTTCGAAGCTCAAGCCGCGCGCACACCAGCTCGCGTCGCTCTTATCTCCGGGCAGCAGCGAATAACCTATCAGGAATTGAACCGGCAGGCCAATCAACTGGCCGCCTACTTGCGTCGCTCAGGTGTAGGACGAGAGGCACTGGTAGGCATTTGCATGGAACGTTCGATAGAGATGGTCATCGGACTGCTTGGTATCCTCAAGGCAGGAGCTGTCTATGTGCCACTCGATCCAACCTATCCCCGCGAACGCCTCGCTTTCATGCTCGCTGATGCTCACCCGGCAATTTTGCTAACGCAGCAGCATCTCGCCGCACGGCTTCCCCCGCATGATCGCACCATCTGCATAGATAGAGACTGGCAGGCAATTGCTCAAGAAAATGAAGAAAATGTTTCCAGCGGCGCAGGCAGGGACAATATTGCCTATATGCTCTATACTTCCGGCTCTACCGGTACGCCCAAGGGTGTGCTTGGAACGCATCGCGCAGCAATCAATCGCTTTTGCTGGATGTGGAATACCTATCCATTTGAGCCGGGCGAAGTCTGCTGCCACAAAACATCGTTAAGTTTTGTGGACTCGGTCTGGGAGATTTTTGGACCACTCCTGCAAGGTATCCCGGCGGTCATCATTCCCAACTCGATAGTGAAAGACCCTCAGCAACTACTTCAGACGCTGGCCGCCCATGCTGTTACCCGTATCGTACTTGTTCCATCGCTTCTCAGGGTGCTATTGGAATCGGAACATCTACAAGATTTGCTACCCCGCCTGAAGTACTGGATCAGCAGCGGCGAAGCGCTACCCATGGACCTGGCACAGCGCTTTCTAAAGCAGATGCCCAATAGCATACTCCTCAACCTGTATGGTTCCTCGGAAGTGGCCGCCGATGTGATGTATTACGATGTGCGCGACTATACCTCTCAAGCCAGCATTCCGATTGGTCGTCCGATTGCTAATACCCAGATCTACCTGCTGGATGAGCAAATGCTGCCGGTTCCTATTGGTGCTCCGGGAGAACTTTATGCCGGTGGGGATGGCCTGGCACGCGGCTATTTCAATCGCCCAGAGCTAACCGCCTCTCGATTCGTTCCCGACCCGTTTAGCGGCAAACCGGGAGCGCGGCTTTACAGAACAGGCGATATAGCCCGCTACCTGGACGACGGCAATATCGAATATCTGGGCCGCCTCGATCATCAAGTGAAGGTGCGCGGCATACGTATTGAACTGGGCGAGATCGAATCGGTGTTGGGACAGCATCCCGCCGTGCGCCAGGCGGTCGTGATAGCCCGTGAAGACGCGCCGGGCGATAAGCGCCTGGTGGCCTATATTGTCTTGCATGAAAAGCAGACCGCATCCTCAGATGAACTATACAATCACACCCTGGAACGCCTGCCGGATTATATGGTACCCGCCGCCTTCGTTTTCCTCGCGCGCTTACCACTGACACCGAACGGAAAGCTGGATCGACAGGCATTGCCGCTACCCAGGCCAGTTCGTCCAGACCTTTCATCGGACTTCCTGGCCGCCCGCACGCCAGTTGAGGAGACCATCGCTGCCACCTGGTCGCGGGCGCTGGGAATCGAGCAAATTGGCATCCACGACAACTTCTTTGAGTTAGGCGGCCATTCTCTGCTTGCTATGCAAATGCTTTCGCAGCTGCAAGCCGACTTCTCGGTAGAGTTGCCGGTGCATCGTTTCCTCGAAGCTCCTACCATAGCTCAACTCGTAGAATTGCTCCAACAAGGTCAAAACAATGGCTCAACGTCTCATAAACCTTCACTGCGGTCTATCTCACGCGAGGCATACCGTATGCCTTCGTCTTGATAGAGCTGGACGTGTAATGGGTGGGACGGACAACCACAAAAAGAGGTCTCTACGCACTTTTCTATAGTTGACGCTCACACACTACCCGAAATTACCTATAAAAATCAGCGGAAAAACTCATTGCAAAATTTCGTGCTTTCATGGTTGTCCCTGGCCGGCTCTCTTGCTAAACTCTTTTGCAGAGAGTACACGAAATCTCTCAATTTAGATCACAATCATAAGGATACTGTAATGGCCCTGACTTCTGAGTCACCCCTGTCAAAGCAGCAAGATATCTACGCCTTTCCTGCATCTTTCGCGCAGCAAGGTCTCTGGTATATCGATCAAATACATCCACACAATACCATCTATAACCTGTTCTCCACGCTGCATATTCGCACTGCTGTCAACACAGATGCCCTTGCTAGCAGCATTCAGGCAATCATTCAGCGGCATGAAGCACTGCGCACAGTTTTTGTGGCGCACAACGGCCAGCCACTGCAAATGATCCTTCCACAGCTGGAGGTACCGTTTACGGTTGTGGACCTGGAATATCTACCTGAAGCGGCACGACAGGCCGAAATGCTACGGCTCGCGAATGCGGAGGTGCAGCAGCCCTTTGATCTGGCTCATGGCCCCCTGCTGCGTACCACCCTCTTTCGCCTGGGGGCCAGGGAATTTCTCCTGCTGCTGACCATTCACCATATCATCTACGATGGCTGGTCGGTGCATGTCTTCTTTCGCGAACTGGCCGCGTATTATCAGGCTTTTGACAAAGGTTCGCCGCTCGCATTGCCCGCGTTACCCGTTCAATATGTCGATTTCGCCGTCTGGCAACGCGAATGGTTGAGCGGTGAAAGGCTCGATGAACAGCTTGCCTACTGGAAGCAACAACTGGCCGGCGCACCTGCCCTGTTCGAACTCCCAACCGATCGACCTCGACCGGCTATCCCAACCAGCAGGGGTTCCCTGCGCCTCTTTCAGTTTTCAAGAGCATTTACCGAAACGCTGAGAGCTCTCAGCCGGCAGGAAAAGGTCAGCCTGTTCACCACCCTCGTTGCTTCCTTTCAGACATTGCTGTATCGCTACACCGGGCAGGAGGATTTGCTGCTCGGTACCGATACTGCTGATCGCAGCCAGGCAGGAACGGAAGATTTGATCGGCTTTTTCGTCAATACCCTGGTGTTGCGTTGTGATCTATCCGGCAATCCTACCTTCCATGAACTCCTGGGCAGGGTACGCCAGGTGATCCTTGAGGCTTACGCGCATCAAGACGTGCCCATCGAAGTGCTCGCTCGCGAACTCCGGCCTGACCGCTCCCCGGGTCAAAATCCTTTCTTCCAGGTCATGTTGTCGCTTGACCTCTCATCCCCTGACCTGCCGCCGCATTGGGAACTGCTGCCATTGGAGTTGAAAACAGGTTCCGCCAAGTTCGATCTCTCATTCGAGATGCAGGACCGCTCGGATGGCCTGCTTATATTCCTGGAGTACAACACCGACCTCTTCGATGAAACAACCATTGTGCGCATGATGGGCCATTGGCAACGCTTGTTGGAAGGAATCGTCGCCGACCCCCAGCAACATATTGCCGACCTGCCGCTTTTGACCGCCGGTGAGTGGCAGCAGCAGATCATTGACTGGAACGCTACCTCAGCAGACTTTCCCCAACACTGCTGCTTCCCCCAGCTATTTGAAGAGCAGGTCGCCCGCACACCCGATGCTATCGCAGTCGTCTTCGAGCAGGAGCGATTCACCTACCGGCAACTGAACCAGCACGCGAATTACCTGGCACACCATTTGCAAGACCGTGGTGTCGGTCCCGAAACCATCATCCCTCTCCTCGCGGAACGCGGCAGCGCCTTCATCATCGCAATGCTGGGCATCATGAAAGCTGGGGGAACCTATCTCCCGCTCGACCCGCGTCACCCTGCCGCGCGCCTGCGCCAGGTGCTTGAACACAGTGGCTCGCATTTTCTGCTTGCCACGAAAAAGTTCGCCCCCATCCTTTCCCAGATCACCGCCCCCAATCCCGATCCCGATTCCACCCGTGGGGACAGCGCCTCGTGCCTGTCCTTCCCACGGCCCGATCAATCTGGCCCCTACGAGATTCTTTACCTTGAGGATATTTTCGCCATAGCGGATACGAACATGGCTCAGAGTAATTTGCCTGTGCGCGCAACGCCTCGCAACATGGCGTATGTCATTTATACATCTGGCTCAACCGGAACGCCCAAGGGGGTGATGATCGAGCATCGTGGAATGTTGAACCATCTCTATGCCAAGGTCTCCGATCTCAAACTCTCCGCGGCTGATAGGATAGCGCAAACCGCTTCGCAATGCTTTGATATCTCAGTCTGGCAATTTCTGGCCGCTTTGCTCGTAGGCGGGCGCGTTCACATCTTTCCCGACGAGGTGGCTCATCACCCGCTGCACCTGCTTGAGCAGGTTGATCAGCACGAAATCTCCATCCTCGAAACCGTGCCATCCCTGCTGCGCGTCATGCTCGAGTCCATCGAAAATGGAAGCAATGCCTATCCTCGCCTGCAACACCTGCGCTGGCTTATTCCAACAGGAGAAGCCTTGCCTCCAGAGTTCTGTAAAAGATGGTTGAATATCTACCCCGGAATTCCTTTGTTAAATGCCTATGGGCCTACCGAGTGTTCGGATGATGTCACCCACTTCCCTATCCATCATCCTCTTGCCAACCAGCAGCTACACACCCCCATCGGCCGGCCGATTCAGAACATGCAGCTCTACATCCTTGACCGGCAGTTACATCCTGTACCCATTGGCGTCAATGGCGAATTGTACGTAGGCGGCATAGGCGTAGGTCGTGGCTACCTCAATGACCCGCAGCGCACAGCCGAATCATTTGTACCCAACCCCTTCGTAAGAACCAACCAGATCGCGACCCCACAAGACCAATCCCCCGGCTCTGTCTTATATGCCGACCAATCCCCCGGCGAAGCCGTAGGGGCCGATTTATCGTACACACCGCCGATTTATCGGCCCTCGCCCAATCTCACACCCGAATCCGGCGCAAAGCTCTATAAAACTGGTGACCTGGTTCGTTACCTCTCTGATGGCACCATCGAATTCCTTGGCCGTATTGATCACCAGGTCAAAATACGTGGCTATCGCATCGAGTTGGGGGAAATCGAATCTGCGTTGCGCCAGCACAACAGCGTGCAGGATGTAGTTGTCATCGTTCGTGAGGATACAACCGGCAACAAATCCCTTGTCGCCTATGTCGTAGCATCATCGGATGTCACTGCGAACGAACTGCGAACCTCTCTAAAGCAAAAATTGCCCGATTACATGATTCCATCTGCCATCGTGCTGCTAGAATCGCTACCGCTCACGCCAAATGGCAAAGTAGATCGCCGCGCCTTACCCGTCCCTCAGTACGAGCGATTCGAGCCAGGTGAACGGTTTGTAGCTGCGACTCAACCCATCCAACAGCAGCTTGTCCAGATCTGGGAGGAACTCCTGGCGATTCGACCTATCGGTATCCAGGATAACTTCTTCGAAATCGGAGGCCATTCCCTCCTGCTCGTTCGCCTGCTTGACCGCATCGAACAGGTCTTCGGCAAAAAGATTCCCATAGCTACCCTGCTGGCCGCCCCAACGATTGAGCAACTGGCTCATATCCTGGCCGCCGAACCCGGTAGGGACAGCGGCCTGTCCCTATCCCGGTCGGGGCACGAGGACAGGCACCAGGACCCCAGAGAGGACAGGGACAGGCCGCTGTCCCTACAGGACTTATTGTCTTCAATGAAAGCGGTCTGGAAAAGGTCGCGCCCTGGAAAGGCGTAACACAGGAGGCATGTCATTCTGAGCGAGGGGAAGAGTCTCTGCCAGGAAAGGCTTAAATACCATCAATACTTGAAAAAGGAGATCATATGAGCAATACTAATGAACAGGACGATAACATTACCTACAAAGTAGTCGTCAACCATGAAGAGCAGTATTCGATCTGGCCTGCCTCCCGCGAAAATGCCCCTGGCTGGCGTGATGCGGGCAAAACAGGTTCAAAAGCAGAATGCCTGGCGTATATCAAAGAAGTCTGGACCGACATGAGGCCGCTTAGCCTCAGAACGTAGGCATCGCAATGAACACTACTTCCGAGCAAGGCAGGAGAAAATCGAATCTCTTCATAATTATCCTTCTCCTCCTCTTATCAGTAGGAATCTCCGCGTATTGGCTCAACAACACCGGCGCCAGGCAGGCTGCCTATACATTTCCTCGCGCGATCTCAAGGGTCGTTTATGGCGTCAATGTTGATATAAGCGCAATGATCCCGGGTTCGGGCTATACGGTCTGGGATCCCCAGGGAGGAGACTTTTTCGACCTGGCTTCCCGGCTCGGTATCAATACGTTGCGCATCACGGATGTTCGCTGGGCTACTACCGGTCAGGAGCGTAGCAGGGCAACCTGGAAGCAGATTTTCGATAAGGCCGCGAGTCATCATATCAACATCATCCTGTTACTGGCAGACGGCGGCAATAAATCCGCGCTGGAAGAAGCCCATACCCTGCTGGGCGATTATGGGCTGGCCTCTGCTGCCGCGCTCTGGATGGTAGACCTGGCCAATGAACCGGATGTAAGCGATCCTCAACAGATGAGGGAACTGCGACAGGAGGCTTTATATGTACACCAGGTGGCTCCCAAAATTCCCGTTACCATAGGAGGTTGGAAGAGCGAGATTGTGGGATCGCCTGGCACATACGATTGGCAAGACCCCGCGGATATACCGAAACTCATTAATCTGGTGGATGTCGTTTCGCCTCACCTGTATGGATTCGAACAGGACGCGCAGAATGACGTAACGCCTGCTCAATTGACGCAACGTTTCCTTGCTGCCGTCCTGCAACAGGCACGAGGCAAACCTGTGTTGCTCGAAGAATTCGGCGCCAGCAATGGTCTGGCGACAACCACTGCCGCCACTCCAACTGGGGGTCCTTCCTGGCAGGCTTCAGTCTACCGCAGCGTTTTAGCCGCGGTCTCAGCCGAACACGCTGAAGGAGTCATGGGCGCCGTGGCCTGGATTATCGCGCCCCGTCCTGTCTGGCCAAATTCTGATAGTTATCAAGGAGACATGACGGGCTGGGCTTTTGTCCTGAACCATGGCCAGCGTCTTTTACCGGCTGCGAAGGTATTTTCCATCATACAGCATAGTGGATAGATGCAAAGAAAGCATAGGAAGTTTCATGGAGGTTCATCACATTTCAGATACAGTAGCAGCAAGTTCCGCCTTGCGCGTAATCGCCATTGACCCTCAAACTGACGAGCGGTGGGAAGAACTGATGCGCGATACACCGGCAAGTTGGATCTATTATGCACCCGCCTGGTTCCAGGTCTTGCAAGAGGTATACGGCTACAAACCGGCACACCTGGCCTGTGAGGATGAAGCCGGTCGCTTAGTCGCCATCCTGCCACTCTTCTACCAGCATGGATGGCGCAGCGGCCGCATCATAAAATCCGTCTTTACCGGGCCGCTCACCAGTAGTGACGCGGCCCGCCTGGCCCTTTTGCGAGCGACCGTCGCGCGTTTCCGAGCGCGGTCGTATGTCAAACTGCACCTCAAGTTGCCATCGAATTCATTCGATGGACTGGTGGAGGGTATGGTTGGACGCCCCGCGTACTCGACATATGTGCTGGCCCTGCCCGAGTCAGCCGATTCCCTGCGCCTGGATCCTACCATTAAAAGGGCTATCAACAAGGCAATCAGGTCAGGTGTGGAGGTGCGCGAGGCGGAAACAGAAGCCGAGTTGCGCTCCTGGTACGAGTTGTACTTACAGACGATGCGTAAATTCGATGCATTGCCCAATCCATACCGCTACTTCAGGGTGGCATGGCAGCGACTGCGCTCAAAAGGCATGCTGCGTCTGCTGCTGGCCGAGCAAGTGGAGGCAGGACGCAGGAGGTTGATAGCTGGTTTCCTGTACCTGCTGTGGGGCGCGACCATCTCCTATGCCTGCGCGGGCTGGCGCGACGAGAATCAGGCCTTGCGCCCCAACGACCTGTTGCACTGGCGCGCCATGCAAGATGCCTGCGCAGCAGGGATACGCTGGTATGATTTTGGCGATGTCGAACCGGGCAACAGCGGACTGGCACGCTATAAGGCCAAGTGGGGCGCGGAGCCAACGCTGGTGTATGATTACAGCTACCCTCCGGCGTCTCAGCGCGCGAGCGACACACCGGCGCTTATGAGCGACCGGGCACAGCAGCTGATGCAGTTCGCCTGGCGCCATTTTCCTGCCAGGATGGTGGGGGCATTAAGTGATTGGTACTATGCCATGCATCTTTACTAAAATTTCAATCCCAGACGGGTTCAGGAAAGGGTCTGGCTCCTGCTGCTTCCCTGCTGGGGCAGCATAGCGGCTAAACCCGAACACATCAGGTGTACATATACTCATCATAGGTAAGTACGCACGATAGGTGGGGGACACTATCCTGCTTCCGATGAATATACACATGCTGTGCGGTTCAACCGCACGTTGTTGCGCGTGCAGTGCATACAATACACACGTACCTGTATCCTGCCTGACTCGCCAACAAATATGAGAGCATGAGATTGCCTTTCAATCCTATCCCCGGTTGAATAATTTGCCGGCCAGCAAGGCCTATACTCAAAAAGGAAAGCCTGCTTCCTTTCCCGGATTACCGCTCCGGCTCTCAGCAGGCGGAGGTATCATGAAGACACGACTTACGTTCGCGCATTCAACATTGTCTATGCCCTTACGCGTTAGCGAGATCGATCCCCAGACCGATGCGCGCTGGGAGACTTTTTTGTCCGGCCTGCCCGGCATCTGTATTTTTTACACTCCCCCCTGGTTGCGCGTTTTGGAGGAGACATATGGCTACAGATCATTTCACCTCATCTGTGAAGATGCGAGCGGCCACACGATGGGCGTGCTGCCGCTGTTCTACTCACGAGGATGGCGTAGCGGGCGCGTCTTGCGCTCTGTCTACACCGGTCCCCTTGCCCTCAGCGATGCCGCCCGCCTGGCCTTATTACAGTTCGCGCTCAAGCGTGTTGACACTGAAGATGACGTGAAATTACGCTTCAAGATGATGTCTAACGCGATTGATGGTCAGGTAGGTGGAATGACTGGCGTACCGGCATACGAAACGTATATGCTGGCTTTGCCGGAAAGAGTAGAACTGCTGCGCGTGGATTCGGCTATTCGCCGGGCCGTGAACAAGGCGCTCCGGCTGGGTGTAAAGGTGCGTGAGGCGGAGAGCGAGCGTGAGCTCCGCGCCTGGTACCGGCTCTACGCGCATACCATGTGTAAGCTGGCACTGCTGCCGAATCCTTACCGCCTCTTTGAACTGGCATGGCGCTACCTGCGATCCAGAGGCATGCTGCGCCTGTTGCTTGCGGAATACGTCAAAGAGGGTAAGAGAAAATTGGTGGCAGGTAACTTGCTACTATACTACGGACAAACGATCTCTTTTGATTCTTCTGGTTGGAGCGAGCAGGATCAAGCGCTCAGGGCCAACGACCTGCTGCACTGGCAAGCAATATACGACGCCTGTGCCGCTGGCGCACGCTGGTACGATTTTGGCGATGTAAGCCTGGATAATGCGGGACTGGCGCGCTATAAAACGAAATGGGGAGCAAAACCCGACCTGATCTATGGTTATAGCTACCCCGTACTGCATGGCGTGAGCAATGAACAAAAAGCGAATGAGCCAGGTGCTATGCGGCGCCTGATCCGCGTTGCCTGGCACCACTTACCGCCGGGCATGCTTGGGCGAGCCAGCGCCTGGTACCATAAGCTCCATCTCTATTAGCGCCGCGATCATTTGTAACAATGGGGGCCACAGTAGGGGCGAGGGAGCGTGCTCTGCCCTCGCGCACTCAATGGCCGCTAGAATCCTGAAAATCTTCGACCTGTCGAGAGCAAAGAATCTGATTATCGCTCAAAAGCCTGGTCAGAGTTCTTCAATCAACGCCATATACCCATCTACAGTGCGGTCCCAGGAATGCGGATCGCGGTAGCGCCTGCCGCGTAGTTGCGCCACCTTTCGCAGCGCGTCTCGTAGGGCCTCCGCATCTCCTGGCGGCACCACGATTGCCCCTTCATACTCCGCGACAGCCTCGACTAAGCCGCCCACACGCGTGACCACAACGGGGAGTCCGCAGCTCATAGCGATGTGCAGGGCGCCGCTGCTGGACGCCCGCCGGTAGGGTAGGATGACGGCATCGGCGCCTGCGAAGTATTGGGCCACCTCGTCGTCGGCTACATAGCGGTTGACGAAGGTGATGCGCTGGCGATAGGGACTCTGCTCGATGAGGGCAGCGGGTTGCGTGCATCCCTCCCAGGTTTCGCCGACGACTGTGAGCCGGTAGCCCTCGATCTCGCTTGCGGGTAAGGCATCGAAGGCGCGGATGAGGTCTTCGAGTCCTTTATAGGGACGAATGAGGCCGAAGAACAGCAGGTTACAACTGCTGGCAGAGTCTGTGGGCGAGATCTGTTCAGGCTGCGGCGTTGTGCTTGCGGTGTAAGATGCGTAGGGGCCATGGCCGATCAGCGAGACAGGGCGTTGTCCCAGGCGGTAGGCATGGGCCAATAGCTTGCGGTCATGTTCCGAATGCACGACGTAGCCATGGGCGAGGCGTAGCAACAGGGGAGCGAGCAACCGCACGTAGGTGGAAACGAGCGGTAGTTTTGCCTCCCCAGGGTCAAGCACTTCGTGAAACTCAATCACGACACGCGCGTGTAAGAGCCTGGCGGCGAGGGCGAGCAGGAGATAGGAGTGCAGCACGGTTGCGCTCCACCATTGGAGGGTGACGACATCGGGTCGCTCGTGCCGCAGGAAGAGCAGCGCGCGCAACATGCTGGGCAGCCAGTACCAGTTAATACCATCGAAGATACGCGCGCGAGGGTCGTATGCCAGCTTCGTGGTGATACTACCGACGCGCCGGTGTCCCGGATAGAGGCGGGTTGGCAACAACTGTCGCATCAGGATGGCCGATACGATGTAACTGCTTGCGAGAGCGTTGACAAGGTGCAGTGTGTAGTAGCTGATTCCTCCCAGGAAGCGTGTTCCCGCGCCAATGACGCATATCCGTAGTGGCAGGTTCTCTTTCATTCCGCTCTAATCTCCTTGCGCGATTTTTCTCATTATATCGTCTGTATCTTCTGTTGCTTGATGCTCTGTGACTGAACCAGGGGCCATTGCCGGGACAATATGTCGCCGGTGGCGGGCGAGCAGGGCATCAATCGCTGCTGCCACGCTGCCGCTGCCCTCGCCGATCAATACAGCCACCGGTACGGCGGCAATCCCCAGCAGGGGCAGCAAGAGCCAGGCGAGTACGAGCATGACACCGGCCATACCCAGGTTGAGCAAAGCCGCCGCTCGTAGACGCTGGTGAACACGTAGCACACTGACGTAGACGCTGGTAATGGCATCTGGCACTGCTGAAATAGCTTCAATACGTAAGACGATAGCGCCATGCGCCGCGTAGCTTTGCCCAAAGACGAGCAGGATATAATAGCCGCCCAGGAAACACAGCAGCATGCCCGGCGCTAAAATAAAGGCGATAATTTTCGCGCTGGAACGTACTTTATGCGCGAGGTCACCTGCGGCGTGCGACCCCTCCGCAAAGAGAGAGGTGGCCACCGCGGCCGAGCCTACGAGCAGGAAATCGCCCACGCGTGTTGCCGTGTAGTAATAGGCGTTATCCGCTGCTGATAGCCGTACCAGCACAAAAACAGGTAAAAGGTAGCCGGCGGCCTGGCCACCAAGGTTGATGAAATAATTGCCGGTAAGCGCCGAGAGCATGGAGCGTATCTGCCCGGCGATGCCCCGCAAGGCCAGGCGATAATCCCGTCCAAGGCGTGGCACCTGCACAGCGAATGCCGGAATAAGGGCGATTGCCATAGCCAGGACCGCTGCCAGAAAGATGCCAGATCCGCCAGCTGGCGCCAGCAGCAGGACGGGCAGCGCGACAAGCGGTATTTTGAGCAGCGCAACGAGAGCATTGCGTATCAGCATATGCTGCGTGGCACGTTCGGCAACGAATGTCTGATCTAGCAGCGTGGAAACGCTCATCAACGGTATGCTGAGAATAAAAGCCAGCGCATACCCAGGATGCAAGATGATGATGGAGAATTGCGACGAGAAGAGCGGCAATGCCATCACAGCTATAATTCCGACGAGTAAACCCGCGACAATACCTGTAATCAATCCTGCATTCACTGTGAGCGACCAGGCAGTTCCATTTTTGCGACCGGGGAGCAGCTGTACGAGTGTAGGACCCATACCCATGTTGGCGAGCAGCGCTGCCAGCGTCATAGCCGAGATGAGCGCCGAACCCAGGCCAACGGCAGAGGCAGTGTAGAGGTGCGCGGCCAGTATCCAGAAGAAGTAACCGAGTACAGAGGTGGCGGTCCCTGTGCCGATGATATAGATACTGTTGCGCAGCAGGGAAAAGCGCTGTATCCAGGCCAGTAAGGAGCGTATCCCTTTCATGATCGTCACCTGTTACTGCGTTAATGCAGCCATAGCATGACATGGCGGTAGGGAGCTGCCGGCATATCCACACGGTACAGCATGGCCTCTACCGTTGATGTATCCGTATGCTGAGCTTGCGGTAGCGCGAGCGTTACCTGCCAGTTCTGTCCCGACGCGAGCGTAATCAGAGGCCATTGCTTGACGATTTTGCCATCTTCATTTACGACAAGTCGGTATTGCATGGCCGTCTGCTCCATATTTCTCATGCCGATGCGCACAGCACTCTTCGCGGAAACTCCGCTCCCCGGTAGTATCCACAGTTGAGTAAAGCCGGGACGTGGTTGTTGTTGTGCCCCAATAGTGGAGACAACAACTCCTCCGCAGAGGATAAGCGCGGCCAGCCCAAGCAATAGCCCTTGTCCAAAAGTGAAGGCAAGACCGCGTGGGGCCGATTCATCGGCCCGTAACCCCCCCTGAAACCGTTGTATAAGCGCAATCGCGCACGCGACAAGCGTGATGCTCCCTGAGAGGACCGCCCATGAATCGGCCTGTAAGCCGAATGGCGTCAGGTTAAGCAGCAATCCACACACTATGGCGCATACCAGGCTAAGGCCCAGGCTCAAAACGAGGCGCTCGATAGCATTCAATGTCTTTTGCGAAAATAAGGCGCTGGTGAGCGCATAGCCTGGCAGGATCAGCACCAGCGGCAATGTCAGGACGCGTAGCAGGTTGCCGGTTGGCGGTACTAACAATGCCAGCGCTATATCAGCAAGCGCGATTCCTATGACGATAAAGATATCGAGGTATCTCTGTTTCATCATCAAGTACTCCCTGGAAAAGTTTTCCGTCTATCGTACTCGTTTGTCCCCTGTTTGGGGAAAGACGGTTTGGGTACCGGAACGGGCGTCGATGGAAGCGGCTGGCCTGAAAGAGTGCCATTGCTGATCTGTTCTACATCGTAGATGATGATGTCGCCGCTATCAAAGATGCGACTGACACCCGGCACAACATCGAATTTTTCAAGCGCTGCCCGGTCAATGGGTTGTGTATAGTGCTGAGCGTCAGGCTCACCGTTGTTGAAGTAGGTTCCTGTCTCAGGCAAAGCCGTGCTGAGGCGCAGGTCAACAACGAGGTACTGAATATGATCCTGGCGCAGTATTGTCACGACGCCTGTACCGAATTGAGCAGAGAGGAATACCCACGATACAGCGATAGGGGCGCTGCCGGATGTTTCCGCGAACTGCCGTCCATAGGTTGCCATAAGCTCTGTGTTGTCGCGGTCGCTGGCAACAATATGTCCAGGCCCCAGATACGTATTCGTCCATACAGCCGCGGTAATACCTTCCGGTTCAATGGAACGATCATCGGCGGATACCTGGTACGGGCCTGGCAGAAAACTACCCGATGAACCGGCCCCCATAGCAAGCTGACCAACGAATAGCACAGCAATCGCGTATACTGCCAGCGTCGCGCGTCCCCAACTGGGGGTGCCCAGAATCAGAAAACGCCGCGCTGCCACCGCCAGAACGAACGCTATTGCTACGAACAGAAACTCTGTTGATCGACTTGCTACCTCCGCTCCTGTTTGCGTCAGATGCAGTATCAAGATGCCCGGAAAGGCAAATACCGCGCAGGCCAGGGCGAGGGCAAAGGCATTGTCGCGATAACGCCGCCAGGTCGCGAACAGCCCAAAAGGAAGCCCCAACAGGATCAGCAGTAACGAGGCATACACCATCAAGCGTTCCCACGGCGGCGCTCCAGTCGAAGCAGTGCTTTGAAAGGGCTGTCGCGCCTGGCTATGATGAGCCACTATCTGTACCAGCTGGCTTAGCGCCCCGGTAACATGTGGAGTCAGGTACGCCAGGGCAGCGCCTCCTGTATAGACCAGCCAGGCCGTTGTCAGTACCAGGCTCACCAGTACTATTCCACCCGGGCTTGCCTGTACCTGTAATCCAGCGCGGGCCGATAAATCAGCGCTGGGCGCGATCAATCGGCCCCTACGCGCCGCCGTGGGATGTCCCGCTCTCCACAGCAGCAGAAATACCACCGTCCAGACAACGAGAAAACCCAGCAGCATAAACGAGGTGAGATGGTGCGTCACAACTACCGCACCTATTCCCAACCAGGCCGCTATCGTGAAACCCGGGCGTGGTTGCATCGAAGTATCTCCGCGGCGAACCACGAGGAACAACACAAATACGGCAAGTGATAATGCCAGGGACTCGTATGCGAAGATCGAGTCGAAGAACACGAAGTTTGGATTCGTCATGTACAGCAAGGTGGCAATTCCCGCTATCCACATGGAACTGCTAATACGTTCATAGATCAGGTAAAGAGACGGGACGAATACCAGCCATGCCGTACCAATGAGCACACTTCCGGCAACGAAAATAGAAAGCCCTGTAAGACTGCTCAGCGCGTTGGTAACAATCTCAAGCCCGGGATAAAAGGCGCTGATCGGCAGCAGTGGATTCGCGGAAAAAAGGTGCCCGCTCGCGGCAATATCCTGCGCCGTTCGCACGTGTAAGAACTCATCATAACCGGCGAAATACAGCGGGTACTGTAAAACCTGGACAAAATACAGGCTGATTGCCAATACAACAAGAAGGCCAACCCGCTCTCGTCTTGCCGGTTTTTGAGAGAGTAAGCGCGCCGCGACCGGCAGAAAAATCGCTATCAGCCCGAACCAGAACAGCGGCTCGCCCCATGCTGCGGAAATGCGCCCTCCCTCGTATGCCAGGGCCACCAGGAATACTCCAATGGCGCACGTTACTGATAATACCGGCAACCATCCCCACTCCCTGGCTATCGCTTTGCTCCGCAAGGCTTTTAGATTGACATCTGTAACTGGGAGATAGCGGATGCGTATCATATCAGCCATCTCTCGCTCTGCCACTGGAGACGTGCTATCCTCTGCCTGGGCTTTTGCCCGCGTATGCTCTGGCGCAATGTGTTCACCGCAGCCAATGCAGAAGTGCGCGCCCGGCAATAGCGGTTCGCTACAGTGAGGGCAAAATACTTTATCTGATGGGTTTTCACTCCCTACCGGTTTCGCTATTTCCATGCGTTCTTTGCCTTAATTGCCTGTTGCCGGGGCGGCTGCTTTTTGCAGCAAACCCTTGTACACATGCTCGATACGTGGTACAACCGTACTGGCCTGAAATCTGTCAACGTTCCGTAGCGCGGCTTCTCCCATGCCCTTACGTACACCGGGATCGGCAAGCAGGCGCCTGATGGCCTGTTGTAGGGCAGGTGCGTCGCCAGGCTCTACCAGCAGGCCAGTTTCGTCGTGTGTCACCAGTTCTGCCAGGCCGCCAATGCGGGAGGCAATCACCGGACTCCCTACCGACATCGCCTCCATCACTACCGTGGGGCAGGACTCCGGCCCGACCGACGGCAATATCGCAATGAAGCAGCGACGCAACGCCTCTATGACGGCCTGGCGAGGCCAGTCCTTAAAAACAAACACATTGCCAGGACAATCTTTGCTTAGAACCGGCCAGTCCGATGTTTCATAGCCGATGAGAACGAGTGGAGGCGCATCACTGAGCCCGGCGTAAGCCTTCAGCAGGACATCTACGCCTTTCTGCCGGTTGAAAGCCCCTACAAAAAGCAGGTAGGGTTCGTTGGGGAGCTGCGCGGCGTAGGACGTAGTGTCACTCCGCGCTACACCAATATCATCGGGTATAAAGTTGGAAATGACCTGGAAAGGTAATCGCTGCGCTGCCAGGCCATTGCCCAGTGCCACCGCCTGGCTCACGGGAAGGAACATATCGACAAGACATCTTCTCACCTGTCCCATGACGCGATCAGCGAGTACCGTAGGCACACCTTTCCCCGGCCCGTAATACTGGATGCCGCAGCGCAGGCACTTTGAAAGCCCAGGCCCATTACAGATTGAATCGTTCAGGAGCAGCGTCGTTTTCACACACACCAGGTCATAGTTATGCAGTGTCACTACCAGCTTCGCGCCGCTCCATAGCTTCAGCGGCAGATAGGAATAGACGAGCCAGTTATGAGCGTGTACGATCTGCGGGCGTCCATCGCGGATGATCTGCCTCAATGCCAGCGTCACTTCTGGATCGGGAAACGGCGGCGCGTATTGTCTCCCGCTATCTCTGAAGAGCCACGGTAAGCGACGTGTTGAGGAGCGAACCCGGTACACCTTTACTCCCGCGTCCATCTCGAATGCGGCCAGCCCGGTATGCCATAGCGTCACTACGGCTACCTCGTGCCCGCGCGCCGCAAGCTCAGTACTCAGTGATCGCACGTGTATCGCTCCTCCTCCAATTATTGGCGGGTAGAACTGCGTGAGCATCATGATACGCATACCGGCCTCCGCGCTATTGTCTCGTAAAGGGCCAGGAGGCTACTGGCACAGGCATCCCATGTCGGTAACTCGACATCCCCCGGCTTGAGGGGATTGCGCAGCTGATCAACGATTGCCCTCGCCACTTCCTGGGGCGTGCTATGTAAAGGAATACCATATGTCAGGTCACGATTGATCAGCTCGCGCAATGCTGATGTGCTGGCAACCAGTACTGGACGCCCCAGCGCCAGTGCCTCCATTACCGCGATACCCTGGGACTCGTACTCACTGAATAACGTAATCAGGCTTGCTCCTGCAAGCAGCGCGGCCATGCCCTCCCGGTCCTCAGCAGAAACGGGCCGTATTTCTACATACTTATCAACCTTGAGGCTCCTGGCAATTTTTCGCAGCGTTGACTCGTAAGGTCCCGTCCCTACTATACGCACCCGCGCATCTGGAATCTCCGCCAGCACTCCCGGCAGCGCCTCGATCAACCGCTGGTGCCCCTTATACCGTTCCAGCCGGCCAATTGAAACAATGAGAGAATCTTTTCGCCCACCCTCTGTAGGGACAATGTCTCGTACCTGTCCTGTCTCCTCGCACAAATACGCCCCATTTGGAATGATAACGAACTGCTCCTTTGGCAGCCGCAGCCGCTCCTGAAAGAAATTGGCCTCAAATTGTGAGACGGCGATCAGCTTATGCGCGCGTGCCAGCAGTGGACGCAGCGTCTTGTAGTGTATGCCCCGCAATGCTTTGCGCAGGCCCGAAACATCTCCCCCACTATGAAAGGAGAGTACGAACGGCATATTGGCCCGCCATGCGCCCAGCATCGCCAGTGGAGGAACCAGGTTATGATAGCCCTGGCAGTGGACGAGATCCCAGCGTTCCTGACTGATGAAGCGATAGATGCCGGGCGCGAAGAAGTAATCCTTCTTCTCCGGCCATGCCCGTACCCTATAGGTGCGTATGCCCTCGGACTCCTCAAAGGCAGGCAGCTGTCCGCTCACATCCGTCGTCAAAACCGTAACCTCGACGCCGGCCCGTACCAGGCGCCTGCCAACCTCATAGACATGTGTCTCAACCCCTCCTGTATAGGGAATGTAACGGCAAGCGACCATCAGCACGCGCAGTGGGCTAAATGCGGTGGGCATCCCTGAACCTCTCTTTCATCTTTACCTGCTCCGTAGGGGCGTACCCTTGTGATCGCCCGCTACACCCTTATCCTCGTGCTCACCTGTCCCACTCGACTGCTCGCGCTCCTGCTGGCCCATCTCCAGCTCGCCCGGCTCTCCATAGCCCCAGCAGGCCAGGTCGCGCTGGAGTAAATCCTGCAACCTCTGCACATCTCCGGCATAGTGTGCCCGGAGTTGCGCTTGAATCTGGGAGTCCATCGAAACGCGTTCTACCGACATGCCGATAAGTTTGCTGGCCCAGGCCTTGCGTAGATGGAGTGGTATCAAGGACTTGATGCGTTTCTCCAGGCCGTTAGGGTTGAAGATGAATCTATTCAGGGGCGTGTAGAGCTTGCGCGACTTCGGCATCCCGGAAAGGTTGTAGCGCACTGAAGTATTGATGGGCACATCTTCCTTTACCCCCAGGAAAGTAAATACATCCCGCAATGCCTGCGCGGGATTGGTGTAAAATTCCTCGTACAGCAGCACTTTCACCTGCTGCTCCCCAAATACCTCCACGTAGTGACGAACATGCTCGTAATAGAAGCTCAATGCTTTATATCGCCACATCGGCTCGAAGCCCTTTAGCTTGCGCTCTTCCTCCCGCTCTAAACCTTGCTCGAGGCTTAACGTTTCGCGGCCATCACGTGCCAGGAACATGTAAGCGCTGTGGGTTCGATCTACTGGCTCGCGTAAGAGCATGATGATCCTGGCATCAGGAACCGCCTGTGCAATGCGCTCGGCAGTGCCGGGCAGATGAAGGTAAAAAGCTGAAGATTCGCCGATCGCCTTCTTTCCTGCAGCGCCGGCAAAAAGTTCAGCATAGGCATCCGCGTCTCGCACCAGCAGGTTTCTTATGCCCTCATCCCCCGGCCCCGTACAAGGCGGAAATTGGTCGGCGGCAAAATAGTGCGACTCTTTTCTCGTTGTAATGAAGATTTCGGGATGCTGGGCAAGATATTGATCGAGAGATGTCGTCCCCGACCTTGCCGCTCCGATAACGAAAAAGTTTGGCAGCATTTTCACTGCGCTCTCTCTCCTTCCCTGCTAGAGCGCGACCCAATTGCCGCGCAGTCTTCCATACACGCTGCGAACTTGCCGCCGCACGTCACTTCGCACTCGTTTAAAAGAGGATGCGATCAGCGGCCCGTGACCCCTTGAAAGAGCGGCGTCGAGCGCCTGCGTGCCGGTATCCGGCCACACCATCAGGCGGGCCAGCGCGTAAGGATCGTCATCAAGCGAACTCAACGCTCGTCCAATCGCGCAGGCCGAGGCAAAACCGGCTTCCCGCACAATGTGCTTTACGCGCGGCGTGTAATATCCGAATGGATAGGCAAAGCTTGACACTTGCAGACCGAGTTGATCTTCCAGCAGGTTTTTAGAGCGCACGACTTCATCGCGTATGCGAGAAGAGGAGAGCATATCCAGTTGCGGGTGCGTATGGCTATGCGCGGCGCATTCGATCCCCTGTTCGCTGATCTCGCGCAGTTGCTCCCATGCCAGCACCGGGCGGTTTCCCTCTCCAATATGTTGCAACCAGCGGCTCGTTCCCCCAACGAACGCCGTTGCGACATAAAGGGTGGCCGTGAAGCCATAACACTGGAGGGCCGGAAGCGCGTGTGTATAAAAATCCGCGAAGCCGTCATCGAATGTCAAAATCACGCACCGCTCTGGTAGCCTCTCATCTCCTGCCATGGCCCGCACAAATTGCGAAACGGTCATTGAAGTGTAGTGATGTTGGGCAAGAAACGAAAGATGTGCATCAAACGTCTCTGGCCGTACAACGCAGGGCTTAAATCTGGGGCTTGCCTGGCGTGAAATGCTATGAAACATAAGAATTGGTATGTTTTGTTTCTTCGTGGATAGAACCACTTTTACCCTCAATCGTCTCGTCCTGTAAGGACAGCGGCTTGTCCCTGTCCCCCATTGGATTGTTAAAATTCATCAGGAAAACGGGTCGTTATTGCGTTATGCTGATTGGTTCCGTTGCGCTATGACCGTTCCAGGCATTGGCCTCATGCTGGAGCGCGCGAGCCATGCGGACAGATCGGATAACCGAGTGCCCATTTGCCCATTCCGACATAATCATTTTCAGCACGCGCCAGCCGTCCTTTACGACATGAAAATGGCTGGTGCCGTAGATGCGCGCATGCTCGTAGCTGGGCACCTCTACAATCTCCAGGTTGGCCTTGCAGGCGCGCAAGTGAAGCTGCGCTTCAATTTCAAAGCCATTGCAATCAATATCGAAGTAATCAAGGCAATCTTTCCAGAAAGCGTTGAAGCCACAGAACATATCCGTGAAGCGAATGCCAAAAAGCCGGTTGGTGATTGAGATCAGCACGCGACTCCCGTAACGACGCAGCGCGGTAATATCCGCACTGCCGCCATTACCGATGAAACGCGAGCCTTTCGCCAGGTAGGCTCCCGCGTGCAAGGCCGCGATAAAGTGCGGTAATTCCCTGGGATCGCTCGAACCATCGGCATCCATCATCACGATAATATCGCCGGTTGCCGCCTTAAAACCCACCTGTAACGCCGCGCCCTTGCCGCGCCCATTCGTCGTTCGCAAGATACGAATGGTTGGCAACACCGCGACAGCTACTTCTTCAGTATCATCGGTCGAATGGTCATTTACGAGAATGACTTCATGAACCCAGCTGGGAAGCTGTGGTAACAGGTGCTGTAAATTCCTTGCCTCATTATGTGCCGGAATGACAATGCTTATGCGCGCGTTTCCATCTTTGCCCTTCTGGCTCAGAGAACCCGCAGCTACGACTTCCATAGCCTTTACCTTTCCATTCCAGATATCTATCTTTCTCAAGTTTCTGCCGGATGTAGTCACCGGAAACAGCTTCCAGAGCCGCCTCCAGAAGTATTTGCCGGAGCAGGGGTTGGAATATTGTTCATACTGCTGGCTCTTACCCCCAATATCGCCTGAAGCCAGGTCTATGGCTCAGTTGAGCGCATATCAACCTGCCTGGAATATAGCACGATACTTGCTGGCAAGCAGTGGGAAAACTGCGGAAATTTTTCCTGCGTAGCAATGCCTATCAACGACGGGAAGTAACGAGTAGCTTCAATGGGGGGACGTTTCTTCTCACTACTCGAGCTGGAGGGAGTGAAATCACTTACTTGCTTTTCTCGTTGTCGGCAGCATCTTTGAATGCTACATTTCTTTCAGCATCACAGGGGGATTAAAGACGAGTGGTCTGTTTATCCATTGGGATGATGTGTCCGGGGCAGACTCAGAAAGGTACATGCATGGAATCTCTATTGATGGATGCCAGGAGTATTCCGCAGTTAACGACCGAGCATATGCGCAGCCTTATGCATCAGATAGGCAATACACCCATAGAACCCATTTATCTTGTGATCGATGGCAGGGTCAGAGCGGTCTATCTCAAGCTCGAAGGAGCAAATCCTGCCGGCTCCGTCAAGGATCGAACCGGATTTGCCCTCGTACAACATCTGGAAAATCGCTCCCTCTTACATAAAGGTTCGGTCGTAGTTGAGTCTACCTCAGGCAATCTTGGGGTTGCTCTCGCTTTCATTTGCCGGGCCAAAGGCTATTCATTCCTGGCAGTCGTCGATCCAAAGACAACCCGGGAAAACTTAGATCGCATGCAGGCCCTTGGAGCTATGATTGATCTGGTTGATCATCCTGATGCCAATGGTGGATATCTCCTCTCGCGATTGGAACGTGTGCAGGAACTCCTCCAGCTTTCTGACAACTACGCCTGGACCGACCAGTATTCAAACAGCGCGAATCCCTACATCCATTATGCCACCACCGGCCCAGAAATCTACCGGCAACTGGATGGAAAGGTGGATGCGGTCTTCGCCGCGGTATCGACCGGAGGAACATTGGCCGGTATTGGCCGCTTCTTCCGTTCAGCCAGTCCCAATACATCTATCGTTGGCGTCGATGCGCGTGGATCAGTCGTTTTTGGTACGCCTCCCGGCGCTCGCAAATTAACCGGTATTGGCTCCTCCCGGCGTTCGAGCTTCATCACCGGGGATGTTTATGATACCTATTTGCTCGTTGGCGATGAAGAGGCGTTTGCCTTTTGCCATGCCCTGTACTCTGCCACCGGTATCAAGGTCGGTGGTTCCAGCGGAGCCGTTCTCGCGGCGTGTGCCAGGTATCTTCAAGATCATCCAGAACTGGAGCGCGTCGTCTGCCTGTGCGCGGACAGCGGAGAAAATTATAACTCATCAATATATGACGATTGCTGGCTGCGAGAGCATGGCATAGCCCTTTCGCAGCATCACCTGGACCCGGTACAGGACATCCTGCCTGCCATGGCTCGCTATTCACCTGTACGATAGGGACATCGCCACGGCACGCCATATTACTACGGCTGTGCCGTAGGCCCCGATTGATCGGGGGCACCACCGATTGATCGGCCTCGGTCCCTTGCCGGAATACGTTGTGAAAATTGAAGATGGCCTTAAGGAGATACAAATGACTTTTTCAATAGATAATCATATCCTCTATCTTTGTCAGCAAGATGTAGAGCAGGCTTGCCAGAAAATTGACAGTGTGGCAGTCATACGCGAAGTGTTCCGCCTGCACGATGCCGGGCAGACCATCTTGCCCGATGAAGCCTACCTTGCCTGGACCAATGATCAGGGGGAAAGTGTCAGAAGCCTCAACATGCCTGGCTACGTTGGTGGCTCTCTGGGGATTGCCGGAACCAAGATCATTAATGGCAATATCGCTAACCCCCGGCGTGGCCTGCCGCGCGCAAGCGGACTGACCCTCCTCTATGATCCAATCTCTGTTCGTGTCACCTGCATCATGGAAGGCGCCTATATCTCAAGCCTGCGCACCGCCAGCGTCACCGCCCTTGCCGCCGACTTATTGAAAGCAGCGGAAATTGAGAGCCTTGCCATCATCGGCGCGGGCGTACTCGCTCGCGCGCATATTGAGCTGCTTGCCGGGCGATTGCCACATCTGCGCCATATCCGCATATTTGATCTGGCACAAGAACGCATAACATCCCTCCAGCAGCAGCTTGCTCCCCTGCTGGAGGCAAAACGGATAGAGATGCAGCCGGCGGCAACCGCCGAAGAGGCAATTCGAGCAGCACAATTGATAGTACCCGTCACCACTACCACCGATGGCTATATTCACTATCACTGGTTACGACCCGGTTCGCTACTTGTCAATATCTCACTGGATGATCCCCTGCCAGAAGTCGTACTCAAAGCAGATCGCGTGATCGTTGACGATTGGAATCTCGTCAAGAACGACTCGCGACGCCTGGTAGGAAGGATGTATCGCGCAGGAAAGGTAATCGGACCGCACGCTCCAATTGAGCTAACCGGCAAGGACTGCCGCCGCATCGATGCACAGTTGGGAGAAATTGTCTCAGGAAAGGTTATTGGGCGAAGCAGCCCGGACGATATCATCCTGGTCAATCCTTTTGGCCTCGCGATTGAAGACGTAGCGCTCGCCGTCCGCGTCTACCAGGCCGCTCAAGAACTCGGCATAGGAATACTCTTGCCCCTGTAGGGGCCGATTGATCGCACCCAGCGCCGATTCATCGGCCCGCGCATTTATTGCCGCAATACGTTGTGAAAAACCATGATCGGCCCGCGTAACAGTCATACATGAATCAAACAGAAGGACAACTGATGAGGGTGAATCTCTTAAAACAACCATCGCGCAGGCTTAAATTCGAGCGTATCATGCACAACGGCGAGGAATTGCTCTATCGCCTGATTATCGTGCCGCTCGTCGCGTTCCTACCCGCTTCTTTGGCCTATGGCGTGGCCGCCTTGCGTGGCAATTGGTACTATCGCTTGAATACCTCTACGCGAGAAGAGATCATCCATAACCTCGAAAGCATCTTTGGGGATCAGATGAGCCTGACAGAGCGTCAACAGGTGGTCCGGGACTATTTTCGTCGCCGCTCATGCGAAGCAATAGATGTAATGCGGCTCGCTGGCAATGGTCGAGCATTAGCACGGCTGGTAGAGATACGAGGAACGGAACACATAAAAGCAGCTCTGGTGGCAGGCAAAGGAGCCATCGTCTGCAGCGCGCATTTTGGTTCCTATAATAGCTGCTTTTCCTTGCTTGGAGTTCATGGATTCCCTGTCACTGCGGTTGGCGATTGGAGATCCAACGCGGATTCAAGGATGTCGTCCTTACAGCGCTTCTTCTGGCGGCTCATTCAACAGAATCCACTCGCGCGCCACCGCCGTAGACCAAATATCGAGCCTGAAAAGGAGCGCTTTGGTACCGCCATGCAAATGGTAGAAGTTCTACGCGCGAACGAATTGATTACCATGGCGGTCGAGACCCCTGTGTATCCCGATGACCGGGCGCGGGCCGTTCCCGTGGATTTCCTCGGACAAAAGATGCTACTCTTGCCCGGAATCATTAGCGTCGCTCAACTGACAGGAGCGCCGGTGCTTGTGATGGTAGTACGTCGTCTGCCAGATTGGCGGAACCAGGTCATGGAGATATCACCTCCACTCTCACTCGCTGGCGATGAAATCACTGTTTTCAAGCGTCTCATCCAGCAATTGGAAATACCTGTGCGTCAAAATCCTGCCTATTGGGACTGGTTAGGAAGTAACCAGAATTTGATCGCTCTTGGATTTTTTTCGGCCCAGGAAGAGGTTCACTGTAGGGACAGCGCCTCGTGCCTGTCCGCTGGTCCCAGCATAGCACAACATGAAATTCGGAGGTGAAAACGTATGACCGACCGCGGCTTTACCCTCTGGTTTACGGGGCTTTCCGGCGCCGGTAAGAGTACTCTGGCCAGAGCCGTCGAACGGCGCTTGAAATTGCATGGCCGCAATGTTGAGATACTAGATGGCGACATTGTACGCACTCACCTGAGCAAAGGTCTCGGCTTTAGTCGCGAAGACCGCGATACCAACATCAAGCGCATTGCTTTCGTCTGTAAACTGCTCACACGCAATCAAGTGATCAGCATTGCAGCTGCCATCTCTCCCTATCGCGAGGCACGCGAATGGGCGCGCAGAGAAATCCGCGATTTTGTCGAAGTCTACGTCAGGTGCCCGCTAGAGATCTGCCGTCTACGCGACGTAAAAGGCCTCTACAGGCTCGTTGACGAAGGAAAGATTAAGGGCTTTACCGGTATTGACGACCCTTACGAGGAGCCACTTCACCCCGAACTGTTGATAGAAACCGATAAAGAGGCCATCGAAGACAGTGTCAATCGCATCTTCGTCAAACTCGCGGAGCTTGGCTATCTGCCGCCCGAAGACCTGTACGAGGACACCGGAATCCTGACAGATGAGCTTATGGCCTGGGGATACCTGTAGGGACAGCACCTGGTGCCTGTCCTGATCGCCCTCGCCGCAAAATCCGAACATCAAAAAAGGAGTGAACTGTATTGGGCATTAGCATTCTCTTTATAGTCGTGGAACTTGTGTTGATCGTCCTGGCCCTCTTAGCCATCGCGCGCACAGGCTATTTACGCCTGAGCAGTTCGATAGGCATCGCCAGAGATGGCTTCCCACCAGGAAAATCAGCGCCATCCTGGAGCCTGCCAGACCTGGATGGACATTTAAGAGTCGTTCCGGCGCGAGATCACTGGCAATTGCTCATCTTCGCTAACCAGTCTCTAGAAGCCTTCCCTGAGCTTATCGACGGCATGCACTACCTGTCGCGTCACGAACAGGATTTAGAAGTGCTCGTTATCTCGCGCGATAGCAGGGAAGACTGCCGCAACCTGGTACAAGAGCAGCGGCTCCAGGTACCCATTGTGCCTGTCGATCCCGCGTTTTATGACCGTTATCGCGTGCGAGTCATGCCATTTGTTTTCTTTCTTGATCCAGACGGTATCGTTCGCTGGGTCGGCCTTGTTGGAGCTGAAGAACCGTTAATTCACGCCTGGCGCATGGCCCAGGTGCCTCTTCGCTCCGGTGAAGCATCGGAGGTAAAGTAGCTTGCTGCAAAATACATTACAGGTACTTATTTTCCTTGCCAGGGCCTCGCTTGCGGCAGTACTCGTCGCGGCGGGTGCGGCAAAGCTCGCGGATGTCCGCGGTTTTGCCGTCACGCTCGGGGGGCTTGGCATAGCCACTCGTCTGGATTTCCTGATTCGCGGGCTTGCCTTCCTGTTTCCTTCCCTGGAACTCCTGCTGGGGATAGCCCTCGTCAGCGGCCTCTGGCCGACTCTTATTAACATCGTCGTCGTAGTGCTCATGGGTAGTTTCAGTCTTGTAGTGCTCTATGCCTTGAGGAGAAAGCTCCATGTAGCGTGTAGATGCTTCGGAACGCTCAGCGATTCGCAGTTCAGCGGCAAGGGGCTTACTCGCAGCATATTACTCACGCTCTTAGCCATCATCGTTCTGGGGGGTGGAAGAGCATACTCTCTCCAATTCGTGGCGCCACCGGTTGCCATTCTCCTGCTTGTCAGCGGCTTCCTGCTCTTTGGTCTCACAGCAGCGCAGGCAGCCAGGTCCATAGCAGTACTTAAAGAAAGGATGATCTGATGTATCTCACGTTCGCGGATATCGCCCTGCCATTGTGGCTTTTTGCCGGCCAATGGGTACTTCTCTTCGCTCTGGGTTTCCTGGTGTTCGTGATGTTCCGCCAGATCGCCCTCTTTGAGCGGCTCAAGGACGCAGGTTCTGAGCGAGAAGGTCTAACGGTTGGAGAGAAAGCTCCTTCGTTTGTCTATCAACCCGTGAATAGGAGAGCCAATCCACCGGCTCGCTTCGAACCGGCTGGCAGCTGGTCCCTACTCCTATTCGCGGACCCCAACTGCTCAAGTTGTCAAAGCACGCTACTCAGTCTAGAGCGCCTGGCTCCCAGGTTGACGCAATCAATGCAACTATTGGTCGCGACAACCGCGGAACCTGCTGTAATTGCAGCCGCCGAGGCATTCCGGCAGGCAACCGTCGAAATTGGCCGTATTCCTGCCGACGTCTCTATGCGGTTGTATCGCACCACTGTCACTCCATTTGGACATCTCATTGATCCGGAGGGCATAGTTCGGGCCAAAGGCGTCGTCGCGGACGAAGCGTCGCTACGGAAATTAGTGCGTCAGGGCGATCAAAAGCCCGTCAATGTAGAGTTTACCGTCTCTTAAAAGGGGGAAATACACCATGCTTGAGGAATTTGATAAGCAGATCAGTATCCTATCCGAATCATTTGCCCGCAAGTTCAACCGGCGCAAAGTGATCGGCACTACCGTCAAAGGTGTTTTTGCGACAGTCGCCGCCGCCTCTATTGGTCAACTGACCAATCTGGGGCAGGCGTTTGCTCAAACCTGCACGTGCGACGAAGGCTGGACGCGAGGGAAACCATGCAACTACTATGGCTTTAATTGTCCCAATAATGGTTGCCCAGGTGCCTGCTCCGTCTGTTATAAGCCCAGTTGCGGCGGCTGGTGCGATTATTCCAATGGACACTGGGTCTCCTGTAGTGGCCTGGGTCCCAGCCATAAAGGCTACCGCCTGTGCTGGGACTGTTGGAGATGCGGCAACAAGGGCGGTTACTGCCAGCCAAAATGTTCCTGCCTCAGCAATTGCATCGGCTGCTGATCCTTGCGTGCAAAGGAATCGCGGGCTTGCGTCCTCGCGCCCACGTAAGGTCGCACCCTGGTGGTTGCACGTGTCCGTGCAGGGATCAAACAGGAACTCCGCAAATTCCTCTGTTCCGGTGTATCCTCTCAGAGGATGGCGGGGCAGGGCCATGTGCCCGCCCTGCCAACTGGTTGTAGGGACAGCGCCGTGTGCCTGTCCTTCTAGAAAAGAGAGTTCAGCATGTTCGAGGAATTTGATAAACAGGTCAGTATCTTGTCCGAATCATTCGCGCGCAAATTCAACCGGCGCAAGGTAATGAGCGGTACCATCAAAGGAGTATTCGCTACCATTGCCGCCGCCTCTATTGGTCAGCTAACCAACCTGGGGCAGGCCTTCGCCCAGTCTTGTACCTGTGACGAAGGCTGGACGCAGGGTCATCCATGTAACTACTGGGGGTATCCTTGTCCCAGCAATGGCTGTCCATCCGGCATGAAAGTCTGTTACAAGCCCAGTTGCGGCGGCTGGTGCGACTATTCCAATGGGCACTGGGTCTCTTGTAGTGGCCTGGGTCCCAGCCATAAAGGCTACCGCCTGTGCTGGGATTGTACCAACAGGAACAATCCCTGCCATCCCAAATGCTCCTGCCTGAGCACCTGTCTCGGTTGCTAGTCCTTGCGGGGGCCAGTCAATCGGCTCCACGGCTCTGCCGTAGGGGCCGATTGATCGCGCCCACCGCCGATTGATCGGCCCGCGTCCCTTGCCAGACAATGTTGTGAAAAACCATGATCGGCCCGCGTCCCTTGCCGGAGCATTTTGTTAAAATTTATTACCGGTCCTGTGCCCATAGTATGTTCTCGAAACCCATCACAGAACCTTTGAGGAGCGCAAACAACCATGATCAAAGTAGAGCGCCTGTCACAGCCTCTCCGCCTGTCCCTCACCGGCAGCATGCTCATCTGTGGCTTCATCGCGGCGGCATTGCTCCTTCACCAGGGCAACTTCGCCTCTGCCAGCGCCGTCTTCGCCATCGGCCTCGCTGCCCTCGTCGGCGCTGGCAAACTCGCTTCCCCTTGAGGCTTCAACGCGGCCACCACTGCCGTGTTATCCTCCGGGCGAGGATATGGACTCAGAATGTTACTCTATATAGCAGCTTACGCCGTCCCCGCCGCCATCGCCTGGGGCATATTTGCTCTCGTCTTCAGACTATTGGCCGCTATTCCCCTCTTGCTGCCCCTTTTAGCCCTCGCCTACGCTCTATGGTTCGGCCTGAACGAGCTCCTGGAATTCAGCCCCATACGACTAAGCCTGGCGTGGCAGGTGCCATCATCCTGGGTCAAGCATCGTCCCGCGCCCGTTCAGGCGCTCATCTGGGGTACCTCGCTTGGCCCTGGCCTGATCACACGCAACCCCTACGCCGGCATCTGGCTGCTCCCATTCTTGATCGTCCTGGGCCGCGACCCCGTCATGACCCTTATCACCGGTCTCCTGGTAGGAGCCGTACATGGTGGAGCGCGTGCCATCGGTGTCCTGCGCAATCGCAGCTGTATGCGCGACGACATCGACGCCTACCTCAAGATCATGGGTCAGCAGCAGCGCTGGCAGTACCTCGATGGTCTTGCCCTCCTGCTCGCCGCCGGTGCCCTCGGCGCCTATGCCATCTTTTTGCTGGGCGGCCATCTCTAGATCGCCCTATTCCCTTATACGCCAGTGGATCACCTGGCATCTGATCGAACATAACCTGCATCATGGTGGTGAAATCTCTCTCACCCTGGGCATGTACAGTCTGGAAGCGCCTGATCTTTAACCAAAAGGCCGCTCACAGCATCGATCTCATCACAGATCGATACTGTAACTCTGCTCCCCCACTACAACCTGCAACAAAAACACAATTTGCAACGACTTCAGGCCCGCCGGTTCCGCGTAGGCGACTCTCCCACCCACTCCCTGCGCCCCGGCTTTAAACGTCTTGGGCAGCGTATTATCAATCGGTGGCCGGTTCGCGCCATTAACGTACAGCCGGATGTAGTCATAACCGTAGCCGGGCGATATCGCTGTGCCGTTGTTGTTATCCACCGTGAAGTTGAGCACATAGAACTGCTGCCCCGCTTTGCTCTCGCTGCCGCCATACGAGTAGCGCACATCCACGCTTTGCAGGTGATACGTCAGGATCGACCCCTCAAAGTTGTAAGCAATCGTCAGCGATTGCGGAGATACCTTCACCGCGTATTGATTCGCATTAAACTTGCCGCTGAAAGGTATCGTCACCAGCGTTTCACCAAGCGCCGCGGAGCCAAGTTGCAGCTTTAGCGTGCTCAATTGTGTATTTTGCGCCACCGGAAAATCGATCCAGCCCGTTTCACTTTTGCCCGGCTGGGGACCCGTCGAAAGCCTCACATTGCTGGGAGCAATCGGCGCAATCTTTGGCGCAATTAAACGCGCTATATCATAATAGATCACTGCCACCGCGTAGGTATTCGGATTCGTCACCCGCATATTCAAACGTACCGCCGCGGGCCCGGCATGAATAGGATCGTCGGCGAAAGCCGTCGCGTATTGCGCGTTCAAAACCGTGAAATTCAGGTCCGCGTAAGGAAGCGCGCGCTGCACCTGGAGCGTAGTAACAGGGGGCGACGCAGTATTGGAGTTCGTATTGATCTGTAATCCCCTGAGCCAGTTCCATGTCACAAGGCTTGCCACCGTCAGCAGCAGCAGTCCCACGATCAGTATCATCCCTAGCCAGGGCTTTAACCGTGCCGCATGCTTTGTTTGCGGTGTGCGAGCACGCGCTGCCTGAGATGCCGCTTTTTGCAGTTGCTCCACCGGGGAGGCAGATGGAACCTTTCTCGCCATACGTTATAGTCCTCTTTTTATGAAATAGTCTCTCTGCTTTCTCTATTGTAGCAAGCTTTGCCAATTCTTGACACCCCTTTAAGCACGTGTTAGCATGGATTCAGGCTAACAGGCATATCTCCCCAAATCAGAGAGACATGCGCGTTGGGAATGGTAGGGCCAGATTGATCGCGCGCTCAGGCGCGGTTCGCCATAAACTCTACCACTACATTCCTCACTATTTATGACTATTAAAAAGGAGCTTTTGTCTCAATGAAGATTCATGAATACCAGGCCAAAGACATCCTGGCGCGCTACGGCGTTCCCATCCAGCCTGGGCGCGTAGCATACACGCCGGAAGAGGCAGAACAGATCGCCCGCGAGTTGGGCGGGCCGGTCGTCATTAAAGCCCAGGTCTATGTGGGTGGCCGCGGCAAAGCAGGTGGCATTCAATTCGGCGATACCCCTGAAGAGGCACGCGCCGCCGCCGCCAGAGTATTAGGCATGAATATCAAAGGGCTGGCCGTCGAAAAGGTCCTCGTCGTTTCCAAACTCGATATCGCCGAAGAATACTATCTCGGTATCATTCTTGACCGCAAGTCGCAGGCTCCCGTCGTCATGGTTTCAAAAGCGGGCGGTATCGACATCGAGGAAGTAGCCGCGACAACCCCGGAGAAGATCATCCAGCAACCTATCGATATGCGCTGGGGACTGCGCCCATTCGAGGCGCGCGATATCCTGGCGCGCGCTGGATTGCCGCACAACGTCATCCCCAAAGGCGGAGCAATCCTGACCGCCCTTGCCAGAGCCTTTATCGAGAGCGACGCCAGCCTGGCCGAAATCAACCCGCTCGCTCTGACAACTGATGGGCAGGTGCAGGCCGCCGATGCCAAGATTCTCATCGATGATAACGGCCTCTTCCGCCAGAAGGAGTATGCCGCCTGGGCCGAGCCGGAGGAGTCTAACCCCCTGGAATACGAGGCCAAGCAGGAGGGCCTGACCTACGTCAAACTGGATGGTGATGTCGGTATCATCGGCAACGGCGCCGGCCTGGTCATGACCACCCTCGACATGGTAGCGCGCGTCGGTGGCAGGCCCGCCAATTTCCTCGATATCGGCGGCGGCGCCAAGGCCGAAGTGATGCGCAAGGCTCTGACGTTCGTAGCCCGCGACCCCCAGGTCAGGGGCATCCTGGTCAACATCTTCGGGGGCATCACCCGCGGCGAAGAGGTTGCCAGGGGCGTCATCATGGCCCAGTCCGAACTGCCCAAGGGTATGCCCATCGTCGTCCGTCTGTCGGGCACCGGTGCTGAAGAGGGTAAGGCCATGCTCAAGGATGCCGGACTCGATTGGGGTAAAGATATGCGCGAGGCCGCCGAGAAGATCGTCGCCGCCATCCGTGAGAGAGAATAATGTAGGGGCCGATTGATCGCGCCCAGCGCCGATTCATCGGCCCTTGGAGGAGCAATAAATGAGTATTTTACTTGACGATACAACACGTGTGATTGTGCAGGGCATTACCGGCCGCGAAGGTCAATTTCATACCCATAACATGCGAGCCGCCGGTACGAAAGTCGTCGGCGGTGTCACGCCCGGCAAAGGCGGAGAAACCGTTGAGGGCCTGCCCGTCTTCGATACTGTGAACGAGGCCAGAGCCGCGACAGGAGCCAATGCATCGTGCATTTTTGTGCCCGGTCCCTTCGCCGCCGATGCCATCATGGAAGCGGCCAGCGCCGGTATAGAATTGATCGTCTGCATCAGCGAATGGATTCCCGTCATCGATATGACGCGCGCCATCCTGGTCGTGCGCGAACATGGAGCGCGCCTGATCGGTCCGAACTGCCCCGGAATGTGTACGCCCGGCTCTGGCAAGATCGGCATCATTCCTTACCAGATTTTTACTCCCGGCCCCGTCGGCTTCATCTCCCGCTCCGGCACACTGACCTACGAGGTCGTAGCCTTACTGACAGAGGCCGGTATCGGGCAATCCACCTGCATTGGCATCGGCGGTGACCCCATCATCGGCTCGACCTTCATCGATTACCTGAAGCTGTTCGAGGCCGATCCAGGCACAAAGGCCGTCGTCATGTGCGGTGAAATAGGCGGAAGCGATGAGGAAGATGCCGCCGAATATATTAAAACCATGACCAAACCCGTCGTCGCCTTCATTTCCGGGCGCACAGCACCTCCTGGAAAGCGCATGGGCCACGCCGGAGCGATCATCTCGGGCAACACCGGAACTGCCCAGGGCAAGGTCGCCGCGCTCAAAGCCGCGAACGTGCCCGTCGCCGATACCATCTTCGATATTCCTGGGCTGGTCAAAGAAGCACTGGCAAGAGTATAATACGTATCGACTACACCATCGACGCCACCAGGCATTACATCCGGTGGCGTCGATGGTGTAGTCGATACGTATTATATCTATGTGCTCCAAAGGAAAACATATGGCTACCGCGCTCATCTACGATCCAATTTTTTTAGAGCATATCACTCCGCGTAACCACCCGGAGCAACCCCAGCGCTTGCAAGCGGCTATGCAGGTGCTGGAAATGCTCGGCTGGTTACAGCGCGAGGGACTGGTGCAATTAAAACCGCGAGCTGCTACTGAAGATGAACTGGCCACGGTGCATGACCGCGAATACATTCAAGAAGTAAAGAAGGCCGCCCTTGCTGCCGCCAGGGAAGAAGCTGCCGGTGGGCGCAAAACAAGGTTCTTTGCCACCGATACCTACGTTTCCGCCAGATCATACGAGGCCGCTATCAGAGCCGCCGGCGCACCACTGACCGCCATCGATGCGATTATGAACGGTGAGGTGGAGAATGCCTACTGCCTGGTACGTCCACCCGGCCATCACGCCGTCCGCGAATCCGCCATGGGCTTCTGCCTGTTCAATAACGTAGCCGTTGCCGCGCGCTACGCGATTGACCATTATGGTCTCGAACGTATCATGATCATCGATTATGACGTGCATCACGGCAACGGCACGCAGGAAATGTTCTATGACGATCCTCGCGTGCTGTACTTTTCCGTACACCGCGCTCCATTCTATCCTGGAACGGGTCTCTCAGACGAAACGGGTGAGGGAGCGGGCCTGGGCACAACCATCAACGTGCCTCTACCCGCTATGACCGGCTACGAAACCTACGAACCGGTCTTTCGCCAGGTCATGGCCGCCGCCGCCGACCGCTATAATCCGCAATTGATGCTGGTATCGGCCGGCTTTGACGCGCATTGGGCCGATCCACTGGGCGGCATGAACCTTTCCACGGCCGGTTTCTCAAAGCTGATGGCGATTATTATCGAAGAGGCGAAATTCCTCTGCAATGGACGGCTGGTGCTCGTTCAGGAAGGCGGCTACAATATCGATGCTATGGCAAGCTGTGTCGCAACCTGCATCAATATGCTGCTTGGTGACGATGCCGCCGTCGATAGCCTCGGCAAGGCGAAAGATACGGCATATCGCCTCAATACCGATGTGCTGATCGCCGAGCTGCGCCGTATCCACCATCTGAAAGGCTACCGCCTGCGCAACGCGCCCAAACCTGATATCGAACGCCTGCGACGTGAGATAAAAGGTCCAGATGCTTAGGAGGAAGCATGCCTCGCGGTGCTGAACATGTGCGTATGCTCACAACTGATGACCTTCCCTTGATAACGCGCCTGCTCAATACCTCTGAGTATGTGTACCAGCGTTTTACGCTGGATGAGCTTCCCGGCCTGCTCAAGCATTATCCGGCGGTTGGCGTGTTCAACGGCACATCTCTGAGCAGTTTTATCCTGTCGCAAACGGTCAATCCTCCCTCCGCCTGGCTGGCCGGTTTTGGCGTAAGCTGGACGGAGAGCCGTTCCTATATGAAGCATCTCGATATCCTCATCGACCACCTGGCGCGCCCACTGGTCAATCGCGGCGTGCGCTACCTGCACTACTCCGGCAACGACCTGCAGAATGATTGGCTGCGCGACGTGTTGTTGCCGCGCGGCTTCCGACCCTATCGCCTGCTATACGCCTACGACAAGTTCGACTTCAGCATCCCCACACCTGGCAACCAGCTTGTCAGGCTGCGTCCGGTCGAGATCGAAGATATACCGGCATTGATGGCAATCGAAGATGCCTGTTTCGAAGATTTCTGGCGCTATGACGCAATCTCATTCACCGATATCATCGCAACGCACCCCTACTTCGTAGTAGCTGAACTGGACGGCAAAATCATCGGCTACCAGTTCAATGCGCTGGATGGCGACTTCGGCTATCTCGTGCGTATCGCCGTGCATCCATCATTGAATGGTCAGGGCATAGGCGCGCGTCTGATGGCCGAAGCCATCCGTTTCTTCAAACAGGCAAAAGTCACCCGTATCATGCTCAACACCCAGGACGACAACACGCACGCGCACCGCCTCTACGAATGGTTCGGATTCGTGCGCATCTCCCAGGTCGGCTTTGTCCTGCGCAAAAATCTGTGATGATACATTTATGCACAGCCAGCCACTCATGTCATGCTGAGCGCGCGAGCCGAAGCCCTGAGCGCAGCGAACGGGGAAGAATCTCAGGCCAGGGATCCTGCGATTCTTCGCGGCGCTCAGAATGACATGACCGATTTTACTGGTGACCAATCACAGCGTCCGGGGCCTCAGAATGACATGACCGATTTTACTGGTGAACAATCTGCATCACACCAAACCGATCAAACACCACGCATCCAGCGGTTCGGTCTTATTCTTCACCGCCAGTGGGGGCAATTTAGTAACCTGCACGTGTTGCCTGACTCTGATAAAAGTGGAATGATTCAGCAGGATATTATTATCGGCGGCATTGTGTTGCAGGCGGGATGCCACATTGACGGCATCTCCGATAGCGGTATAGGTCTGCATATACTCGCGCGAGCCGATGTTGCCCACCATCGCTTCTCCCGTGTTGACCCCGAAGCCGAACGAAATTGGTGTAGACAGCGGTTGAGATCGCTGGTACTCAAGTACGGCAAGCCGCATTTTCCAGGCAGCGCGAACGGCCCGTAGTACATGGTCATCCTGAGTCAGGGGCGCGTTAAAGATGGCCATCAGTTCATCACCCCAGAATCCTGTGATCGTACCACCCTCGTCCCAGATCTCTTTGACCATGATATCAAGATAGTTATTGAGCAGGTTGACCACCTCGCCGGATGCCATGCCCTCGCTCATGCGTGTAAAACCGCGAATATCGGCGGAGATGACCGTTATTTCCTTGATTTCTCCACCCAGGTTCAACGCGCTTGGATCTTCAATCAATCGCTGTACAACATTGGGATGCACGAAGCGACCGAAGATGCGCCGCACTTCTTTGACCCTGGCCTCTGAGCGCTTCAGTTCGGTGCGATCATCGATGACCAGCGCCATACCAATATGGTTCCCATCCGAATCGCGCAAGGAAGAGACGTAGATGCTCAGATTGACCAGGCCACGACCCGTAATTTCGCAATCGACGTTATTAGGCACAATCGTGCCATGATCGTGCTGGACCATGGCATTTTGCAGGTATTCAATGATGCGCGCCTGCGGTAGGACTTGAAATACGTCCCGGTAATGTTTCCCCACTGCTGACAGGGAGTCGATTTGTAGAATCCAGCCCGCCGCTTCATTGAATTTTGTGATAATACCGTTCGAATCGGTGGTGATGACGCCATTTGCGATAGATGCAAAGATGTTGTCCATGTAGCTCTTGTCTTCCTCAACCCTGCGCAGAGCCTGGTTGAGGTCGGCGAAGAGACGCGCATTGTCGATGGCAATGGCAGCTTGATGGCAGAAGGCAAGCATCACATCGCGTTGATTGTTGCTGAACAGGTTGGTTTTCATGCGGCTATCGACATAAACCGCGCCAATACAGTTGCCCCGCACCATCAGTGGCACGCACATAATTGAACGGATGCCATAGGTCATGATGCTCTTTTGCTCTTTCAAGGCATCATCAAGCATGGCATCCGAGGTAATGACGGGCACCTGTGTCCTCACCACGCGCTCGACTGTGCTGCGGCTGATCTGGTACTGGAACGCGCTCTGATCAATAGTACGCTTCTCCTTATCGCGCGCAATCGTAAATTCAAGCTGGTTGGTGGCCGGATTAATCAGTACGAGGAAACCCCGCTCGGCCTTAACAACATCGATGACCTCGTCCATCACCAGCCGCAATACTTTATCAAATTCAAGTGTGGAATTGAGAACGCGCGCGATTTCATAGAGCGTCTCCAGTTCATTACGCTTGCGTTCGAGGTTGCTGATATTTGTAGTGAGCAGTTCGCGCTCTTGCTCAAAATTGCTTCTGACAGAAGGTGGCAGCGACACGGGTTGAACCGGAGATTGTTGCGTGGCACGGTTCAAGCGTTCCTGGAAGGTGAGCAGGACACGCTGCGCGTTTTGATTGAGCCGTCCCAATTCAAGATCGGCAGTACGGCTGATACGCAATGATTCGTTCAGCAGGCGCACGCGTGGATCGCCGCTTTCACCCGCGTAAGTACCCTCGACTGCTACCTCTAGCTTGCGTGTATGCTCGTGCAGCATACGCGAGATGTGCAGAAGTTGCTCCCCCAGCGAGCGCAAGGTACTATTGGTAGTCTCATCGGAATCAGGTATATTCGCCGGTACAGCCACAGCATTCCTCCATGCTTAAATACTATTGTCAGCGGGTGTACTATGTCGCAACACTGTTTTTGCAAGCGGTCAGGAACTCAGGGTATACCCCTTATCCTGTTAGACGCGCACACCCAACAATTATAGCATATGAGGATGTTTTCAGGCAGTGGGAATGATCCTGTTTGATAAAAGGCAGAGGCTTACTCTCCCCAACTGCTGAACTAGCGCCTCACACTCCTTGTTCGTCCAGGTATTTTGTAAACGACATAGGCGTGAAGCCGAAATCCCTCTCGACCGCCTGCAGGTCGGTCGTATTATCAAAAGAAAAAAGTGTCATCGCGGCTGTTGTCAGCGGAGGTTTGGGCAGCACCAACTCCATCACTGCCGAACCGAGGCCCACCAGCGAGGTGGGAGCCGGGGCCTTGATGCGTATCTTATGCATGGCACGCATGAGCGCGTCTATGATCTGCGTGAAAGAGTAATAGGCCGGCCCGCCGATAGTATAAGTTTTGCCGCTGGTGCGCACCGGGTCCTCTAAAACCTTGATAATAACGGTCACGACATCCTCCACATAAATGGGCTGGAACATGACCTTGCCTCCACCGATAAGTGGCACCACCGGCGACGTGCGAATCAAATCGGCCAGGCCCTTGATGAAAGGCGCATCCTTGCCGAACAATACCGAAGGCTGGATAATCGTCCAATCCAGGCCGCTTTCCTTGAGCATCTTTTCCGCCAGGTACCGGCCCTGCATATAGCTCCCCGGCTTAGCAGGCTTCGTACCCAGCCCGCTGATCTCAATCATCCGCCTGACGCCCGCCGCCTTAGCCGCCTGAATCAGGTTAGTTGTGCCCTGCACGTTCGTTGTCTCATACTGGTTGCCGGTAGTTTGTTTGTGGTCGGCAGTAATGAACGCGGCATGCACGATGGTATCTATACCCCGCACCGCTGCCTCTAACGAAGCCGGGTTTGTCGTATCGCCCTGCGCGAATTCCACTTTATCGGCAGGCAATATGCTCGCCGCGCGCCTGCTATCGCGTACAAGGCAGCGCGGCCTTTCGCCCTTTTCGACAAGCCGCGCGACAAGATGCCGCCCAACATAACCGGTTGCGCCCGTAATAAGTATCATACCAGCCTCCTATGCTGCTCCTGATGAATTTTGACAAAATACTCTGGCAACAAGCAGATCAATCGGACCCGCGGCTGTGCCGTAGGGGCCGATTGATCGCGCCCACCGCCGATTCATCGGCCCGCGCCCATTGCCGGACTATTTGGTTAAAACTCATGATGGCCTTTCGTTATTAGTCCCTGAAAACTCTTATAAAAGAGACGCCATGAAGGATAAAAGCAAGTAATCCTGTTCCTGCCACCGCGTGATGACCGGGAATACTATTCTAAAATCTCTGCTACAAGTATAGCGCGTAGTTGGCTAAGATACGAGCGGGTAGAAACATGAATAGAGGGGTGAGTCTGCTCATCCTAAATTAACGTGTTCTTAACCAGAATCACACCAACCCACCATTGCACTTTGTTAACATAGAGCATGGTGTCGATGTCAATCTGCCGGATTTTTGCGAAAAGTATCTTTATGATAAAACGAAAGTCACTGCTATCAAGTGGCAGCCTTTTGCTACTTGCCATACTGCTGGGAACCGTTACGCTGCTCTCGCTTCCACCTGTCACGGCTCATGGGGACAGCAATGGAGATTGGCCCACTTTTATGTATACCGGAGCTCGTACCGGAACCAATCTCTTTGAGACGACGATCACTGCTAAAACCGCCAGTAACCTGCACCTGGCCTGGACATTCAAAACGGGCGGCACGATAGCAGCTTCACCCGTCACCTCCAATGGCGTCCTCTACATCGGCTCCTGGGACGGCTACGAATATGCCCTCAACGCCTCGACCGGTGCTGAACGCTGGAAGCAATTTCTGGGTCTCCAGCCGAAAACGAAGCAATGTATTGCGAAAGGTATTACCTCGACAGCCACTATCGACAACGGTGTCCTCTACGTCGGCGGTGGCGATGGGAATATGTACGCATTGAATACTGCTGATGGATCAATTATCTGGAAAACACTGATCAGTCCCCCACCGTACTATAACTGGTCATCCCCGCTCATCTACAACAATGAACTCTATATCGGACTGGCATCCAACTGTGATTCGCCCGAAGTTCAGGGAAAAGTTCTGGCCCTGAGTACCGTTGACGGTTCAATCATGGCCAGTATTTCCCTGGTTCCAGATGGTCACAAGGGCGCGCCCGTCTGGAGTTCCCCCGCCGTCGATGCCGCTACCAACACCATCTATATCACTACAGGTAACAACCAGGGCAAACACCTCCAGGAGCAGCCCAACGCGGAAGCCTTTGTAGCCCTGGACGACTCTACACTGGCCATCAAGGACCGCTGGCAAATCCCACAATCCCAGCAAAGCACCGATGGTGATTTCGGCGCCACACCAACCCTCTTTGATTACAATGGCAGGCATTACATTGGCGCTCTGAACAAAAATGGCATCTATTATATGCTTGACCGTACAGACCTCGCCGCCGGTCCGTTATGGCAACAGGCCCTATCGAGCAGTTCCGGCAAGGTCAATGGAGATAACATCTCATCCTCCTGCTATAACAATGGCGTGATCTATACCGGTTCTGCCGGAGGTGTGAGCCATAGGCGTCCGTATGGAGGCACTGTCGACGCGTTCGTCGTCACTACAGGCACGTCCCTCTGGTTTTTCCACACCCCCGGCAAAATGCTCTCGCCCGTCACCTGCACCGGCGACCTGGTCATCGATAATCAAGGATCGACTGTAGAAGTCCGTGCTGCGACCAACGGCGCCATCCTGTTCTCATACTCGGTGAAGAAATTGATCTACAGCGCCTCGATCATCTCGAACGGCTTTCTCTATGCCACCTCAACGAATGGCACGGTTTTTGCCTTTACCGTGTGATAGCGATAGGAGGCCGGCCTTCTTAACCCTTTCTCAACCGGAATCACACCGATCCTTCATTGCACCCTGTTATTATTAACTAAAATTATGGGTTTCGATCTGATTGCTGTTGGGAACATGATAGCCTTTTCCCGCGGCTGCACACAAGTCCTGTCCAGAACAAGCATGATGCATATCTCAGGCAATTATTTCATGCCTTATTCGACGAATCATCGTTGCTGACATACATGGCTATTTTTAAGAAAACACCACGCTTTCTTTCAATCCCAAACGGGAGATCGCGAAAGGGCCTGCTTCCTGCCGCTTTTCCATGGGCATGTATGAGTGTACCCCGGTGGTCGCCCGCCGATCACATCCAGGAGAAGCCGACTGTTTTCAAAATGGTCTGCACATGTATTCAACCTGAGCCAATCGCCTCAAAAAGAGAACGGAGTTTCAGGATGAAAAAACCATCCAAGTAGCCAGGTCTACAAGGATGGTTCTC
>Ga0209810_1000107_pt1:0-90000 | contig 253786 bp, 223 predicted proteins | sample Coa_R1_7_FD_187159 | JGI IMG/M metagenome (GOLD analysis project Ga0209810, IMG submission 187159) | Surface soil microbial communities from Centralia Pennsylvania, which are recovering from an underground coalmine fire - Coalmine... | ecosystem: Environmental > Terrestrial > Soil >...
GCCGGTCCGGATACTCGATCAGCAGCCGGCCACATTCGCCCCGCTCAGCCGCACGCAGCATCCGGTCCAGCCCCCTCCGGTTCTGGTTCAGTCCGGATGCCACATCGATGTATTCAGACACGACCTCGTATCCGCGCGCCCTCGCATATTCCCTCAGACGCTCCAACTGCCGCTGCAGGTTGCCCGTATCTGCTTGCTTCTTTGTCGATACACGCGCGTACAGGGCAACGCGTGTCGGGGCCCCACCCACCTGACCGCCGGACAGGATGCGCTGAATATCTTCGAGTCTGTACCGCCGGTGCCCCGTCGGCAACCGACTCGGTATGAGGAGCCCCTGCCGCTCCCAGGCCCGAAGCCGGTTCGGGTGGACCCCCAGCCGCTTCGCCGCCTGGCCAATGGGTAGTAGTTCCATAGCGTGGTGATAGCAAGAAGGATGCAATCCAGTCAAGTTCAGTTAGATTTTATGCAGCTGCTGCGAACCTCCCCCGGATCCCCACCCTCCGGGCCTCCCTCCGTCCCCCGAGGACTGTTAGAATAGCCTCCGGGGGACCGGGGCATGGCAGTGAGAAACCGGCCGCGCACGCTGGCAGAGGTCCTGGACGAGCGCACGGCCGAGGGGACGCTCTACGAGCGCCTCCCCGACGGCAAGGTCAGGTGCTACGCCTGCGGGCACCGGTGCACCATCTTCCCCGGGAAGCGGGGCATCTGCCGGGTCCGGTTCAACGAGGGCGGCGTCCTCCGGGTGCCCTGGGGCTACGTGGCGGCCCTCCAGTGCGATCCCACCGAGAAGAAACCCTTCTACCATGTCCTCCCGGGGTCGCGCACGCTCACCTTCGGCATGCTGGGCTGCGACTTCCACTGCCCCTACTGCTTCCCGGGCGACACAGAGGTGGCCACGGCCCGAGGCCTCCGCCCCCTCTCTCTCCTCTTCGGGGCCTGCCGCCGGGTGGTGGCCGCCGGGGACGGCGCCGTCGGCTACCCGGACGGCCTTGAGGTGGTGGCCGGCTCGGGCCGCCTCCGCCGGGTGCGGGCGGTCTTCAAGCACCCCTACAGGGGGCAGCTGGTCGTCCTCCGACCGCTCCTCGGCCCGGAGATCCGGTGCACTCCCGGCCACCGGGTCTACGCCACCTCCGACCCCCGGGCACGCCCCGCGCCGGTGGAAGCGCGCCGCCTGACCCGGGCCCACTTCCTCGCCATACCGCGCCGTCCGGTCGCCACTGGGGCAGGCAACCTCCCCTGGCACCCTCCGGTCTCCGTCCTCCCGGGGACCGGGGCGGAGCGGGCCCCCGCTCCCCGGGCCTCGCCTGCCGTGGCGACCGCCCGGGCCCTCGAGACCGACGACTTCCTCCTCGTGCCGATCCGCGAAGTGGCGCGGACGGACTACGCGGGGGACGTCTACAACCTCGAGGTGGACGAGGAGCACACCTACCTCGCGGGCGGGGTCGTCGTGGGCAACTGCCAGAACTGGGTCACCTCCCAGGCCCTCCGGGACCCCGTGGCGGGCGTCCTCCCCGAGCCCCTTGAGCCGGAGCAGATCGTCCAGCTGGCGCTCCGGTCCGGAGCGCAGCTGGTGGGCTCCTCCTACAACGAGCCCCTGATCACCGCCGAGTGGGCGGTGACGATTTTCCGGGCCGCCCGCGGGGCGGGCCTCCGGACGTGCTTCATCAGCAACGGCAACGCCACCCCCGAGGTCCTCCAGTACCTCCGCCCCTGGACCGACTGCTACAAGGTGGACCTCAAGGCGTACGACGACCGGCGGTACCGGGCCCTGGGCGGCACCCTCGAGAGCGTCACCCGCACCATCGCGCTCGTGCACGGCATGGGGTTCTGGCTGGAAGTGGTCACGTTGGTGGTGCCCGGCTTCAACGACGGCGACGACGAGCTGCGGGCGGCGGCGGAGTACATCGCGTCAATCTCCCCCCTCATCCCCTGGCACGTCACCGCCTTCCACAAGGACTACCGGATGACCGACCCGGACGACACGTCCCCCGAGGACCTCCTCCGCGCGGCCCGAATCGGCGAAGAGGCCGGGCTCAAGTACGTCTACGCGGGCAACCTGCCGGGTCAGGTCGGCCGGTACGAGCACACCTTCTGCCACCACTGCGGGGAGCTGCTGGTCGAACGCTCCGGGTACCGGATCCTCCGAAACCGTCTTTCTGCGACCGGGGGACGCTGCCCGAGCTGCGGCACGGCGATCCCGGGCATCTGGCAGTAGCGCGTGGTCAGCGGGACATCCCGGCGCCGGCGGCGGAGGCGCCCTGGAGCGCGCCCGAGCGTTCCAGGTGGTCCAGCAGGAGGTGGAAGTACACCAGGCCAGCGTAGGGAGCCCACCGGGCCAGGGCCCGGCGCACCGCCCCGTAGTCCAGGGGGTGCCGGAGGCCGAGCCAGCGCTGGAGGTTTCGGCGCGCGCCCACGTCGTCGCCCGGGAAGACGTGCAGCCGGCCGAGGCCCCGGAGCAGCACGTACTCCGCAGTCCACCTCCCCACCCCCCTGATCTCCAGGAGCCGTCCCAGGGCCTCCTCGTCTCCCACGGCCTCCAGCGCCTCGAGGTCCAGCCTCCCCGCCGCCACCTCCTGCGCCAGCTCCAGGATCGCGCGGGCCTTGTGCCGGCTGAACCCCATCTCCCGCAGGTCCTCTATCCGGCCTCCGGCCAGGTCGGCCGGTCCGGGAAAGGCGGGAGCCGACGCGCGCCCGGTCCTCCTCCCGTAGCGCTCGGCGAGGCGGTTCAGGAGGACGATGCCGAGCGCCAGGGTGACCTGCTGGCAGGCGAAGGCGTTGATCAGGCACTCGAACACCGTGGGGAAGCGGGGAGGCTTGAGGCCCCGGAAGCGCGCGGCGAGCGGCCCCAAATGGCGGTCGCCCCGGGCCCGGGCGTAGAAGGCGTCGAGAGAGAGGTGAAGCCCGAGCATCCTCGAGAGGGCGGCCTCAAGGACCTCGCGTTCCACCGCGCGGCCCCGTGCCCGGGCCTCCACCCGGAGGGAGGGGTCCTCCGGGGGGCCGTCCTGGCCGACCCTCACGCCCACCGCCCTCCCGTCCACGACGAGCACGCGGGAGTAGGTCGCCCCGTCCCAGCGGTCGACCGCGTTGGACGGGCGGCGTCGGAGCGCCCACACGGTCAGGTCCAGGCGGAAGGGCGGGACCGGCCTCAGGGAAAAGGTGATCTGGCTGATGGTGGGCGACCTCCAGGGTCTAGGCTCCCGCCCCGGGCGGGGATGCCCCGTGCCCTCCCCCATGGTACAGGGCGGGACCGGGTCCGAGAGAAGAGACGCGCGGATCCGTCCCTCTTCGTGAGACGCCACGGAATCCCCGACCGAGCGGATTCCCCGAGGCTCCGGTAGGAAGATGGCGATCCGCGGCGAACCTGAGCCGGCAAAACCGCATACCCGACATGGACACCACGGTGAGCGCCATGCGTCGGTGGACCCTTCGCAGCGCCGGAGCACTCTCCCTTGTACTGCTCGCCACCTCGTCTGCCGCGGCCCCCCTGTGGTTTTGGCCCGCCGTCCGGTCCTCCGCTGGGACCGCGAGCCGCGTGGCCCCGGGGATCGTGTACAGCCACTACCAGGTCCTCACGGCCGAGGGTCCGCTCAGCATCCACCACCTCCGGGTCGACCTCCGCAATCCCCGCGTGCGCCTCGGCGTGGGTCTCGCCCACGACCGCCTGGTGAGCGAGGACGAAACCGTCTCCTCCATGGCGCGCCGCCTCGGGGCGGTCGCCGGCGTCAACGGCGACTTCTTCGACATCGGCGACTCGGGCATGCCCCTCAACATCGTCGTCCGGGACGGCCAGCTCCTCCGCAGCCCCATCGAGTGGGCCGCCTTCTCGGTCCGGAAGGACGGCACGGCGTGGATCGGCCGCTTCCGGTGGGCCGGGGCCCTCGTCCTGCCCGGGAAAGGGCTCTCCTTCCCTCTCGCGGGCTTCAACAGCGGTTTCGACCCGCAGGGGATCGTGGCCGTCTCCTCGGTCCTGGGGGCCGGGGTACCTCCGCCCCCGCGGGGGGTCCCCCAGGTCGTCGTCGAGCTCGCCCCGCCGCCCGAACCCGCGGCATCCCGGCTCTTCCTCCCTCTCGGCAGCACTGCTCCCCCTCCGGGCGCGAGGCGGTCCGTCACCTACGTGGCGCGCCGGATCCTCGTCCAGCGCGGCGTCGAGCCGCCCTTCCCCCCGCACGAGCTCCTCCTCGTGGGGCAGGGGCAGGGGGCCCTGTGGCTCGGCCGGACCGTGACCGTGGGCACTCCCGTGGAGGTCCGCCTGAGCACTGTCCCCGACTGGCGCGATCTCCACGCCGCGCTCGGAGGGGGTCCCATCCTCGTCCGGCGGGGGAAGCTGGTCACGGACCCCTACCCGCCCGCCCCGAACGAGCGCGACAGGCAGTACCCCGTGGTGGCCGTGGGCCTCGCCCCCGACCGATCCCTCGTCCTCGTGGAGGTGGACGGCCGCCAGCCGCGCTTCAGCATCGGGCTGACCCAGCCCCAGCTGGCGAGCTACATGCGGTGGCTCGGCGCCACCGACGCCATGGCCTTCGACAGCGGCGGGTCGGCCACCATGGTGGTGCGGTTCCCGGGCCAGTCTTCTCCCCGCGTCGTCAACTCCCCCTCGGACGGCAGGGAACGCCCCGTGGCCGACGCCCTCCTCGTCTTCCACATGCCCGCTCCCCGCCGCCCCACGGCTTCCCCGAGGCTCCCGGAACACGCTCCTCCCGCCGGGTTCCCCCGACCCGACCCCACCTTGCCCTCGCCTCCCAGGCAGGGGGCCCCTGACACGTTCCTCCACCGGGCGCTCTCCCCGGAGACTCCCGGCCGCCCGTCGCCCACCCTGGACGGACCCGATGCCTTCACCGGGACTTTCCTCGGGACACGGGCGGGACGCGAATCCGCAGGGGCTGTCCCGCTTCGTCCCCGTCGTGTCCCGGGCCCCCTCGGGCACCGGACGTTCACGCGCAGGTAGGCGGGACGAGGCCCCCTGGAGGCCTCCCGGCCCGGGCCTCGCGCGCGATCCGGCGGGCCTGCCGCAAGGGCTCGGGGGTACGGGACCGGAGGAGGACCGAGCTCACCACCCGCACGGCCGTTTCCGGATCGGTGCGCCACCCGGCATGCACCGCGAGGGGACGGGTGCCGGGCCGCGTCCGGACCCAGTAGCCGACCGTCTCCTCCCCGAGGCGCAGGGGGCTTACGGCCCCCCGGACGTCGGGAGGCCAGCCGCCCTCGGCCAAGAGGGGGCGGTTTGTCACGCCGACGGACGGGACCCCGAGCTTCGCACCCAGGTGGAGCGCGAGACCCGCGCGCCTGGGGTGATCGCGGCCGGTGGCGTTGACCAGGACCACGTCGGGGAGCCTCGGAAGACCTCGGAGCGCGGCCTCGAGGAGAGGGCCTTCACGCAGCGCCAGGAGCCCCGCAGCGTATCCCGCGCCGGCAGCTCCCTTAACGAGCGCCGACGCGAGGAGCCGGCCCTCCTCCACCAGGACGGCCGCCGCCCACCCCTGATCGCCCGGCCTCCCGGGCCCCCCCGGACCCCGGGCAAAGCACACGAAGCACCCCGCTGCGGTGAAGGGGAGCGTGGGGGACCACAGGGGAGGAGCCTGCCGGGCGAGCCACCGCTGCATCGCCTCGAGCTCTCCGGGCGAATCGGGCCACCGGTCTACAGGGCTCGGGGGGGGCTCCATCGCAAAGGGAAGAAGGGACGGTTTCCCCGGAGTCCCGACCTCCTCGGGAGGAGGTGGCTTCTCATGCCCTCGCCCGCCGAGAATCACGACCTGTCCGGGTGCTTTGCCTGCGGGCACCGAAATCCCTCCGGGCTTGCCCTCCGATTTCGGTGGGAGAACGGGACGGCCGTGGCGGAGACCCTGTGCCGCCCGTCCTGGGTCGGCTGGCGCGGGATGGTGCACGGCGGGATCCTCGCTGCCATCCTGGACGAGGCGATGGGATGGGCGGTCGCCGAGCGCGGACGGACCGGCCTGACCGCGCGCATCACGGTCCACCTCAGACTCCCCGTGGTCCCGGGACAGCAGCTGACCGTGCGCGGGTGGGTCGAGCGGTGGCGGAGGCGGATCGCCAGGACGGCCGCGGACCTCCGGACGCCCAAGGGCACCCTCGTGGCCTCCGCGGAGGCCCTCATGCTCCTCACGGAGGAGCTCCCGTCCCTGCTGCTCCACGGGTAGGGGGGAGGGGAAGAAGAGGCCGCCCGGGGAAGTTACACGGTGCCGCGGAATACGCCAGGAGCCCAAAGGAGGTGCCCAAGGTGCCGAGGGAGCACGTGATTCGGATCAATCCTCGGGTCCCGCTCGCTCAGGACGCCCGGACGGGCCACAACCGGTGGCATGAGGCTGTGCACCCTGTCCTCGAGGTGGAGCCCGGCGACACGGTGGTCTTCGAGACCCGGGACGCCTTCGACGGACAGCTCACCCCCGAGTCGTCCCACCCCGACGTGGGACGGCTCAACCTCAACGTGGTCCACCCGCTCACGGGCCCGGTCTTTGTCAAAGGCGCACAGCCGGGAGACCTCCTGGAAGTGAAGATCGTGGCCATCGAGCCGGACCCGTTCGACCAGTGGGGCTACACGGTGGAGGTCCCGGGGTTCGGCTTCCTCCGGGACGTGTTTCCCGACCCCTACATCGTCCACTGGAGGCTTGAGGGCTCCGAGTACGCCGAATCGGACCAGCTCCCCGGCATCCGGATCCGCTGCCACCCCTTCCCCGGCATCCTCGGAGTGGCCCCCAGCGCCGAGCTGAGGCGCCGCGCGGCGGATCGGGAGGCGGCCCTGGCGCAGCGCGGCGGGTTCGCCCTGCCGCCGGAGCCCCGGGACGCCGTCCCCGCGGACGGCGATGCGGCCCGCGAGGGACTCCGCACCATCCCTCCCCGGGAGACGGCCGGCAACATCGACATCAAGCAGCTGACACCGGGGACGACCGTGCTGCTCCCGGTGTTCGTCGAGGGGGCTCTCGTGTCCACGGGGGACGTCCACTACGCCCAGGGGGACTGCGAGGCCTGCGGGACCGCCATCGAGATGCGCTCGCGGGTCCACGTGCGGTTCTGGGTGCGCAAGGGGGAAGCCGCGCGGGCGGGCCTGCGGACCCTGCAGTTCTACCGGGACGACTACTTCGCCGCCCCGGAGCTCGCGGTTCCCCGGCGCTTCTACGCCACCACGGGCATCTGCGTCCACCGCGACGGGCGCAACGAGAGCGAGGACCTCACCCTCGCCGCCCGAAACGCCCTCCTCGCGATGATCGACTACCTGGGGACGCGGGGCCTCACGCCCCAGCAGGCCTACGCCCTGTGTAGCGTGGCCGTCGACCTCCGCGTCAGCCAGACCGTGGACGTCCCGAACCTCCTCGTCACGGCCCTCCTGCCGCTCGACATCTTCCTGTAGGCGGCCACCCGCTCCCGCTCCCCGGAAGTGGGCATGATTCATTTCGGCAGCCCAGACCCGGGGAACGGGGGCGGTGCGGATGGAGTTCGAATACCTGGAGTTCCGCTGGGGGGAGTACGTGGGCGACCGGGCCCGACGCCTCTCCTCCTGGCTCGTCGAGAACGGCTACCAGAGCCTCCAGGAGGAGTGGAGGGAGACCGCCCAGAGGTACCTCCCCCTCCCCGCCTCGCCGGCCCCGGGGGCTCCCCAGGAGGCGCGCACGGCGGACGTCCTGATCCCGCCGGCCGATCCCGCCTCGCGGATCCTCGTCTGCGAGAGGCCCGGCGACGGGCACACCGTCGCGGTCCTCGCCGTGGGGAGGACGGCGAAGGACGCCCGCCGCCACCACACGGCCGTGAAGCTCGTGCTGGACGCCAAGGCACCGCTCGACGAGGCGTGGCGGGGTCACCGGCTCGAGGAAAACGGGCGGGACCACGCCCGGCGGTTCCAGGAGGAGTGGCTCCCCCGCCTCGGGCTGGTGCCGGAGGAGTGGAGCGGCCCTCCCGGCCCGGGGATCGCGCGCCCGCTCGCGGCGGCCGAGGCCCTCTTCGCCGTCCAGGGAGCCCCCGCCGTCCTGGGCCGGCCCGCCCTCTTCCGGAGCCGGGCGGCCCGGACCTCCGTCGACCCCGGCCTCCTCGACGGCCTCGCGGGAGAGGGGCTGGTGGAGAAGGCCTTCGTCCTGGTGTGCCGGAGCACCGGGCACATCGTGGGCCTCGGCAAGGAGTCCGGGGAAATCCACGCGGCGATGCAGCTCGCGCTCCTCTGTCCCCACTGCCGGAGCCCCCTCGGGGAGGAGGCCCACGACGTGCTCTACAGCCTGACGGCCGAGGGAGAGGAGTTCCTCCGCACGACGCGGTGGATCCGGGGAGCCCTGGAGGGGGCCTTGCGCGCCCGCGGGTGCGACCCCGTCCTCCTCTCCGAGGAGACCCCCGCCCAGCGGGTCGACGGGGCGGCGTGGTACCACGGGACGGCCCTCCTCATCCGCGTAGGAAACGGGGCGGGCGCCCAGGACCTCGAGGGGTTCGACGAGACCGTCGCGGCCCTCCGGGAGGGAGATCCGTCCCTCCCGGTCCGGGGCCTTTACGTCACCGCGTCTCCCGCCGGGAGCCGCCCGAGCCACCCCGACACAGGGTGCGCCGTCCTCGACGTCACCCAGCTCGAATCCGGGCTCGACCGCGTGCTGGAGGACGTGAAGAGGGACCACTTCCTGCGGCTCGCCGGGCCCGTGGAGCTGTCCCGGCTCGATCCCCGAGCCCTCTGGACCCCGTCAGCGCGGTAGCGGGAACGCTCCCCCTACTCCTGGGGCGTCAGCTCGTGCCACTCCCGGACCACGACCGGCTGCGGCCCCGTGAAGGAGAGTAGCTGCAAAAGAGGGGCCGGAAGCACCTGCTCCAGCCCCGGGACCTGCCAGAAGTCCGGATTCTGGGTGGTGTCCAGCTGCGAGGCGATCGCCATCCCGAAGATCTGGATGTTCTTGGTGGAGGTCAGCACGTCGGTCGTGGGAGGGTTGAGGGAGGGGTTGTACCGTCCCACCACCAGGGCCACGTCCTGCTCCTGGTTGCACTTGTTGCTGTTCCCCTGGAGCCGGGCGCTCGTCTGCACGATGAAGGCGAGGAGGTCCGGGGAGGGCATGCTGCTGGGGGCGGTGTAGCCGCAGCCCAGGATGTCCCCCGTCCCGCTGGCCGGCGCGCTGGAGAGGATCTGTCCCCCGTTGCTGGTGTCGAAGGCGTAGGTCGCGCCGTTCACGTTTTCCACGACGATGGTGGCGATACCCGTGTAGATCACGGGCTTCTGGGTCGTGACCGTCCCGGGGACGAGGATCGGCGCGCTCGCGAGGCTGGAGTTGAGCTGGAGCGGGACGGCCGCCTGGGGATTCCACACCAGCATGGACGTGGTGGAGGACGGACCGGCAAGGCAGCTGGCGTTCGAGGCCGTCGGCACGTAGAAGTACGTGCCCCCGAAGACGAGGTTCGGCGTCTGCTGGGGCTTCCCCACCCCCAGGCAGACGACGAGCTGGCTCGGGGGCGAGCCCACGAGGGCGTTGCCCGGGGGGACGACCGTGACGTTCGGGGGGCACGGGCCCCCCGTCAGGCACGCGATGTAGCCCGCCACGTCGGGGTACTGGACCACCGGCACGACGTTGTCCAGCTGGAGGGTGTAGATGTTGTTGGAGGGATTGTTGATGTGGCTGGCGTGCACGCCGTACATGGGCTGCGAGGCCGTGCCGATGCTGGGATTCCCCTTGGACATGTCCAGCGTCCCCCGGACGTAGAGCTGGTTGGCGTAGGGGGGCGTGTCCCCGGGGTTGATGGCGCGGTCGTTGTAGACGCCGGTCTGCACCGCCTTCAGCATGAGGTCCGAGTAGAAGTAGGCGGACCCGTGGATCGTCACGTTGCCCCCTCCGCCCTGGAGGGGCGAGTAAGTCCCCGCCGAGTAGGCGGAGAAGTCCACGGGCGTGAGCCGGTGGAGGAGGACCTCGATGGACCGCGAGGCCCCTCCGTAGGATCCCAGGGCCCGCACCCAGATGTTGTTGGTGGGATCGGTGGAGGCCTTCCGGATCTCGATGGTGTAGGTCCCCACCGGGGTCGTCGCGGGGAAGGGCTGGTTGACGGCGTTCCCGCCGCGCCCCCCGCCCTGGAAGGGATCGTACAGGGGGCGGAAGGTGGTGCCCGAGGGATCCAGGTTCTGGGTGGCGCCGGCGAGGTCGCTCCAGTCGGGATCCAGGCGCAGGATCGCCTTCGCCCGCTCGATGGCCCCATCGGCGATGGCGAAGGCCTGGACGCCGCGGTCGACCGCCTGGACGGCCCCGATCTCCGACAGGGCCAGGTTGGCCAGGGCCACCGTGATCAGGCCCAGCACCAGCGTGAACACCATGGCGAGGAGGAGTGCCATGCCCTCCTCCCCGGATGGGGGAGTGGGTCGTCCGGGACTCCGGCCCATGGCTGTGCTCACCCTCCCGTCTGGCGCACCGTGGCGTCGGTGGTGATGGTCACCGGCGGTTCGGTGGAGGACTCGCCCTGGACCTTGGCCGTCACCTCCACCCGCACCACGTGGTACCGGTCCGTGCTCGACAGGGGCGTCGCCAGCTGTCCCCCGCCCAGGTCGGCCGCGCTCCAGAAGGTGAAATCCAGCTCCGTGAAGGTGAGCGCTTTCGCCTCCATGACCGCCGTGAGCGGCTGGCCGGGGGCGGACCGGATCGACGTATCACAGCCCGTTCCCGTGACCTTCGCCTCGTACACGACGCCGCTGTTCAGGTAGAAGCGGTAGCACTGGGCGGTGCCGGTCCCGTCGAGATCCGCGAAGAAGTCCACCTCGTGGGCATCGCCGTAGATGACCGCCGGGGCGGTCCCCGCGTAGTTGTAGCCCACCATGCGAAGGCTGCGCGCGATGCGGTTCACCACCGCCCGGCCGTTCTGCTGCTCCGCCGCGTACTGCTGGGCGATGATCCACGACGTCAGGCCCGCCCGAAACCCGAAGAAGAGGCCTGACGACATGATGCCGAGGAGGGCGAGCGCCATGAGGATGTCCACGAGCGCCACCCCCCGCTGGCCTCCCGTCCCCCCGGCCTCAAGACGGCTCACTTCCCCACTCCCGTGTAGCCCGTGAGGAAGGCCGACTGGGCGAGGCAGTCCGACGCGGTGCGGTAGACGTCCACCTCCAGGAGCTGGAGGTAGTTGGCGTTGGACGCGTCATGGGGAGTGTTGGGGTCCCAGGAGACGACCAGCCGTCCATAGGGGAAGTCCGGCGGCAGGGGCGGGCTGCTGGCGACGGCCCCGAGGATGGAGGCGTTGGGGTAGCTCGCCGGAGTGCCCGAGCAGTCGGCGTAGGGGCCCGGGGAGAGCCCCGTGGAGGGGCCCGCCAGGTACCAGGTGCAGCTGGACTGGTCGCACTCGCCCTGGAAGCCCAGCTGGCGCGCGTACTCCAGCTGAGCTTGAATCCACATGCTCCCGATGGTGTGGAGGCGGGCCGGCTTCTGGGCGCCCGCGTACTTGCCGATCAGGCCGAGGACGCCCGCGCTGATGTCGACGATCCGCGCGGAGGCCATGGCGGAGAACAGCGTCACGACGCCCACGATGACGAGCGCCGTCAGGACCTCGATGGTGCTCAGGCCTCTCTCCCCGCCCCGTGCCCTCATGGGCCCACCGTCACCGTCCCCGTGATCGGCTGGATGGTCACCGTCATGGACTGCCCCCCGAGGGTGAGGGTGATGGCGTGGCTGGCGGCGTCCTGGAACAGGGGCTGCCCCGAGGACCGGAAGGCGACGGCAGGGAGCGCCGGGTTGGCGGTGCAGGGCACCGTGGCCGTCGATCCCGGCGGGACGATCTGGATCCCCTGGGCGTACTCCTGGCCGCTGTGCACGCTCTTGACAAGCGTCCCGGGCATCACCGTGTAGCTCGAGGGCGAGATGTTGAGGGGGTCCCCCCCGTAGGTCGTGGTGTAGACGTCGTACCCGTCGCTCCGGAAACAGACCTCCACCTGGGGGCCCCCTCCGGCGTTGGACATGGCCTGCTGCTGGGCGTACCGGAGGTCTCCCTCCAAGAGGTAGGCGGCGTTCTTCAGCTCGCGCGTGGTGATCGTCCCCCGCCAGCCCCAGGCCGCCACGGCCACGATGGCCACGAGGACGAGGGCGACCAGCACCTCGAGGATCGACGTCCCCGCTACTGGAGACAACTCGCGTGGTCGCGACACCGCACCGCCCGCTCCCCTCACGAGCCACGTCCGGACGGCGTCGCGGAAGAGATGAGGCCCGGGGAGGGCCCCTGCGGGAGTCCGCCCTCTTCGGCAACCCAGCCGACCACCGACGTGGCCCTGTGGCTTTGCGCCCCCCGATTGCTCGGGGTTTGCCCTTTCGTGAGTGCGTCCTTTGTGGCGTGCGGCCTCCTGTTCACGGCGTGGGCCGGAGATTCCTGTCGAACTGGCGTTCAGCATCGGCTTCCCCGGAAGGTCCGTGGAGGGTTGCGCGAAGATCGGTGCTCCCGTCGCAGACCCACCGATCACGTCCGTCCGGAGGAGCGCCGACGCCGGCGGACGATCCCCACGCCCCAGAGGACGGCCAGGAGTGCGGCGCCTCCGAGACCGAAGCCCACGGGAGTGGCCATCCTCGCCACGACACCGGCTCCAGGCGGGGCCGATGGCTGGGAGGGACTGGGCTGCGCGGCAGACCCGGGAAGCAAGACGCCACCGCCCCCGCCACCTCCAGGGGAGGTCGGGGGCGGGAGCCGCTCTCCCGCTCCCCCCGCCGCCTGGGGCGGGCGCGGCGCCTGCTGCGCGGGGACGTGGATCGCCGCCACGGGCGCGGCCGGCGCGAGGGCGAGACCCATGGCCACGACACCGGGGACCACAAGCCTCGCCCCGGGGAGAGGGAGCCTCCCTGCACGCCGCCGCAACGATACCATCACCCTTCCATATGCCCAGACAGCACCATGCCCAGACAGCACCCGAAAGCGGCGCGTTCCTCCCCGGGCGCTCCGCCCCCGGCCGTGCGCCCCAGCCGAGTGCCCTCCTCCAGCGCCTCCTGCTCCCTCTCCCTCCGGGGCCACGCGCACGGGAGGATCGGGCCTCGGCCCTGCGGACAGGCTGCTCCCCCGCCGCGCGGTGGCCGGCTCGGCACGGAATGACCTCCTGGCCCTCTCTGTGGCCGGGGAGCCCTCTGTCCGCATGAGGCACGCTAGATCCCTCGGGGATCGGCAGTCCGGCCGCGCACCGGCCGAGCCCGTCGCGGCGGCTCCGGAAACGGGAGCGCAGCGCTCCGGCGCTTCCGGCTGCCGACGACGCTCCTCGGGATGCTCTCCGGGTCCCTGTCGCCGAGCTCCGTCCGGTGCGGGACGCCGACGTGCCACTGCGCCCGAGGGGCGGGACACCCGGCGCGGTTCCTCGCCGGCGCGGCGGGCGGGCGCAGGCGGGTGCTCTCCATTCCCCCAGAGTGGGGGAGACCATTCGGCGCCGCGGGGAGGCGGGGCGCGCGCCCGGGGCCGCGATCCGGGAGATCCTGGAGGCCAACGCCGAGCCGGTGAGGTTGGCGGGGCAGCAGCGGAGGCGGCGGTCAGAGGGCCGTGCGCAGGCGGGGGTCCAGCAGGTCTCGCAGCCAGTCGCCGAGGAGGTTCAGGCAGAGCACCATCACCATGATTCCCAGGCCGGGGAAGGTCGCCATCCACCACGCGGAGCGCAGGTACGCGCGCGCGGCGCTCAGCATGGCCCCCCACTCGGGCAGCGGGGGTTGCGCCCCCAGCCCGAGGTAGCTGAGGCCCGCCGCCACCAGGAGCGAAATACCCATGCCCGCCGTCGCGAGGACGACGATGGGCGCGAGGATGTTGGGCACCACGTGCCGGACCAGGATGCGCCCGTCGCTGGCGCCGAGCGCCCGCGCGGCCTGAATGTAGTCCGTCGTCAGGACGCTCAGGGTCACCCCCCGGGCAGTCCGCGCGTACACGGGCACGCCCGAGATCCCCACGGCGATCATGGCGTTGGCCAGACTCGGGCCCAGCATGGCCACGACCGCCAGGGCCAGGAGGATCTGGGGAAAGGCCAGGAGCACCTCCATGGACGCCATGAGCAGGGCGTCCACGGGTCCGCCGTAGTACCCGGCCACGAGGCCGATGGTCGTCCCCGCGCCGAGGGCGATGGTCACGGTCACGAGGCCGATCTCCAGCGAGATGCGGGTCCCGTAGATGACGCGGCTCAGGATGTCGCGTCCGAGATCGTCCGTGCCGAAGGGGAAGCGGGGAGACGGCGGACGCAGCACGCTGGCCGGAATGAGCGCGTAGGGATCGTGGGGGGCGAGGACGGGCGCCGCCGCGGCGACGACCACGAGACCCGCGAGCACCAGCGCCGAGAGGGCGGCCACCGGCCGCCGCCGCAGCCGCCGCCAGGCGAATGCCGCAGGGGGGCGGGGACGGGCGATTTCGGCGAGCACGGCGCGGTCGCCTCTCCCCCTCAGCGGTAGCGGATTCTGGGGTCGAGCAGGCCGTACCCCACGTCCACGGCCACGTTCACGAACACGTACATCACCGCCACCACCAGGACGATCCCCTGGGCCAGAGGGAAATCGCGGGCCAGGATCGCCGTGACCGCCAGGCGGCCCAACCCCGGTCGCGCGAAGACCGACTCGACGATCACGGCCCCCGCCAGCAGCCCCCCGGCCTGCAGCCCGACGATCGTCAGCACGGGGACGAGGGCGTTGCGGAGGACGTGGACCACCACCACCCTCCGCTCGACGAGCCCCTTGGCGCGTGCGGTCTGCACGAAGTTCTGCTGGAGGACCTCCAGGATGCTGGAGCGCGTGATGCGCGCCAGCACGGCCGCCGCCGGCGCCGCGAGGGTCACGGCGGGCAGGATCAGCGCGCGGACGCCGGCCGTCTCCGTGATGGGCAGCCACCGCAGGGACAGCGCGAAGACGAGGATGAGCAGGAGGCCCGACCAGAAGGTCGGCATCGAGAGCCCCACCAGGGCCACCGCCATCACCAGAGAGTCCACCAGGGGGGAGCGCACCACGGCTGCCAGGGTGCCCAGGGTGACGCCTGCGGCGACCGCCACCGCCACGGCGGAGGCGGTGAGGGTCACCGTGGCGGGGAGGCGGTCGGCGATCTCGCGGGCGACCGGACGCCGGCTTCGGATGGACACGCCGAGGTCGCCGTGCAACGCGCGCCCCACAAAGCGCACGTACTGCACCAGAAGCGGCTGGTCCAAGCCGAGCTCGCGGCGGAGGCGCTGCACCTCCGCCCCGCTGGCGAACTCCCCCAGCATGATCTGGGCGGGGTCGCCGGGCGTCAGGTGCAGCATGAGGAAGACGGCCAGCGTCACGCCCCCGAGGGTGGGCACGAGCAGCGCCAGCCGGCGGATCAGGAACTGCCCCATGGCGACCCCGGGGCCCCGCGGGCCCGTGAGACCCCGCTAGCGCACAGACGCGTCGTTGAGAATCACGAACCCGTCAGGGTGGATCTTCGCGCCGACGACGGTGGGCTGCACCGCCACGTAATTGGTGTTGATCCACAGCGGGACCCACAGGGCGCGGTCCACGATGTACTTCTGGATGTCCCGGTACAGTTCGAGGCGGCGCTTCGGGCTCGTCTCGGTGCGCGAGGCGACGATGAGCCTGTCCAACACGGGGTCCTTGTAGTGGCTGAAGGCGAGCCCCGTGCCGACGTTCGCCGAGTGGAACCACAGGTAGAGGATGTCGGGCGAGGTGTAGGTGTACCCCATGAACTCCGCCTGGTGCTCCCCCGCCCGGAGCTTGGCCAGGAGGGTCCCAAACTCGAAACTCTGGATGCCCATCTGGATGCCGAAGGCCCGGAGCTGGGCCTGGACGATCTGCGCCGAACGGAGCCAGGTGTCGATGGGCGCCGTGTACAGGGTGAACTGGAACGGCTTTCCGTCCTTCTGGAGGAGGCCTCCCGGGCCGGGGCGCCAGCCGGCCTCGGCGAGCAGGGCCTTGGCGCGGGCGGGATCGTAGCGCGGCGCGTACCCGGCGATGCCCGCCCAGTATCCCCAGATGGACGGCGGCAGGGGACCGTAGGCCACCTCCCCCAGGCCCTCCAGCGCAATTTGCAGGATGCTCTGCTTCTCGATGGCGTGGTTCAGGGCGCGGCGGACGCGCAGGTCGGTGAAGGGCTCCCGGGTCACGTTGAACTCCAGGAACAGGCCCACGCCCTTGCGCAGGAAGGAGAAGAAGGTGTACTTCCCCGCGGCCTGGAGCCTCTTCACGTCGGGGGGCGGCACCGAGAGCACCGACAGCTCCCCGCGCTCGAAGGCCGCGACCTGCGCGGCCGACTCGGGCATGATCCGCACCACGAGCCGCTCCACGTACGGCGGGCCGGCGTGGGCATAGGCCGGCGCCCAGCGGTACTCCGGGTTGCGCGCGAAGACGATGCGGTCGGCGGACCGCCACTCCTGGAACCTGAAGGGGCCGGTGCCCACGGGCTTCCGACCGAACTGCTCCCGGAGCTGCTGGGCGGCCTGCGCATCGATGACCATGGCGCGCGGATCGGTGAGATTGTCCAGGAAGGGCGCGAAGGGCTCCTTCAGGCGGATGACCACCGTGCGGTCGCCCACGGCCTGGACGAGCGACACCGGTCCGAACAGCGCCCCGGCGATGGGCGACTTGGTCTCGGGCGCCAGGGCCCGGTCGATGGACGCCTTCACGGCCGCCGCCGTGAGGGGCGCACCGTCGTGGAAGCGCACGCCCTCCCGCAGCTGGAAGGTCCAGACCAGCCCGTCCCGGGACACCGACCACGAGCGGGCCAGGGCCGGGGTGTACTGCCCCGCAAGGTCCTTTGCGACAAGCGTGTCGCCCAGGTAGCGCATGAGGAGCCCGGTGACCGCCGTGCTGGTCCGCTGCGGATCCAGCGTGTCGGGCTCCTCGGTGCTGGCCAGAACGATCTCCCCGCCCGGCCGCGGCTGCGCCTGGCTCACCGCCCCCGACGCGAGGGCCGCCGCAGCCAGCACGGTCAGCGCGAGGCGCGCAAGCGTCCGTCCCATCTCCTCCCCCCTCCGCGAGGACCTCGCCGACGCTCCGTCCTCCCGCGGAGGACTTCATCCGGGAGCGGGGGAGTTCCTCTCGCCCCGTGGGGTGGCCCCGCACCGACGCGCGGTGCCCGATGCCGCTCCGCCACCCCGGATTTGTCCCGCCTGTGTCGAATGGGGAGGGGAGCACGCCCGCTTCCGGCGGGCCTCACGAGGAGGGAGACATGCGCGTCTATCTCTCTGCGGACATGGAAGGGGTCACCGGGGTCGCGGTGGGCCCCCACGTGCGGCCCGGGGACCCTGCCTACGACCGCTTCCGCAAGCTCATGACCCACGACGTCAACGCCGCAATCGAAGGGGCCCTGGCGGGGGGCGCCACGGAGGTCATCGTCAGCGACGGGCACGGCCCCATGACCAATATCCTCATCGAGGAGCTCCACCCCGCGGCCCGACTGATCAGCGGGAGCAACAAGCTCCTGGGCCAGATGGAGGGCATCGACAGCGGGGTCGACGCGGCCTTCTTCGTCGGCTACCACCAGCGCGAGGGCGGGGGCGACGGCATCCTCAACCACACGCTGATCGGACGCGTGGTCTACGAGGTCCGCGTGAACGGCGAGCCCGCCGACGAGGCGCTCATCAACGCGGGGCTGGCAGGGGCGTTCGGCGTCCCCGTGGCCCTCGTGACAGGCGACTCGGCGGTGTGCGCGGACGCCGCACGGCGGCTGCCCGGCGTCGTCGTCGCGCCCGTCAAGGACGCCCTGGACCGCGTGACGGGGCTCAGCCTCACGCCCGGCCGCGCCCAGGCCCTGATCCGCGAGCGCGCGCAGGCCGCCACCCAGGCCGTGCAGGCCGGCCGGGTCCCTCCCTACCGGCCCCCGGTCCCCGTGACCTTCGAGGTGGACTTCAAGCGCACGGCGTGCGCCCACATGGCCACCCTCTTCCCCGGCGTCGAGCGCCGGGGGCCGCGCACCATCGCGGTGACCGACGGCGACTACGTGCGGGCCTTCAAGCAGTTCTGGGGGTGCCTCATCCTCGGCATGGCCACGGAGGAGGGCGTCCTGTAGGGCCCGGAGCCGCCCGGACGGGCGCGGGGGCCTGTCCGAGGAACGGGCCGGGACCGCCTCGAATCCGTCTCCCGGGAAGGGGACGCGGCCTCTCCCCGGACTCCGGGGGACCGCCGTCCGGTCAGGCAGGGGAGGTCCGGCCACGCACGAGGCTCCAGGCCTGCGGTCCGAAGGAGACGTCAACACCTCGCCTCGGCGGGCGCGGTGGCAAGCCGCTTCCCTCGACGCCAGAACGCGGGCCCTCCTGGAGGAGGACGCCCGCCACTTCCTCCACCAGGCCCTCTCGACCCCCTGCCTCAACGCGCTCCGGGCGTGCGAGGGCGCCTACATCGAGGACCTCCAGGGGAGGCGCTACCTGGACTTCCACGGCAATTTCGTCCACCAAGTGGGATTCGCCAACCCCGCAGTCGTCGCGGCCGTGAAGGCCCAGCTCGATCAGCTCAGCTTCTGCCCCCGCCGGTACACCAACTCCACGGCCGTGGCCCTCGCGGAGAAGCTGGCCGCGCTTGCGCCCGGGGATCTGACGAAGGTCCTCCTGTGTCCGAGCGGCACCGGCGCCATCGGGATCGCCCTCAAACTGGCCCGCGCCGCCACGGGACGCCACAAGACCATCTCCATGTGGGACTCCTTCCACGGCGCGTCCCTGGACGCCATCTCGGTGGGAGGAGAGGCGATCTTCCGGAAGGACGCGGGGCCCCTCCTGCCGGGGACCGAGCACGTGCCCCCGCCCGATCCGTACCGCTGTCTGTGGGAGTGCCACCTCCGGGGCGGCTGCGACCTCAAGTGCGCGCGCTACATCGAGTACGTCCTGGAGCGGGAAGGGGACGTGGCGGCGGTCGTCGCCGAGACGGTCCGCACCACCCCGGTCATCCCGCCTCCGGAGTTCTGGCGGACCGTCCGCCGGGCCTGCGACAGGCACGGGGCGCTCCTCATCCTCGACGAAATCCCCACGGCGCTCGGCCGGACCGGCACGATGTTCGCTTGCGAGCAGTTCGACGTGGTCCCGGACATCCTGGTGCTGGGCAAGGGCCTCGGCGGCGGCATCGTTCCCCTCGCGGCGGTGGTGGCGCGCGGGGACCTCGACGTGGCGGCCGACAGAGCCCTGGGACACTACACCCACGAGAAGAACCCGGTGGCCTGCGCGGCGGGGCTGGCCACGCTCCGGTTCATCGAGGACCACGGGCTCCTGGACCACTCCCGGGAGCTCGGCCGGTACGCGCTGGACCGCCTGCGGGCCCTCCAGGCCGCCCACCCGCTCATCGGGGACGTACGGGGCCTCGGGCTCCTCCTCGGCGTCGAGCTCGTCACCGACCGGGCGACCCGCGAGCGGGCGACCGAGGAGGCCGACGCCGTCATGTACGGCGCCCTCTCCCGCGGCCTCAGCTTCAAGGTCTCGATGGGCAACGTCCTCACGCTCGCCCCCGCGCTCGTCATCACGCGGGACGAGATGGACTACGCGCTCGACGCCCTCGACCGTGCCCTCACGGAGGTGGAGCGCACGGGGGGACGGACCCCCTGACCGCCCGGGGTCAGGCCTCCCCGCTCGCGTAGAGCCAGCGGGCGACGAGCGCCTCGGTGTCCCCCCCGAACGCCTCCCGCGACCCCTCCGAGAGGATCGTGCCGGTCCGCATGACGTACACGTAGTCGGCGATCTCCAGGGCGCGCTTGATGTTTTGGTCCACCAGCACCACGGCCTTCCCCCGCGCCGCGATCTCCTTGATGAGCGCGTAGATGTGGGCGGCGACCCGGGGCTCGATCCCCGCCGTGGGCTCGTCGATGAGGAAGACCACGGGGTCGTGCATGAGGCTCCGCGCGATCTCGAGCTGGCGCTGCTGCCCTCCGCTCAGCGTCCCGGCGGCCTGCCGCCTCTTTTCCCGGAGGACGGGGAACTGGTCGTATGCCCGGGCCACCAGGGCCTCCAGGCGATTCCGCTGGCCCCGGTAGCGCCAGGCCCCCAGTCGCAGGTTGCTCTCGACCGAGAGGTACGGGAAGACGCTGGGGCGCTGGGGGAGGTAGGCGACGCCGTGCCGTCCCATGTCGTAGGGCGGGAGGCCGCGCACGAGCCGCCCGTGCAGGATCACCTCGCCGTCCCAGGGGGGGAGAAACCCGAACAGCGCCTTCAGCAGGGTGGATTTCCCCGTCCCGTTGGGGCCGAGCACGCAGCGCACCTCCCCGCAGACGGCCTCCACCGAGACGCCGCGCAGGATGCTGATCCCCGGGAGGTACCCGGCCACCAGGTTCCTGGCGGCGAGGGGGATCCGGGAACCCTCCCGGGAGACGGCCCCGTCCGCCCAGGTCCCTCGGGAGTCCTCCCTCACGGCCCTACGACCCCGCGTACGCCGCCAGGACCGCCGGGTCCGCGCGCACGGCGTCCGGCGGGCCGTCCGCGATGGTCCGCCCCCGGGCCAGGACGATGAGCCGGCGGGCCAGGCGGAGGATCGAGTCCATGTCGTGGTCCACCACGACGAAGGTGCGGCCCGACCGGTGCAGGTCCCGGATGCGCCCGATGAGCTCATCGCGCAACCGGGGGTGGACCCCCGCGAAGGGCTCGTCCAGAAACAGGACGGTCGGCTCCAGCATGAGCGCGCGGCCCAGCTCCAGCAGCTTCTGCTGGCCTCCGGACAGGTTCCTGGCGTACTGGTTTTCCAGGTGGGCGAGGTTGAGGAACTCCAGGTACCTCCGCGCCCGCTGGCGCGCGCCCTCCCAGGTCGACCCGGGCTGCGTCAGCCCCGGCACGAGCATGTTCTCCAGCACCGTCATGCGCCCGAACAGCTGCGTGAGCTGGAAGGTCCGCCCGACCCCCAGGGCGGCCAGGATGTGGGCCCCGGCCCCCGTGACCCGCCGGCCCCGGAGGAACACCTCGCCGCCGTCGGGCGGCAGGTGCCCCGTGAGGAGGTTGACCAGGGTCGTCTTGCCCGATCCGTTGGGGCCGATCAACCCGATCAGGTCCCCCTCGGCCACGGAGACCTCCACACCGTCGACGGCCACGATGCCGCCGAAGCGCTTGACGAGCCCCGCCCCCCGCACTAGGACCCCCGGGCCGGTCACGGGCCGGATCCCTCCTGGCCGACCCCCCGCCGCGCCGGCGCGGGGCCGCGGATCTCCCCCAGGCGGACGAACTGCAGCCAGGCAGGGGTCAGCAGGCCGTTGCGCGCGAACCGCATCGTCCCCAAGAGGATCAGCCCGAAGAGCACCAGCCTCCACTGCCCGTAGGCGCGGAGCGCTTCCTGGAGGAACTCCACGCCGAACGCCCCGCCCACGGCCGTGGGGATGCGCTCCATCCCGCCGATGACGGCCATGACGACCAGGAGGGCCATGAGGTCCAGGGAGCCCACGCTGGGCGTGAGGATCCCCACGTAGTGGGCGTAGAAGCCGCCCGCGAGGCCCGCAAACCCGCTGGCCACCGCGAAGGCCAGCGTCCGGAAGCGCGCCACGGCCACCCCGGAGGCCGCGGCCGCCTGCTCGTCCTCCCGCAGGGCCCGGAGGAACAGGCCCCACCTCGACCGGGCGATGACCGCCAGCGTCGCGAGGGAGAAGACGAGAAGGCCGAAGGCCGTGTAGTAGTAGGGCAGGTCGGTGGCGGCGCGGAAGAGGGGCGCCGTGTGCAGGCCCGCCATCCCGCCCGTCACTTCGTCCTCGGTCGAAAACGTGATCCGGACGATCTCCGCAAACCCCAGGGTGAAGATGGCGAGGTACGGCCCGCTCATGCGGAGGCAGATCCACCCGATGCCGGCCCCCACGAGGGTGCACAGGACGACGCCGGCCGCCATCCCGGCGGGGATCGGGAGGCGGTACCACTGCACCAAGAGCGCCGAGGTGTAGCCGCCGAGGGATGCGAAGGCCATGTGGCCCAGGGAGAACAGGCCCGCGTAGCCGGCCAGCAGGGACCAACTCGCCGCCAGGATCCCGTAGAACATGGCGATGATGGCCACGTGCATCCAGTAGGGGTTCAGGAGGTGCCCGTAGACCAGCGCGCACACCCCGGCGGCGGCCAGGACGTAGGCGTGGAGCCCGCGCACGCCCTACTCCATGCGCACGTGGCGCCGCCCGAAGAGCCCGGTCGGCCGGACGAGGAGCACGGCCATCAGGACCAGGACCCCGAAGGCGTTGGTGTAGGCCAAGGCCCGCGTGGGATCGGGGAAGAAGGCGGTGAACAGGCCCTCCGCCTCCCCCAGGAGGATCCCCGCGACAATGCTCCCCACGACGGACCCCATGCCCCCCAGGATGACGACCACGTAGGCCTGGATGTTGGGGAGCACGCCCATGTCGGGGGCCAGGGAGTAGACCGGCGCGATGAGCGCGCCGGCGGCGGCCGCGAGGGCCGCGCCGACGGCGAAGGCGAGGGAATTGAACAGCCGGGGGTTGATCCCCACGATGGCGGCGGACTCCCGGGACTGGCTCACCGCGTCCAGCGCCTGCCCCCACAGGGTCCTGTGCATGAAGTAGAGCAGGCCGATGATGAGGGCGACCCCGAGGGCTCCGGCGAAGATCCGGTCCCAGGTCACGGTCAGGCTCCCCAGGTGGGCGACGCCCGGGACGAAGGAACGGGGCCGCAGCGGGAACGGTCCGAACACGATGAGGGCCGTGTTCCGGAGGAAGAAGGCGAGGCCGAAGGTCACGAGGAGGCCGTACTCGTCCTTCCGCTCCGTGCGCTCGCTGTAGAGGGGCGTGAGCAGCAGCCGCTCCACCAGCGCCCCGAAGAGGAAGAGGGCCGCCATGGAGAGGGCCAGCGCCCCAAGCGGCGGCGCGCCCAGGAAGGTGATGGCGTAGTAGGCCGTGTACCCGCCCAGCATGTACAGGTCCCCGTGGGCGAAGTTCACGATCTTCAGGATGGAGAAGATGATGGTGACGCCTACCGCGATCAGGGCGTAGATGACCCCGATGATCGCCCCGTTGGTGGCCTGGAGGACAAAGTAGTCCATCTATCGGCTCCGGCGGGGAGGCCGGCGCCCCGCGGGGGATCCCTCCGGGACGCCGGGGCCTCCCCGTCCCTCCTGCCGGGCCGGCCTGCGGGTCACCGCGGGGGCCGGTTGTACACGTAGCTCACCGTGGCCAGGTTCCGCGGCCACACGACCGGCGCGCCGTCGGGGGGTTGGCCGACCGTGTCATACTGGATGAGGTGCACCGGCGCGTCGACGAACTGGTGGTAGTGCCAGTCGGGCGTGTGATCGGTCGCGAAGGTGTACCGGCCGCGGCCGAGGACGATATTGGTCTTCTCCAGCGCCGCGATCAGGGCCTTGGGGTCGGTGGTCCCGGCCCGCTTGATCGCGTCGGCGAGGATGTACTCCGCGTCGTAGCTCTCGATGGCCTGGGGCGTGGGCGGACTGTTGAACCTCTTCTTAAAGTTCGCCACGAAGGCCGTCGTGATGGCGTTCCACTTCGCCCTCGGCAGGCCCGGGACCTCGGTGAGGAGGTACTTGCCCGCCTCGCCCACGTTCTTCCAGAAGGTCGGGGTGGTCGCCGGCCCTCCCGAGTTGGTCAAGCCCGTGTGTTTCGTCGGCGCGAATCCGGCGCTGTACGACTGCTGGACCAGCGGGTAGAGCCCGGCCTCGCTGAAGATGGTCACGAAGAGGTCGTAGGGAGGGGTGTGGGTCTTGAACCGCTCGATCTGGGCCGTGAAGTCCGTCTGGTTGAGGTCGGCCCCCACGACGTCATACCGAATCCCGTGGGCCCGCAGGATGGGCAACAGGACGTCCCGGGCGCTCTGGCCGCCGTCGGTCTTCTCGTACAGCACGGCGACGTTCTTGAATCCCGCCGCGGCGATCCAGTTGCCCCACTGGGTGGCGATGAGGGCCTGGCAGGGCGCCACGCGGAACACCTCGGGATAGCCCATGGCGGTGATCTTGTTGGCCCACACGTCCACGGCCACGATGGGGATCCCGTTCTTGTGGGCGACCTCCATCTCCGCCAGGAACACCGAGCTGTGGAACTCCCCCATGATGGCCACCACGTGCTCCTGGGAAATGAGCCGCTCCGCCGCCGCCGTCCCCTCCTCCGGCAGCCCCCGGGTGTCCTGGTAGCTGACCTCGAGGCGCCGACCGAGCACTCCCCCCTTGGCGTTGATCTCGTCGGTGGCCAGCATGGCCGCGTCCTTCATCAGCTGGCCGTCCGCGTACCCGCCCGGAGGAGAAAGAGGCCCCACCCAGCCGAGCTTGATGGGCTCCGCGGCGCCCAAGAGCGCCTGGAGTGGACCGAGCATCACCCCGAGGGTGACGAGAACCACCACACCCGCAAGACCCATGCGCCGTGCGCTCCTCATGCCCCCACCTCCTCCCGTTCTCCGTGCCTCTCCGTAGCCCAGCGTTCCCCCGCCGAGCCTCGAGCCGGCGGGATCCCTCGTAGGTCCCGAAACGAGAAGTCCGCCCCGTGGTCCGGGGCGGACTGGGCCCCTCCTCCCGGTACCGCCTCCCTTGGCGGCACCAGCGTGCGCGAGAGGCGAGGAGCGCCGTCAGGCCGAGACCTCACCGCGGTGCCGCTCCGTCCCGGTGCCGGACAGCGCTCTCCCTACCGATCGGACCTCTTCCACGCCAGGGGGGATCGGAGCCGCGGCGTCGCCCGCGCTCCCGACCGCACCCCCGCCCGGTCCGGCCATGCCGGGGAGGGACACGAGACCCCCGGAGGACGTCCGAGGGGGCATGGGCAGGGGCCGCTCCCCGCCCCCGGGGGGCTTGGGGGAGCACGCCACGGGCCGCCCGCTGGACCGACCCTGCGGTTCCCTCGGCCTCTGCGACTACCCCGCTCGTTCCCCGCATACCCCGTCCGCGGGCGCAACGTGGTCGAACGTCTCGTGCGGAAAGGACGGGTGCGTACGGAGGTGGGACCGGCCCGCTGTGGCCCATCCTTTTCCCCGCCTGGGGGATCACCTCCTTCATGGGCCCACTCCCCTCCCTGGGGACGAGCGGTCCGCGCCTTCCCCCCCGGACGACACCGGGGGAGGGACCCCCATATCCGCGAGCACGTGCCGGATCGCCGCGAGGACGCCGCGAACGTCCGACTCCGTGATCCGGCCGATGCATCCAATCCGAAACGTCTCCCCCTTCGTCAGCTTGCCCGGGTAGATCACGTATCCGTGCGCCCGGAGCCTCTCGTAGAACTCCCGGAACACGAAGCGCGGGTCGCGCGGGGTGTGAAACGTCACGATGACGGGAGCCTGGAGGGCATCGGGGAGGAGCGGGACGAACCCCATCTCCCGCATGCCGCGGACCAGCACGCGGCAGTTCCTCCGGTACCGGTCCGCCCTCCCGGCGACCCCTCCCTCCGCGGCGTGCTCGGCGAGCGCGCGGTCGAGAGCGGCCACCACGTGCGTCGGCGGCGTGAACCTCCACTGTCCGGTCTGTTCCATGTACGCCCACTGGTCGTGGAGGTCAAGGGCGACCGAGTGCGCGTTGCCGGCCGCCTCGCGCAGGCTCGACCGGCGGCACAGCACGAACGCCACGCCAGGGACGCCCTCGAGACACTTGTTGGCCGACGCGGCGAGGGCGTCAAAGGGGATCTCGCGCGCGTCGCAGGGCAGGGCCCCGAAGGCGCTCATGGCGTCGATGAGCAGGCGCCTCCCCGCCGCGGCGACCACACGGGCCACCTCCTCCACGGGATTGAGGATCCCCGAGGTCGTCTCGCAGTAGACGACCGCGACGTGGGTGATGGAGGGGTCCCGGGACACCGCATCCGCCGCCGCCTGGGGGTCGACGGGCCTGTCCTCCGGCGCCTCGAGGACCACCGTCCTGCGGCCCAGCGTCCGGGCGATGCGGGCGATCCGTTCGCCGTAGGCGCCGTTCTGCAGGACGAGCACCGTCCCCTCTCGGGGGACGAGTGTCCCCACCATCGCCTCGACGGCGAAGGTCCCGGATCCCTGGAGGAGGACCGCCTCGTGGGTCCCCTCGCCCCCCGCCAGCTCCACCAGCCGTGCGCGGATGCGCCTCGTCATGGCGAGGAACGCGTCGTCCCGCGCCCCCCAGTCGCGCAGCATGGCTTCCTTGGTCGCCCGCGAGGTCGTCAGGGGACCCGGCGTCAGGAGCAGAGGGTCCTCACGGTGGGCCACATGCCGCCTCCTCCCGCTCCGCGCTCACAGGAGCATCCGGACGCTCTTGACCTGGGTGTAGCTCAGGAGCTCCTCGAGGCACTCTTCCCGGCCGAGGCCGCTGTGCTTCACCCCGCCGTAGGGGGCCCCCAACAGGTGGCCGCCCGGGATGTTGACCCAGATGTACCCCGCCTCGATCCGGCGGGCGAGCCGGTGCGCGGCGGCGTAGTCGCGGGTGTAGATGGCCGCGCTCAACCCGTACCGCACCGCGTTGACCTGGCGGACCATCTCCTCCTCGTCCTCCCAGACGAGGACCGCGATGACCGGCCCGAAGATCTCCTCCTGGGCGATGCGCATGCCCGGCTCCACGTCGTCGAACAGGGTCGGCTGGACGTAGAAGCCCCGCCGGAGGGCCGGATCCTCCGGGACCCCTCCCCCGCAGACGAGCCGGGCCCCCTCGCGGCGGCCCACCTCGATGTAGTGGAGCACGCGCTCGACCTGCTCCCGGGACACAAGGGGGCCCATCTCGCTCTCGTCGGCCTCAGGGGGCCCCAGGCGCAGGCGCATGAGACGAGCGCGCACGGCCTCCACGAAGGCGCGGTGGAGGCGCCTGTGGACGAAGGCGCGCGAGGTGCTGCTGCAGGACTGGCCCGCGCGGCTGAAGTTCATGGCCTCCACGGCAGCTCGGGCGGCCTCCTCCGGGTCCACGTCCGGGAACACGATGATCGGGTTCTTGCCGCCGAGCTCCAGCGTCACGGTCTTGAGCTCCGGGGCGGCCATCTCCATGACCGCGCGTCCCGCCTCCACCGAGCCGATGAGGGCGAGGCGCCGCACGAGGGGATGGCGGACGAGGGCCGCTCCCGTCGTCGGGCCGTCCCCGGTCACCACGTTGACGACGCCGGGCGGGAAGATGTCGGCTGCCAGGCGGGCGAGCACAAGGGACGACAGGGGCGCCTGCTCGGGGGGCTTCACCACCACCGTGTTGCCGGCGGCCAGCGGGGCCGCCAGCTTCTCCGCGGCAAAGCGGACCGGGTGGTTGTAGGGGTTGATCTTGCCCACCACCCCGAAGGGCTCGCGCACGGTGTAGGCGAAGGCGCGGGGTCCTGAGGGGAGGGTCTCGCCTTTCAGCTCCGGGATCAGCCCGGCGAAGTAGTCCAGGGAGTCGGCCGCCCAGTCCACGTCCCGCCGCATTCCGGAGACGACGTTGCCCGAAGTGACGGCGTCGAGCCGGGCCAGTTCCTCCCGGTGCCGCCGCAGCGCTGCCGCGAGCTCCCGGAGGCGCGCCCCGCGCTCCGCGCCGGAGGTCTCGGCCCATCCCGGGAAGGCCGCGACGGCCGCGCGGACGGCGCGGTCGACATCGGCCTCCTCCGCCCAGGGGACGTGGGCCACGATCTCCCCCGTCGCCGGGGCGTAGGTCGGAAAGGACCGTCCGGAGGACGTCCCGACCCACTCGCCGCCGATGAACACCCTCTCGGGCGGGACCAGGTCCAGGAGGGGCAGCCGCACCACGCTAGACCCCGCGGGTCCGGTCGGGGGGCAGAGAGCGCTCGGGAGGGCCGTCGTAGAACTCGGGCCGCTGCAGGGAGAGGTCGAGGGGCTGGACGATCGGCGCCCGGGTGGAGGCCCGCCACCCCTTTTCGCGGTGCTGCTCCTCGTAGGTGTGGGCCACGAGGGAGACCGTGCGGGAGAGCAGGAACACGCCCTTGATCAGGTCGGTGTCGAAGCCCATGTCCAGGCAGATGGCCCCCACGGCGCCCGGGCCGTTGAGGTAGATCCGCCGCCCCCAGAACTCCTCCGTGGCCGCCTCCAGGGCCCGGGCCATGGCCACGTGCCGGCCGGAGACCCCGTAGTGGTCCGAGAGGGCCAGAAGACGCCCGGTCCGCGGGTCCTGGATGTGCTGGGGGTGGTGGAAGCCCGGGAGGCGCCGTCCCGCCCGGCGGGCCTCGCCCGCCACGCGCCGGGCCGCCTCCTCCACGGTCAGCTTCTCCCTCTCCATGAGGTCCACCGCGTCCCTAAATAGCTCCGCGGGACGGTCGGCCGTACCGTGGTAGGTCCCGATGGCCAGCATCCCCCCCGCCACCCCCACGTGGAGGGGGACGCCTCCCGAGGCGATGAACCGGCAGGCCGCCGAGGACGGCGAAAAGGCGTGCTCCGCCATGCTCACCAGCAGCGCGTCGAGCATGCGGGCGTGGGCGGGAGGGGGGAGCTCGCCCCGCCAGACCAGGTAGGCCATCTCGGCGAACCCAATGTTGCCGGTGAGCTCGTTCAGGTCGTACCCGCGGACGACGATCTTCTCCTTCGTCTTGTAGGCGATGGCCGTCCGCCAGTGGAAGGGCTCGCGGTCAGCGGGAGGGTGCGACACGGGTCTACCTCCTGGGGCCCAGGGTGGGTGAGCGGTCGGCGAGGTAGAGACCCTGCGGGTCCGCCTCGCGGAGGGTGCGGAGTTCCCCGGGGGAGGGAGGGGCCACTTCGCCGAGGTCCGGCGCCACCTCCGGCCAAAACCCCGTCTCGGCCCGCACCACCTCGACCGTCACCCCCGGCATCAGCTTGACGATCTGGAGCGTGCGCCTCTCGGGGTGGCTCGCCATCACGGCCAGGTCCGTCACGACCGTGATGTCCAGCTCCTCGGGCAGACCCGCCCTCTGGCGGGACCCCGGCCCGTCCAGAAACCCGGGGCTCGTGATGTAGTCGCACCGCTCCGGGAACCTCCGCCGCTCGTGGCGGGTCACGACGAGGAGACGGCGGCAGTGGGAGGCCATGTCGTTGCCGCCTCCGCTCCCGGGCAGGCGCTTGACCCCGTCGGGCGACCGGATGAGGGTCGAGTTGATGTTGCCGTACCGGTCGATCTGCGCGCCCCCGAGGAAACCCAGGTCGATGAGCCCCCGCTGCAGCAGACACCCCAGGACCTCGCGGAGCGTGCCGAACCGGACGGCCCTGTGCATGACCCGCGGGTCGGACACCGACAGAGGCGTCGGCAGCACCTGGGGAGCGATCACCCCGCTCTCGATCACGCAGGTGACGTTCGGGGCGTGGGTCCGCTGGGCCAGCGTGGTGGCCAGGAGCGGCAGTCCGGTCCCGACGAAGACGACCTCGCCGTCCCGGATGTGGCGCGCCGACTCGATGACCATCAATTCCTGCCGCGAGTACCCCCACTCCGCGCGCGTCGCCACGCATCTCCCCCGTTCGCCGCGTCGCCGCCAGCGGGCTAGACGAGCTCCCGCATCGTCCGGCGGAGGGCCTCGAGACGCTCCCGCCCCGCGGCCCGCTGCAGGTACGCGTCGAAGCTCGGGCATCCCCAGACGTAGGCCTCCAGGTACGCCTGGACCGCGTCCGGGCCGGCCCGCGCAGCCGCCTGGTATTCGGCCACGTGGACCGCATCGTAGTCGTAGAAGCGGTACGTGGAGGTGGGGTAGGCCCCGAAGGGCTGCACCACCACGGCGTCCACGTAGAGGAAAGGGAGCGTGGTCGCCTCGGGATGGGCCCGGATCTCGTCGGTGGAGACCAGCTCCTCGCAGCTCACGACGACGTGGCGGGACGCCCGGGCCATCTCAGGCTCGTGGGTGGCGAAACCCTCGATGATGGCGTTCCCGAGGGCGTCGGCGCGCTGGACGTGGAGGAGGCTCGTGTCCGGCTGGAGAGCGGGCACGAGGACGACAGGGGTCCCCGGGTGCCACGGGTCGTCGACGACCACCGGCCGATCCGGGGGAGGAGGTCCCGGTGCCGGACCGGGCGCTGCGGGCGGCCGGAGGAGGTCGGATCCCAGTAGGCTCCGCGTCGGCATGAAGGGGACGCCCATCTCCCCGGCCAGGAACCGCGTCACCATGGCCAGGTGACTGTAGTCGACAACCTCCACCGCCCCCTCTTCGACGGCGCGGCGCCAGCACAGAGTCGTCCCGAACCGCTCCAGGTTCCCCGAGCCGCAGACCGTCCGCCGCACGAGGCCTGCCCCGACCAGCTGGTCCATGGCAATCGACAGGTTGCAGCCCACGACCGTGAGGTCGCCGATACGCTGCCGGATGATCTCGTGGGTGAGCGCCATCGGGCAACGGCCGACGTTCTGTCCGCCCATGCCGAGGGTCGAGCCCGGCCGGACGAAGCGCGCAACCGCCTCGGCTGCCGTCATGACCTTGGAACGGGATCGGTGGATGGCCTCCCCCTCCTCGGGGCGATCCCCGCCGTGCCGCTTGGGCCCATGGTAGAGGAGGCCGGTGGATAATGTCAAATAAGACAGAATCACGATATTCATAAGGTGATATTATGGCTTCCAGATCTCTCCGGCGCCCGAGGTCCGGCCGGAGGCGAACGTCCCACGGGATTCCCCTGGGGCCCCTCCAGGCGTTTCACCTCACGGCCCAGCTGGGGAGAGTCAGCGCGGCGGCACGGGCGCTGGGCATCACCCAGCCCGCCGTCACGCAGCAGATTCGGCGCCTGGAGGACGCGCTGGGGGTGCCCCTCTTCGACCGGTTCCGGGGCCGCGTCGTGCTGACCCACGCAGGGGAGACGCTCGAGACGTACGCCCAGCGCATCGCCCACCTGCTCGACGCCGCCCAGGAGGCCGTGGAGAACCTCGTGGGCGTGCAGAGGGGCCACCTGCGCGTGGGAGCCAGCCGGACAGCAGGGTCCTACTACATCGCGGGGCTGCTGGACCGGTTCAAGCGCCGCTTCCCAGGGGTCCGGGTGAGTCTCTCGGTGGGGAACTCCGAGACGATCCTCGAGCGAATCCTCGGACTCGCCCTGGACCTCGGTCTCATCGCCGGCCCGTGCGCGGATCCCCGGCTCGTCGCCGTCCCCCTCATCCGGGACCGCCTCCTCGTGATCATGCCTCCCGGCCATCCCTTGAGCGCGAAACCCGTGGTGAGCATGGAGGACCTCGCGGGCTATCCGTGGATCTCCCGCGAGCCGGGCTCCGCGACGCGCCGGCTGATCGAGGGGGCCCTGGCGTCCCACGGCGTCCAGGTGGAGCCGACCATGGAGCTCGAGAGCAACGAGGCCATCAAGAGCGCCGTCGCGGACGGGATCGGGATCGGCCTCATGGCCCGGGCCGCGGTGGCCGGTGACGTGGACGCCCGCCGGCTGGTCGCCCGCCCCCTCCGCGAGTCCCTGACGCTGGACTTCTTCCTCGTCTACCACCGGGAGCGCACCATCGCGCCAGCCGTCGCCGCGTTTCTGGAGCTCGTGTCAGCTGCCGGCGGCCATCCCCTGCGAAGCACCAGGCTCCTCTCGTGAAAGCGGGGCAAGCTGGCAAGGGGGAGGCACGGGACCTGCTGCTGGCCGTGAGCGCGCACGTTGCCCTTCCAAGACGCCGTGGATCTCAACGCGACCCGCGTGGCGGTGACCGAGCTGGACCGGTTCGGTACCCCGATCGCGGCGTTTCGCGTCCCCTGTGCGACACGCGGCAAGACCTCCCCCCAGGTCCGCGCTGCGATCGGCGACGCCGTAAGCCCGGTGGTGACGTCCGCGTGCCTGGGCCGGAAACCGATCGTGGCCGACCGGCTCGACTTCGAGAAGAAGAAGGCGGAACTGGACCAGCGGGGCGCCCGCGACGCCCGGTTGCTGTCCGGGTTCGCCGACGCGACGTTCCACGCGATGCTCTCCGCCCGGTATTATGATGCCGGCATCGCGCTCCAGCGTGTCAACTCTGCGTCCACCTCGGTGATCGGCACATACACGTTCGCCGATCGCTCCGGGCTCTCCCGACATCAGGCCGCCGCCACGAGCATCAGGCGGCGAGGGATGCGGCTCGCCGAGCGGCCGAACCGCTTGTCGAGGGGACGAGAAAGACGACCGTTCGGAAGCCCTGGAAATTCGGCCTTGGTGGGCGCGCGAGGACTTGAACCTCGGGCCTCTTCCGCGTCAAGGAAGCGCTCTGACCCCTGAGCTACGCGCCCGCGTCCGCACTCGGATTCTACGATGGGGGGCCAGAGACCGTCAAGACAAGCAGTAATCGGCGCGGATCCGGTGAAACTCTCCCCAGACGAGAGGAGCCGTCTCGGAGGAGGGATCGCACGGCCATGAGGAGACTGCCACAGGCGGCGGGGATCGCACTGGTCCTCGTCGCCTCCATCCTTCCCGCAGCCACCTCCCAGGAGTACCCGGTGGTCGCGCCCCAGGCCACGGAAGCCCGGGTCAAGACGGGCCTCGAGGTGTTCCTCCGGGATCCGCCGGACGTCGTCCGGGGCAAGAGGATCGGGCTCATCACAAATCCCGCCAGTGTCGACCCCGGACTCCACCGGGACGTGGACCTCCTCGCGGCCCGCCGCGACGTCCGGCTCGTGGCCCTCTTCGGCCCGGAGCACGGGGTGCGCGGGGACCAGGCCAGCGCCATCCCGAACGGCACCGACCCTCGGACGGGTCTCCCCGTCTACAGCCTCTACGGGCCCACGCGCCAGCCGACGGCAGCCATGCTCCGGGGCATCGACGCCCTCGTCTTCGATCTCCAGGACGTGGGGGTCCGCTTCTACACCTACATCTCAACCATGGCCCTCGCGATGCGGCAGTGCGCGGCCCTCGGCATCCCCTTCGTCGTCCTGGACCGCCCAGACCCTCTGGGCGGGGAGCTGGTGGAAGGCCCGGTGCTCGACCCAGCGTGGCGGTCCTTCATCGGGCTCTACCCCCTGCCCGTCCTCTACGGGATGACGGTCGGCGAGCTGGCGGAGTTCCTGAACGGCGAGTTCCACATCGGAGCGCGCCTCACCGTGGTCCGCATGGAGGGGTGGCGCCGCTCCCTGTGGTTCGACGAGACAGGGCTCCCCTGGGTCATGCCGTCGCCCGGGATCCCCCACTTCGGCACCGCGATCCTCTATCCCGCCCTGGGCCCCATCGGCGACACCGGCCTCTCCGTGGGCGTCCTCACGACCAAGCCCTTCGAGTTCGTGGGAGCGACCTTCATCCAGCCCTGGCGCCTCCGGGCCGCCCTCGACGCGCAACACATCCCCGGGGTGGCCTTCCGGGAGGTCTACTGGCGCGGGGAGCCGTGGCTCGAGGTGGGCGGGCCGGAGTACGGCGGGGTGGAGGTCCGCGTCACAGACCGCAGGGCGTACCGTCCGGTGGACCTCATGCTCCGCCTCCTCGAGACCGTGCGCCGCCTCTACCCCGGGAGGTTCCGGTGGGGGCGGAGGGAGGGCCGCGGGTACGTCTTCGACTACGACATGGGGACCGACCAGGTGCGGCGGGCTCTCGCCAGCGGGGCGAGCCCCGCCCGGATCGAAGCGTCCTGGGAGCCCGCCCTCGAGAGGTTCCGCCAGCTGCGGGAGAAGTACCTCCTCTACCCCTAGGAGCTTCGCCCCCGCGGGGCCTCAGTGTTTCTCCTCGACGGCCTCCTTCTGCTTGCGCGCCTCTGCGATGACCCGCTCGGCGATGTGGGCGGGGACCTCCTCGTAGTGGGAGAACTCCTGCTCGAAGGTCCCTCGCCCTCCCGTCAGGGATCGGAGGTCGGAGGCATACCGGAGCATCTCGGCCATCGGCACCTGGGCCCGGATCACGGTCGTGCCGTCCCCCTGGGGGTCCATGCCCTGGATCCTCCCCCGTTTGCTGTTGAGGTCCCCGATGATGTCGCCCATGAGCTCTTCGGGCACGCGCACCGTCACCGCCATGATCGGCTCCAGGAGGACGGGCTTGGCCTCCTGCATGGCCTTCTTGAAGGCCATGGACCCCGCGATCTTGAAGGCCATGTCCGAGGAGTCCACCTCGTGGTAGGACCCGTCGACGAGCGTGATCCGGATGTCGATGACCGGGTACCCCGCCACGACCCCTTCTTCCATGGCCTCCCGGATGCCCTTCTCCACCGCAGGGATGTACTGGCGGGGAATGGCGCCCCCGACGATCTTGTCCACAAACTCGTACCCCTCGCCCCGCGGCTTCGGGTCGATCTCGATCCAGCAGTCCCCGTACTGCCCGCGTCCGCCGGTCTGGCGCTTGTACTTCCCCTGGGCCCGCGCGTGACCCCGCACCGTCTCGCGGTAGGGCACCCGCGGGAGCGCCAGCTGCACGTCCACCCCGAACTTGCGGCGCAACCGGTCGGCGATGATCTCTAGGTGCGACTCCCCCATGCCCGCGATGACCGTCTGCCGCAGCTCGCTCGCCCGCTGGACCGCGAGCGTGTGGTCCTCTTCCAGGAGGCGGTTCAGGGCGGTCCCGAGCTTGTCCTCGTCGGCCTTGCTCTTGGGCTCGATGGCCATGGCGATGATGGGTTTCGGGAACTCGATGGGCGGCAGCTGGAGGGGCCTGTCCTTCTCCGCCAGCGTGTCCCCGGTTCCGGTCTCGGCCAGCTTGGCCACGGCCCCGAGGTCGCCGGCTGGCAGCTCCGGGACCGACTCTTGGTGCTTCCCCCGCAGCACGTAGAGCTGCCCCACGCGCTCCGCCTTCCCCTTGGTGGCGTTCCAGACCTGGGAGTCGGAGGCGAGGGTGCCGCTGTACACCCTCAGGTACGAGAGCTTCCCGACGTAGGGGTCGGCCATGGTCTTCCACACCTGGGCCGCCAGCGGCCCCTGGGGGTCGGCGGGGAGCGGCAGGAGATCTCCCTTGGCCGTCTGGGCGGTGATGGGGTCGCGGTCGACGGGGGACGGGAGGAGGGCGACGAGCGCGTCGAGGAGCGCCCTCACCCCCACCCCGCGGGGGGCGGCGACGGCCAGGACCGGCACCAACTGCCCCCTGCGCACCGCCGCCCGGAGCCCGGCGGCAAGGGCCTCGGCCGACAGCTCGCCGTGCTCGAGGTACGCCTCCGTGAGGGCATCGTCGGTCTCGGCGACCGCCTCGACCAGACGGTCGCGGGCCGATCGGGCGGCCTCCACCACCTCGGCGGGCAGGCCGTCGAGCGGTCCGGGATCGCCTTCCCCATGGACGCGCATCTCCACGAGGTCCACCACGCCGCTGAGCGCGGCCTCCGATCCCACGGGCCACTGGATGGGCACGGCCCGCCGGCCGAACCGGGCCTGCACGCTCTCCACGGCCCGTGAAAACAGGGCGTTCTCCCGGTCGAGCCGGGTGACGACCACGAGACGGCGGGCCCGCTCCCGCTCGGCCAGCGCCCAGACCTTCTCCGTCTGGACCTCGACGCCCGCGACCCCGTCCACGGTCACCACCACGCTCTCGACCGCGTGCAGCGCGCCGACGACCTCCCCGATGAAGTCGGGGTATCCCGGCGTGTCGATGAGGGTGACCTTGTGGTCCCGCCACTCCAGGGGCGCCAGGGCGGCGTTGATGGTGATCTTCCGGCGGATCTCCTCGGGGTCGAAGTCCGTGGTCGTGGTGCCGTCCTCGACCCGGCCGAGCCGGTCGATGGCCTTCGCCGCAAAGAGCATCGCCTCCACGAGGGAGGTCTTGCCCGTCCCCCCGTGGCCGACGACGGCGACGTTGCGGATCCGATCCGGAGCGTATCGCTTCACGAGTGCGCCTCCTTACTAATATCCCCTCGTGACGTCCACCACCGACTGGAGCGGCCTGCCGTCCAGGTAGCGCCGCAGGTTCTCGCAGAAGAGAGGCACCACCCGGTCCATGTACCCCCGGAAGGCGCCCGCGACGTGGGGCGTGATGAGGACTCCGGGCAGGGTCCACAGGGGGCTGTCGGGAGGGAGCGGCTCCTCCTCGAAGACGTCCAGACCGGCCCCCGCGAGGTGTCCGTCCCGGAGGGCGGCGACGAGGGCGGCCTCCTGGACCAGGCCGCCCCGGCCCACGTTGACCAGGAAGGCGCCGCGGGGGAGGAGCCCGAGCTCCCGCTCCCCTACGATCCCCCGCGTCTCCCGCGTGAGGGGGAGGGTGAGGACGAGGATCTGGGAGACCCGCAGCACCTCCTCGAGCCCCTCGGGGGGGTAGACGCGGTCCACCCCGGGCACCGGGGCCGCAGTGCGCTTGGTCCCCACGACCCGGAGGCCGAAGGCCTGGGCCCGGCGCGCCACGGCCGCGCCGAGCGTCCCGAGCCCCAGGATCCCCATGGTGTGCCCCGCGAGCACGTCGCCCACGACGTCCCGGGACGCCCACGTCCGCGATTCCTGGGCGCGCCACGCCTCCCGCAGCCGGCGCCAGTGGGTGAGGAGGAACCCGAAGACGTGCTCGGCGATCACGTCGCCGTGCACGTGGCTGTTGGTCACGAGGATCTCCGTCCCCGCCACGTCCTGGCTGAGGTTCTCCACGCCGGCGCCGGCGGCGTGCACCCACCGGAGGAACTTCGCCCGGAGGGCCCCTTCCCGGAGCGGGCGGAAGCCCAGGATGACCTCCGCCTCCGGCGCTTCCTCGAGCCACGTGGACCGGTCCGTCACCCGCACCACCCGCACGCGGGGGTCCACGGCCTCGATGGCGGCCACGTGGCGGTCCTCCAGGCTCTTCGGGACGGCCACGACGCAGGGACGTCCGGCGAGGGCGTCAGGCCGCATGGCGCGCGGCCTCCTCCAGGCGCCGCAGGACAAACTCCCGGTCCAGGGCGGCGAGAAACCACCCGGCCTGCGGGCCCGAGTCCTTCCCCAGGAACGCCAGGTAGATGGCCGAAAAAGCCTCCCTCGGCGTGAGCCCCATGTCGTCCTTGAGCGCGTGGAGGTGGGCGTGGAGCTCCTCCCCTCGCCACGCCCTCGCCCTCAGGGCCTCGGCGATCCGGGCCAGGTACTGCCGCTGGGCCGCCGTCAGGGCCGTGGCCGCATCCGGGAGCGAGGGCCGGATCGAAAACCGGTACTGCTCCGGCGCGTAGGTGGCGAGCCACCGGCGGGCGTCCGTGACGCGGAGCTCCAGCTCCTGGAGGTCGGCCTCCGTGAGGGGGGCTCCCTTCTCCTCGGCCACGACCTGGGGGAGGGACACCTGGGGCATCTGGATCAGGTACACGATCTTGGTGAACCGGGGCCGGTAGCACCGGGGGGGCTCCCCGTCGACGAAGGAGAGGGCAAACGTCCGGGCGAGGTCGGGGTTATGGACCTCCCCGAAGTAGGCCGCCGCCGCCCGGTCGAATTCGTCGTACAGCTTGGGGATCGTGTCTCCCCCCGGGTCGAACTCCAGCTGCTTGCGCGGGTGCGGGCGGACGATGAGGAAGCGGGCCAGCTGGGGGCGGAGGACGTCGAGGATCTCCGACGCCGTCGCGCCGATGGCCTTGGACGTGCTCATCTTCTTCCCGCCGAACAGGAGGAACTCGTAGCTAAAGGCGTAGGGCACGGGACGCTGGAAGAGGCGCACGCTGAGGGCGGACGCCACGTCGTGGGTGCCTCCCCGCGTCATGTGGTCCTTGCCCGCGCCCTCCACGGTGACGCCCAGGAGGGCCCACTTGGCCGGCCACTCCACCCGGTACAGCAGCTTGGCGCCTCCCCGGAAGGGGGACCGGCGGCCGCGGTAGCCGCACCCCCGGGCCCACAGGACCTTGTCGGGCACGCAGGCGTACTCCACCTCGGACCCATCCCACCGGAGGACGGTGGTGGTGCCGATGCGGCCGCAGCGCTCGCAGAGGACCTGGAGGGGCCACCAGGCCTCGTCGATCCGCTGGCTGTGGGTGACCTGGCGGTAGATCTCCCGGATCTCCTCCACGCGGTCGAGCGCGCGGCGGATCGCCTCGTCGAACCGGCCGCTCGTGTAGAGCTCCGATGTCCAGTAGACCCGCGGGTGGGCTCCCAGCTGTTCGAAGACGCGGCGGAACTCCTCGGCGTAGTAGCGCGCGTAGCTGGGCGCGTTCCCCTCCGGGGCCGGGATGTGGGCCAGCGGCATCCCCATGTACCTCTCGTACTCCGGCGGCAGGTAGGGAGGCAGGTCGTCCATGGGGTCGTAGTCGTCGAACCCGTAGAGGAACTCCACGCCCACCCCCCGGTCCCGGAGGGTGCGGGCGATGCAGTCGTGCAGCAACACCCCCCGCAGGTGGGCGACCGTCACGTGTCCCGAGGGGGTCTTGGCGTCGTTGACCACGTGCGGGCCCGTCTGGCGGCGGAGGAGATCGTCGACCAGGAGATCCACCCACATCGCCCGTTACCTTCTCGCCGGCGCCGTGGGCTTCCTCCGGCAGAGCCGCTCCCGCGCCTCCCCTACGAGGTAGAAGGACCCGGTGACGACCAGCACGTCCTCTGGCCCGGCCAGGGCCACCGCGCGCGCGACCGCCTCCTGGCGGTCGGGCACCGCCTCCACGTGCGGGGCGTAGGGGCGCGCAACCTCGGCCAGCTCCTCCGCCGGGAGCGCGTGGGGATTGTCGGGAGTGGTGGCGATCACCACGTCCGCGCGGGGGGCGAGGAGGGCGGTAACCGAGCGGTAGTCCTTGGTCCGGAGCATCCCGAAGACCGCGACCACGCGCCGGCCCGCGAAGAGCTCGTCGAGCGTCTCGCACAGGGCCTGCATCGACGCGGGGTTGTGGCCCACGTCCACGAGCGTGTAGGGGCGCGTCCCGAGGAGCTCGACCCTGGCCGGCCAGCGGACCCGCGCCAGGCCTCCCTGGACAGCCTGGGGGCCGACCCGGTATCCGCCCTCCTCCAGGAGCTCCAGGGCGGCCACGGCGGTGGCGGCGTTCACCGCCTGGTGGCGTCCCAGCAGGGGGAGGTGCACCTCGTAGCGGGCGCGCACGCCGTCGATCACCGCGTCCACGCCCTCGAGGCTGGGACGGCACGCGGCGATGACGACGTCCTTCCCCACCTCGACGAGCCGGGCCCCCAGCTCCCCGCAGGTGGCCGCGATGACGGCCCGCGCTTCGGGGGGCTGGGGGGCGCACGCCACCCGGCCGCCGGGGCGGATGATCCCCGCCTTCTCGCGCGCGATGGCGTCCAGGGTGTCCCCCAGGAGGTCGGTGTGGTCGAAGCTGATCGGCGTGATGACCGAGACGAGGGGAGTCAGGACGTTGGTGGCGTCGAGCCGCCCCCCGATCCCCACCTCCACCACCGCGACGTCCACCGACGCGCGGACGAAGTGGAGGAAGGCCATGGCCACCGTCGTCTCCACGTAAGTGGGCGGCCCCCACGGGAGGCTCCGGTTCGCCTCGACCGCCGGACGGACCCGCTCGACCAGGGAGGCGAGGTCCGACGGGCTGATCGGGTGGCCGTCCACCTGGATCCGCTCGCGGTAGTCCACCAGGTGGGGCTTGACCGTCAGGCCGACGCGCAGGCCCGCCGCCTGCAGCACCTCTGCCACCATGACGGCCGTGGACCCCTTCCCCTTGGTGCCCGCGATGAGGACAGACCGGAGCTGGGTGTGGGGGTCCCCCAGGAGCTCCAGGAGGTGCCGCATCCGGCGCAGCTTCACCTCATGGTACGGCAAGCGGGGACGGTCCGCCGTCATGAGGCTCTCGAGGTAGCGCTCCGCGTCGGCCTCAGTCACCGGGACGCTCCAGCTGGAGCCGTGCGGCCTCCAGGGTGTTCTCCAGGAGCATCGCGATGGTCATCGGCCCCGTGCCGCCCGGCATGGGCGTGATGGCGCCCGCGACCTCGCGGACCTCCTCGAAGTCCACGTCGCCGACGATGCGGCCGTCGACCCGGCTGATCCCCACGTCGATCACGACGGCGCCCGGCTTGACCATCTCGCGCCCGATGAGCCGGGGCCGCCCCACGGCGCTCACCAGGATGTCGGCGCGGCGGGTGTGCCGGCCGAGCTCGGGGGTCCGCGAGTGGCACAGGGTGACCGTGGCGTGCCGGGCGAGGAGGAGCAGGGCCGTGGGCCGGCCGACGATGGCGCTCCTCCCCACCACGACCGCCTCCTGGCCCTCCACGGGCGCGCCCGCCTCGTCGATGAGGGCCAGGATCCCGCGGGGCGTGCAGGGGGCCAATCGCGGCCGGCCGAGGGCCAGCCACCCCATGTTGGTGGGGGAGAGGCCGTCCACGTCCTTCTCCGGCCGCAGCCGGGCGAACACCAGCTCCGCCGGGATGTGGGGCGGCAGCGGCAGCTGCGGGAGGATCCCGTGGACGTCGGGGCGGGCGTTGAGGTCCTCCACGAGGGCCAGGAGCTCCTCCACCGGCGTGTCCGCCGCCAGGTGAAAGGTCTCGGACCGCATCCCCGCCTCGCCGCAGGCCCGCGCCTTGCGCTCCACGTAGGCGCGGGAAGCGGGGTTGTCACCCACGAGGATCGCGGCGAGACACGGCGCCACCCCGTGCCGGGCCGTGAAGGCCCTCACGTCCTCCGCCAGCCGCTCTCGGCGGGCCCGGGCCACTGCCGTTCCGTCAAGGATCCTGGCTGCCACGCCCTTCCGCTCCTGGCACGACAAGCGGGCCGGACGGCCCCGGCCCGCTCTCCGCTCCGGTGGGAGCCCGGGACCGCCTACCGCAGTGCGGCCTTGAGATCCTTCCCCGGGGTGAAGGCCGGGACGCGCTTCGGCGGGATCCGGATCGTCGCCCCGGTCCGGGGGTTGCGGCCTTCGCGGGCCGCGCGCCGCCGCACCTGGAAGGTCCCGAACCCGACGATGGTCACCTTCTCGCCCCGCTGGAGAGCTCCCGTGATCGTCTGGAACACCGCGTCCACCACCGCCTGGACCTGCTTCTTCATCTGACCCGTGTGCGCGGCCACCTCGTCCACAAGCCCTTCCTTGTTCATCGGGCCACCTCCGCGGTCGGCGCCGCCGGGTTGGAGCGGGAGACGGGAATCGAACCCGCATCACCGGCTTGGAAGGCCGGAGCTCTACCATTGAGCTACTCCCGCCCGCCGCCGCCCACTACTATACACGGCCGGACCGGGACTGCCTAGACGGGAGGAGGGACGGGAGGGACTAGGACGATCTCACGAGGACCGGCCGTTGGTCCGGCGCCGCGCGCTGCGGCTCAGGGTGAGCTCGGCTCCGGCACTCCGCAGGTAGGCGAGGAGCGCGTGACGGATCTCCGGATCGGCCGGAAGCTGGCGCAGGAAGACGCGCCGGATCCGACCCTCGGCCACGTCCCGCACGAGCAGGGCCCACCCGGTCATGCCCCGGTGGGCCAGCACCGCGGCCAGGTCGTCGGCGGAGCGCGAGGCGACCTCCGGCCCGCTCGCCGGCCTCGCGGCCTCGGCGGTGAGGGGCGTCCACCGGGCGCGTTCGCTGGGGGCGAATTCCTCGTAGTCCCGGGGACACACGAACACCCGGAGGCGCTCCCCGGATCCGCGCCGGCCGTCCACCTCCGTGACGTACCAGCCTTCCTCGCCCGGGCGCCGCTCCCTCGGGCACTTGAAACACCGGCACATCCCCGGCCCCCCTGCCCGTCGCCCCGGCTACCGGCGACTCCACCCGACGGCCCTCGGGCCTCCCCTTCGTGTCCTGGTTGTTCCCCAAAATGGGGGGACGCAAGACAGGCCGGAACGGACTCCGCCGCGTGGTGGTGGGGAGGGGAGGATTCGAACCCCCGAAGGCATTCCGCCAGCTGATCTACAGTCAGCCCCCGTTGGCCACTTGGGTACCTCCCCACACAGCTGGGAGCGGCTCCCGTGAGATTGTAGGAGCCGCCCGCGCCCGTGTCAACGGCACGCGGCGGGGGTCACGCGAGGTGCGGGAGCGTGCCCTCGGCGAGGGCGTGGAGCGCGTCCAGGTCCTCCTGATCGTAGAACTGGAGCATGACGCGCTCGATCCCCTCCCCGGCCAGCTCGCGGATCTGCCCCGCGATCTCCCGGGGGGTCCCCACGAGCCACCCCTCCTGCCGGAGGACGCCCGGCAGCCGGCTCGCGGGGATCGCCGCCCGGGGCGGCACGTACTCCTGGATCTTGCGGGCCCGCCGCTCCAGCTCCGCCGCCGTCTCGCCGACGAGGAATCCTCCCATCCACGACCGGCGCAGGGACCGGGGATCCCTGCCCGCCCTGCGGCAGGCTTCCAGGAGCTCCTGGGTCCGGGCCCGCACGTCGGCCACCGGGCGGCTGCTGGCGAGGTTCCACTCGTCCGCGTGGCGGGCGACGACCCGGAGCATCCGCGGTCCGCGCCCTCCGATGATGATGGGGATCCCCGGCCGCTGGACCGGCTTCGGCCACCCCGCCGCTCCCTCCAGCCGGTAGTGCCGCCCCTGGAACACGGCGAGCCCGTCGGCCCAGAGCGCCCGGATGACCTGGACCCCCTCGCCGAGCCGGCGCACGCGCTCCGCGACCGGGGGGTAGGGGATGCCGAAGGCCTGGTGCTCCCGCGCGTGCCAGCCCGCCCCCAGCCCGAGCTCCAGCCGCCCTCCCGAGAGCACATCGACGGCCGCCGCCTCGCGCGCCAAAATGGACGGGTGCCGGAAGGTGATGGGCGAGACCAGCGGGCCGAACCGGATCCGGCGGGTTGTGAGGGCCAGCACGGCAAGCGACGCCCACGCGTCGAGCCCCGGGCGCGTCGGCACGTCGTACAGGGAAAACAGGTGGTCCGAGCGCCAGAGGGACTCAAAGCCGAGCCCCTCCACCGCCTCGGCGATCCGCCGCCACCGCTCCCACGTCAGCCCCTCCTGCCCCTCCACCATGATCCCGACGCGGACCACCGCCCACCTCCCCCCAGGGGATCCTCACCGTGCCCCGGTGGCGTCGGGATTCCAGGGAGGGACCGCGAGCTCCTGTCGCTCGACGATCCGGACCCCGATGCCGCTCTGCCGCATGCGCTCGACGAATCCCCCGCGCGTCTCGAGGACGCCCCGCAGCACCCGAGGGTCGCCCACCGCGACCACGTGGAAGGGCCCCACGAGGCGATGCCCGTTGATGAGGATCGTCGGGCCCGAGGAGGTGATGGTGGTCTGCGCCGTCACCCGCTGGCCGTTGATGGCCACCGCCCGGGCGCCCCCGTACCACAGCATCATGTTGAGGAAGATGAGGTCGCCGTCCTGCACCAGGGCCACGCTGGGGTTTTCCCCGGGGCTCAGGGCCTGGGTGGAGTCGGTGAGCACCACCTCGATCCCGGGCCCCGTGACCGGCGTGAGCCCGGCCAGGGCCGCCAGGCGCGCCGTGCGCTCCTGGTCCCGCAGGGCCACCGTGGCCAGCGCGGCCGCCGTGCCCCACCCCAGGACGGCCACCATCATCCACACGAGGAGCGGGACACGGGCCGCCCGTCCCCACAGTCCCTGTGGTGCCCACGGCCGTGGAGCTGCCATCGTCCCCACCGTCCTGCCGAGCACCGCGTCCTCCCGGCCGCCGGTCATCCGACGGGGACCCCCTCCACCACCCGGCGGTACACCTCTTCGTACCCGTCCGCCATCCGTTCCACCGTGAAGCGCTCCGCCACGTGGGCGCGGCAGGCCCGGCGGTCGAGCCGGCCGACCTGCGGGACCACCTCGATCATCTCGGCCAGGTTCCGGCACACGAAACCCGTCTTCCCGTGGACGACCACCTCGGGGACGGATCCGTGGGCCATGGCGATGACCGGCGTCCCGCACGCCATGGACTCCACCATCGTGATGCCGAAAGGCTCGGGCCAGTCGATGGGGAACAGGTACGCGTAGGCGTTGCCGAGGAACTCGTCCTTCTGCTCCTCGTCGATCTCGCCCAAGTACTCCACCCGGGGATCCCGCAGCAGGGGCCGGATGGCGTACTCGAAGTACTCCCGGTCGGCGGGGTCCACTTTCGCCGCGATCTTCAGGGGCATGTCCACCGCGCGCGCGATCTCGATGGCCCGGTCCGGTCGCTTCTCGGGCGAGATGCGGCCCAGGAAGGCCAGGTAGGTGCCCGGGCGCTCGCGGAAGGTGAAGTGGCGGAGGTCGATCCCGTTGTAGACCGTGGCGAGCCAGTTCGCCCTCGGGAGCGGCGCCCGCTGGGCGTTGCTGATGGACACCAGCCGGACCTCGGGGAAGTCGGCGAACACGTCCTGGAGCTCGGGGATGTCGAGGCGGCCGTGGAGCGTCGTCACCATGGGCGTCCGGATGAGCCGCGAGTACGGGAAGGCGAAGTAGTCGATGTGGTTGTGGATGAGGTCGAACTCGTGAGCCATCTGGCTCACCTTCCCGAGCTGCCGGATCGTGTAGGCGACGTAGTCGCGCACCGTGGGGTCGAGCCGCAGCCCCTGGCGGGAGCACGGGACGAGCCGGGCCGAGGTCTGCGAGTCGCCGCTCGCGAACAGCACGACCTCGTGCCCGCGGCGGACCAGCTCCTCCGTCAGGCCGTACACGACCCGCTCCGTCCCCCCGTACAGGCGGGGCGGGACACGCTCGTAGAGCGGGGCCACCTGCGCGATCCGCATCGCCAATCCCCCCTCTGGCGTGACGAAGGTGCAGGACAGGAACCTCTGCCCTGCACCCCACTTGATTGTTCCCTTGGGCGCGTCCGTGGGGACTTACCGCCGGGCTGTGCGGCCGCAGGAGCCCGGCGACTGCCGTCCTTTCGAGGTTGTCGACGCTACGCGAGACCTCGCACTTCCTATACTACTTCGGCCCGGGGGGGCCGTCAATGCCTCCGCGGGCCGCCGGAGCGCAGGAGACCCCTCGGGTCCCTACCCCTTGGTCGCCCCCGCAGTCAGGCCGGCCACGTAGTAGTCCATGAGGAAGGCGTAGAGGAGGACAGGGGGAGCCGCGGCGATCACGCAGGCGGCCATGATCTTCCCCCACTCGAAGACGTCCCCCCGGATCAGGTCGCTCACGATGCCCACGGTGAGCACCATCTGGTTGCTGGTGTAGAGGTACGCCATGGGGTAGAGGAACTGCCCCCAGCTGACGGTGAAGGCGAAGATGGTGGCGGCGATGACCCCCGGCATCGCCACCGGGATGAAGATCTTCCACAGCATCTGGAGGTAGCCCGCGCCGTCGATCAGCGCGACGTCGTCGAGCTCCTTGGGGATCGAGGCGAAGTACCCGATCAGGATCCACGTGCAGAACGGCACCGACAGGGTGGGGTAGATGAGGACCAGGGACCACACCTTGTTGATCAAGCCGAGCTTGCCGATGATCTGGAACAGGGGGATGAAGAGGAGCGAGGCCGGGATCAGGTAGGTGAGGAACACGCCGGTGCCCAGCACCTGACTCCCCCAGAATCCCATGCGGGACAGGCTGAAGGCGGCCAGGATGGAGATGACCATGGTGATGAGGACGACGAGGACCGTCACCTCCACGGAGTTGAGAAAGTACGTCCTGAAGTTGGGGTACGTGAGCAGGTAGCGGAAGTTCTCCAGGGTCGGGTGGTGCACGATCCAGGGATTGCCCTTCTCCGCGGAGATCTCCGCCGACGACTTCAGGCTGGTCACCACCATGTAGAAGGGCGGGATCAGGAACAGCACCACGAAGACCCCGAGGGCCGCGTAGCCCCAGAGGAGGGTCCGGCGGCGCTGCTCCGCGAGGCTCCGGTGGAGACGGGGCGCGGGGACCGCGGGGGCGGTTGCGGCGCTCACAGGGCCATCTCCCTGCTCCTCCGGCTGACGCCTCGGAGCACCACGAAGGCGGAGACCGCGAGGATCGGCAGCATGAACAGGCTGACGGCCGCCCCCAGGGGGATGTCGCCGGACTGGATCCCCACCTGGAAGGCATAGGTGGCGAACACGTGGGTCATGTCCTGGGGGCCCCCGGACGTGAGGATGCGGACGATATCAAAGTCGGCGAAGGTGACGATGAGGCTGAACAGCACCGTGAGGGCGATGATGTTGCGGAGCATGGGCAGCGTGATGTGGACCAGCTTCTGGGGCCCGCTGGCCCCGTCGACGTCGGCCGCCTCGTAGAGCTGCTCCGGGACCGACTTGAGCGCCGCCAGGTACATGACCATGAAGAAGGGGGTCCCGTACCACACGTTGACCGCGATGGTGCAGAACCGGGCGATCCACCCGTCGCCCAACCAGGGGACCGGCCGGAAGCCGAGGTGGGTGAGGACCCAGTTGAAGGCGGAGTAGGAGGGGTCGAAGAGCCACCACCACGTGAGGGTCGACAGCGCCAGCGGGAGCACCCAGGGGATCAGCAGGAGCCCCCGCAGGACCCGCTGGCGCTGTCCGGGGACCGCGTGGAGCAGGTGCGCGATGATGAATCCGAGGAGCGCCTTGAAGGCCACCGCGGTGATCGCGAAGAGGCTGCTCTGGAAGATCACCATCTGAAAGGTGGGGCGCCGCAACAGGAAGGCGAAGTTGCCGAGCCCCACGAAGGCCGTCATGTGGCGGTTCAGCATGCTGAGGTAGACGGCGTAGAAGGCCGGGTAGACCACCAGCCCCCCGATCAGCACGAGGAGCGGCAGGCTCATGAGGAAGGCGACTGTGGACCGCCGGTGTAACAGCCGGCGCACGCCGCCGACCCCGCGCGCCGCGGGCCGCGCGGCGAGGCTCACGCCGACAGGAGCGCTCGTGTCGCCCGCCATGGCCGACGGGGCCGGGGGCGAGGGGGGACCCCTCGCCCCTCAGCTCACCGGACGAACCCCTCGAGCTCGTTCTGCGCCCAGGCGATGACCTGGTCGATGGACTGGCCGCTCTTGAGCTTCGCCATCATGGTCGGCATGATGCCGCGGTTGTAGATCTGGACCGCCACCTCGGGGGACGCCTCGGAGGCGGCGATGTGCGGCCGCGCGTGGTGGGCCGGGCGGATCGGGTAGTTGTAGACCGTCCCCTTGGGCGGCCCCGCCTCGGCCCACACCTTGAAGTTCAGCATGGTGGGGAAGGGCGGGATGTCGTAGCCCTCGACGACCGTGCACCGCTCCTCCACGAGCGGCCGCTGCATGAGGTACTCGATGAGATCCTTGGCGGCCGACTTGTTCCGGCTGAAGGACCACACCCCCCAGAAGTAGGGGAGGTACGGCACGAACCGCCCCTTGGGGCCCGCGGGCGACGAGAAGGTCCAGCAGTCGGCGGCCACCTGGGGCGCGTCGCGCTTGGCCACCGCCCACGCCGAGGGAGGGTTGAAGATGAGGGCGCTCTTCCCCGAGATCAGCGCCCGGTTGTTGGAGGCGTCGTCGTAGGCGGCCGCGTCGGGCGGGAGGAACTTCACCAGCTTCTCGGCATACTCCAGGACCTTGCGCACGGCCTCCGACTTGACCGTGATGTTGCCCTTGCTGTCCACCAGCTCGGCCCCGAAGGACGCAAACAGCGCCCCCGCGAAGTCCACCGAGTCGGAGGTCGTCCCCAGCCCGATCCCGAAGGGCATCCCGGCCTTGTAGCAGGCCTCCGCGGCCTTGAGCAGCGTGTCCCACGTCCAGTTCTGCCCCTCCGGGTAGTTCACGTCGTGGGGCGGGTACATCGCCACCACGTCGAGGCCCGCCTCCTTCTTGAGCACGCTGATCCGGGCGCAGGGCGGCTTGTTCTGGGTCCCGGTGCTCGTGGGGACGGCCAGCCAGTGCCCCCGCGCGCGCGCGAGGTAGTAGCACACCTCGTTGACCGGACCGTAGCGGTCGGTCAACCGCTTCATCACGTCGTCCATGGGCTCCAGGCGGTCGGCGTGGTTGTGGACCTCCCAGGTCGGGAAGGACTGGATGTCGTGGCCCGTGCCAGCCTGGGCCTCGGCCGCGATGGTGAGGAGGTTCTTGTTCCCGTTGGAGGTAATGAAGTCGGCCTGGACCTCTACCTTGTTCTTCTCGGCCCAGGCCCGCACTTGCTTCTTCATCACCTCGTTCCCCTGGGGGACCCAGTGGTCCCAGAAGGCCACAGACAGCTTGCCCGCGGCCCCCGCCCTCCGCACGTGGACCAGCGGAAGGACGGCCATCGCCGCCCCGAGTTTCAGGGCCTGGCGGCGTGACATGCGGCGTGCGCGTGCCATTCCGTCCCACCTCCCCTTCAGGCCCCCGCCGCCCGCCAGCGGCAGGGTGGAGGGAATTTTTCCCCTCCGGGCACTGAACACCTCCTGAGTACGGGGGAGGAGGAGGCGGCGTTCTACAGGATCCGGGGAGCGCAGAGGATGTTTAGCAAACGTAAACCGGAAAAGGGGGCCTACGGATCGCCCTTCAGGGGGGCCAGCTCCTCCGCCGTGGCCACGTGCAGCTCGCCGCTCAGCTCCACGACCTCCACCCGGGACCGCTCCCCCTCCCGCCAGCACCGCAGGGTCAGGCGGGCCGACCCCACCTGGAGGTTCTCCACCTCGATCCACTGGAGCCAGGCCGGGAGAGCCGGGGCCACGAGGAGCCGCCCCGCCGGAGCGTCAGCCTCAAGCCCCAAGAGGACCTGGACGAGGAGGACGGTGCTCCCCGCCGCCCAGGCCTGGGGGATGTTGGCCCCGAGGTACTGGACCGGGAACCCCCAGCTCTCCCGCTCGATCCCGGCGATCAACTCCGGAATCCGGTACCGCTGGAAAGAGGAGGCGGCGTCCAGCACGGCGCGGGCGATGCGCGCGGCCGCCTCCACGCGGCCGTACCGGCGGCATCCCACCGCGATCAGCGCGTTGTCGTGGGGCCACACGGCGCCGCGCTGGTAGGCGAAGGGGTTGAAGGACGGGTGGGCCGCGCTGAGCGTCCGGATGCCCCACCCGCTCCACATGTCGGGGGCCATGAGCCGGTCCACGACGCGCCCGGCCCGTGAAGGGGGAACGATCCCCGACCACAGGCAGTGGCCGGCGTTGCTGACGACGCTGGTGATGGGCGACTTCTGGGCGTCCAGCCCGAAGGCGTAGGTCCCCTCGTCCTCCATCCAGAACGCCTGGTTGAAGCGGTCGAAGAGCTGCTGCGCCTCCTCCCGGAGGGCCGCCGCCCGCCCGGGGAGTCCCAGCACCTCGTAGAGGGCCGCCATCCGGAGCTTCGCATCGTAGACGTAGCCCTGGAGCTCGCAGAGGGCCACCGGCGGCTCCACGGGCATCCCGTCGCCGTACACGACCCCATCCCCGGAGTCCTTCCACCCCTGGTGCTTGATGCCCCGGGGCGACCGTGTCTTGTACTCCTGGAACCCGTCGCGGTCCCGGTCGCCGTAGCGGTCGATCCACTGGAGGCATCTCTCCGCCACCGGGAAGTAGGCCTCCAAGAGCTCCCGGTCCCCCGTCCACCGGAAGGTCTCGTGCAGGAGGATGGGGTAGAGGATGGTCGCGTCGGCCGTGCCGTAGTAGGGCGTGTGGGGGATGAGGCCGAACCGGGCCAGCTCGCCGGCCCGCAGCTCGTGGGGGATCTTCCCGGGGTCCGCGTCCCGGAAGTCGTCGGAGGCGGTGGCCTGGTAGCGCGCCAGTTCCTTGAGGGCCCCGAGGGCGAAGGACCGGTGCAGCATCAGCGTCTCGTACCCGGCGATGAGGCTGTCCCGGCCGAACAACGTGAGGAACCACGGGACCCCCGCCATGAGGGCGCAGGGAGTTCCCGGGGACGCGGTGTCGTCCAGGCGGAGGGCCACCAGGTCCTCGGTGGACTGCCGGAGCGTGTGCGTGAGCGTCTCGTCGCTGGCGCGGATCCGCGCCATGGCCTCGCGCCACTCCTCCACCGTGGCCTCCCACTCGGCCAGGAGGGCCTCCCCGCCGTGGGCCGGCGGGCGGAAAGTGGTCTGGTCCACGACGGGGATCAGGTGCGCGCAGGCGTGCCACCGGGCCCCCGGGGGCAGGACCACGTCGAAGAGGAGCCGGTGGGGCGCGTAGCGCGCCGGGGTATCGCTCTCCCGCACCTCGTAGATGAACCGGGCCCTGTACCCGTCGCGCACGTACTCGGCGGCGAGCTCCTGCTCCCGCTCGTCCCACGACTCCCGGACGGTCCGCCGGATGCGCGGGTGGTGGCTGCGGACCTCGAAGACGTCGGCGAAGTCGCTCCCGAGCTCCACCTCCAGGGTGAGCCGGACGGGCGTCCTGTGGTAGTTGACCACGTCCAGGTCCTCGTGGACCCCTTCCGAGATGATGCGCTCCACCGTGAAGCCCAGGACGTGCTTGGGAATTGGGCCGGCGGAGCTCAAGAGCGGGGGGTTGGTGAACTGGAACCGCGCCGACGAGTGGGAGGTCGGCGAAGAGGTCACGAGCCTCCACTTCCGCCCGTTGATCCGGTAGCGGTAGTGGGAGAGGAACCGCACGTCGTGGGTGAAGAGCCCCTGCTCGGCGGCTTCGCGAATGCTCCCGTCCAGCTCGCTGACCATGAAGGTGCGGCCGCGGTGCACCGTGATGACGTTGGGGGCGACCTGAACTTCCGGCAGCATCGTCCGTCAATCACCTCATTCGGGCGGTCCCCGACACGCCCGAACTCCCTATACCCACTTCCCTACTCCACCCCGCCGGGGGGACCGATCCGGGCGAGGAGGTCCATGTCCCGCCCGCGCTCCCGGGCGAGGACGGCCAGAGCCTCCTCCACGCTCGCCCCCGCGTGGACCACCGCCGCCGCGGCGGCCGCCACGGCGCGCGGATCCTCGCCCTGGGCGAAGGAAACGTTCCGGCCCAGGAGCGCCCCGCGGACGGTGGGGCCGGCCCCCATCCCCTCCGCCAGCTCCTGGAGCACGGCCTCCGGACGCTCGCGAACCTCTCCCCCCAGGAGCAGGATCGGCAGGGTCGTCGCAGCCGCCACCCGCGCGAAGCCCGGACCGTAGGGGAGCTTGAGCCATGTGCGGAGGGACGAGGTCCCGAGCGCGGACGCGACGCCGCACACTTGGACCAGGCTGTCGGCGTCGCGCCGGGCCCGCAGGCCCGCCCGTGTCCGCTCCACCTGAAACGCCTCCAAGAACACCTCCAGGCCCGCCTCGTGGCAGGCGTCGATGGCGCGGGCGCACGCTTCCAGGGTCGCCGCCGTGGCGGCGTCCTGGAGATCGATCCGCACCAGGACCTTGGCCCCGTCGCACCCGAGGCGGCGGAGCCCCGCTACAGTAAACGCCGTCATCCGGTCGTCCAATTCAAAGACAGCCCCCGCGAGGCCCCCGCGGTTCATGGAGCCGATGAGCACCTTCCCGTCGAGCCACCCCCGGGAGGTGCAGCGGCGGGCCAGGTGGCTGAGGAGCAGGACCTCCTCCAGCACGTCGGGGGTCGCCATGAGGCCGTCCACCCCGGGGGCCGAGAGGACCCTCAGGATCCGCGCCAGGAGGGCCCGGCGGTCCCCCATGGCCAGGGGGTCCGGGCCGGCCCGGGTGACCATCCGGGCCGGGTGGTCGGCCGCGAGGATGAAGAGGCGGCCGTCGGGTGCGAGGGCCGGCCGCCGCGTCCGGGCGTCGGCCTCCTCGTAGACCCAGGCGGGGGAGTGGAGACGGGCCCCGAGGAGGGCGTCGTACCAGCCCTGGGGGAGGAAGGCCGCCGCGTCGAAGGAGTCGGACGTCGCCATGGCGAGAATACCGGAGGCAGGTTCTCGGGCGGGCCCGCCTCTCCCTGCCGGCCGGGCCGTCCCGTGAGGAATTGGGGGTGCCGGCGGCGAATTCCGACCCTGCCCACCCTGACGGCTGAGGTGAGTGACGCGTGGACATCACGGCGACCATCGTCTTCATCGCCATCCTGATCGGGCTGCTGGTCTTCTTCATCTGGCTGACCCGCACCCTGGCACGGGAGCAGCCCCTCAAAGTCGGACCCTCGCCCGCGGTGTTCGTGGAGCAGGACCTGGCCCGGCGGAGGACTCCCCCCAAGCTCGGCTGGAACTGGTGGGCGTTCTTCCTGGGCCCGCTGTGGTTCCTCGCCGAGGGACTGTGGGTCCACGCGCTGATCCTGACCCTCCTCATCGGGCTGACGGCCGGGCTGCTGCTGCCCTTCGTGATGGTGTACTCCGCCCTCAAGGCCGACGAGCTCCTCGAGGACGCGCGCCTCGCCCGGCACAGCTTCTACTAGCCCTAGCCGGCCTTGCGGAGGCGCGGGTCCATCACGTCCCGGATCCCGTCTCCCAGCAGGTTGAACCCCAGGACCAGGAGGAGGATCGCCAGCGCGGGGAACGTCGCGACCCACCACTGGTCCGTGAGGAATGACCGCCCCTCGGACACCATGAGCCCCCACTCCGGCGTCGGCGGTTGGGCGCCGAACCCGATGAAGGACAGGCCCGCCGACGTGAGGATGATGCTGCCCACGTCGAGCGTGGCCTGGACGAGGAGCGGCGCCAGGGCGTTGGGGATCAGGTGGCGCAGGATGATGGAGGCGTCGCTGGCCCCCTGGGCCCGGGCCGCTTCCACGAAGTCGCGGGCCCGCAGGGAGAGGACCTGCGCCCGGGCGAGCCGGCCGTAGGGCGGCCAGGCCGTGATGGCGATGGCGAGGAGGGCGTTGGTGAGGCTGGGCCGGAGGATGGCCGAGATGGCCATGGCCAGCACGAGGCTGGGGAAGGCCAGGAACATGTCGGTGAGCCGCATGAGGGCCTCGTCCCACCACCCGCCGAGCCACCCCGCCACGGTGCCGGCGGCCGTCCCGAAGGCGGTGGCCGCCGCCACGACCGCCACGCCCGACACGACGGAGATGCGCGCCCCGTAGAGGATCCGGCTATAGACATCCCGGCCGAGAGAGTCCGACCCGAAGGGGTGGCGGGGGCTGGGAGGACTCAGCCGGTGGGCGAGGTCCTGGGCCACGGGGTTGTCGGGGGAGATCCACGGCGCCGCCACGGCGACGAAGACGAAGAGGGCCACGAGGACCAGCCCGACCACGGTCAGGGGGCTGTGGCGCACGGCCCGCCAGAGGACGAGGATCGGCGACCGCACGGGACGGCTACGTGTAGCGGATCTGGGGGTCGAGGTAGGCGTAGAGCACGTCCACCACCAGGTTGACCACCGAGTAGATGAGCGCCACGACGAGGGTCACGCCCAGGACGGCGGGCACGTCCACGTTGGTGACCGAGTTGGTGGCGTACCGGCCGATCCCGGGCCAGGAGAAGATCGTCTCGGTCAGGACGGCTCCCGAGAGGAGGCTGCCGAAGGTCAGCCCGATGACCGTCACGGTGGGCAGGAGGGCGTTGCGCAGCGCGTGGCGGAGGACCACGCGGCGCTCGGGAACCCCCTTGGCCCGCGCGGTTCGGACGTAGTCCTGCCGGAGCACCTCCAGGAGGCTCCCGCGCGTCATGCGCGTGATCAGGCCGGCCGAGTAGTACCCCAGCACGAAGGCCGGGAGCACCAGGTGCCGGAGGGCGTCGATGAGGGCCGCCCAGTCCCCCGTCAGGAGCGCGTCCACGGTGACCATCCCCGTGATGTGGGGCGGCGGAGGCGTGTAGATGCTCAGCCGGCCCGGCCCGGGCAGGACGCCCAGCTTCGAGTACAGGAGCCCGAGGAGGAGGAGGGCCACGTAGAAGACCGGGAGCGACGTCCCCCCGAGCGCGAAGACGCGCGCCAGCTGGTCCGGCCAGCGGTCCTTGTACAGGGCTGAGACGATTCCCGTGGGGACGCCGATGACCACCGCCACCAGCATGGCGGCCGTGGCCAGCTCCACCGTGGCGGGCAGGTACTGCGCCAGGTCCCGGCTGACCGGGCGGTTGTCCATGATGGACACCCCCAGGTTCCCGTGGAGGAGACCCTGGAGGTAGAGGACGTACTGGACCGGGAGGGGCTTGTCCAGCCCGAGCTCATGCCGGACCTTCTCCACCAGCTCGGGCGGGGCGTGGTCGCCCAGGTAGGCGATCACGGGGTCCGCCGGGACGACGTGGGAGAGGACGAAGGTGATGAGCGTGACGCCGAACACCACGAACACGGTGAGGGCCGCGCGGCGGGCGAGGTACCGGAGGAGGGTCACGGGGAAGAGGAGAGGCGGGTGCCCGGGAGGCTCCGGGCACCCGGCGCCGCCTACTGCTTCGTCAGCGAGAGGAAGTCAATCCCGTTCACCGGGTCGAACACCAGGTGCTTGATCCGCTTGGACACCGCCAGGGACACGAGGGGCTGGTAGAGGATCGCGAAGGGGCCGTCCTGGTAGAGGATGTCGTTGATCTTCTTGTAGAGGGCGGCCCGCTGCGGCGTGTTCTGCATGCCTCCCGCCTCCTCCACCAGCTTGGCCAGGGGGTCATTGTAGTACTGGAGCCGCCAGCACAGCGACTTCTGGGTGTAGTCGCCGAAGGGCTTGGCGAAGTCGTCCGGGTCCGGGTAGTCCACCGACCAGTTGGCGAGCACCATCTGCGCCTTCTGGGCCCGGTAGGTCTTGTACAGCTCGTCGGAGGCCACCTGCCGGATGTTCACGTGGATCCCCACGGCCGCGAGGTCGTTCTTGATCTTGGCCGCGAGGTCGCCCGCCGAGATCCCGCCCGCCGCGCTCCCCGTGGAGGCCAGGAGATCGGCCGTGAAGCCGTTGCCGTAGCCCGCCTCCTGGAGCAGGGCCTTGGCCTTCTGGGGATCGTGCTTGAAGGGCAGCGACGGGTCGTAGCCAAACAGCCCCTTCGGGATGATGCCCTGGAGCGGGATCCCGTTCCCGGCCAGCAGCTGGCGGATGATCCCGTCGTAGTCGATGGCGTACTTCACGGCGCGCCGCACCTCCGGCTTGGCGAAGGCTGGGACGTTCTTCACATCCATGCCGACGTAGGTCATGGAGAGGTCGGGGGTCTGGTAGACGTAGAACCGCTGGTCCTGCTTCACCGCGGCCAGCTGCGAGGCGGAGAGGCCCATGGCGATGTCAGCGTCTCCCCGGCTGAGCATGTCGCGCTGCACCGTGTTCTCCATGATGTTGGGCCAGATGATCCGCTTGATGGCCGGCGGGGGGCCGAGGTTGTAGCGGGGATTGGCCACTAGCTCGATGGTCACGAGCCGCTCCCACTTGACCAGCTGGTAGGGCCCGCTCCCCGCCGAGTGGTCGTTCAACCACGCCGATCCCCAGTCGTCGTGCTGCACGTGCGCCTTCACCGTTTTGCTGTCGACGATGCCCGTGACGGGGTTCGCCATGATGGAGAGGAACGCCCCCGGGCTGAAGGGCTTCGGGAGGGTGATCACGACGGTGAGAGGATCCGGGGCCCTGACGACCTCGTGCACGTTCTTCGCGTCGATCCCCATCTGGGTGACCAGCCACGAGGCCGGGTCCTTGGGCAGGTTCACCACGCGCTCGAAAGTGTACACCACGTCCGCCGAGGTCAGGGTGTTGCCGCTCGAGAACTTGATCCCGGGTCTCAGGTGAAACGTGAAGGTCCGGCCGTCGGCGCTCACGTCCCACGACTTGGCCACCTGGGGAACGACCTTGGTCAGGTCGCCCGGCGCGAACGCCACCAGGTTGGAGTACATCTGGTGATCCGCCGTCGTGCTGGCGAACTCGTAGGCCACCTGGGGATCGAGGGACACCGCGTCCGAGATGTCCCGCGCCACCACGATGGTCTGTTGAGGACCGTAGACCGGGGCCGATCCGCTGGGCGCGACGGCCCACACCCCCACGAGGAGAATTGCCACAAGGCCTGCAAGTGCGCGTCGCACTGGCTCCCACCTCCCCCTGATACTAGACCAGGTATTCTTTACGCGGGGTCGATTCCCCGGGTTCCCTGAGCCCCGGCCGAAAGCCCGCCTGTGGACCACCCCCCATTGGGCACAAAGAAGGCGGGGGCGCCTTCGCACCCCCGTATGTGGAGGACCGCGCGGAGGCTGGGCCTCGGCCCGGAAAGCGGCACCCCCGGAGGAGCCCCCCTCACCGGCTCCCTCCTCCCTGCCCTCGGGACATTCGCCCATTCGGGGGCGATCCCCTCGGTCCCCCCGCTTTCCCAGGGGAGGGGGGACGGGAGCGCACGACGCTGACGGTGGACATGGAGAGACCCCTGGCAGGGGATCGCCGTGTGGAGACCTTCGCCATCAACCCGGGCTCTCGGACAACCTGCGGGTCCCCGGGTGACCTTCCATCGTCCACGTGAACGCCCCGCGCGAGGCCCACATCTCGTGCATGCTCGATTGCAGCAGGGCCGAGTGGTAGTCGTCGCCAAAGGCGAAGACTCCGATGGCAGGAGAATAAATCCACCCCTTGGGCACAAAGACCATCCTAGGCATCTCGCTGACGAGGGCCCGCACCAGCACCCCCGCAGGGGAGCCTCATCCCGAAGCGGAGCACCCGTGGCCCTCGTTGCCAAGAAGGCCTTCTCAGCGGACCTCCACCGCTACCGGTTTTACACCACGTCCTGGGACTCTAATGCGGACACCCCCATGCACGGGGTGCTCGTCCACGATCAGGAAGACGGGTCCGGCGGGCGTGCCGGAGGAGCCGTCGCAGGAACGTGAGGAACACCGATGCCGTGAACCGCTGGGGGAACACCATGAAGGCCAATTGCCCCCGGTGAGTGATCGTCGAGATCGGATTGCACCCACACCGGGGTCCCAGGAGTCCGCCCCCGCCGTCCCCGGGACCGCCCTGCCTCGTGATCGGAGCGCATCCCTGCCTCCTCCCCCCAGGAAGTCGACGCGTGGGCCCGCCGGGCCCCTTCGCGGATCCGGGGATACTCCCATCCAGCCACCGCTGGACTGCCTCCGGATCCCGCTCGTACGCCCGCCGCAGTGGTGTCTGGGGAGAAAACCCCCAGCGCCGCAAGCAGCGCCCCACGGTCCACGCGGAGAGGGTGACCCCAGCGCTGTGCAATGGGGTCGCGCGCGGCTCCCCGGTCCACAGGGCGAAGGGAAGTTCCACCTGATCGGGACAGCGATCGATAATCAGCCGGTCCGTAGTCGCATCCTTGTGTGGCTCGAGCTGGATCTGTGAGGGCTGCCCGAGGCGGAGAGCGCAAGGCCCTGGACCCTTCCTAGTGCTAGTTGCCGCTCATCGGTAGGGGAGACCTCAGAATCCTCGGTGGTCGCGTACCTGCAGGGTGCGGGGACCCGTAGGGCGAACAAACGTGCGTATATATGGTGCGTCGCAGACGTCAGGACGCGGAGCGGGTCGACCTTTCGCCATGCCCTTGTGAGCCGTCAGATACACGCCCTCTGCGGGGAGTTGCGCCGCCTTGCTCTCCGGGGCGCACTATCCTTCCGGTGCGGGGGCATATGTGCCACATATCGTGCAGCCGCTGGCGAGGTAGCTCCTCGCCGCGAGGCGGTGGACAGCCGCGCGGTGGCGGAGCGGCTGGGGCATGCCGACCCGGCGCTGCTGGCGCGGACCTACGCCTGTGGGGTAGCGCCTTGGCCATGGAGCCCCCGACCGGAGTCGAACCGGTAACCCCCTCATTACAAGTGAGGTGCTCTGCCGGTTGAGCTACGGGGGCGCCCAGGACACCCGTAGTCTACCAAACGGTCCCCCACCGCTCAACCGAGCTCCCTGCCAGTCCGGCCCTCAGGACCCGGGGCCCGGGCCCGGGGTCCCCGTCCCAGGATTTCCCCCTTGCGGGGAGCCCAGGTGGTATAATTGTCAACGCGATGGCTCAAGAATCTCGGAGGTCCCCGGGTCTCCACCGCAGCCACGAGCGGGGTACAGGCCAATGAAGGACCAGTACGGACGCGAGATCCGGGACCTCCGAGTATCCCTTACCGACCGGTGTAACCTCCGCTGCGTCTACTGCATGCCCGAGGAGATGGTCTTCAAGCCCCGGGCGGAGCTCCTTACCGACGAGGAGATCCTCACTCTCGTCCGCATCGCCGCCGAGCTCGGGGTCAGGAAGGTCCGGCTCACCGGGGGCGAGCCGACGGTCCGCCCCAACCTCGTGGAGCTGGTCCGCCGCATGGCCGCGATCCCCGGCATCGAGGACATGGCCATGACCACCAACGGGGTCCTCCTCGAGCGCATGGCGGCGCCGCTGGCCCGCGCCGGCCTCCGCCGGGTGAACGTCAGCCTCGACACCCTCGACCCCGAGAAGTTCCGGCGGATCACCCGCTGGGGATCCCTCCCCACCGTGCTGGCCGGGCTGGAAGCGGCCGAGGACGCCGGGCTGGCGCCCATCAAGCTGAACGCCGTGGTGGTCCGGGGGTTCAACCACGACGACGTGGTGGACCTGGCCCGGCTGACACTGGCGCGCCCCTGGGAGATCCGGTTCATCGAGGTGATGCCCCTGGGGAGCGTCGCCGACTTCCAGAAGAGCTCGTACGTCCCCACCAGCGAGACGATGGCCCGCATCGAGGCCGCGCTGGGCCCCCTGACCCCCCTCGATCTCACGGGCCTGGATCCGGCCCGGACCTACAGGCTGGACGGGGCCCGGGGGACGCTGGGGTTCATCAGCTCGGTGAGCCAGCCCTTCTGCAGCCAGTGCGGACGCCTCCGCCTGACGGCCGAAGGCCGGCTGCGCCTGTGCCTGCTGCGCGACGACGAGGTCGACCTGAGGACACCCCTCCGGGCAGGAGCGAGCTACGAGGAGCTCCGGGAGAGGTTCCGGGCCGCCGCCTACCGGAAGCCGTGGGGCCACGGCCTCGCCCGAAACGTCATCCCCCGCGAGCGGGTGATGTCCCAGATCGGCGGGTAGGCCCCTACAGGATCCGCTTCCCCAGGGCGGACGCGGCGAGGCCCGCCGCCAATCGGCCCGTCCGGTTCTCCCGGTCGAGGATGGGGTTCACTTCGACCAGCTCCATGGAGACCAGCGCCCGGGACTGCCCGATTAGCTCCATGGCCAGGTGGGCCTCCCGGAAGCTGAGCCCCCCGTCCACGGCCGTCGCCACGCCCGGGGCGTAAACGGGGTCCACTACGTCAAGGTCGAAACTCAGGTGCACGGGACGGACGCCCCGCCCCGTGGCCACCTCCAGGGCCTGCCGGACCACCGCCGCGATCCCGAGCTCGTCGATCTCCTTCATGGTGAACACCGTGACGGCCGACTCCCTCAGGGCCGCCCGCTCGGCGGCGTCGAGGTCCCGGACGCCCACGAGGACGGCGTGCGACTCCCGGACCTTGGGACTCCGGCCCCCCAGGTGGACGAGGGCGTCCTCCCCGCGGCCCACGAGGACCGCAAGCGGCATGCCGTGGATGTTCCCGGAGGGGCTCGTCTCCGGGGTGTTGAAGTCCCCGTGCGCGTCGAACCACAGGAGCCCCACCTCCGGGTGCCGCCGGGCGACTGCGGTGACGCTCCCGATGGCCAGGCTGTGGTCGCCGCCGAGGATGATGGGGAAACACCCTTCGTCCATGATGGCATTGAGGGTCTCCGCGAGCGTCGTGCAGACCGCGAGGATCTCGTCGAGGTACCGGAGAGGTCCGGTCGCGGGCCGATCGCCTGCCGGGGACTGGCCCGCCACGGGAACCGCCAGGTTGCCGAACTCCCTGACGGTGTGGCCCGTCTGCGTCAGGATCTCCGCGAGCCCCGCGTAGCGGATCGCGCTGGGCCCCATGTCGGTCCCCCGACGGCTGGCGCCCAGGTCGATGGGGACGCCGAGGATTCCGACGTGCATTGCTCGTCCCGGGGCCGGGCGACCCTCCGGCGGCGGACAGGGGCTAGTCTTCGTCGCCCTCCAGGTTGCGCTCCAGCTTCCGCTTGACCCGCTGCAGCGCGTTGTCGATGGACTTCACGTGGCGGTGGAGCTCCGTCGCCATCTCCTGGTAGGACTTGCCCTCCAGGTAGGCGGTGAGGACGCGGCACTCCAGCTCGCTCAGGTTCTTCCGGATCCGCTCCCGCATTGTCTGCGAGGCTTCCTGGTTGATGACCAGCTCCTCCGGATCGGAGACTTTGATGCTGCTGATCACGTCCAGCAGCGTGCGGTCGGAGTCCTCGTCGTAGATGGGCTTGTTGAGGGAGATGTAGGAGTTGAGCGGGATGTGCTTCTGCCGGGTGGCCGTCTTGATGGCCGTGATGATCTGGCGGGTGATGCACAGCTCGGCGAAGGCCCTGAAGGAGGACAGTTTTTCCTTTCGAAAGTCCCGGATGGCCTTGTAGAGGCCGATCATGCCTTCCTGGATGATGTCCTCGCGGTCGGCCCCGATGAGGAAGTACGCCTTGGCTTTGACCCTGACGAAGTTGCGGTACTTGTTGATGAGGAACTCCGCGGCGAACTCATCACCACTCTTCGCGCAGTCAACGAGCTGTTCGTCACCCATTTCGTGGTATGCGGGAACTGGTGCCGACTTGCGCGCAACTACCACGCCTCTCGCCTCCGCCCGGAGTGCCGCCCTCTGTCGGGCGACGTGTGGGTCACTGCTCGTGGAGAACCTGGGGAGTAGCTGACAGCGAGGACAGGACCGCCCGCTTGTGCCGGACGACCGCTGGACCCCCCCGCTAGGCGCGCCGCTCGTGGCTGGTGCCGCACGTTACCGTTATTATACGGAGGCCCCGAGAGCCCGTCAATACAGCGCGCTCCGCTCACGCGCGCCGGGCACGGTGCCGGGCCACCTCGTAGAGGAGCAGGGCCGCGGCCACGGAGACGTTGAGCGACTGGACGCGGCCGTGAAGGGGAATGCGGACGAGCCGGTCGCACCGGTCCCGCACAAGCCGGTGCAAGCCCCTCCCCTCGCCGCCCAGCACGAGCACGATAGGCGGGACCAGCGCCCCACTGTCGTAGGGCTCCTCGGCGCCGGGGTCGGCGCCCACCACCTGGAGCCCCTCGTCCCTGAGGCGGAGCAGGGCATCGGCCAGGCTCCCCACGCCGGCCACGGGGAGGTAGGCCGTCGCCCCGGCGGCCGCGCGGGCGACGGCGGGGGTGAGGCCCACCGCGCGCCGCCGGGGGACGATCACGCCGTGGGCACCCGCGGCCTCGGCGGTCCTGATGATCGCCCCGAGGTTGCGGGGATCCTCCACGCCGTCGAGCGCGACCAGGACGGGATCCTCCTCCTTCTCGCGGGCGCGGCGCAGGAGGTCCTGGAGCTCCACGAGCGGCTGGACGGCTCCGAGGGCCACCACGCCCTGGTGGGGGATCCCCTGGCTCAAGGCGTCCAGACGCCGCGGATCGACCGGCTGGACGGGGACGTGCCGGGCCCGGGCCTCTCGCAGGATCTCCCCGAGAGGCCCCCGGACCCGCGCGGTGCGGGAGAGGAGGATGCGCACGAGAGGCCGTCCCGCCCTCAGGGCCTCGAGCACCGCCCGGCGCCCGACGAGAGGGGCCTCCTCGCTCACGGAGTCCAGCGCAGCCGCCACTTGAACCCGGTCGGAGTGTCCTCCAACGACACGCCGAGGTCCTGGAGCCTGGCGCGGATCCGGTCGCCCGTCGCCCAGTCCTTCTTCCGCCGGGCCTCCAGGCGGCCCCGCCCGATGAAGTCGATGAGCCTCTCGGCCTGGGCCTCCAGCTCCGCCCCGTCCGGGCCCGCGGAGGCCGCCGCGAGGATCGTCTGTAGGTCCTCGGGCGCGAAGAGGTCGGGGCGTTCCCGGCTGAGGGCCTCCGCCAGCTGCCGGAGGCCCGAGACCTGGGCCGCAGTGGCCCGCGCCTCGAGGCGGAGCCCGAGGATCCCGGCGAGTTCCCTGAGGGTCCTCCGGGCGACGTCCAGGGCCTGGGAGGCGGAGCCCGGGAGGGGCCCCCTCGCGCGGGCGGCCGCGTCGGTCGCGCGGTTGAGGAGCGTCGCGAGGTCGAAGAGGGCGGCGAGGGCGACGGGCGTGTTGAAGTCGTCGTCCATCGCCGCCTCGAACCGCCCCCGGGCCTCCCTCGCTCCCGCGAGGACCTCCTCGCCCTCACGGAGCCCGGACGGGGACTGCGGGCTTCCGTCCCTCGCCGCGGCGAGCACCTCCTCGGCAGTCTCCACGGCGATGCGCAGGCGCTCGGCCCCTCGGGCCGCGGCCCGCAGAGCCTCCTCGCTCCAGGTGGTGGGGTTCCGATAGTGCGAGGAGAGCACGAACACCCGGATCGTGTCCGGGTGGTACCGCTCCAGCGCCTCCTGGATCGTGATCATGTTGCCCAGGTGGCGGGTCATCTTCTCCTCGCCCTCCGCGGGGCGGAGGAGGCCGTTGTGGACCCAGTAGCGCACGAAGGGCACGCGCCCCGTGTACCCTTCCGACTGGGCGATCTCGTTCTCGTGGTGGGGGAAGATGACGTCCTGCCCGCCCCCGTGGATGTCCAGCTGCTCGCCCAGGTAGGCGATGGACATGGCCGAGCACTCGATGTGCCACCCCGGCCTCCCCGGGCCCCACGGGCTGTGCCACGCCGGCTCGCCGGGCTTGGCCGCCTTCCACAGGACGAAGTCCATGGGGTGTTCCTTCCGTGGGTCCACCTCGATGCGGGCTCCCGCCTGCATCTCCTCCAGCGATCGACCCGACAGCCGGCCGTACCGGGGAAAGGCGGTCACCCGGAAGAACACGTCCCCGTCCCGCTGGTAGGCGAGCCCTCGCTCCTCCAGCGCCCGGATGATGGCGATCATCCGGGGGATCTCCCGCGTGGCCCGCGGATAGTGGGTCGCGCGCTGGACCCCGAGGGCGTCCATTTCGCGGAGGAACCGCGCGATGTACTGCTCGGCCAGCGCCTCGATGGTGGTGCCCTGGGCGCGGGCCGTCTCGATGATCCGGTCCTCGATGTCGGTGAAGTTCTGCACGTGCACGACCCGGTACCCCCGGTACTCCAGGTACCGGCGGATGACGTCGAAGACCAGGTAGGACATGGCGTGCCCCACGTGCGACGGGCCGTACACGTTGGGGCCGCAGACGTACATCCGGACCTCCCCCTCGTGGAGGGGGACGAACTCCTCCTTGCGCCGGCTCAGCGTGTTATACACCCGAAGAGCCATGGCTCACCGCCGTTGCGAGGGAAGGCGCGGGACGCGCACCACCCCCAGCTCCGCCGTCAGCTCCCACCGGGGCCGTGGCCTCCACGTCCACGGGTCCATCTCGGTCACGCGGCGCAGGTCGAAACACCCGCGGTCCGCGAGGACGCGCAGGTAGGCCGCCCCCCGCTCCCACCGGCGCCCCAGCACCCGCACGATGCTGTAAAACCTGGTCCCCCTCCAGAACCCCGTGGGCCGGGGCCGGGGGCCCCGGGGCTCCATCTCCACGACCACAGGCTCCCGCAGGACACGGCGCTCGATGAGGATGAGCAGCGTCCGGCGCCCCGTCCTGCCCCGCAGCCGCTTTCCTCGTGCGCCCGCGGTCACAGCGCGCCCGTCCCGCGCCGGGGCAGGGCCGCCAGGCTGGCCACGGCCTGAGCCGCAATCCCCTCTTCCCTCCCGAGGGCGCCCATCCCCTCCAGGGTCGTGGCCTTGACGCTGACGTGCTCGGGCCCGAGGCCGAGGACCGACCCCAGGGCGGCCTGGATCGCGGGAACGTAGGGCGCGAGACGGGGACGCTCCGCGAGGACCACCACGTCCACGTGGGCCGCCCGCCAGCCCCGGGAGGCCAGGAGGTCCCGCACCCGGGCCAGGAGGTCGAGGCTCCGGGCGCCCGCGTAGGCCGGGTCCTCAGGTGGGAAGTGGGTCCCGAGGTCTCCCAGGGCCCCCGCCCCGAGGAGCGCGTCCATGACGGCGTGGACCACCACGTCGGCGTCCGAGTGGCCCACGAGGCCCCGGGGATGCGGGATCGCCACGCCTCCCAGCACGAGCGGCCGGGCCGATCCGAACCGGTGGGCGTCGAACCCGATCCCCACACGGGTCCCGCCCGGGCCGTCCCTGCGCTCCAGGAGGGCTTCGGCCACCTCCAGGTCCTCGGGCACTGTGACCTTGACGTTCAGCGGAGACCCCGGCACGAGCCGGACGCCGTGCCCCAGCCGCTCCACGAGGACCGCATCGTCCGTGCCCCGGAACCCCGCCCGGGCCGCCTCCTGGTGCGCCTTCTCCAGGAGGTCGCGGCGAAAGGCCTGCGGGGTCTGCACCCGATAGAGGCCGGACCGCTCGACCGTGGAGCGCACCCACCCGTCCTCGGCCCGCTTGACCGTCTCCTCCACCGGGAGGGCGAGCGTGGCGGCCCCCTCCCGGGCGGCCGCCTCCAGGACCGCGCGCACCAGCTCAGGTGTCACGAGGGGGCGCACCCCGTCGTGGACGACCACCCACTCCAGGTCCGGCGGCAATGCCCGGAGACCCTGGGCCACCGACGCCTGCCGGTCGGCGCCGCCCGGCACCACCGCCGCGACCTTCGTCATCCCCGCCTCCCGGGCGAGGGCCGAGACGACGTCGACTGCATCCCCGGGCGCCGCGACGGCCACGGAGTCGACCTCCGCGAGCCGCTCGAAGGTCTCGAGCGCGTACAGCAGGAGGGGCCGGCCTCGCAGCGGGACCAGCGCCTTCGGGCGCTCTCCGCCGAGCCGTGACCCCCTGCCGGCCGCAGGGACCACGACCCCGGCGCGGACGCCCCCCCTCACCGCGTCGCGCCGTCCTTCTCCAGCACCTTCGGGCGCGCGAAGATCATCCGGCCCGCCACGGTCTGGAGCACGCTGGTCACCACAGCCTCCAGCGTCTCCCCGATGTACTTCTTGCCGCCCTCGACGACGATCATGGTGCCGTCGTCGAGGTATCCCACCCCCTGGCCGGGCTCCTTGCCGTCGCGGATGAGGTGCACGGTGAGCTCCTCGCCCGGGAGCATGACCGGCTTGAGGGCGTTGGCGAGTTCGTTGACGTTGAGGACCCGGACACCCTGCAGGCCCGCCACCTTGCTCAGGTTGTAGTCGTTGGTCACCACCGCCGCCCCGAGGTGGCGCGCGATCCGCACCAGCTGAGCGTCCACGTCCTCCCCGGGGTGGAGCTCGCCGCCGTCGTAGATCTCCACCGCCTTGAGGTCCTTCTGCATCTTGTTGAGGACGTCGAGCCCCCGTCGGCCCCGGTTCCGGCGGAGCGGGTCGCTGGCGTCGGCCAGCCGCTGGAGCTCCACCAGGACCGCGCGGGGGACGAGGAGCGGGCCCTCGAGGAAGCCGGCCTGGCAGATATCGGCGATCCGCCCGTCGACGATCACGCTGGTGTCCAGGAGCTTGGGGATCGCCCCCCTCCGGAACCGGCGGTCCCGGCTGAGGCGCTCGGCCAGCCGGGGGAAGGCCGCGAGCAGGTCCTCCCTCCGCTGGATCCCCAGGTGCAATCCCAGGTACCCAAACACGAGCACCGCGGCCAGGGGGATGATATACGACCCGATGACCGGGACGCGCAGGAGGGGGATGCTGACCAGGAAGGCGATCGAGAGGCCGAGGATCAGCCCGGCGGCCCCGGCCAGGACGTCACGGAGAGGCACCCCTCCCAGGTGGTGGAGGACCCAGCCCATGGAGGCCACAAACCACCGCCACAGGGGGACGCTCGTCAGGACCCCGATCGCCGCTCCCACGACGATGCCCGCGGCGAGGACGGTGAGGCGCGCGGTCTCCACACCGCTGCGCAGCATCTCCACCCGGACAACTTCGGCGATCTGGGACCCGATGATGGCCCCCAGGATGAGGCCTACGCCCCGGACGATCCGCAGCATACAGGACACTCCCGATGGACATCCCATTATAGCACGGGCACGATACCGCATAAAAGCTGGGTGCGGCCTCGCCAAGAGGGGCCGCGCGTGACCGCGTCGCTCCACCCGCGGGGTTTCCTTGACACCCGAGCGACGGGGTTCCTATAATGAGTCCGCTTCCGCACGAGGACAGGGGGTGCTCCCGGAATGAAGGAAACGCGGCAGACGTTCCAGCAGCAGGTCGACGAGTACCTCATCCGCCACCGGAGCGTCCTCGACGTCCTCACCAAGCTGCAGGAATCGACGGCGCGGATCAGCCGCGCCATCGCCAAGGCCGTCACCTCCTGCGGCTGCATCGCCATCGACGCCCGCAAGCAGCAGTACCCGGCCGAGGTCAGCCTCACCGAGGTCCGGCCCTACCTGAACACGCACCTCACGGGGACCCTGTGCGAGCGCTGCCGGGAGGCCATCGAGACCGAGATCGGGTCCCAGCTCTTCTACACCGCCGGCCTGTGCAACCTGCTCAACCTCGACCTCGACGCGATCCAGAGCAAGGAGTCCAGCCGCCTCCGCACCCTGGGGATCTTCGCGCTCAAGTAGTCCCTCACTGCAGGACCGCCGCGAGCGCCTCCCCGAGGTGCTGCACCCCGACCACCTCGATCCCGGGCACGGACTCCTCCAGGGTTTCCACGTTGCCCCGCGGCAGGAGGATCCGCCGGAACCCCAGCTTGGCCGCCTCGCCGATCCGCCGCGCCGCCTGGCTCACCGCGCGCACTTCGCCTCCGAGCCCCACCTCTCCCACGATGACCGTCGCGGGCTCGACCGGCCTGTCCCGGTGGCTGCTGGCCACGGCGCATGCGATCCCCAGGTCCGCCGCCGGCTCGTCCACGTGGACGCCTCCCGCGACGTTCACGTAGACGTCGGAGGCGGACAGGTGCAGGCCCGCCCGTTTCTCCAGGACGGCGAGCAGGAGCACGAGCCGGTTGTAGTCCACGCCCGCCGCCGTCCGCCGGGGCACGCCGAAGGGCGTCCGGGCCACGAGCGCCTGGACCTCCAGGAGCAGCGGCCGCGTCCCCTCCACGGCGCAGACGACCGCGGAGCCCGACGCCCCGGCGGGCCGCTCCGCCAGCAGCACCGCCGAGGGATCGGGGACCTCCACCAGTCCCCTGCTGCTCATGGCAAAGATCCCCACCTCGTTGGTGGAGCCGAAGCGGTTCTTGGTCGTCCGCAGGACACGGTACGCGTGGTGCCGCTCGCCCTCGAAGTACAGCACCGTGTCCACCATGTGCTCGAGCACGCGCGGACCCGCCAGGGTCCCGTCCTTGGTCACGTGCCCGATGATCAGCACCGCCGGGCCGCCCGGCGCCTTGGCGATGCGCAGGAGGTCGCCGGTGGACTCCCGGATCTGCCCCACGCTCCCGGGGGCCCCGGGGAGGTCCGGGCGGTACACGGTCTGGATGCTGTCGATGACGACGAGGACGGGCGCGAGGGCGCCGATCTGGGCGGCGATCTGGGAGAGGTCCGTCTCCGCGAGCACCAGCAGGCGCGGCCCGTCGACCCCTAACCGGGCCGCGCGCAGTTTGGTCTGGCGCGGGGACTCCTCCCCCGAGACGTAGAGCACGGGGCCGATGGGGCCGAGCCTGTGGGCGATCTGCAGGGCCAGGGTGGACTTGCCCGACCCGGGCTCGCCCCCCAGGAGGATGAGGGAGCCGGGCACGATGCCCCCGCCGAGGACCCGGTCCACCTCGGGGAGCCCCACCCGGAGGCGCTCCTCGGCGTCCAGCACCACCTCGGCGAGCGGCACGGGAGCAGAGGACTTCGCCTCAAGGGGGCGCCGCTCGCCTCCCCTCGGGGGGCGCACCTCCTCCGCGAAGGTGTTCCACCCGGTGCAGGAGGGACACCGCCCGAGCCACTTGGGGGACTCGTAGCCGCACTCCTGGCAGACGTACAGGACCCGGCCGGCGGGATCGTGCTGGCTCCCGGATCGACCCACGGTACCCTCTCCCCGACGCCTCCCTACACGCAGCGGCCCGGGCAGACGCCCGGGCCGTGCGACCTCCTCGGGGCCACGTGCCTCCTAGGACCCCTTGTCGGCGGAGACAGGTTCGCGCTTCTTCTCGAACACCAGGGCCCCGTCCCGCACGTCGATGACGATCTCGTCGCCCTGGCTGAACTTGCCCCGCAGCATGTCGTCGGAGAGCGGGTCCTCCACGAGGCGCTGGATGGCCCGCCGGAGCGGCCGCGCCCCGTACTGGGGGTCGAAGCCCTCGCGGGCCAGCAGCTCGCGGGCGGCGTCGGTCAGGACCAGGTCCATGCCCTGCCCGCGGATCTCGCGCCGCACCCGCTCCATCAGGATGTCCACGATCGCCTTGATCTGGTCGCGCGTCAGCGGCTTGAAGACGATGATCTCGTCGACACGGTTGAGAAACTCCGGCCGGAAGGTCCGGCGCAGCTCCTCCATGACGTGGGCCTTCATGCGCTCGTAGGCCCGCTCGGCGTGCTCCTGCTCCGAGGCGGTCCGGAAGCCGAGGCCCGTCTCCCTCTGGATCTGCGGCGCCCCCACGTTGCTGGTCATGATGATCACGCAGTTCTTGAAGTCGACCGTCCGGCCCTGGGCGTCCGTCAGCCGGCCGTCCTCCAGGATCTGCAGGAGGACGTTGAAGATCTCCGGGTGCGCCTTCTCGATCTCGTCCAGGAGGACCACCGAGTAGGGCCGCCGCCGCACCTGCTCCGTGAGCTGCCCGCCCTCTTCGTAGCCCACGTAGCCCGGGGGCGCGCCCACCAGCCGAGAGACCGTGTGCCGCTCGCTGTACTCCGACATGTCGATCCGGATGACCGCGTCGTCGCTCCCGAAGAGGAACTCGGCCAGCGCGAGGGTCAGCTCCGTCTTCCCCACCCCCGTGGGCCCGAGGAAGATGAAGGACCCGATGGGCCGGCGGGCGTCCTTGAGGCCCGCCCGCGCGCGCCGGACCGCCCGGGCGACGGCCTGGATGGCCTCGTCCTGGCCGACGATCCGCTTGTGCAGCGAGTCCTCCATGCGGAGGAGTTTCTCGGTCTCCTCCTCCATGAGGCGCGTGACCGGGATCCCCGTCCAGCTGGACACGATGTCGGCGATGTCGTCCGCGGTCACCGTGGTGATGTCGCGGCCCTTCTCCGTCTTCCAGGAGCTCTCCAGCTCCTCCAGCTTCTGGCGCAGCACGCGCTCCTTGTCGCGCAGGGCCGCCGCCTTCTCGAAGTCCTGGTTCTTGATGGCCTCTTCCTTCTCGCGCCGCACCCGCTCGACCCGCTCCATGGCCTGGCGGACCTCCTGGGGGAGGAAGCTGGCCTGGAGGCGGATCTTGCTCGCGGCCTCGTCCATGAGGTCGATGGCCTTGTCGGGCAGGAAGCGGTCGGAGATGTACTTGTCCGCCAATGTGGCGGCGGCCACGAGCGCCTCGTCGCTGATCTTCACGCCGTGGTGCGCCTCGTACCGCTCCCTCAGGCCGCGGAGGATCTCCACGGCCTGCTCCACCGTCGGCTCGGAGACCAGGATCGGGGCGAACCGGCGCTCCAGCGCCGCGTCCCGCTCCACGTACTTGCGGTACTCGTCCAGCGTCGTCGCCCCGATGCACTGGAGCTCGCCCCGCGACAGGGCCGGCTTGAGGATGTTGCTCGCGTCGATGGCGCCCTCGGCCGCCCCGGCCCCCACCAGGGTGTGGAGCTCGTCCACGAAGAGGATGACCTCGCCCTGGGCCTTGCGGATCTCCTCCATCACCTTCTTCATCCGCTCCTCGAATTCGCCGCGGTACTTGGTCCCGGCGACGAGGGCGGCCAGGTCCAGTTGCACGACCCGCTTGTGGCGGAGGATCTCCGGGACGTCCCCGCGGACGATGCGCTGCGCGAGGCCCTCGGTGATGGCGGTCTTCCCAACGCCCGGCTCGCCGATGAGCGCGGGGTTGTTCTTCGTCCGGCGCGAGAGGACCTGGATGACCCTCTCGATCTCCCGCTCCCGGCCGATGACCGGGTCAAGCTTCCCCTCCCGCGCCAGCTTGGTCAGGTCGCGGCCGAACTCGTCCAGGGTCGGGGTCTTGCTGGCCTGCTTGGTGTAGGCGACGGTCCCCTCCTCGCCCAGGAGGTAGACCACCTGGGACCGCACGCGGTCCAGGTCAGCGCCCATCGCCTCGAGGACGCGCGCCGCCACCCCCTCCCCCTCCCGGATGAGGCCGAGGAGGAGGTGCTCCGTCCCGATGTAGTTGTGACCGAGACGCCGCGCCTCGTCCAGCGCGAGCTCGAGGACCTTCTTGGCGCGCGGGGTGAAGGCCACCTCCTCGTAGGGCGTCCGCTCGCCCCGCCCGATGGCGCTCTCGATCTCCGCGCGCACCCGCTCGGGGTTGATGTTCAGCGACTCGAGGACCTTGCTGGCGACCCCTTCGCCTTCGCGAATGATCCCGAGCAGGATGTGCTCCGTCCCGACCGCGCTGTGGTTGAGCCGCTTGGCCTCTTCTTGCGCGAGGATGATGACGCGGCGGGCACGCTCGGTGAATCGTTCAAACATCCCGCGGGTGACCCCCTCTCTGCCCGGGCCTCTGCGTCGGAGTGCAGCGTCGCCGTTGCCCGCTTTCTTCTACGGACCGGACCCTCACCGTGTTCGCTTCCGGAGTTCCGCGCACGCTGCGGACCCCCGGTGCCCGGCAGAGCGTGAGCAGAATTCCTTCCCTCACTAGAGTACTACGCCGTCCCTCCGCCCGCCATTCCCGGCGACGTACTGTCCCGCAGGTCCCGCCCTGCGTTCCTTTTCTTCGCCCCCGCTCCGACTCCTGCCGTAGGGGGCGCGGCCCCGGGCCTGTCTTCTCTTTACCTGCCCCCCACGGGGCGGACGCAGACATCCTCCTGCAAGACCAAAGGCTCCGGATGGTTCCGGAGCCTCCCCCAGACCCTCCCGTCGCTTGTCGCACCCCGACGTCGCCCCGGACCCGCCGGCTCGGCGCCCGGTCCCGGGTCCTCGGCGCGTCGCTCCCCGAATTCTCCTACCGCTTTATGGCCTTGATGGTGTACCGGATCGTCCCCGCCGGTACCTCGACCGTCACGGTCTCTCCCTTCCGCCGTCCCAAGAGCGCCCGCCCCACCGGGGACTCGTTGCTGATCCGGTCGTGGGCCGGGTCCGCCTCCGCCGACCCCACGATGGTGTAGGTCAGCTCCTCCCCCGCGTCGTCCACAAGCCGGACCGTGCTGCCGATGGTGACGACGTCGGAGCGGACGTCGTGATTGTCGATGACCTTGGCGTTGCGGAGCAGCCCCTCCAGGGTGAGGATCCTCCCCTCGGTGAAGGCCTGCTCGTTCTTGGCGTCCTCGTACTCGGAGTTCTCCATGAGGTCGCCGAACTCTTTGGCCTGCTTGATGCGCTCGGCGATCTCCTTCCGCTTCACGGACTTCAGGAACTCAAGCTCCTCTTCCAGCTTCCGAAGACCTTCAGGGGTGAGGATCGTCTCCTTTTCGTCCATACCGGCGACTCACCTAACGGGAGAAACCCCAGCCTAAGAGTGGACGAGACTGAGGGTATGTCCCCCTCAGCCTCGAACCTGAGCGTAGTATAGCGAACACCGGCCGCCTTGTCAAAGGCTTTGCGCGGCCGGGCGCCGCTGTGCGGTCACGGGTTTCCCGGAACCGCGTGGGGCACGGAGCGGAGGCCAGCGGCGCGCCGGATGGCCTCCACCTCCTCATCGGAAATCCGCCGCTCAAACCGCCGCAGCCCCGACAGGCGGAACCCGTGGCGGTGCATGAGGGCGTGGATCTCCCGGACCCGCGCGAGGGAGAGGTCGCCCCCCAGGGTGTAGTCCTCGTAGCGGCGCTCCAGCGCCAGGAGGATCGTCTCCGCCATGCACGCCTCGACGGCGCCCGGCGGAAACCCGAAGTCGAATCCGAAGTCCACCGGCCCGGGGACGTCGATGACCCCGCCGTCGATGACCAGGACGTCGCGGCGGCGCTCGTAGACGAGCCGGGAGACGTTCCGGGGCCGGGCCACATCGCACACCACCGAGCCGGGCGCGAGGTCCTCGGGCTGCACGAGGACGTCGGTGGCGGAGGTGACCGCGATGACCACCTGGGACGACCCGACGGCCCCCCGGACGTCGGAGGTGACCTCCACGGCGCCCGCCGCGGTGTCCCGGAGCCGGTCGGCCAGCAGGGCCAGCCGCTCCCGGTTGCGGGCGACCAGGACCAGCTGCCCCACCTGAGGCGCCAGCAGCTGGCTGCACACCGCCCCGATGGACCCCGTGGCCCCGAGGACGGCGACCCGGGCCTCCCGGATCCCGATGCCCATGCGAGACGCCCCGAGGAGCGCCCCGTCCACCGCGGTGGCGGCGGTGAGGCTGTTGCCCGTGGTCACCCCGATCCCGAGGGCCCGCGCGACGGACAGGCCGCGGTCGCCGACGACCTTGGTGAAGGCGCCGAGCCCGAGGATGCCGGCGCCCAGGCGCTCGGCGAGGCGGCCCGCCTGGATGAGACGGCGGTAGACCGCCTCGGGCGGCGCGGAGAGGAGCATGGCCGGAGTCCACGGGAGCCCGATGAACCACCCTTCCGCCCGGGCCCCCGTGGGGGAGCGGATGCCCGTGATGTGGGCGATCTCGAAGGGAGGGATCGCCCGGAAGGCCCGCTCGACCAGCGGGGCGGGGAAGAACCGGAGGACGGGAAACTTCCGCGCGAAGTCCCGGGGCTCGAGCGGGTGCAGGACGAAGGCGAACCGCCCGAGGGGAGCGCTCACGGGACCGGCGCCCTCCGGGGGACCGGCCCGAGCTCCTCCACGCGGGGCCGGAAGCCGGCCCGCAGCATCCACTCCACGATCTCGTTGGGCTGGAGCTCGTCGGTCCGCCGGCCCGAGAGCGCGACGACGAGCGCCTCGAGGACATTGGTGGCGAAGGAGCGACCCTCCATCTCGGGGGCGGCCGTGATGAGCAGCCGCACGCCCCGCTGCGCGAGGGCCTCCCGGTCGTCCGGCGTGATGGTCTGGGTGAAGATGACCTTCCCCTCCAGGTCGTCGGGCATGTACCGGCGGATGTAGTGGAAGTCCCCCGCGATCACCTCCGCCCACCGGAAGAGGTGCGGGTACCGCGGCGTCGTGTGCTCCTGCTTGGCGCCCGTGGGGTAGAGGAGGGTGAAGGGCAGCCGGGTGATCACCGGGAGCAGGCACGCCGCCAGCACGCGGACGGTGGCCAGGGACCGCATGGGGATCGGGAGCCCGAGGGCAAAGTAGAAATCCGCGAAGAGGGTCTGGGCCCCCGCCTCCACGAAGGCTTCCGCCATCCCGTACCGGTCGACGCTGCTCACGAGGAGGACCCGCCGTCCGGCAAAGGACACCCCGGCCGTCCGCGGCAGGTAGTCGAGGATCAGGAACTTCTCCCAGGAGGCCTTGATCCCCCCGCCGTCCACCACCGGGGTGCGGCGCACGCCCCGGATGAGCCGGGCCGCGTCCCGGATCCGGTACCGCCGCGTCCCGGCGCGGAGGTCGAGGTCGATCCCGCCCATCCCGATGGCGTCCACCTGTCCGTCCAGCTCCTCCACCAGGGCCCTAAAGCGGGCCATGTCCCCGTCGGTCCCGATGCGCTCGATGACGACGCGCTCCCCCAGGATCTCCGTCTCCACCCGCTTGTCCCGGGCGCTGCTCCCGAGGCTGACGCTCACCACCCGCTTCATCGCGCCGTCTCTTAGACCCGCCCGCGGGCCTCTCCTGCTCCTGCGGTGTTCCGGGCGTAGAGGATCCGCAGGCCCTCGAGCGAGAGCAACGGGTCCAGGTGGTCGACGGACCGGCACTCGGGGGCGATGAGATCCGCGAGGCCCCCCGTGGCCACCACGGTCGCACGGCCCCCGAGCTCCGCCCGCATGCGCCCCACGAGCCCGTCCACCAGCCCGACAAACCCGTAGAGCACGCCGGACTGCACGGCCGTGACCGTGCTGCGGGCGATGACCTGCGGGGGGCGGGTGAGCTCCACCTTCCGGAGCTGGGCGGCGCGCTGGACGAGCGCGTCCACGGAGACGCCGACCCCGGGGGCGATGGCCCCGCCCAGGAAGTCCCCCGTGTCCCCGACGACCGTAAAGGTCGTGGCCGTGCCGAAGTCCACCACAATGGACGGCCCCCCGTACCGGGCGTAGACCCCGATCGCGTTGGCGATGCGGTCGGCGCCCACCTCGCGCGGGTTTTCATAGAGGATGCGCATGCCCGTGCGGATCCCCGGGCCCACCTCGAGCGGGGCGAGGCGCAGGTACTGCTGGCACAGCCGCCGCAGGGTCTGCACGAGGGAGGGGACCACGCAGGCGATGATGGCCCCGCTAATGTCGCTGAACCGGAAGCCCCGAAACTGCAGGAGCCGGTCCCACAGCATGGCGTACTCGTCGGCGGTCCGGTCCCGGTCGGTGGCGGTGAGCCAGTGGACGACGAGGGCGTCCCCCTCGTAGAGGGCGATCTTCGTCAGGGTGTTTCCCACGTCCACGGCGAGGAGCATAGGGTTCCCTCCGTTCCAGTCTGCCGCACAGTACCGGACGGACCGCGCGAGAGGTCAAGCGGGGAAGCGTCCGACTCCGGCGCGGATGTCGGCCACGAGTAGCGTACCAGGGGCGTCCGCCGAGGCACAAGGGGTCAGCCGGCGAGCCCGGGCACCCCTCCCAGGGACCAGGCCAGCCGAACCGACCGGAGGACCGCCTCCTCCACCACGTCCCCCACCGCGGCCTCGAGCGCCAGCCGGTCCACGCCGGGGAGCGCTCCCGTCCCCAGCACGAAGAAGGTGTCCCCGTCCACCGACGTGTGGGACGGGCGGACGACCCGCGCGAGGCCCGTGTGGGCCACCACGGCGAGACGGCTGGCCTGGGCCTTCGTGAGGGCCGCATCCGTGGCCACGACGCCGACCGTGGTGGACGTGGGGAAATCGCGCCGCCGCCCCGTCTGCCGCAGCCGCGCCGCCGTCCCCGCAAACGCCCCGGTGGCCGGGTCCCGCGCCCCGGCGAGGACCGCGCCGGTCCGGGGGTCCACCACGTCGCCGAAGGCGTTCGTGACGACGAGCGCCCCGACGGTGGCCCCGCCCACCACCCGGAGACTCCACGTCCCCACTCCGGCCTTCATGGCGCCGGCCATCCCGAAGAGCTTCCCCACCGTCGCGCCGGCGCCGGCTCCGACGCACCCTTCCGGAACGGGCCCCGGAGACGCCGCCCGCGCGGCCTCCTCCCCCATGGCCGCGTCGGGCCGATGCGCCGCGCTGGCCACCCCGAGGTCGAAGATCACGGCGGCCGGCACGATCGGCACCCGCGCCACGCCCGCGTCGAACCCCACCCCCCGCGCCTCCAGGTACCGCACGACTCCGTCCACCGCGGCCAGCCCGAAGGCACTGCCGCCGCACAGGACGATCCCATGGACCTGCTCGACGAGGTTTTCCGGACGGAGGAGGTCCGTCTCCCGCGTCCCCGGAGCGCCCCCCAGCACGCACACGCCGCAGGTGGCTCCGGCCTCGCACAGCACCACCGTGCACCCGGTCAGGTGCTCGGTGTCCGTGGCGTGGCCGACCCGCACGCCCGTCACGTCGGTGATGGCCGGCGTGCGGCTCACCCGGCCTCCCTCACCGTCACGTCGCCGGCGACGACCCGCTGCAGGGACCCGTCCCGAAGCCGCACGAGGAGGCTCCCGTCCTCGCCGATGTCGGCGGCGATCCCTTCCAACGCGCCCCGCGCCATCTCGACGCGCACGGGGCGCCCGAGGGTATCGGCCATCTCGCGCCACCGGCGGAGCACGGCCAGGGTCCGGTCCGCCTGGAGGTCGTCGTACAGCCTCTCGAACTCCCGGAAGAGCGTCCGCACGAGGACCCCGCGGTCCACAGGAGCCCCCACTTCCTCCATGAGGGAGGTCGCCGGCCGGTCCGGCTCCTCGGGGAGCGCGTCCCGCGGGACGTTGGCGTTCACGCCGATGCCCACCACGAGCCACTCCCCTCCCGGGCCCGCCTCCACCAGGATCCCCGCCACCTTGCGGCCGTTCACGAGGACGTCGTTGGGCCACTTCAGCCGGGCCAGGGCCCCCGTCGTGATCCGGATGGCGCGGGCGACGGCCACGGCCGCCGCGAGTCCGACGAGGGGGCCCCGGGCGAGAGCCAGGCGGGGTCGGAGGATGACCGACAGCCACACGCCGCCGCGCGGGGACACCCAGGGCCGTCCCAGTCGGCCCCGCCCCGCCGTCTGCTCCTCGGCCACGATGACGGTCCCCTCGGGCACCTGGATCTCCGCGAGGCTCATGGCCAGGTCGTTGGTGGAGGGGAGCCGGTCGTGCCAGCGCACGTACCGGCCGATGACCCGCGTGCCGAGGTTCTCCGTCAGCCCCTCGCGCGTGTACTCCTCCACCGCTACCGGCCCCTCTCCCCTCGCTGCGGGCCTTCCCAGGGGCGCACGTCGGCGCGGTCGGGCAGGGAGGCCAGCACGTCGCGGACCGGCTCCCCGGTCGGCAGGCGCAGGTCCGGCTCCAGGTCCAGGAGCGGGACCAGGACGAAGGCGCGGCGGTGCATGTGGGGGTGGGGGATCACCAGCTCCGCCGTCCTCACGGTCACCGCCCCGTACAGGAGGATGTCCAGGTCGACGGTCCGCGGGCCCCACCGCACGGTGCGGACGCGGCCGAGGGCCCGCTCCACCGCCTGGCACCGGTCCAGCAGCTGCCGGGGAGAGAGCCAGGTCTCCACCGCCACGACCTGGTTGAGGAAGCTCGGCTGGTCGGTCTTCCCCCAGGGAGGGGACTCGTAGACGGGAGACCGCGCCACGACCCGGACGCCGGGCGTTTCGAGGAGGCGCACCGCCCGGGCCAGGTAGGCCGCCCGGTCCCCCAGGTTGGAGCCCAGGCCGAGGAAGGCCCGCACGGGCGGGGCCCCCGTCACGGTCCCCCTCCGCCCTTCCTCCGGGTCACCTCCACGCCGGCGTAGGCCAGCGGCCCCCCGAGCCGCACGTGGGGCTTGCGCACCGCGACCGTCACCGCCTCCACCCGGTCGAGCTCCAGGAGCCGGTGCGCGATCGCCTCCGCCACCGCCTCCAGCAGGCGGAAGCGCTCCCCCGTCATGACCTCGCGGATCCGGGAGTACACCTCCCGGTAGTCCAGGGTGTCCGCCAGGTCGTCGCTGTGGCCAGCCCGGTGGAGGGTGGCCTCGATGGCCACGTCCACGGAGAAGACCTGGCCTTCCTCCTGCTCCCGCGCGGAGACCCCGTGGTGCCCGTAGAACGTCATGCCCGAGAGGAGGATGCGGTCGCTCACCGTACCGGATCAGGGCTCGACCGGGAGCCCGCGCAGGATGGCATCGGTCATCCTCGCGACCCGCACCATGGCCTGCACGTCGTGGACGCGGACGAAATCGGCCCCGTGGAGGATCGCCACGGCCACCGTCGCCGCCGTCCCCTCGAGGCGCTCATGGACGGGAAGGTTCAACACCCTCCCGATGCTCCCCTTGCGCGAGGTGCCCACCATGAGGGGGCGCCCGAGCTGGGTGAGCTCCCGGAGGCGCCGCAGGAGCTCCAGGTTCTGCGCCACCGTCAGGCCAAACCCGTACCCCGGGTCGACGATGATCCGGGACGCGTCGATGCCCAGGGCGACCGCCCAGGCGATCCGCTGCCGGAGGAAGGCCAGGGTGTCCGCCACGACGTCCGGGGACCCCCGGCGGTCCTCGCAGTCCATGAGGACCACGGGGACCCCGCGCCGGGCCACGAGGGGACCCATCGCCGGGTCGGCCCGGAGGGCGGAGATGTCGTTCACCAGGGCGGCGCCGGCGTCCAGCGCCGCCTCGGCCACCACCGCCGAGGAGGTGTCGACACTGATGGGAAGACCGACGCGCGCGAGCCGCCGGATCGCCGGGAGCGTCCGGCGCAGCTCCTCCTCCACCTCGACCGGAGGAGCGCCCGGGCGCGTGGAACGGCCTCCCACGTCCAGGATGTCGGCCCCCTGGGCACGCCAGGCGTACCCGCGCGCCTCCGCGGCCTCCGCGTCGCCGGCGAGCCCGTCGCCCGCGAAGGAATCGGGGGACATGTTGATGATGCCCACCACGTAGGTCCTCCGCCCGAACTCCAGGACCCTGTCGCCGCACCGGAGGGGAGGGATCACGGCTGGGGACGGCAAGCGGGATCCAGCTGGCGGGCCAGCTCCGGCGGATCGAGGACCTGCTCGGGCCGCAGGCTCCGCAGCCGGAGAGCCCTCAGGGGATCGGGGGGCAGGGCCTCCCGGGGCGCACAGCCGATGAGCTCGCCGGCGGCCACCTCCGCGCCGAGGGCGGCCGCCTCGACGCGGACGCGGTCGAAGGCGACCAAGAGCGGAGTCCGGCGGTAGTCCAGGAGGTTCATGGAGACCTGGGCCACGCCGCGGGAGGGAAGCCACACTCCCATGGCCTGGACGGCGGGCAGTCCTCCCCCACTCTCGCGCACGGCCCGCGCGACAGCCCGGGCGATCCCCACGTCGGTGGTCGCCAGGTCGACGTTGAAGGCAATGAGCACGCCGCGCGCCCCGACCGCGCACGCCCCCGCCGTGGGGTGGACGCGGGCGGGGCCCATGTCGGGGCGCCGATCGGGCTCGCCGATGGCCTCGCGCAGGCCCTCGAACCCTCCGCGCCTGATGGCCGGGAGCGTCCGGCGTCCCGGGGTTGAGGCGGCCTCGCCGTAGAGGTAGACGGGGACGCCCAGGTCTGCCGCCACCCGGGCTCCGAGGGTCCGCGCGAGCGCCACGCAGTCCTCCATGGACGCACCGTAGAGAGGGACGAAGGGGACGACGTCCACGGCGCCGATGCGGGGGTGGACGCCCGTGTGCACCCGCAGGTCGATCTCGGCCACGGCCACGGCGGCGGCCCGGTAGGCCGCCTCGCCGACGGCCTCTCCCCGCCCCGCGAAGGTGAGGACAGTGCGGTTGTGGTCCGGATCGGCCGAGACGTCCAGGAGCCGCACGCCGGGGACGCTCCGGACGGCGTCGGCCAGACGCGCGATGACCTCGGGACGGCGGCCCTCGCTGAAGTTGGGCACGCACTCGATGAGGGCGCAGGCCATGACCGGAGGAGGGGCGGGGTCAGCCCTCCTTGGGCTCGACGATGCGCGAGAAGTGGATCACGGTCACGAGGTCGTCCATGCCCACCGGCCGGCCGTAGATCATGGAGAGAAACTCGATGAGGTCGGCGTGCTCCCGAAGGGCGGGGTTGTCCCGCTCGATCTCCCGGGGCGACACCTCGCGCAGGGGCTTCGTCTCCACCCGGTCGATGACCGCCGTGAAGATGCGCTGACGGGTGCCGAAGCGCTGCCCCACGGTCACCCACACGAGCTGGCCCTCGACGTACTTGTTCCGCTTGTCCCCGAGTCGGATCGTCAGCGTCTTGCTCCCATCCCGGAGCGCCGCTGCGAACACCGAGGAGTAGAAATTCAACGCGTACATGACGCCCTCCATCTCCAGCGCGGGGCCGATGACACGCTTGGTTCGTGTTGCCCCGCGGGGTTCCCTCCCGGGAACAGAGGGACCGACGCGCCGGCCTAGCGCAGGTCCGGGGAGATGTCCACGACGGGAGCCTTCTGACCCGCACCCAACCGGGCGGTGGCCAGGAGCTTCCCGCCCTTGACGAGGCGGAGCGTGATGGTCTTGACCCACGGCATCCGGCTCTGGATCAGCTGGATCGGGAGCGTCCCCTCGGTGGTGAGCTCCCGCCTCACTTCCGCGGGGGACTGGCGCGGCTTGACGAGGACGTCCTCCACCGTCACCGTGAGGGCACCGGACTTCTCGTCCAGCGTGACGTTCCGGACCGTGCCGGTCCCGACGACGTCCTCCACGAGGTTCTTGGCCAGCACCTGGGGCGGAGGAGGCCGCAGGGCCGCCGCCTGCCGTGCCTCGTAGATGTGGTCCCACAGCAGGAGCCCGCCGAGCACCGCTGCGGCGGCGAGCACGTAGGCGGTCGTCGGCGTCCACAGGAGGGACCACAACCGGCCCGCCCGTCCCGCGCGCGGCGCCCGCCCCGGGCGGCGGCCGGCCACGCCCCGCGCCGGGACGACCCGGGCCACCGGGAGACGCCGCGGCTGGTCGCCCCGCCGCTCCGCCCGCTTGAACACGCTCCCCCCTCCTCTCCCGGCGCGTCACCGGGCCTGGATGAGGATCTCCTCGCTCCGGGTCAGCGTCCCCCGGTAGAGGAACTCGATCTGCCGGAGGGCGGCCTGCTGGTCGAACTCCGTCAGCGCCGAGATCGCGTCCACAGGCACGATCACCCGGAACCAGCGGAGGGCCGCACTCCCCGCCGTGTGGAGCACGCAGATGTTGCTCACCGTCCCCGTGATGATCAGGGTCTCCACCCGGCGGCGGCGCAGCTCGTGCTCGAGGGGGGTCCCGTAGAAGGCGTCGTACCGCAGCTTGCGGATCACGAGGTCGGAGGGGTGGGGCGCCAGCTCGGGGACTACCTCCGCGCCCCACGTGCCGGCCACGGCGTGCGGCCCCCACAGGGCGAACTCGGGGTCGTCGGGGGCGTGCCAGTCCTGGGTGAAGACCACGAGCATGCCGGCCCCGCGGGCCCGCTCCACCAGCCGGGCGATGACCGGGACAGTGGCTTGGGCGCCGGCGACGCAGAGACTCCCCCGGGGGTCCACGAAATCGTTCTGCATATCCACGACCACGAGGGCGGTCGTGGCCGGGTCCACCTGCACCCCGGAGGCGATGGTGTGCTCCGGAACCGTCACCGTGACCATTGCGCCCCTCCGCGTCCGCTCCAGCGAAGGCGCGAGGCGTCTAGGCCGTCGTCTCCGGCTTGAGAGACGGAGCGATCGGCTTCTCCGGCCGCGGGAAGGAGGTCACCTCCTGCGTGGCCTGGGGAGCCGCGGGGGGCGGAGGCGGAGTCTCGGCAGGGAGAGGCCTCCCGGCGATGAGCGCGTCCAGCTCCTCCCCCTCGAGGGACTCCCGCTCCAGGAGGGCCTGGGCGACCCGCTCCAGCGCCGGCTTGTGCTCCAGGAGGACGGCGCGGGCGCGGCTGTAGCACTCGTCGATGATGCGCCGGACCTCCTTGTCGATCTCGTAGGCGATCTCGTCGGAGTAGTTCCGGCTCTCCACGAGGTCCCGCCCCAGGAACACGGGCCCGTGCTTGGTCCCCAGCGCGAGCGGGCCCAGCTTGTCCGACATCCCGAACTCGGTGACCATCTTGCGCGCCAGCTCCGTGGCCTTCTCGAAGTCGTTGGCGGCCCCGGTGGTGATCTCGCCGAAGACGATCTCCTCGGCCACCCGGCCCCCCAGCATCGCGGTGATGTTGGCCAGGATCTCCCCCCGGGTGAGGGTGTACTTCTCCTCCTGCGGCAGCGGCAGCACGTAGCCCAGCGCCATGCCCCGCGGGAGGATGGTCACCTTGTGCGGGGGGTTGGCGTGGGGCAGGAGCTTGCCCAGCAGCGCGTGGCCCGCCTCGTGGTAGGCCGTGAGCTCGCGCTCCTTGGGCGACAGGATGCGGCTCTTGCGCTGCGGCCCGGCGATCACCCGCTCGATGGCCTCGTCGAACTCCGACCGGCTGATGCGCTTCTTCCCCCGCCGCGCCGCCAGCAGCGCCGCCTCGTTCACCATGTTGGCCAGGTCGGCCCCGCTGAACCCCGGGGTCCGCCGCGCCAGGACCTCCAGGTTCACGTCCTCCGCAAGCGGCTTGCCCCGCACGTGGACCTCCAGGATCGCCCGCCGGCCCTTGGCGTCGGGGTTGTCCACCACGATCCGCCGGTCGAACCGGCCCGGGCGCAGGAGGGCCGGGTCGAGGATGTCCGGGCGGTTGGTGGCCGCGATGACGATGATCCCCGCGTTAGGGTCGAACCCATCCATCTCCACCAGGAGCTGGTTGAGCGTCTGCTCGCGCTCGTCGTGGCCGCCCCCGAGGCCCGCGCCCCGCTGCCGGCCCACGGCGTCGATCTCGTCGATGAACACCAGGCACGGCGCCGACTTCTTGGCCTGCTCGAAGAGGTCCCGGACCCGGCTCGCGCCGACCCCCACGAACATCTCCACGAACTCGCTGCCGGAGATGGAGAAGAAGGGGACCCCCGCCTCCCCGGCGATGGCCTTCGCCAGGAGCGTCTTCCCGCTGCCCGGCGGGCCCACCAGCAGCACGCCCCGGGGGATCTTCGCGCCCAGGGCCTGGAACTTCTTCGGGTGCCGGAGAAACTCGATGATCTCCTCCAGCTCCTCCTTGGCCTCGTCCACCCCGGCCACGTCGTCAAAGGTCACCCGGGTCTTGGTCTCCGTGTGGAGCCGGGCCCGGCTCTTCCCGAAGGACATCGCCTGGTTGGAGCCCGACTGGGCCTGACGGAGCATGAGCATCCACAGCCCCACCAGGACCAGGAAGGGGAGCATCGTCGTCAGGAGGTTGGGCCAGAGGGTCGACCGCGACCGGGGCTCCACGGTGATGGTGACGCCCTTGGACCGCAACAGGTCCAGGTAGGAGGTATCCCCGCTCGGGATGTAGGTGCGGAAGGAGCGGCCGTCTTTGAGCTGCCCCGAGACGGCGTCGTCACTCACCGTCACCTGAGTGACGAGCCCGGCCCGCGCCTTGTCCAGAAAGTCGCTGTAGGCGATCTCCTCGCGCGGCGTCTTCTGGTGGTAGAGCGGCAGGACCAGATAGAGCACCACGACCAGGATCAGCGCCCACACGAGCAGGTTGCGCACGTATTTGTTGAACACCCTCATGGCCCTCCCCGTGCGCGCCTGGACCCGGTCGGGCGTTGCCTCAACCGCCGTTCAGCGCCACTTCGATTATAACACACCCCCGTGGCCTCGCCCACTGACTTCTCCGCCTCCGTCGGCGGGTTCCTGCGTCTCCCCCGCCGTCAACCGGTGGACTTCGATCTTCACGACACGCGGCGCGGCGGGATCCACCCGCGCCGCCTCGGCGGCCCGGTGCCCGACGACCCACAGCACCTCGCCCTGCTCGGTCGCGATCACCGGGACCTGTGACCGGCGGTGCCGCGGGACCCCTCTCTCCCTCAGGAAGTCGGCGACGAGCTTTTCCCGCCCGCCCATCCCGAAGGGACGGAACCGGTCGCCCGGCCGCGCCCCGCGCACCACCAGGGCCCTCCCGGCCGTCGCGCGGTCCACCACGATCGCCTGGGGAGCCGGATGCACAGCGAGCGCCCGCACGGCCGAGTCGTCGCCGGAGACCTCGCGCGCCGACACGTGCACGCCGTACTCGGCGGCCACCACGTGCCCCGGCACCTCCACCCGGTACTGGGGCGCCTCGGCTCGGTCGCGGTCCCTCCGGACGGTCACCTCCACAGCTCCCGGGACCCGCACCACCCACAGGCCGCCCGGAATCTCCGCCACGCTTCCCGTGCGCCCCTCCACCACGAGGCGGCGCGCTCCTTCTAGGTGAACGAACCCGACCCCCCGATCGTTCCCGCGGAGACGCCGGATCGCCTCGAGGAGCGCCCGGCGTTGCACGGCCACAGGCAGCTCAAGAAACGCCTCGAGCGGCATCCGGACTGCGTCGCCGTCCCGGAAGAGCAATCCCGCAATGCGCGGGCCTGCGAGGCTCTCGAGAGCCTCCGCGTCCTCGCGCAAGAGCAGGGCCGCCCGGGCGAGGGCCTCCCGCACATGCGGATTATACCCCTCGAGCACGGGGATTAAGTCGGCCCGGATCCGGTTTCGGAGGAAGGCGGGATCGCGGTTCGTCGGATCCTCGCGCCAGGACAGCCCGTGGCGAGCCAGGTACCGCATCACCTCGGCCCGCGGCGTGTCCAGCAGGGGGCGGACGATCCGAATCCCCTCGTGCCACCGGACGGGAGGGATGCCTCCCAGGCCGCGCAGGCCGCTCCCCCGGAGGAGCCGCATCAGGACGGTCTCGGCCTGGTCGTCCAGCGTGTGGCCGGTGGCGATCGCCTGGGCCCCCACCGACCGGGCCACGGACACGAGGAACGCGTACCGCAGCCGCCGGGCGGCGTCCTCGACCGAACAGCCGGCCTCCACCGCGTAGCCGCGCGCGTCCCCGCGGCCCTCGTGGTAGGGAAGGTTCGCCCGGGCGCTCTGAGCCGCCACGAGCGCGCTGTCCTCCGCCGCATCATCCCGGAGGCCGTGGTCGAAGTGGGCGACGTGGAGGATGAGACCGAGCGGCCCCGCAAGCGACGCCAGGACGTGGACGAGGGCCGTGGAATCCGGCCCGCCCGAGGCGGCGGCGACGACCGTCTCGCCCGGGGCCAGCATCCTGTACCGCTCGATGGTGGACCGCACCTGCGCGTGGAGAGGATCATCCATCGCCCGGCATCGTCTCCCGAGGGTCACCCTGGGGAACGTCGGAGGAGAGGAGGACCCACACCTGGTGGCGGCGGAGGGCTTCGAACCCCCGACTCCGCGGGTATGAACCGCGTGCTCTGGCCACCTGAGCTACGCCGCCCCACAGGGCATTATAGCAGCACTGAACAGCTCTCGCCAGAACGAAAAGCCAGCGGCGCTGATCGGGTTAAGCCGGGTTGGCTCCGAGGAGCTACCTCTCTCTCAACCCAGATCCAGCGCCCGCTGGCACGGGTGAGGGTAGCACAGGTCCCGACGCCTGGCAATCCGGAACGACCGTTTGCTCCCGCCGCAGGGGTAACGTCCCGTCGGCGTGGAAGTGTCCTTTGAGGACGATGCGGATCGGTGTCCCCAGGGAGATCAAAGACCAGGAAGGCCGGGTCGGGATCACCCCCGCTGGCGTGCACGAGCTCGTGGACGCGGACCACACCGTCCTCGTCCAGGCAGGCGCGGGCCTGGAGAGCGGCATCCCCGACCGCGACTACGAGCGGCGAGGGGCCCGGATCGTGCCGGCCGCCGAGGACGCCTGGGACGCGGACCTCGTCATCAAGGTCAAGGAGCCCCTCCCCTCCGAATACCGGTACCTGCGCCCCGGGCTCGTCCTCTTCACCTACCTCCACCTGGCGGCCGCGCCCGAGCTCACCCAGGCGCTGCTCCGCAGCCGGACGGTGGGCATCGCCTACGAGACCGTCCAGCTGCCGGACGGCGAGCTCCCCCTCCTCACCCCCATGAGCGAGGTCGCGGGGCGGATGGCCATCCAGGAGGGAGCCTACTACCTCAAGAAGACGGCGGGAGGGAAGGGGATCCTCCTGGGCGGCGTCACTGGCGTCGCGCCGGCTAACGTGGTGATCCTGGGCGGCGGCGTCGTGGGGACGCAGGCCGCCAAGGTGGCGAGCGGGATGGGCGCGCAGGTGACGGTGCTGGAGAAGAACCCCCGGCGGATGGCCTACCTGGAGGACATCCTGCACGGCCGCGTCATCGCCGTGATGAGCAACCCCGTGACGGTCGAGCAGGCGGTGGCCTACGCCGACCTCCTCGTCGGGGCGGTCCTCATCCCCGGGGCGCGGGCCCCGCGGATCGTGACCGAGGCGATGGTCAAGAGCATGAAGCCGGGGTCAGTCATCGTGGACGTCTCGGTGGACCAGGGAGGGTGCGTGGAGACGACGCGGCCGACCACCCACAGCGAGCCGGTCTTTGAGCGGCACGGCGTGGTCCACTACGGGGTCACCAACATGCCCGGGGCCGTGCCGCGCACCTCCACCTTCGCCCTCACCAACGCCACGATCCGCTACGTCCTCGCCCTCGCCTCCAAGGGGTGGCGGGAGGCGGCGCGGCAGGATCCCGCGCTCGCCCGGGGGGTCAACGTGGCCGAGGGACGGATCACCCACCCCGCCGTCGCCGAGGCGCACGGACTCCCCCACGCCCCGCTGGACGCGCTGCTCGGCTGACCTACCACCCGGCGGCCACGGCCGGGTGGTAGGGGTCGGCCCCTCCGGTGAGGAGGCCCGTGCGCGGATCCCTCGCGACGGCCACGGGGCTCGCGAAGAACCGCGGGGCCACGGCTTCCTCCACGACGGCGATCCTGTGGCCCCGCCTCAGGAGCTCCCCCTGGACGTCCCCGGGGATGCGGCCGTCCACCACCACGTCGGCCGTGCTGGCGTCGACCCGAGGGGCCGCGATGGCGGCCTGCACGTCCATGCCGAATTCCACGTGGTTGAGGATCACCTGGAGGACGGCTGGGATGATCCTCCGGCCGCCCGACGCCCCCACGGCCAGCACGGGCTGGCCCTCCCTCATCACCAGAGCGGGCGTCATGTTGGCGAGGGGGCGGCGCCGGGGGGCGACGGAGTTGGGATGGCCGGGCTCCGGATTGAACCACATCATGCCGTTGTTGAGGAGGACCCCCGTGCCCGGGACCACAACACGCGAGCCGAAGCGGGACAGCAGGGTTGCCGTCAAGGACACCGCCGCGCCCGCCCTGTCGATGACGCACAGGTGCGTCGTGCTGGTGGGATCGACGCCGCCGGAGGGCCAGCTCGCGGCCACGTCCTCCCGGATCTCCCCGCGCCTCAGGTCGGCGTGGCGGGGGCTTGTCACGATCTCCCACCCGTGTCCTTCGGCGAGCAGGCGCAGCCGATCGGCAAAGGCCGCGCGCGTGGCCTCGATGAGGAGGTGGAGGTAGGGCGCGGAGTTGTGGCCGAGGGCACCCAGCGGATCGCGGCGCAGGATGTGGAAGATCTCGACGAGCGTGGCCCCGCCGCTCGGCCCCGGCGACACGGCGATCTCGTGCCCGGCCCGCGCCGGGGCAACGGCCGCGGGGGCGACCCAGGGCTCGTAGGCCTCCAGGTCGTCCCGGGTAAGGACTCCCCCGTGCCGCTGCACTTCCTCGACAATGCGCCATCCGATAGGGCCCCTGTAGAAAACGTCGGGGCCCTCCGCCCCGAGGGCCTCCAGCGTGCGGGCGAGGTCGGGCTGGCGGAGCAGCCGGGGACGGGGGGACGGAGAGGGGACGAGGGGCACGCCCCCGGGGAGGAAGAGAGCCGACGCCTCCGGATAGAGCCGGAGGGTTGAGGCATCGAGGGCGATCTGGAGCGTGGTCGTCCACTCCACAGGGACGCCGTCCCGGGCCAGCGCCGCGGCGGGGGCCACCACGTCCGCGAGCCGCATCGTGCCGAACCGGTCCAGCGCCAGCGCCAGCCCGGCGGGTGCGCCCGGCACGGCCACCGACAGGGGGCCGTGGATGTTCGCCTGTCCGCGGACCCGTCGCCAGCCAAACAGCTCCTCGTCGTACCCGTCCTCCAGGGCAAACATGGTCGGGCTGGCCGCCGCCGGAGCCTGCATGCCGAACTCCACCGCCACGGGGGCCTCGCCCGGCCGGCTCACGAGGAGGACACCGCCCCCGCCGAGGCCACTCATCCACGGCTCCACGACCCCGATGGCGAAGGCCGTGGCCACCGCCGCGTCCACGGCGTTGCCGCCCCGTCGCAGGATGTCCAGCCCGACCCGGGCGGCCAGGGGGTGTTTGGCCGCCACGATGCCCTCGCGGGCTACCACCAGGCGCTTTCCGAACTGCCACCCGCTCTCCATCTCACTCCTCGGCCGGCGGGGCGAAAACACAACAGCCGGGTCCGGGCCCCCAGCCCAGCACCCAGCTGTCGCACTCCCCGGGTCTCACTTGATGGATTCGCCCAATCTCTCGACCCGGACCTTCCCCGCCGCGATCTCCTCAAGCGCCACCGTCACGGGATTCGTGCTGGGCACGTCCACCATGGGCAGGTGACCTTCCTTCAGCTGCCGTGCCCGCTTAGCCACAGCGATCACGAGCGCGTACTTGTTGCTGACGCGCTCCAGCAATACTTCGAGTGGCGGCTTGATCATCGTGGGGTGGAACCTCCTGGCTGCGCACTGCAGAGGGTGAGCGGCCCATCGGCTGCCCGCTGGGGGCGGCGGGGAGGCACTCCGTCCTCCCCGCCGTATCTGACTCCCGGCAGCGACCTACTCTCCCACGCGGGTAACCGCGCAGTACCATCGGCCCTGGAGGGCTTAACGACCGTGTTCGGAATGGGAACGGGTGTGGCCCCTCCGGTATGGCCACCGGGAATTTTCTGGATCCGCGGGCAGAAAGACCCATGGCTCGTGCGTTTGGATCCCGGCTCCCCGTGCAGAGGGGAGCCTTAGCCTGCGACTCCGAGCCACGGTGCAAGCTCCATACAGCTACCCCTAAGGTCGTACCTTCAAGCCCTCGACCGATTAGTACCGGTAAGCTCAAGGCCTTGCGGCCCTTACACCTCCGGCCTATCAACCAGGTAGTCTTCCTGGGGTCTTACCCGGCTAACCCGGTGGGAGGCCTCGTCTTGGGGTGGGCTTCGCGCTTAGATGCTTTCAGCGCTTATCCCGTCCGCACATAGCTACCCGGCGCGTGCCCTTGGCAGGACAACCGGTACACCAGAGGTGCGTCCACTCCGGTCCTCTCGTACTAGGAGCAGCTCCCCTCAAGCCTCCTGCGCCCGCAGTGGATAGGGACCGACAGTGTTGTTACTCCCTCCGCCGACCGCGCGGAGAGGGGCAGGTCATTTCTGCCTGCCTCTCCTAGTCGCCTAGGAGCTCGGACTGTATCTTCACCTCACCGGTGGTGAGGGTCCGGCGTACAGTCTCTGAGGGTTCCAGACTGGCTAGGACACCGTCCACGGTGATCCTGCGCCTGACACCGCCCCACAGCGGCGGGGCGCCTCGTCTGGCCTTCCCTGCTGATCACCTGCACCCATCGCGTTGTCACCAGTAGAGCGAGAGCCTACTGGTAGCGTGGGATTCCCCAGGCTTCCCAGCATATAGCCGGATTTAAAGACAGCAGCGGTCACGTACTGTCTCACGCGTGTGACTCCTCTGTTTCCAGAGGCACAGACTATAGCTCCATCCTTCCCAGGAGGAGAAGGAGCCGGCGTCTGATGGGCGCCATAGATTTGCCCGGCGGGCACGACGTCCCATCTCAGGCCTTGCGGCCCTCAGTCGTTACAGGGAACGGAAGCTTGTCTCTCGATTCCGGCACAACATACGGCCCGACGGTGCTCGCCAGTCTCCTGGCCTCTGCGAGGGGTGCGTCCCCTCGCCGCCCTCTTCCTGCACCGCCTCCGCACCGCCGGAACGGATACCCAGTCGTTGTCGTGGGAGCACGGGGGAGGAGGCCTCGGATCCGTCAGCCCCCGGCGTTTCCACGCGACATACGCCTTGGGGCGCGCCGCGTGGTTCACCCGGGGTCTGCGGCCATGAGGCTCACGGTCTCCCTCCGCCCAGCACTACCCCGATCAACGCCTCCTGCATCGCAGCTCCCGTTCTTCCCTCGGTGTTGCCCACCGCGGCGTTCGGAACCGCGGGAGGGTTTCACCGATATCAGCCGGTGGGCACCTCAGGATTACTCCTGAGGGACGCAGTGATCTACGTTCTGAACCCAGCTCACGTACCGCTTTAATGGGCGAACAGCCCAACCCTTGGGAGCTACTACACCCCCAGGATGCGATGAGCCGACATCGAGGTGCCAAACCTCCCCGTCGATGTGGACTCTTGGGGGAGATCAGCCTGTTATCCCCGGGGTAGCTTTTATCCGTTAAGCCACGGCGCTTCCACTAGCCGCCGTAGGATCACTAGGCCCGGCTTTCGCCCCTGCTCGGCTTGTAGGCCTCACAGTCAAGCCCCCTTATGCCCTTACACTCACCGCACGGTTTCCAACCGTGCTGAGGGGACCTTGGGGCGCCTCCGTTACCGTTTAGGAGGCGACCGCCCCAGTCAAACTGCCCACCTGCCACTGTCCCGGCGGCCGATGAGGTCGCCGGTTAGGACGTAACTCTTTCAAGGGTGGTATTCCAAGGGTGGCTCCACCGAAGCTGGCGCCCCGGCTTCGCAGCCTCCCACCTATCCTCTACATGAAAGAACCACATCCAATGACAGGCTACAGTAAAGCTCCACGGGGTCTTTCCGTCCAGCTGCGGGTAGTCCGTGTCTTCACGGACACCACAACTTCGCCGAGTCCCTGGTCGAGACAGCGCTCAAGTCGTTACGCCATTCGTGCAGGTCGGAACTTACCCGACAAGGAATTTCGCTACCTTAGGACCGTTATAGTTACGGCCGCCGTTCACCGGGGCTTCGGTTCAGGGCTTCGCCTTGCGGCTAACCCATCCCCTTTACCTTCCGGCACTGGGCAGGCGTCAGCCCCTATACATCGCCTTGCGGCTTTGCAGAGACATGTGTTTTTGTTAAACAGTCGCTTGAGCCTATTCACTGCGACCTCCTCGGGCTCCCCCTGTACGGGGTCACCCTACCGAGGCACCCCTTCTTCCGAAGGTACGGGGCTAGATTGCCGAGTTCCTTGACCAGGGTTCCCTCGCGCGCCTTGGCACGTTGTGTGCCTGCCTACCTGTGTCGGTTTGCGGTACGGGCGCACCGGACTCTCACGTCGCGGCTTTTCTTGGCAGCGTGGGCTGAACCACTTCGCGGGGCTGTGACCCCCCGCTCGCACTCGCGTCTCGGGGTTATCGAGGCGCCGGATTTGCCTAGCGCCTCCCCCTACCTGCTTGGCCCGGCACAACCAGTCGCCGGTAGGTCTACCCTTCTGCGTCCCCACGACGTTGCAAACGAATCCGGTGCGGGGCCGGAATGTCGACCGGCTATCCATCAGCTACGCCTTTCGGCCTCGCCTTAGGTCCCGCCTAACCTTAAGCGGACGAACCTTCCTTAAGAACCCTTAGGCTTACGGCGGGCAGGATTCTCACCTGCCTTTCCGCTACTCATGCCGGCATTCTCACTTCCGCCTCGTCCAGCAGTCCTCACGGTCTGCCTTCGCCCTACTGCGGAACGCTCCCCTACCGCCCCCCGGAGGTCGACCCCTCCGGCGGACCCGTGGCTTCGGTGGCTGGCTTGAGCCCCGTTACGTTTTCGGCGCAGCACCACTCGACCAGTGAGCTATTACGCACTCTTTAAAGGATGGCTGCTTCTAAGCCAACCTCCTGGCTGTCTGAGCGATGCCACTTCCTTTCCCACTTAGCCAGCACTTTGGGACCTTAGCCGACGGTCTGGGCTGTTCCCCTCTCGACCACGAAGCTTATCCCTCGCAGTCTCACTCCCGGGCACCACGTCACGGCATTCGGAGTTTGGTTGGGTTCGGTAGGACTCCTGTCCCCCTAGCCCATCCAGTGCTCTACCACCGTGACGCTAGCTCCGAGGCTGCACCTCAATGCATTTCGGGGAGAACCAGCTATCTCCGGGTTCGATTGGCATTTCACCCCTACCCACAGCTCATCCGATGGTTTTGCAACACCAACCGGTGCGGGCCTCCACGAGGGGTTAACCTCGCTTCACCCTGGCCATGGGTAGATCACCCGGTTTCGGGTCTACTCCGTGCGACTCGTCGCCCTGTTCAGACTCGGTTTCCCTACGCCTCCGGGGTTCACCCCCTTAAGCTCGCCACACGGAGTAACTCACCGGCTCATTCTTCAATAGGCACGCCGTCAGGCATTCCGGAACCTTGCGGCTCCGGCATAGCCCTCCGACTGATTGTAGGCACACGGTTTCAGGTTCTCTTTCACTCCCCTCCCGGGGTGCTTTTCACCTTTCCCTCACGGTACTCGTGCGC